>Ga0210040_10005169_pt1 | contig 16714 bp, 15 predicted proteins | sample CryGeyCG12114_NA_FD_185462 | JGI IMG/M metagenome (GOLD analysis project Ga0210040, IMG submission 185462) | Groundwater microbial communities from aquifer - Crystal Geyser CG19_WC_8/21/14_NA (SPAdes) (version 2) | ecosystem: Environmental > Aquatic > Deep subsurface > Groundwater | place: USA... | reverse complement strand
AAAAGTAAGTAACGCCACAATATATTTGTTTATACGCATATTGCGGCTGATACACCTCATAGTAAGTTCATAGAATTTCTAGGCGAACCTGAAGTCTAAAAGTCTGGAGTCTTTAGCTTTTTCTGTTTCTGGAGTGAAACATTTCCTTCATTTTCAATTGTAGTGAGAAGAAACTCACTCAGAAAGTTAGAGTTAGAATATTCTTCATTTTAATCTCCTCTTTCTGCAAACGGCAACGGCTATATGGTTTATGACGCTTTTCACGATGCTGCACGTCACATTTATATATTTTTTGACTTTTTTGGCAGCATATGGTAGTCGCCATCGCCATCTTAGTCTTAAAATGAATTCGGATTGCACTTTTTTATGTATTTTGTTTGAAGATGGATTACTTCCCGGATTTCACTTGATTTCTCTATTTTTTAGTGTGTGTTTTGAGAGTGCCTGCATATAAATAATTTTAATTTGTGTGTGGCATGAATACAGTTGACGACCTTATATTTGCCATTTTACTTTATTGGCCTGTTTCCAATCCAATTTGGGATTTTTGATGATTTGACTTGGATGCGAATGTGTATTGTGAAAAAATTGATGTATTGTTGAGACTGGTTGAGTTGTACTGGACGTCAAGATGAAAAACTCAGGTACCCAATTCATACGCATGGATTTTTTTAACTAAAAACTTCATTTTGTTGAAGTATTTGAAGCTTGACGCTGTGTGAACATCTTGCTATTCAGCTATGATCTTAATATCTGTTTTCGCCATTTGTTTTTACTCTGCATTTCAATCATGACAAATTCGGTGAGTGGTTCGCTAAAAGCCTGAATGAAGCTAAGGGATTCTAAAAGCAATATAAAACTTTCATGTCTGTGCGGTGCGTGCAAAATCTTTGGTTTCAGTACATTTACTAGTACTGGTAGTATGCTGCAAATATTATACTTGGGGTTATCAGGAAATGACAGACCTATGGTTTGTATGCTAAGTTTTTAATATTGTAAACTTTGCAGTCGGAAAAATGAAAGCCCTAATTCTTGTGGGTGGATATGGAACTAGGCTGCGTCCCCTTACCCTGTTCAGGCCAAAACCATTGATTGAATTCGCTAATAAGCCAATCCTAATTCATCAAGTAAGAAATGCTTTTTTATATTTTAATCTCTCCTTCAAATATCGTTGCAATTAGATATTATTAGGTATGACTTCAATTTTTTTGGTTAGTTAGAAGCATTGGTAGAAGCGGGTGTTACCGAGGTTGTACTGGCAGTTTCATATCGTGCGCAAGAAATGGAGCAAGAACTTAGCAGTTACGCGAAAAAAGTATATCAGAGCAAGAATTACTTCTAAAATATATTTAATGCTGTGAGGGTTTATAATAATTTATTCATATTTCAAAATTGACGTTATAGATGGGAATTTCTCTAGTATTTTCCCATGAAACTGAGCCTTTAGGTACTGCTGGACCACTTGCTTTAGCCAAAGAAATCCTTGCAAAAGATAACGAACCATTTTTTGTCTTAAACTCCGACATCACCTGTGAATTTCCTTTCAAAGAGATGGTCCTATTTCACAAGAATCACAAGAAAGAGGGAACTATAGTGGTATCATGAATTGGTTTTTATTAGTTTTTCAGTAGTTAATTACACATTTATCCAAAAGTAAACCTATACATGCACTCAATTATAGGTGACCAAAGTTGAAGAGCCTTCCAAATATGGAGTTGTCATTTACGATGACGCTGGGAAAATTCAGAGGTTTGTTGAGAAACCTCAAGAATTCGTGTCTAATAAAATAAACGCCGGACTTTATATTTTTAATCCTTCCATTTTAGACAGAATCGAGGTTAGTGATACCTGTTCATTTATGATTAAGGATTTTTGATTTTTCAGTCTGATCATATGAATTGTGTAATGCATAATAATACTTTTTTTAGGTTAAGCCTACAAGTATAGAGAAAGAAGTGTTCCCAACAATGGCATCTGAAGGAGATTTATACGCCTTCGAATTACAGGGATATTGGATGGATATAGGACAGCCAAAAGATTTTTTGACTGGAATGTGCTTGTATCTACAGTCTAGGAAACAGAAGGGTGACAAATTACATGCTGGCACGGGCATTGTTGGAAATGTTTTAGTCGTAAGTCTGATTGCTTTGAATGTTTTTTAAATCTTAGAAAAATGGTGAATGACCATAATTGTTTTTCGTAATTGGAGGATCCTTCAGCAGTCATAGGAAGTAACTGTCGAATCGGCCCAAATGTTACAATAGGACCAAATGTGGTCATTGAAGATGGTGTCTGCATTAAAAGATGTACTATTATGAAAGGCTCAAAAATTCGCTCACATTCGTGGCTGGATAGTTGTATCGTTGGATGGAATTGTGACATTGGTCAATGGGTGCGAATGGAAAATGTAACAGTTCTTGGCGAAGATGTCATTGTTAGCGATGAGATTTACATAAACGGTGGAAAAGTTCTTCCTCATAAGGCTATATCTAGTTCTGTTCCGGAACCACAAATTATCATGTAAAAACTGCGCTACTCCTGTCAATCGCTGATGCGAATTTTTTACAAATGTTGCGCAACATATTCATTCTTTAGGAACAAAAAAATATTTGTTTATTCGAAGCTACAATAATGTTTTATTTTAACGGGACGCATCCGCATTGAGACGATGATTGGATAGCTGCTAATTCATTTTAAAAATCAATCGTGTTGAATGACTAAAAAGTGAGAAATAAATATCCAAGAATTTATACCACATAAAATTATTGAAATGTTTTTAATACAAGATTAAACGGAAACTACCATGGAATTTTTTTCAAATCATTGAAGTTTTAGGATATTAGTATATTTAAATTACGCTGGAAATAATAATTAGTAAATGCATGTATACTATACGACATTCAATCCAACTCTTTTTGCCTCACCTACAATAGCATTTCAGAAATATACGTTAACGTTCTCGTGATTAGCGGAAAGTTGTGATTGACTTAGGATTGCATTATTATGATCATTAGTGGTTAGTAAGTGTTATAGTAAGTCGATTGATAGAGTTAGCGTACGATTCTTGAACGATCAAAATGCTATTTACATGCGTTTAATGAATTCTCATAGATTCCTTTTAATCCCTTCGCAGGAGTGATTCTGAAAATCCTATAAAATTGTCGGATTTCGGATCTGATCTGATAAACATCCTTAATTTCGCCTTCTTTGTTCAATTTAGCTTTGAAGAAATCATCAATGGATTAATTAATATCAATATCATATGATATTGATATTCATCTTGTGCAAACTAGTTTCATTCCCATGCTTATTTGACACGTATTTTTAAGCTTTATCTATTGTCCTTGAACTTCACTTACCTATGGTATCATCAGTACGTTTACAGCGAATTGTGCTCCTTTTACCCACAATTACTGTATTACATGAATGAGAATAGTACTATCACTATTTCAGCGAGTCTTCATTCGCAGAATTGCGATCAAATCTCAAGGTAAGGCATGTCAGGCATTTGATCGTTCAATTCTGCTTCACTCGACTCGCTTTTGGTGATTACTTACAGTATATATGTTTATATGAACTTTAATATAATGTATGTTTTGAGGTGAGTTGTCTTGCTGATGGAAATAGTAAGGTTAACATGCCGCAAAGACCAGTTAGGCCTATTACAGAAGCACCTATGAACACCTATGAAAGTTTATTATGCTATATAGCTTGCTCATTAAAACGACCTGTTGCATTATTAAAGGAAACTAATTCGGCCACTGTAAGGTAATTTTTTGAGGAAATTATTATATATATTATGGCTAGATTTTAGAATCTCAAACACTCCCATCCGACACTCAGTCGTTCTTGATTGGTAATCAAACAAAAAATCCGGAAAAATTGGGCTCAAAATCGAAATACATTTTTAGATCTTTCATGCAGAAAATAAAACGTTCAAATTCCGAGAGGACCCTTCCTACTTTTTTTCTTCTATTTATCGCCATGTAAAAATTTTTTCTCGCGGATTTGTTTTTGTGAAGCTCAATTGCCGCATTGAATTACGATATTTCGGCAGTATGTAGTAGTGAGAGGGATATTTTGTGTGAATTTTCAACAAAATTGGTCATATGAACGCATTGCGGACAAACATATTGGCATTGCGTATGCTAGTGGGTTGTGATGTGATAGTAATTTTTAGTAGGCTTTTAGTTAGTGATCCAAGCTGGTTCATAGAACAAGCTAATACTGTAAGTGATCACCGAAAGCGAGTCAAGTGAAGCAGAATTTGTATCTTAGGTTTGCTCGAACCCGGAGCAGTTACGTTTTTGTGCCAGTCAGCAGCCAGATATCAGTTCGGTTAGGTCAATTCTTTAGTCAGTGGTCCATATTCCATATGTGAAACTGTCATACTGTGGCAATAAGCGAATACCATGCCGTAAAGGAAAAGGCAGGCATCGTATTTTTTACTCTACAATCTACAAATTAATGCTTTCAGCCGGAAACAGAGCTATAGTGTGTAAGTTTTTGAAATAATTCTTGTATTTTATCATCACAAAGGTATCTGAATCGGTTATCATGGAAGTCCATAACCATCAACTATACAGCGATGTATACTCATTTAAATATTGCTATTTCGGTAACTGTCCCTACCGCTGGGCGGCTGGGCCTCTTCCTGTGATGATCTCAGACAGAACAGTCTACAAAATTAATTTTCGTGCCCATTATAACCATACAGGTTCATGCATGCTTTGCATCTGTTCTTATGTAAGATAAAAAGTAAATAAGGCTATATTATATACGTTGTAGGCGTAGGTTAAATTTTTTTCCAACAGTTGCATAATGTGCATGAATGTTCTCAAATTGAGAAAAAGATGCCCACTCAGAGATTCTTTTAATTTTTTCCATTCGGATTTAATTTTTTCTTCACAAACTGTGACAACCAAAAATCCACATATTATACAATAAGCACTAATACAATAAAAACCAATTGCTTTTAATTGACTGCAACTGCACTGTAACTTAACTGTACAGACAGATTTACAGACAGATTTACAGCCAGACGACTGAGACGACTAATAACTAACTAAAACAAAGAATCCCATTCCCATATGGGAAGCATAATATGCTAGAAAGCTATTGGCTGGAATAAATCTAGCGGGAGAAACTCATTCCATAGGAAAGGGTTAAAGGGAAAGTAATTAAATATCGATGTTGGAATTAAACAATTAACTGGTTAGTAACCCACAAACGACCCACAGAGGTTCTAGAAAATACTTTCAGTTAGATAGAGTGAGTATAACCAGTAACCAAATGATATTCAGGGTTTATGTGGTGGTCTAAACATACATCTGCGACAGTAAGCATACTATTTTCTATTATTGGTGGGATCATATTGGAATACTACTTGATTGTATTTTATGTATCATATGTGTGCGCAAAAACAAGTTCCATTGTGCAATAATAACTCTGTTTGACTCAGTTTGACTCAGTCAGTTTGTGTTTGTCTAATTATTGAACACAGTATAAATACACAAAGGAACGAAAGGAGTTTTTTTGCAGTGCGATGCGAACCATGTGGGCTTGAAGTATTGCATTGTAAATTGTAACATAGAAAACAGAATACGAAATTTCAGCTCTCGAACTAATTTGAAGCTCCATTTGTTCAAACAGATTTTTATTGCTCATTGTAGCCTTTTTCCTTGGTGGGTTCATATACTATCGACCGTCATTTTTTTTGTCTGTGTACGCTTGTACATTCTTTGTGTGACGAACTATTGACTGTGGGAGTCATTGATAATCACGGTAAGCTTTACTTAAACATAGATTATCGCTTAAATTGATCTGAGACTAACTAATTTTATCATTAATCGTTACCTTCCTTCCTGCAACTGCATCATCAAAGTTTACACTTTATCCTGTTCGTGGCCTGTTCTTGCAGCACTAATCTTTTCTATTTTGTTGTATCATAATCTTCCTGTTGATGTTCAATTTCTATAAGAAAGAAAAAAAATGGTTTGTCATCTTCCAGCTAAGCAACGCTCAGTTTTACTAAAAATATTTAATGGAACCTAATCCATCCAAGCCCATAGAAATAGATATACTATATACAAACCAAGCCAAGCAAACTGTTCAATGTAAATTGACCTGCACTTTTGTGTCTGTTTGTAGATTCGTAGGATTTCCATTGATAACTTGTTCTGGTTATATATACTCCTTTGATCCTGTCCTGTAATTCTGGTGCTATCTGACGTCTTTGTTGTGTGAACTCAATTTTAAGCGTCAAGTTAACATCACAGAAAATCTTCTGTAAATAAAGTCTGGAGAATCCTGGCGTATTTGTGTGGTGAACCACTTTTGATGGCTAAACTTCTAGATCATTTTCGTTTACCAAAAACAAGAACTGAGTTTGTTCCATCGAATAGTGCATTTGTGAGTCCTTTAACAATATTGAGGAAGATATAACCTTATAACCTAACTGGCGTTTGCTAACTGTGTAATTGTTTTTCTTAAGCCTATGAAATCAAGATTTATTGAAAAAGATGCAGACGAGCTTGAAGAAGTTGATATTTTCGAAAATCGTTGGCAATACAGAGGAGAAGGAAATGCAAATATTGTTATAGCCGTTCAAGACCTGAGCGTAAGTACTTAAATCAAATATTTAATGCCTTGTGTTTTGTAAATTTTTGAGTTTGGATTGATGAAAATGATGAAATTAATCTCATTATGCTTTATTCCCAGAACTTGCGCGTAATTCGATTTTCTAAATCCACTGCTGAAGAAGGGTCTGAAGATCAGAAGAAAAAAATAATGAGAGACGCCCTCTTTGCGAACGAAATTATGCGGCCAAGTATCGGATTTGAATATGTCGGTCATGTTAGTGCTGTAAAATTACCAGCTGACCAGGTCGAGGAACTCAACAAACTTTTACTGAACAATAATTTACGACCAAGTAAATGCGAACATTCATTAATTATAAATACTTTATAAAATTGTGCTACCTCTTGACCCCTCGATTTTTTTCTCTGATTATAAAGTTTTAGTTTATTTTACATGTGCAGTTTTTTCGTTTTTTATTTATATTGTTAAAATTATTACAATATTACAAATATTATAATTATTGTTATTGTTGTTGTTGTAGAGCATCGATGTCACAAAGAATTGCGAATACCGTATGCTACTGCCCACCAAGATTTTGCTAGAATTAATCCTATTGCGTCCGGCCACATTGATTACTGTGTTGAAGTGAAGCCTAAACAAGGATGGTGGCCGGAATCTCTGAAGTATGATGACACTTCCCCGAAGTTATGTGTTTACTGTCAAAATCAATATTTGAAGGTCTTTCCTATTTCCTCTATGATCCATAAATATTCCGTTTGTTTGATATGGCAAAGGATGAAAGCTTATATGAATGTCTTTTAATTATTATTTTTAGCTAAAGCGTGGAAAAATTTTATCTAAAAGCCAATATTGTCCTCTTGATCTATTCTCGGGGTAATTTGATCTATAGCCATCCTTGACTCTGCACATTTCTTTCCTGTTCTAAATTGTCAAGTGTTTAAACTCATGATGTTATGTTGTGATTAGAGATCCTGAGCGAATGATTAAAGCTGTGATATCTTTAATTTTGAATCCTCAAAACAATCTCCGGATATTTCGGGTACATAGATATAACAACCTACATTGCACTTTTTTTCGTGTTGTATCTGGGTGCATGATTCTAATAAGCGTTTTTCATTTTATATTGTATAGAACGGTACTTTAAAGTACGGGGAACACAATTGTAATTCGTTGGAGTCTGTTATTCGAGATTGGATGAGCGGTAGTAATCTCTGTGATGATGTGATGTCGAATAGCTCTTCCTTTGACTACATAAGGTAAGAAATACGCAAAGAAGCTATAATTAATAAAATATCTTTTATCCCTACAACTACATTCATGAAAATGTATTGTGCAAATTATTATCATGTTTCTAATGAATTTAAATTATTTTTATCATTTTATTTAACAGAGATGGTCTATTTAACTTTATATATATACTGTGCCTTGCACTGGCTCAACCTTCCGAAGAAGACAAGAAGAAAATTAAATCTGCAATCCCCAATGTATTTCAAAAATATTTCCCCTCCAAACCAGAGTATTCTGTAAACAAAGACAGTATTTGTATAAAAAAATCATCAACCAAAGAAAAAATGGAAGCCGATTGGGAGAATCTCGTAGAACACAATGCTGGTCAGCTAATTTCTAAATCCTTCTGTACTGACGTCTCTGAAAAAAATAATTTACCCAGCTCATGTATACTAGCTCGGATTCTTAAGGTTCAAAAGCTAGGTGAAAAGGGATCCAAATGTATGTCAATTTATAAACTATATTCGAAGGTATGTCCAGTTCATAGAAATAAGACATTGAAAAACGTTCACGAACCACTGTGTCCTCGAGAAGTCCTGCAACCATTGGAAGCCTTTCCTGGTAGAACACATAATGGTGTGAACGTACAGAATGATGTAGACTACAAATGTCCAGGACCTAAATGTCTAGCGATTGAAAAATATTGGAACGAAATCTTGGAACTACCAAATGATAAAGCAGAGGCAGACTTCATTTATCAATACTTACTGGCTGCAACGGCTAAAGATTGCTCCATTATGGTCACTTTTTCATCAATGCGCAAGACAAGGTCAGAAGGGCTAATTCATCATATGATGAACGAAGACAATCATAAAGACGTCAAAGGCTTTATTATCCACGATTTGAATGAAAGGCCGCATAAAATTAAAATAGGAGTTGCTGATCTTGACCCCAAACCGTTGTCATGCATCGTTAAGCACTACCTTCGGGACAACGACATGCGACAGGCTTACAAGGAATACGTATTAAGGGAAGACTCCTAATCTTTCAGGAATTGGACCGATACCAAAGTGAGACATGATGAGGCAGTCGACGGTACAGAAGAACGTAATACTCAACCATAGAAATATAGTATATAACTACAGTAACTTCAAACAGAAAATAATTGTGCAATAACATACCGTCAATACAATTTTTAAACTACTATTGTGAATAACAATGCTCTTCTCTCGCTATTATGGTTTCTCTGAACTTCATTTAGTCCAGTCAGTCCAATATAGAATATAGTGTGAAGACTCCATTTAACCTTTAAGCTGATTATCACTAATTTATCTGTCGGGAATAATGTTGCTAATATTAATTATGCTATGTGTAGTGTATGGCTTAGCAATCTCTAGAAAACAAACAAACCTATTTAATCAAGCCAAGTCAAACAATTCGAACGATTGAACGTTGTAGTAATATTCTACTCTGTACCAACAACGTCGTCTATCGTTTCTACGAAGTATTTATCAGCAAGCTTAACAGTAATTGAGATTTAAATTGAATAATTGTGTATATGATTAGCTGGGTGCTGCTGTTGCTGCATGGAGTTATAGGCGCAAGATTGGCAAGATGGTTCTGTGGAAATGTATACAAACCTAATTTCTTTTTTTTTTTGGATCTTGAAGGATTACTAAAAACTTAAACCATGCAATACGGAAGGAGTCGAATTGTATAAGGCATGCATGTTGTTTTTAGATTTTTTGGACCGTATCTATTCAATAAGCATATTTGCACGCAGTAGTATCGAAGAAATTATTTATGTATCAAAGTAAGAGAAAATCCAACCTGGCCTATTATGTAAGTCACACTCGATTACGGTCTTTATGTGGCTTATTGGCCTGCTAATATATGCACCTTTGTTTAAAATGAGGGGTTAGAAGTTGGTATGGTTATTGTCACTCACTGTTAGCGTTAGCATAAGTATAGTCTTGGCATTTTCAGCTAGCATGCGATAACATGGGAGAGTCATATGCATTTATGTGTATTTGACGTACTAGCTGAAAATGCCAAGATCATAGTTGTCTGCTAGTGTAATTTAATCTAACGTAGTTGGTGGTAGGTTTTAGCGTTAGAAAAATCTTTCGATAGAATATAGATGCTTGCAAAATGAATTCGGGTAAAAAAAGAATGACAATGAAAGCATTCATTTGTAATCCGGCACGTGACCTATGTATGTACCTGTAAGCGACATGTTTTTTGGCTTGGGGAATTAATTTCATTGAAATCTGATGGAAGTTTAAAAAAAACTAAAAATGTATGTCTGCAATATGTTCATGAGCAATTAAAGCCTTGAGTATACACAGCTAAAATATTCCCATCCGATGCTCAATCTTTCGTGAGTTACTATCGAGCAAAGAATCTGAAAAAATTGGATTCAAAATCGAGATCCATTTTTCGATCTTTTATACGGAAAATAACGTATAAAAAGAAGACATGGGTTCTTAATACTTTTTTCCCCATTTAATTCCATGTTAATTTTTTTTCACGGATTTTGCTGTTGTGAAGCTCAACGGCCGCATCGGATTAAAATATTCTGGAGCATATACAAAGAGTAATAGGACGATTTGGTGTCTGTTTCCAAGAACATTGCTCATGAACACATTGCGGACCACATTGTAAATGTCCTTTATTATAAGATGGTCTCAACCAACTTGAACTTGCTGTTCATCAGATATTATGTTAAACTGGAATACGGGTAGCGTTATTAACGTGCTTCAAATCCGTAAAAATCACAATTATACCAAAATAGCGAAAAGCTGGAACAGTAAACGAAATCTTATTTATTGATCGTGTCCTGATGATTATCTACATGTATTCAATTGCATATAGGTAAACTTTGCTTTGATGGACTCAGAAGATGCACTAGTGTATTAAACGGCCAAGGAAATATCCTAGCAACGTCAAATATTTCTGTTATTATCAGTTAACGGTTCTGCAAAGTAGAGGTTATGCTTAAATAAATCTGAAAGCGTAAAGATACGTAATGCTGATCCAGCATTACTCTAACTTTTAACATTGCTAAAAGTTTCAGCATGATTTGCATTCATGAATCATACGCATTCAGCATTACGCTTCTTGGCTTCAACTCAGCTTTCAGCTACACTCTGCCTGCAGACCTGTTTAATGTAATGAGCTATTGTTTAACGGTCCGTATACAAAGTTTAGGCCTAGGCCCTAATCTCATCGGGATGATCAGATACGAAATGGTAAATGGTAAAAAGGTTACTCATTTGCATCAACATGGTAGAGTAAAAAATATAACACTCATGTGTCTCTTTCCGTAAATTAGATGTGAAAATAAATGTTATTATAGGCAACACTAGTATAGCTGTCACAGATAAGTTGGTTTCCATTAGGTTTTTTTCAAAAGTTAAGCTTCTACTCTGCATTGTTTTCTCTGTTATGACGAAAGCCAATCATCATCATCATCTGACCCTTTCAGCTGTTCGTCTTCAGTCGAATCCTCGTATTTGGGTATTGAATTGAATAAAGCGGTAACTATATCACCAGTTTCCGGATGCTTAGGTCCGTCTAATAAACCAGAAATACCCTAAAAACAACGGGAAAACTGTTAAACTGCTTCTTATAGTAACATACTCTTTGCATTCCATGGCTAATAAAATAATGCACCGTACCCTACGACGCATTGCTAATGTAGACTTTAAATCTGCCATCATATCCATGCCCTCAGCATTGTTCGTATTTTCCAGTTTTTTCTTCTTCGCTTCATATATTCGATCATTGGCCGATCTTAAATTCCCTTTGCCAGCTGATCTAATTGCTGCCATTAGCTCGGATCGTACATCTACTGTTTCAGTTTTAGGCTTAGCTCCTTTAACAGACGTAGGGACCTCTGTCTTGTTTTCGAGTATCGGAAGTGGTGGGGGAGGAGGTGGAGGCGGTGGGACAGTTTTATTAGTACCTGTAGTTTCTTTTTCTTTGACTTCTGTGCGGATTTGTGGAACATCAGCAGCATCTACCATTAACCCCTGACATGCCCCTGGAATAGATACCTCCAGAGATTTTGTTGTGGAAGACTTCTCAGCTGTAGGTGTTGGTACAACAGAATTGGAATTGGATCCAAGTGGAGTAGAAGTGGGTAATGAAGTTGGCCTCTGAAAAACGAACTCCTCGAATCCCGGAATATCAAGTGTATCAACTACGCCTAAAAAGATCCAAGGGAGGCAAATGACTTAGTTTTAAATAATCAATATTTTGTATGACCCTCCCCCAATGAAATCAGTACGAGTAAATAGAATTTTAAAAAAGTTCACCGGGCAAATTTGGAAGGAACTCCGGGACATCTATGGTGGGTATTTGAACTATGCTTGGGCAATAGTAGAAATCATCCTTTTCATCGCCCTTATCTTCATGCAACTGAATTTGTCCGTTTTCAGTTTCACTGAGGTTGACACTTTTTGATTTCAGAAGCCCAATTTGGATAGGTTTTGTAGATTTTGTTTTCGTTCTCTGGTACCTAGCAATTGAAATGACACGCGCCTTTTAAATTATGAACATGAACTAAGGAAATAAAACAAAAATAACGAACGAACGAATAACATACGCATTTTCAATTGAATTGAAATAGTAAAACGAATCCACATTCTCCAGCTGACTGGGAGGCTTCTGAAAAGAATCACATTTTAGTCCGACCAGATGGGATATATCTGTTTGTAATTTTCGAGATGAATGGAAAAATGAAATAAGCTCGTCTGGCATAGTCGTAGCTCTGAGTGGAGAGCTCATCACGAAATACTTTTCATCAAACATCTCTTCAAATTGTTTCAATGAAATAGAAGTAGCTAAGACTGGATTGGAAATGTAAGCATTCTTTGGAAATTTATCTGCCTCCTCGTCGAGCGGGTATTTATTGGCAGACACAACCTTTAGGGCCTTGGGAGAAGTTTGCAAACTGGTAATCATGTTGGCAGCAGTATCTGCTCGGGCAGATATGGATTCCAAGTTGTTTTTCTGAGTTTTGATACTAGTCCTCAATGAAGCAAACACTTCTTCTGTGATCATAGTCAGTCTTTCCAATGTTGAAAGAATCTCTCTAAGATTGCTTTCATCCACTCCAGACGGAGTAATAAGTTTAATCGCATACTTTGATCCACCTTCGACGCCCATTTTGGCTGTTGAGGCGGACGTATTATAAAAGTTGAGAGAATAAAAAAAGACCCCCTCACCCACACCGAAACTTTAAAAAATGTGCGAAGTCAAAAACACACCCACCTCCACCAAAATACAAAAATTTGAAATATTGGCCAGCATATATACTTATATTAGCTTATGGCTGAAAGCTTCGCGCGCATAAAAATTCAAATTTAACAAATAAAAGCAGTTACGATACGACAGTTATACGAGGTTACGACGACAACCGACAGCCACTTAATAGTTAGCCAACCCAGCTAACCCTATTGTTCCTCTTCTTCCTCTTCGGTTCTTCCGAAATTAACATAAACTCAGCATATTAAATAAGCTGCAGTAACTGAGAGAACGTAGTGAAGAAAAATCAGAAGAACTAATTATTTATGATTTAATAAATATTACATTTAATGGTTACTTTGTCGTTGTTGATAGTTAAGTAGGATTAAAAACATTAATGGTATATGTCATATGTTAGAAGATTCGAACTCAATTAACATTCAAAGCAAAGATAGTATTGTCAATTACATGAAAGAAGAAAGCCTTCGCCACTTTCTATGTTTTTTGTGTACCCCTGAAAATCCAGGTGAAACGCTTTTTTGGGAAAGATTGAATATTATAATTATAATTGCACAGAGGGTAGGGACAGGAATATAATATATTCATGTACCATATGCTGCCAGTTGTCTGTTCGGATCCGGAAGTCTGAAATATCGTGTGATCTGTTGCCGTCTGATCGTCTAATGATGCAAATTAGTGAAAGCTGTATTTTGAATTGGATAACTTCAGAGCAATATTTCCCATCAACGTTGCTAACTAGAGAGCTCCATTTACATCTATCTCTAAAGATATTCAAACATAAAACCTCAATTTTTTTTAATAATATGTTTATTATAAAAACAAGCTTTAAAAATATTGAATACTAATTACCAATCAATTTGGTTTCACATTAATATTGAACATAAAAACGAGCAACACATGTACACATGTTAAATGGTAAAATCTATTTATGATAAACAGTTTAGACTGAGTGAGTTCTGAGTGAGTAAATAAGGAAATAATATATAAATGAATGAGAGACTTTTGAAATACGATAGTTAGCTTGAGATCTTATGAACACAACTATTAAATATTTAGTTTACTATGTATTGAAACATAGCTAAAAAAATAACAACAAACCCTATAGTGTAAAAAGGATAGCTAACCCAAGTCCACCGTTTCCTTGTCTTTTTCATCTCATTCTCCAATTTCTGCTTCATTAGTACGCATGATGGCTTCACATAGTTTATAATCTAAGGAATTGATTGCTTGTTCAGCTTTGGCAGTTGTTATGCAGGAAACAGCTAAAAATATTTTCTCAAGTCTAGCTTTTTCTTCTTCTATTTCTTTAGCTGTTTTACTCTCTTCCTCTGGTCCTTTACGCATTAGGTATCCCTTCACCTTGTTTTTCAAATCATGGATATTTTTTTTCAAAATACGAACATCCTCCTTGAAACCTTCCTGATCCAGTTTTCTTCTCATTTCAATCAATTCCATTCGTCTCTCTCGTGTCTTCTTGTTGTCGTTAAGAATTCTTAAGTGTTCCTATGATCAGATCGTACTAAGATGAGTATCAAAACGCATTTTGGAGTCTTAAAAAATAGGTTACAGAAACTTTAAAAATAAAATACCTCATAGGCCTTTCCATCATCTAAACGTAATTCCATTAATCTATCCACCTTCCGTTGTAAAGCAACATTGTGCATTTCGGTTTCCTTTATACACTTTTCTTTTTCAATTAGCTTGAGCTAAAAAATTACGAAACAAAGGGCATGATTATATAAACGCCAAATACAAAGTATAGAGAAGCAAAATTGTTTTACCTCCAGCAGAGAAATTTTTTCCAACAGCTGGTTTTGGAATGATGAACGCCGTTTTTCTGACAACAAAAGACGATAAAGATGCTTCACATTTCCATAAAGTGATAATATAAATATAATATAAATAAAAGGCAAAAGCACTAACAAATACATACCAACACCAACCGCTTGAACAGGCATTGTTCTTGAAGACTGAAGAAGATCCACAGGATCTGGAAACCTAGTTGATATTGTATCAAATTCTTTAACTCTTCTTTTTTCAAATTCAATGAGACGAATTTTACAAGCAAGACTATCCTCCAGAATACTTGCTGCCGATTCCCTTGATTTGGACAATCTTGAAAATGAATAAATTATCAAAAATAAAACGTCAATAATTATTGGCTCTTTCATCTTTTATAAGTTCCTGAAACATTAAGAGTTATAGAAAGCAATATTGCAAAAACTATAAGCTAAAAAATTAAAATCTACTGCGACGTGACCTTATTTATTTGTTTAATATGTGTGTTAAGATATAAAGCATTAAATTAAGTGATAAAACTTACTCATCCATCAACTCTTTAAGTTTTAAATTATGTCTTTCTTGCATTACATCAATTTGATCCTGAAGAGATTTGACAAGTGAAGTTAATGTATATGATTCATTTCTGTATGCAGTCGTCACAGATCCAATCTGAGATTCCAGGTTTTTAACTTGCTCTTTTAGTACCACTGGATCCAAATCTCCAGGTTTTTCTACTTTTAAAAGGGCTTCTGAATATATTTAAATTAAAGTAATTTTATGTAACAACATAATCTCCTGATTTCTTTACTGAAAATTTAAAAATTGAGATCATTGTTTTCTAACCATTACTTCTGGTATGCATCATCTTGTCAGTCAATTGAATTGCTTTAGGGTGCGTTGCCAAGAATTTGTCAATCACAGATTCATCGATGTGACTAATCATAAGACTTGCGAGAAATTTTCTCTGATATTTCACATTTTCCAGCTAAAACACATTGAAATTAGTAAAGTTTTCATAGAGGCATCAATGTAGATTCCATCATCTCAAATTCTAATTAATAAAATTCACCTTCAAATTTTCGTAGTTTCGAACAAGCAGCATGTAATTTTTACGCTCTTCGAGTAACTGTAACTTTAGTCTTGTGCTTGAATTAGCTTCTTGCTCTTTCAAATTCGAAGTTTCAGTCAGCACTGCCGGCTCATGGGGACAAACTAACACGTTCCGTAACCTATATAAAACATAACACCAAAATATAGTGCATAGGCTCAACGAACACTCATCCCACACACAAAATTATAATTATCAGCCCCAACCCCCGCCTATTAGCTTTTTAGCTATAGTAAAAAATTCATCATGTCATTTCCTTCATAATGAGCGAAAATAAAAGCTTTAGCTCAACGAAATTTCATGATTTTGAGCTTACGTAACAGTTGTCAACTTACTTGTCCACTAATTCACTGTAATTGGATAAATCCTTTTCTAAGCTTTTCAATCTTTCGCAAAAGTATGAATAAAATACTCCCGGTGAATCAAAAACGGCCGAATAAAGTCTTTCGTTTTCCATTTCCTGTTGGTCCATTCTGAATTCAATTGGGCGAGTGCACATTCTCAAATTGTGACCATCGCGCCAAAATCCCCATAAGGATTTGCTGGACCTAGTTTTCAAAAAATTCTTACGGCCGTTAGCGCAGATTTTTCGGTCTAAATTTAAAATCTTAAACAGTTTAGACAATTCTAAATCTTTTTTGTTACCTTGTCTTACTCAATTGGTGCAGTAGTTTGTGAGTTATACGGGTTTTAAAAAAAGTTGAAAAAAAGCCCAGAGGTCGGCAT
>Ga0210040_10005168_pt1 | contig 16718 bp, 6 predicted proteins | sample CryGeyCG12114_NA_FD_185462 | JGI IMG/M metagenome (GOLD analysis project Ga0210040, IMG submission 185462) | Groundwater microbial communities from aquifer - Crystal Geyser CG19_WC_8/21/14_NA (SPAdes) (version 2) | ecosystem: Environmental > Aquatic > Deep subsurface > Groundwater | place: USA... | reverse complement strand
CAATGATGATGAGCAAACCATTGTGACCAGTCGTTAATCTACAAAGTGCAGATTGTTCTATGCAAACTAACTAAACACTAGAACATTCTTAATAACTTCCCGTTTAAAATCTATATACTTGAATCTTGTGTAGAGAAATGAGTGCAAGTCATCCTTCGCCCTTTTAGTAATAAGCAAGCATCAATATACGGAAGGCATAGAACGTACAAATCGTACTAGTCCCTCTCAAGGCAACTTATCATCCTCAGTCATGCGAAATAAATACTCATCCGTTTGTTGTATTGTAACTAACTAACTAACTAACTAAAGTAAACCACTTTTTTCGTTCTGCTCTTTAACACTTGGGACTTATTCAAACAAGACGAAAATATGTTCAAGCGTCCTAATAATCACAATAATAACAGTGTTCCACAGTACTCATCATGATGAGAAGGGGAAAAAAGCTGTGCTCGTTAGCCAAAAATCGATAGCCTTTATGAATAATATGATTAACATTATCGGTACGCTGAAATGATAAAGCTCATCGCTTGGCTGCCAATCATTCATTGCCAAAAGTACTAATAAATTCAAAAGAAGAAGACCAATGCAAATTGATACGAACAATAATGAATCATTAATGCAAAACTACTAGAGTTTGCTTTCAGTTGTATGGAGGGCAATTGTATCTTTTCGTAGGACCAAGGTAAGAGTCACATTTTATTGCTTCGTTTTTTTCAAAGTATCTTTTCCTAGCACGACCAAACGGTACGGTTGAGTAGGCACTTTTATTTGCTTGCCATTTTTTTAATCATTAACTTGATTGCATAAAAAGTATCTATGCTGATGGACCAATTGCAATCGAAATTGTAAGCAAATGGAAGATAGGGTACTTAGGCAGTCACGTTTCACTTCAGAAAATTTTAAATTCCTTTACTATCTGCACTTATTCCATTGCTTCAAGTCGTATGGAGTTTTGGTACAATTTAGAGTAAGAACTTTGCCATCCAAGTCAGATCAGTTCTCATGAATTGATAGTCAGATATAGATAGTTAATAAATTCAAACTCCAAACGCCAAGACAAGGAAAAATCGTGAACTAACGTTTTTAAGAAATTCCAAGAAACGACCATGAAATATTGGAGAGTACCCTTAAATTGTTTTAAAGTTCGTGCCTTTTGAAGAGAATATACCATTTGCATTTAATGCTCGTTTATGCAATAAAAATTCTTTTCACATTATCCCACACTTGGTAAATCACTTTTTTTGGCAACAATTCGAGCATAATCAACCACCCATCGTGTGTTCAGGATCAAGCTTAGGTCAGCTAATCGCATTCTGTAGGAATTGATATTTAGATGAACGCAAAACGCGTCATCACCTTATAATGAATTAAGAACAACCACCATGTATAGTAAGTTAGTAAGTACAATGTAATAGCAAGTTAGTTAGTATTTACTATAAGTGTTAGATATGCGACGACGAATATATGGTCCGACTAACAAAAGTGTACCTGCAATGCGATGATGAGGGTCAGCTTAATATTAATGTCAAATTATTATTACCTGAAATTATCTCACTTTATGATTAGTGAGATGATTTAATTTTTTTTATTTCTATAGCATCGTTGAAGTAACTCAATTATTTCAAGTACCCTTGCCCTTAGACTACATTACAAGAGAATAAAATGAAGGTTAAGTACTTTTTTCATGTGATTACAAAACAATATGGATGCTTTATTAATTCAATCAACCTAATATCAATGGGGATGTTTATAGTCCGACATTTTACAACGAGTCAACGAGTTGCACTCTTGTTAATGAAGCTACTTTCTTTCCCACTATGTTGGACAATATAATATGTTGAAGAATTTAAATTTTTTAAGTGCCCTAGTCTGGTCCTATAGATTTTGCATAGAAGACCCGTTGTTGCACATTTTATTTACAATTGTCAAAGGGCTGATTATATGCATTTGTCATGCAATAAATGAATTCACATCTATAAAAGTATCAAGTGAGACGAGTTAGTAACGTTTGATTTGCATGAATTTCTTTGATCGTAGACATGACTTATGGACATTATCAGATTGATAGGTAATAAGATTGAGAGAATAGAAAAAAAAATAGTATATGGGTGTATTGCCTAGAATCCACTATTTTCGACATTTGAGGTATCGATTACCAACCAATATATTAAAATGCATTTTTTTGTTCCTAATGCAAATAGTGTTTCACTATAGTTTGAAGAAATCGTTCTACATAACTATGAATATGAAAAACTCAAAGCGGTGAAATCAGCCAAAATAATGACAAATAAAATGCATTTCCATTGAGCAAACTTGGTCATGTATTGCAACTGACTTGTGTGTAAACATAATATTAATAAACTATAAAAGAATGAATTATTATCCATAGAATGAGAGATCAAATATTTCTTTAGTCTTCAATTTTTCAATGTCTGCCGTTCGTGTTATGAAACACATTCCTTGTATTTTATGGATTTTTTTGCATTTTTGTTTTCATGTTTATTTCTTGTCCAATATGCATTTTCAAGGCATACATAAATTGCACCCTCAATTCATAAAAGCTGTGTCTCCCACTGGCTAGTTAGTTCGTTAGTAGTGAATGATATGTACATATGAGTAATTTCTCTAATTTAGGATTGCTTAAAAGTTAAATATTATCATTGCGATAAGGATCCACACTGCTATTTAGTTTTCATACATGACTGAAAACCGTAACCGTAATCATAAGTACATACGAAAAGAGATGAAGACAGCCCTTCACTCATATTTAATTCTGTCCTGTTGGCCTGCGGACAAAACTGTCTTGTGCACTGATCTCATTCACAGTACACGAATCTTCTTCACATGATGCATCATGCAAAAAATGATATTGCTGCAGTAAAACACTTCCTGAAAAATGATATTCACTTTTAGCCTGGACTGTAACTCGAATTAATAGCCCAATGATGAACATGTTAAGTAGAATGTATTTAAGCTGAATGTTTTTAAAAACTTTAAAGTATAATTTGACTATTGGTGGAACAAAGTGGTTAAAAGGATCATTTCTAAGAAGATATCAATAATTTCTTGAAATTCATATAGTAAATTCATAGCAGAGGAAAATTTTCCATACAATAAATACGGTCGGGTCTACATAGTTATTATGAGTCGTGAAACTGTTACGTAAAAGATCCTCTTAAAAGATCAGTTTGATTGCACGATTTTTTTGTCTGATGTCGTGTGGTAAGTGACATAATAAAATGAATAAAAAATAATTAAATCCTATTGTTTGCATTTGCTCATGAATAAAAAACTAAGTGGAGAAGGTTTTTTTAAGTGACAAGTAAAGGTGTCCTTTCCCAAAAATTTTAGTGCAGTACTGAAACTTTGTTTGGAAACGCGAAACTTGTGCAAATGCTGTTTTTACGCTTCCGTCTAAATCAGTACCCAGATTGCCTTTCTGACATTTACAAGCTGTGACGTTTCCATAAACGCCATGTAGGCAGACCAGGTGTCAATTTATTGTCTAATAAAAGCTGAAATAAAGCAAAACTTTATTTTTTATGGTCTCAAAGGCCAACCATTTTAAAGGGCAACATTTTAATGTATTTTTCACAGATTTTATGAATGACATGAGGGAACAACATGAAAACAAACTTTGCATGGCCATCTCCTCCTGCATAATGCAATGATATTGATTTTTTTCAACCATCTCGTCCATTATTATTCCTTTCTACTTGAAAGAGATAATTATAATTTGGTGATACTATAGGAAGATATTTACGAGCTTTTTCCTAATTCATGTAATTAGCATTCCAATGGACAATGTCTGTGAATAAAGACAAAGTAAGTAACATTAAGCAATGAAAGACTGATGGACGTCAGTCAATGGATTTTCAATGATTCTATAGAGCTAATATATTTTACACTGTTAGATTAGAAACAAATCATTAAGATGTTTCATTACAATAATATATTGGGCTACAACTAACAAACTAATTAACTAATTACATAACTAACAAAATATCATCGAATTTGGACGATTTTTCAAAAGTTCGTTTCAACAAACTTGCAAATGATCTTGAATTGGGCTTCCCCAATAGTGACATTGCCAGGACTCATTATTTTTCCCCCTTTTCATTATTGCGTAAATCATAAGTAATGAAAGCTCCCAGAGTTCACATGGTTCTGGGCACGACTTGATTCTGAGGAAAAAAATAATGATAGTAATAATAATCCTGGGTATCTTTCCACCACCATGCATCACACATAGGTCACATGTAATAGTATTTCTATCTATTTTTGACTGAATATGAAATTCATTAGCAGCATGATTGAGAGGAGATGAGGTAACTTTATTTTTCTGCATATACCCAAATGATGGCTAAGGAATGTAACGCATTGTTGCATTGCTCATTCATTAACAAGCCGAAAAGGGTTGCTCATCGTGACTCGTCCAAAAAAGTGCAGTGCGAGCCTGTAACAGGCTCATACGGTTATCTTATAGGCATATGTAGCTCTAACTAACTAATGGGTGATGCACTCAAGCATTCAGCTGTAATACATTGTCTGCAGTTTGTTAGTAATACACCTGGGATCAATAATAAAAACAAAAGTTAGCTAGAAGCAAATATTATTAGTTAGTTAGCTAGTACTTTCTATGATATTGGTATGCAGTCAAATTCATAAAAACGGCTAATTATGGAAATTTGGCCTGCTATGGCTAAAATGAGTAGTCCACATAGGCACTGAATGATTATTGGGAATGGGTTGTAAAATAGATTGAATGGCAGGGTCTGAGGGATATGTGACATAATGAGACAAGATGATGCAATTTATGCTAACCGTTTTAGAATTCTGCATTTGCGAAATCCGCTAATAGTATTAGAGCTGTTTTTTGTAATTGCAAAATTTTTTACAGAAGATTTGTTTTCAGGCGATTAATTATTTGGTTGGTTTGTTTGACAGAAGGGAATGCTTTGTAGGTTTTTATGGACCATTGTGTAATAACGATGATATAGAATGTGATTTTTTGAGAGCACACACAAAATGTTTGATACATTTTTTCTGTAATCAATAGGGAAGTTATACAAAGACCTTCAGGGTTGAATTTATGCTTTTCACTAATTGGATGATAGCTAGGTATCTTTTTTGGCTCATCTTTTGTCCATAATTATAATCGCCTTTGATATAGCGCACTATTTTGTGATCTGATTGCATGCCTTGTCAATCCAGTCACCTTACACAGCCAAATGCAATATATCTGCATATGAACAATGGGATGGGTGAACCAGCAACCAATGTCGGAATTTTTAATGAGATAGGGAAACAGAACGAGATTGGTTGACGTGAACTAGATTTTTGGAAAAGAAATTGCAGTCTCCAAACTCATAACGTGTCATCTCTAAGGTTATCTGCATTCTAATTTTTAGTTTTCCCAATGCTCGATACATGTGGGAATACTATAGATTAGATAGATCATAACTATTGTGTCCCATTGCATTCAAAAACCAACTTACCCTGTATAGCTATAATTCAAACTAATATTATTTTAATAATTTGGCTCAAAATTGAACTAATTTTTTAGTCACCGCGTTCTCAATGTAATAAATTGTTTGCTGTATTCAGAAAACGTCCAGTAAGATAATGCATTGTGGGGTGTGAGGGGGGGGGGTTAAAAAGTTACAGGCTTTTTGATAAAAAATGCAGATCATCTCACGCATGATCAAATCTATCTGATTACCAACACATTATGTCATGTGGGCAGTCCTCATGCCTAACAATGGGTAATTGAAAGATGAAACGCAAAAGGAGATGAACGAACACCTATCATAAATACTTTTAGGACGATGAGAGAGCAAAAGCTTTAAAAATGGAATATGGTGGAAGGACAATAAGGGAATACCTTGAAATGTGTAACTAGTTAGGAGATTGCGTGGCTGTTCAATACAAAATCAATGCAAAAATAGTGTTTTTTGAATAATTCCAACACAAGAACGACAGACAAAGACAATTAATTTTTGTATAAAACAAAAGGAGCTCTTTGTGTTTTCCATGTTTTCAATTTATTGTCAACCCATCTGATGAGACGATAGCACATTATTGTATGCTAATGTTGACAGCCATAAAATTCATTTTTACCAAGTGTAGATCTAATTAATGTATTTTTTCACTCGCGGGTCACACAATTTATTCATATTTGGTTCTCAAAGACGTGTCAAGAAATAGTTGATTCCACACATGCCGTAAATTTGGAAACTAATGTCACAAAGGACCCTTTATTCCTGTGCACTTTCGTATAAGAAAGCTCTTTAAACATTTAGCGTCTTCCAAACAACTTAACGGCAGATTGTAGAAAAAAATCTTATCTTAATCCTTCTTGGGTATCATAAACACAAGATACTTATACACTGTGAATATATTTACTTTATACTCTATATGTTACTTTTAGTAGCACTTTATATGAATGCGTAATGGCGTCCAATAAAAAACAATCAGGTGAAGACGAGCATCATAGCAAAAAAAATAGAATCATCTGCTATACAAAACTAATAAAGTCATTCATTTCCATACTGGTTGAACAAAAGTTCTTTATGCGAACGTCTAAGGTCTTCTTAGGGCAAAATAAGGAACGATCTGTGTAGAACAAAAGAACCTTGAATGTGAGTCAAGTCAAACTGTGCATGTGTCCATGAGATTGTAGATTAGTTTCGGGAAAAATTAGCTCATCATCAGGATGTATTCAGAGTACATTTTAACATGTGTCGTTAGACACTTGGAAACCCAATAGAGTTCATTTTTTTTGGAGGGGAGACAAGTCTAAATTTTTTTGTGGTTAGTTAGTGTAGCAGTGTTGCAAAAAGCTGGTGGATGAGATGCTGAGAAATTGTGAACAATTTATTTTACGAGCAAAATGTGTCTTCTTCCTGCTACGTACTAATGCATGTTAAATTCAATAAAGCCATCAGTTTACTTCTATGTCTTGTTTAGAGTTATCATTATAAAATCCGTGCGTCTATTACATATACAATAGGTACAATTAGCAGGTAGATTCACAAAATATGAACATTTTTGATGACAATAATGCGGTATTGGAGACGACAACGAGTTGTATTTATTACCAGTTGATGCTTTAATGTAGGATGAGGATTGATTAGGACATGATAAGAGTTTATAGTCTATACATATACGTAAAAGACAATCTGGGCTAGCTAGAATGTTCAAAGTAAATACATTAAAAAAGAAGATGGATGAAGATGAATTGGCTCTGGTATTTTCCTGACACAGCATGGACACTATAGAATATTTATAATTTTCTTGAAAAATGCAGATGAAAATGTTAATGAAAAAAATTTTGGTCAAGAAGAGCCTTGCATTGTTTTAAAATCCCAGCGCCCAGGGGCTAAAATATAATGTATGGGAAAGTAAGCCGATTGATTTAACAATGTGTCTAATTTGTGATTAATCTGGGTCAAGAAAGGTACCACCGTAAGACTTTAATGCGTTTACACCTTAAAAAATCATTTAACATAATTAATTTGCAATTATTACTGTTCTTTATGTAATCCTTGTCAACACTTTCATATTCGTATACCTCCGTGTGTGTTCTTCGTAGATCATTACTGGTGCATTTACAAGCTTATTAGAGGCTTGTAATGATACTGTTAGGATATGAAACTAACAAACCGGCGCATATTTACAATTCAGATGAAAATTTGGGGAATTGATTAAATGCGCTTCATCAGTCGTCGATAATAAGTTCTGCAGCCTTCACTACTTTTGATGAGGCAAATGAGGCGGAATATTGAGCACACTTCTATCCAACCATACAATTATTATTTGTTCAATTTAATTAAAAGCATCTTTCTTCCAATTACTTATCGTTACTCGCTATCGCTGATAATGATTGCATTTATTGCAGACAAATAGTGGCGATCAATCTGGTGGTCAAGGTAGAAAACATAGTCAAATCAAACAGTATATTGTTTAAAATTTTACACTACTTCGTGGGGTCACCGATGATTTTAAATCACCCTCAAAAAGCAATCCTGTGTCAAACAATCAATGCAATCTAATTTAATTAGTCTATACATGGGAGCAAGCATAAACGCACGAATTTTACGTCCTTTCCCTCTATAAACACAACAAGCATGACAGTACAATTTGTGCATTAGATCTAGAAATGAGTGACAAGTTTTTATCTTGGGAGCCAATCAACATTTTTTAGAGCACATTTTACATTCACATTGTTATATCATTATGAGCTTTTTGCTATCAAATGAATGCATTTCATCCAATTTAGTCATCTGAAAAACATAGTAAACATACAGTATCCTCACAGGCATTGGTCGCAGCCAAAAGTAACATGTTAGCTTGTACTTGAGCACGTGCACAACATATGGCAACAATGTAGTAGTAAATATTATGACTTGTGGAGCTCCCTTATGGAGATGGATAATATTATTACTATCATGATGTGAACTTCAAAAAGAGGTGAGTTGAGTGGGTATTCTTGTATGCCTGCAATAAACAGCTTGAGCTTTGTATGTTGTATAATGCATACAAACTTTTCATTTCACTTGCTTCATATGACGATGATTGTTGAGTCCATCTCCATGTACTGCATACAAGCAGAAGATCAGGTATGTCCATGTGCACATGATGTACGTACTAAAATATTATGATGATGATCCCTTGTGCTGAAGATGTAGCCAATTCTTCTGCAATGATCAAACTCATATAGTGTCTCACTGTCCCCTATATAAAGATGGATGAAAGAACATCCGTAATCAGTTGCATCCCGTAGTTGAAATTGTTCACACAAGAATTTTGAGAAATCATCATGATAAGCATAGCTAAGGTTTGTGTGAAATAAATTTATCATTTTGGAAAAATCGTGTGATTTTTTGAAGAACCCAAATAGTGCAATTGTGGTGCATTAGTCGGAATTTGGACAATTTGGAATTTTTCCAGCCACTGTGTTTTTCTTTAATTTTTTCTCCGTTTGTATTTTTCAAGGGTTTCGTGTCTTGTAGTTTTGCATGTGTTTTAAATTGTGATTTTTTATTTTCCGTAGGCTTGCGCCGTCCTTTTGTTGGCGGTGGCAGTTGGTGCCCAGTACAATTACCCAAAACCTCCACCCCCACCAACTCCCAAGAATACTTATCTTCCTCCAACAACGACCAGGGCTCCAAACCGACAACAAGAGCAGATTGCTGCTGAAGGATTGTCTCCTGATGTAAGTTTCACTTTTTTGGCAACATTTTATTATCCTTGTTAGGACAGAAAATGTCTAAAACTACACAGGGTTCACACAGAAAAATATCCACTCCCAATTCAATAACCGAGAAATTTTAAAGATCGATTCATTTACAAAAAATAGCATTTTGGTATTCAAGTCCTACAATGAAACTATAAATTAGCAAACCCAAGTGGGCATTAATGTAAACACTATTATGCAAAGTAGTAGCACTTGAAGATGAGATGACAATGATAATTGTTGTGATCACACATGAACATCTTTTCATTTCCCTAATTGGGCAGTGAACCTTGCAATAGGTCAATGCAAAGTGTGCAAAAAACACGACAATTTTAGTTAGTGATCACAATTTCCAGCTTATTACCATCTCACAGTCAGTCAGTTTGTCATGTTCAAAGTCAATATAAGTTAGAATTATTGGAGGCGTTTAAAAAGGCATTTCCCGCTTTCTGAAGGAAAAAAACATATCTTCACAAGCTTGCTTAATTCCATTTAGTTGGTTAGTTTAGCATATTAACATGATTATACATATCAAACCACCATATTACGTACAGTCTTGCCCCTGTTCAGTCTTCACATTTATTACAGAGCGACAATTAGCAAGAGAATGAATAACTACATATTATCATGCAACAAAGATGAGCATTTACAAAAAATTATAATTACATATGCATGTGTGTCTTCTGCCTAAGAAACCTGACACGATCACCTTGAATTCATAATAATGTAATGAATGCATCAACAATTCAGCTACAGTATGTACTAGCATTGCATGCATTTGTGCTTAGCCAGCAACATCAGTTAGTTAGTTAGGTAGTTAGTAGGATCCAAACCAAAACAAAGGAGCGTCTTTTTTGGAATTTTTTTTCCTGGGTAGACAAACTCTAAGAACTAATTCTTTATCTATTACGTGTAGTTTGTTTTGTTTGCATGAGTGTCATTGCCTTTTGGGACTTGGTTGATTTAGTTTTGTGACCGACTTAGGTGAGGTAAACTTAGGTAATTTGGTGGTCTGGCCACCTTGTATGATTCATTTTACACTCCCTTTTGTAGTCTAACTAACCAACTACACATGTCTTCCCCATATATGAGCACACACACACACACAATTTAAGCATAACTAACTAACCCATACAAATCTGAGAGTAAATGTAACCTTCTGTAAAATTATTTTCCGACACAATGCACAATTAAAATTACACATTCTTATTAGTCAAATAGATGAATTTGAGTTTTTTTGGGTACTCTTACTACATAGCAAACATAAGGATTAGTTCCGAATTGGAACCACACATGCATAAATTGTAGACTAGCATTCCCATTATTTTTAATGCATTGATTTAAGCTGTCGAATTTGAAGGTTTTACTTTCCGTTTCATGCTCTTAAAAAATGATTCTGCTGCAATTTCTATCAATAGGGAGATTTGTGTAATGTGCGAGCTAATAGCAAGCCCCACAATCATGTTTCATATCCATGGAGTATATTTAACTTTTAGTTGCTTCACCTCGTCACAGCAGACATATGTACACTATACGATGAAAGTTCACCTTCATTTCAGAGTCATAGGCAATTCTGTAATCTGCAATCATCAAATTAGCATTTTTAATCGCTCTTCAAGCTTGCCCTTTTCTTCCATTTAGTGAACTAACAAAGCAGAATAATTCCATTTCTCATGCATCCCAAGTTACACTTACTAACTTACCTGTTGTAGTGCTGCTAATAGTGAGGACCATCGTTTTAGTTGCAAGTGTGATCATACCTGTGAAAATGACATGTTTTTTAACTCTTAGTTAGTTAGCTAGTTATAGACATTGTGGTCATAAACTGACTGCTGTTACGACAGAATGGTCATCATTATTCATCTCACCATCACTATATGTAATAAATCATAGCCTTATTCAATATTTGTGTGTTGCCAGTTCAGTTAGAATCCATATGGACTACTAGAGATTCCAATGCAGTAAACCAAATACATATTTATTATGATGGTTGGGTGCACGAGTCCAAAAGTTTATGAATACAACCTGTCATTCATTTCCATTCTATGTACGTACAATCATTACGATTTGCTCATTACTATAGGCCCTACTGTTGAAATGGTTGTCAAACTGTTGAAGATGTGCGACCAGTAGCATTCTAATCGTCATTTTATTATAATTTATCTTTTTCACACATTACTGTATGACTATTACGGCAACTAGCTAACTAACTAACAAACTTGCTGTTATTTTATGGGCAACAAATGACGTAATCCAATTTTCATCCTCGATTGCAGTTTGCAGTATTCAATGCGCCCCCAAATGTCCTTTACATTTGTTTTAAAGGATTGCCGTAAACGCCTATGTTATTTTTAAAAATTGCAGTTTCTCAGGGTAGACAGCATCTTCTATTGACAGCCTCTAATCATATCTGTTTATTCAAGAAAAGGGCATATAATGATAGATGATGATCCAAACTATTTTTTCCTTTGACGCTCCCATTTTTTTGAGCACTTTTGTTGATTACCCTCGTAGGAAAAAGAGTGCACTTTCTTATTATGCATGATGAGCGTTTAGCTTCGTGTTCTGTAATCATGAAGATGACCTTTAGCTAACGAAAACGTAGGATATAACATCTTTTCTAAAGTTAGAATCATTCACGTATGTATAGGCGGACCAATGGAGGTCTGCATGAAACCATGTGCTACAGCTTATTAAAAGTATTTTGTGGTCATAAAATATCATCTGGTTGACCTAACACATGTGCATACTTGTTACCTAGTTAGATTGAATTGTATTATTGATGGAGGAGATGAAACATGATTGTAAAGGTTTTCTTTCAATTTATTACAAAAAATTCATAGACATTTTCCTTTGGGCTGAAGGTGACCAAATCACTACATATAGTACCCAAGAACGAACTTCGTATGAGATTCTTCATAATGAAATCTTGTTTTTCATTGGTATCCAATGAAAGTAGATAAATGTTCTGGCTAACAAGTTTTCAAGCAACAGCTAACTAACTAACTAACTGCACATCATCATGTATCATCTGCATAAGATATTTCATTTCGCTGGTATGCTAGTATAGTGGTACAGTCAATCACTGTAATTGATTATTGTTGTTATTACAATGTAACTTGTTGTTTGATACAAGTGACTGGAAAAGGGAATGAATATAAGCGGTCTTCAATTCATCATTGTTGAGGATGGGAGAAGTCATGTGCCTCATTACCGCAATAATGAAATTATAATATTCTATAAAAATGCTTAGTTAGTTGCCAAAAGAATGGGTAAAATTGCATCATGCAGTTCTCTCTAGTTCAGGGTTACTATTTTAGTGGAGAAAAATGTAGTGCCAAGTTATGTAAAAATGCATTTTCAACGCATATTGAAAAATGCCATTGTGTTAATTGCTTTGCGCGGCCATTTGTATGTACAAATGTGACCTTAGTTAGAAAAACACCAGGATTAGAGGGATTGTTGCTTTACAAACAATATGCAATTTGACATTTTAAAGGTATTTTTTCTTTTCCATTCAATTTTTGTGCATTTTATGCAACAATTCATCATAACAAAGTAGACAGACCACGAAGTTGTTATTACTCCATCGTTTGTTCAAGTGATTACTTGAATTCAAGCTCATGTGCCAAATGGGCTAAGAAGAGTGTGTGATGCTGCAAGGAGAGATTAATTATTCAAAAAGAGTTTTTTCATAACGCTAGAAAGCGCATAAAGGGATAAAAGCACGTGTGTGTAAACTTTTTTTCACAAGGTAAATACTTTGTTCCCTATAAGAATAACTTTGGGTCGTGAAAATGTACTTTGAATTCTAAAGCTCAATAGACGCACTTTAACTAACTAACTTTTTCACCGTATTCATGGTCTTATTCAAGCAATTTGTGTAATCAGCCTAATCCTAAGAACAATACCGTTACTTTTCTTCATCCATTCGTTGCTTAGTCAGAACCTTGGCATCTTATATATAAGATTTTATTTTAGTCAGTCAAGTTTGCCAATCAATTATTCCTATGTAAAATATGTAAAGGAAGGAAGTTAGTTCATTATTTTAGCCACTTAACTTACCCGTTCAAACAAACAATATTCTCAATTGCACAAAGATTCCGGTAGGCAAAGTGTTAATTGAATAGGAAAATAAACATAGGAAGTGAGCTGCAGTTAGTTAGTAAGTTCAATCCAAACTGCAGTATTTCCACTTAGCATGGCATTCATAATCTTTCAAGAGCTCAGGATATTCTTTACATGCATGGCATGCAAGCCGTACTTTACGAGTAGTACTTTAATTGATTCTCATGCAGACACGTTGTCAGATGCGAGATCTAATCTCCCCAAATTATGCAATCGTTGAATCCCATCATCATCCTAAAGACATCATCATCTATCATAATCATAAAACACTTAATCACATTGTGGCTCACGATGAAATAAAAACAAGGGAATCTACTCGACTTCTTTAATAAACACAGCATGCAGTCCAACTCCACACATAGTAGTACTTATTGTCATGAAACTGATCAAATCGTGTCATTTCATTCCATTTGTGTTCACATGGATTTCACAATAGCTACACACATACATGGTTTTGCATTCCCCCATCCCTTATATAATTCTGTTTGGTTAATCAGGCAGATTATTATACGCACATGAGCATAATGCTCACTTCAAATTTATTGACCAATTTAAAAAAGCCTTCTCATGCAGATTAATCCTCATGCACTACTGAAACGACAAATTATGACGCGTTTATCACTATACCTATGCCCTTTGGATTGCCCAAAACGTACCAACTAACCCATTTTTCCTTTATTTTAGGAGGAACACGAAGCAGGAATGCCATTCGACTTTACATACGCTGTAAAGGACGATGTTGGCAATGACTTTTCTCACGCCGCCGAATCCGATGGAGAAGTCGTGAGAGGCGAATACAGAACCCAGTTGCCCGATGGCCGTGTCCAGGTTGTGAAATACACTGCTGACTGGAAGAACGGATACAATGCTGAAGTAACTTATGAAGGGGAAGCTACTTACCCAGAGGAGAAATTCAAGCCTGAATCTGATACCGACATTGACTCCCAAGGGCTGCTTCCACCAAAACCACAAACTACTAGACGACCACCACCACCTCCAACCACCAGACGACCACCACCTCCAACCACCAGACGACCACCACCAAGAACCACCAGACCACCACCACCAAGAACCACTAGACCACCACCACCAAGGACCACCAGACCAACTCGTCCTCCAACCACTCGACGACCACCACCACCACCACGAACCACCAGACCACCACCACCACGAACCACCAGACCACCACCACCAAGGACCACCAGACCACCACCACCACCTCCACCCGGTTTGTATGGGGCCCCTTCTCTGCCTTTTGGAGTTAGAAATAACCCTAAATTCGGTTACAGCAAGTAAATCAAGGGCGGGCTGATGTAATGTTGTAGGTAGTACGTTAGGAAAACAGTGTACGCAAACAAACATGCACGCAGAACACGCAACAAATAATGAATTATATTGAAGACTAAATAACTTTTACAGATTTGTATTGACGAGTTTTTTATTGTGGAGGACGCTTTTCATTACAGGAAAAATGGATCATCATTAAAGATGGAAGATTTGACAAAAGTCAAGGTTTTTCCTTGAATACATTGACTTGTTTGTGGCTTGCAAGATTGGGGAGATGTGGATTTTTTTGCGTGTTTTCAGTGTTAAGATACAGTTCTCCTTGTGATTTTTTATGTTCATAGTAATTATTATTATTGTGGGGATTGTAGTTTGTATGATCAACACAGTTTAAAAATTTAGATTGGCCTTTGTGTTCTTGGGAATCTCTGATTTTATAAATTTGTCTTGTATTTCTATGTTTTCATCTTGAATACTCATAGGTAGGTTGTGGGGGAATGTAGCGATATTTCCGAATTATAGTTTTCGTGTTTTTATTCACATGACTTATCTTTTCTTTACTCTCACACTTTGTGCACGCCACGCATCCGTTACAATATTATCATCGTACTCATTACTTTAGTATCAACTAATCTATCTGAGTACAGATTTTGTTGATAAATTATTTACAGCCGTAATTGGTTTGGTGTTTAGTTACAGAAAGTGTCTATTGGTTTGGTGACTCTGACTATTATGAGAGTTTACAATAAAAAAACACTGATTTATAATGTTAGTATTTGTTTTCTTCATTATATTTCACTCACTGCCTGCATGCATTCTTACAAACTCCAGGAAATATTATGAGATCATGGGAATAAATATAATGCATTTGGTATGACAAATAAATAATATAATATATGCAAAAATTCATCTAAAGAAAAAATTAATTGCATTTTTTTGTGGATATAAGATGTACCTACGCAGCTCCACATAAAAATGTCCATTGTGTGAAAAAATACGCATTGAATTATTGTCGTATATAATCAGCCATGTATTTGGTGCGGTGCCAACTCATCTTCATTCTTAACTAACTAACTAACTTGACCATAACAATGGAGATAATTCTTGTGGATTAAGTTACAGTAACTTTTGTGGGGTAGAAAAAACAAGCCTTCCGCATTGCAGTTTCTTGGGCTATAAGGTAACTACTATACCCTATTGATTCTTGCGTACCACCCGGCTGAGAATTGAGACACTGCTCTATTGTTACAATTTACTATGCATGACAATGGAACCCCAAAAAAATTAAACTCTAATGAGGCAATATTGAAATATGACACTCCATACATTTCTTATATCCTGCTCATTGTTGATGATTTCTTGCGAGCTTAAGAATTTCCACATCTCGGGCTTAAGTAATGAGAGTGAGTGCTTACATTTATTTATGAATGGAGAGATTTTTCTTTGCTATTGCTCCCATACAATTTGCTTTCTTCATAAGCTTCGGCTATTGAACAGAAGGCAATACAGTATAGTTAAGTTGCTATCTTTTGCCAAGCGAGTTGTTAAATCTTGTACTTTTTAGTATGGAATTGAATTAATGCATAATTCTGTAGGAGGTAGCTAGGTAGGTAATGTGTTTCATTAATCAGATGCAAAATTGGCGTTGTTCTGGACTGTTATTACTGTTGGCACATTTTGGCAAATACAAAGCAGCAGGAGCTTTATATGACTTAATAATATATAGTTTCCATCTAATCTGATAGAACAAGTTTACTGTGTCACTGTGTATGTCACATTTTAAGTCCTTTTAATGTCAGATTTACAATCTAATGAATTTGAATCCAGCTTGGAAAGTTTTACTCAAAACTTTCTCAACGACACTGTAGTGGGATTGTCGCCGTCAATTAACAAATCTTTAATTAGAAAATTATAGTAATTTTGACAACGTGCGTCTCAGCAATGTAATTTTATGATAGAAAAAATATGCAAAGCGCTTGCTCAATTCAATTATCCATTTATTTATGTATTTATGAATTAAATGTGTCTAGATGAGTTGAAAATGAACATCGTAATGCTAAATGGTGAC
>Ga0210040_10005167_pt1 | contig 16718 bp, 13 predicted proteins | sample CryGeyCG12114_NA_FD_185462 | JGI IMG/M metagenome (GOLD analysis project Ga0210040, IMG submission 185462) | Groundwater microbial communities from aquifer - Crystal Geyser CG19_WC_8/21/14_NA (SPAdes) (version 2) | ecosystem: Environmental > Aquatic > Deep subsurface > Groundwater | place: USA... | reverse complement strand
TAGCCGCTTCTATACCCATATAAGTATAAGGCGGAGAATATAACCGCGGCTGTCGTGTTAGCCGAACCGGATATACCAAAGAGACACGCCTGGCGCTGTGTCAGCAAATTTTTAGAACAACGCACTTTATATATGTATCGGATACCCTCCCAGTTTCTCCTGCTTCTGCTCAGCATCTTTACCTTTTCCTGCTCTTCCAACCCCTACGCCGCCACCAACAAGGCGCACAAAAAGCAGGTGAAAGCCTACGCAGAGTCCCTGCGGGCCGTGCCGCCCTCAACACCCGGCGAGGAAGCCCTGCCACCGGGTGATTACTGGGTGGGCACGACCAACTTCAGCATGCGCCGCCCGAACTACGTCATCATCCACCATACCGAGCAGGACTCCACGGGCCAGACCCTGATGACCTTCACAAAGCCTGCCACGCAGGTGAGTGCGCATTACGTGATCGGGAAGGACGGCAAGGTATACCATATGCTGAACGATAACCTGCGGGCCTGGCACGCCGGCAACAGCAAATGGGGGAACGACACGGACCTGAACTCCTCCTCCATTGGCATTGAGCTCGACAACAACGGGGCCGAGCCTTTCCCGGAGGCGCAGCTCAACAGCCTGCTGCAGGTGCTGGCTATGCTGAAGGAAAACTACAAGATTCCCGATGCCAACTTTATCGGCCACGCCGACATTGCGCCTGTCCGGAAAGTGGATCCGAGTACCTATTTCCCATGGAAACTGCTGGCTGAGCGGGGCTTCGGGCTGTGGTACGACGAAGTTGTGCTGAACGAGTACCTGCTTTCCCGGCAAAACACCGTTGTTCCTGACACTGCCATGGCGCCTGCTCCAACCCCAGCCGCTTTGCCCGACAGCCTCGCTGCTGCAGACACCGTTGCTGCGCCAGCTTACTACCCGGACACCGTCAACCCGCAGGAGGCCCTTCGCCTGATCGGGTACGACACGCGCGACATGGGGGCTGCCATCAGGGCATTCAAAATTCATTTCATACAGAAAGACACCACCCCGGTGCTGACGGAAGAAGACAAAGTGGTGCTGTATAACCTTTACAGGAAGTACCTGTAGCCGTCTCCCTCACCCATGGAAGCTATATCCTATATGACCCTCACAAAAGCCCTCATCTTCCGCCTCCGCACCTATATGCTCCTATGTGTTGGCCTCGGCGCACTTGCCGCCTGCAGTGCCTCTAAAAACGCCCCGGTTGCCACTGTCCCGTACGGGCCGGCTGAAATAAAGCGGCAGGTGGCCGAGTCGGAGGTGCTGAAGCAGCGCTTCGTGGGCTTTGCGCTCTATGACCCGGAACTGGGGCGGATGGTGGTGGAGCACAACGCCGACAAGTACTTTGTGCCAGCCTCCAACACCAAGCTGTTCACCTTCTACACCTGCCTCAAAATGCTCGGGGATTCTATCCCGGCGCTGAAGTATGCGGTGCACGGCGATTCGCTGCTGTTCTGGGGTACCGGCGACCCGACCTTCACGCACATGGATTTGAAGAACACCATCGCCTATGACTTCCTGAAGAGCCGGCCCGAGAAGCTGTACTATATAGAGGCGCCTTTTACCAGCACGCCCTTCGCGGTAAACTGGGGCTGGGATGACTATAACTACTACTATCAGCCGGAGCGGAGTGTTTTCCCCATACACGGGAACATCATGAAGTTTGTCCGGAGGGAGGGGGCGAGTACCTACACCACTGCTCCCGCCTTGTTCAAGCCCCTGGTGGAGGAAACTACCCCGGACGACTCCCTGGGCGATGCCTTTGTGCGGGAATGGCGCACCAACCGGGTGGCCTTTTACCCGCAGCGCGCCGGGGCTGCGTTCTCGGTGGAGGTGCCGTTTATCACGTCGCCCGAAATGACGGTGCAGCTCTTAGCCGACACGCTGAAGCGGCCGGTGGCGTGGCTGAAGCGGTCTGTTCCGCCGGATGCCCGGACGTTATATGGCTTGCCTGCCGATACGGTATATAAGCGCATGCTGCAGGTAAGCGACAACCTGCTGGCCGAACAGCTCATGGCCCTTTGCTCCGGCACCATCTCCGACACCTTGTCGGTGGAGCGCGGCGTTGACTACGCCATGAAAACCTATATGGCCGACCTGCCGGACAAGCCCGTTTGGGTGGACGGCTCGGGCCTGTCTTCCATGAACATGTTTACCCCGCGCACGATCATTGCGCTGCTGCAGAAGTTGCTGCAGGAGCGGTCCCGGGAGCGTTTGCTGCCGCTGCTGGCTACCGGTGGGCAGCCGGGCACTTTCCGGAACATATACCAGGCGGAGGTGCCCTTTGTGTTCGGCAAGTCAGGCACGCTGTCGCATGTGCACAACCAGAGCGGCTACATCATCACCAAAAGCGGTAAAATGCTGATCTTCAGTTTTATGAACAACAACTACGCAGTGTCCACCGCTGATATCCGCAACGAAATGGTGCGCATCATGACGGAGGTACACGAGAAATACTGAGGCAGCCGCCCTGAAAATTAAAGCGCAGGGGCTGTGCAACTGTCAGTATAAGTTTATATTTTGACATTATAAGAAATCAAGACGTCCTTTATGAAACTCACCATCCGAAACTTCAACCTCCCGCTCAGGCATACGTTCACGATCTCCTACGACTCGCGCGATGTGCAGGAAACCCTGATTGTGGAGCTGCAGCAGGGGCAGTACAGCGGATATGGCGAGGCCACCAGCAACCCCTATTACGGCTTCACGATTGAGAGCATGACCCAGGCGCTGGAGCATATACGGGTGCAGATTGAGTCGGCGGAGCTCACCAGCCCGGAAGCTTTCTGGGCACAGATGCAGCCCTTGTTGCCGAACCACTCCTTCGCCCTCTGCGCCCTTGACATGGCCGCCAACGACCTGTTTGGGAAGGTGCACGGCAAGCCACTGTACCAGCTGTGGGGGCTCGAGGCAAACCATATGCCCCTCACCGACTATACCATCGGCATCGACACGGTAGATAACATGGTGAAGAAGCTGCAGGAATGCCCGTGGCCGCTCTATAAGATCAAGCTGGGCACGCCCGACGACGTGGCGATTGTGAAGGAGCTGCGCAAGCACACGGATGCTGTTTTCAGGGTGGACGCCAACGGTGCGTGGGGCGTGGAAGAAACGATTCGGAACTCGCACCAGCTGAAAACGCTGGGCGTGGAGTTTATCGAGCAGCCCATGCCTGCGGCAGACAGGGAAGGAATGAAAGAGGTCTATGAGCGCTCGGCGCTCCCTTTGATTGCCGACGAGAGCTGCATTACGGAGGAAGACGTGGCCAGGTGCCACAACCATTTCCACGGGGTGAACATCAAGCTGGTGAAATGCGGCGGGCTGACGCCTGCGCGCCGCATGATTGCCGAAGCCAAAGAGCTGGGCATGAAAGTGATGGTGGGCTGCATGACGGAATCGTCGGTGGGTATATCGGCCATTGCGCAACTGCTGCCGCTCCTGGACTACGTGGATATGGACGGCGCCCTGCTGCTGCGCGAAGACATTGCCTCTGGCGTCACGATTGAGTATGGCAAAGTAAGCTACAGCTCGGAAAACGGAACCGGAACCACCCTGCTTGCCTGATGCCTGACGCCGACTGCCTATATGCGGAACAGCTGCCGGGGCGCACGCTGCACGTAAACGGTGCGGAATACCTGTACTGCAGCGGCACCTCTTACCTGGGTATCTCACAGAACGAGGTATTTCGGGAAAGGCTGCTGGAGGGGATGGCCCGCTATGGCACCAACTACTCCAGTTCGCGGAACTCAAACCTGCAGCTGCAGGTGTTCGACGAGGCGGAAGACTTCCTGGCGGCATATACGGGGGCAGAGGCCGCCCTCACCTTGTCCTCGGGGCTGCTGGCGGGGCAGGTGCTGGTGCAGGTTTTGCAGGGGAGCGCCCCCTTTTTATATGCCCCCGGTACGCATCCGGCCGTCTGGCGAAGTACCGCCGACGCCCCCAATGCCAGGCAGCCGTTCCAGGCATGGGCAGACCAGCTGCTGCAGGTGGTAGCTGGTATGCCGGAGCAGCATATTATTATCGTCTGCAACTCCCTTGACCCGCTGCAGGCCCGGAACCACTCCTTTGCCTGGGTGGCGGGCCTGCCCCCTCAAAAGCAGTTTACCCTCATCATCGACGACTCTCATGGCTTTGGCGTGACCGGCACGGACGGAGCCGGTGTATATAGCCAGGTGCCGGAGGCGCCGCATGTGCGCCTGATCGTGGTGAGCTCGTTCGGGAAAGCCTTTGGTGTTCCGGCGGGCGTTATTCTCGGCGAGCGGCAGCTGATCACCCGCCTCCGGTCGAGCCCTTTTGTGGGTGGCGCCTCACCCGCCGTGCCAGCCTATCTATATGCTTTCCTCCACAGCCAGGATGTTTACAGCGCCGCCCGGCAAAGGCTGTTTGCAAACATCACCGGCTTTGGGCAGCAGCTCGACCGGCCGGAGCTGTTCCGCTCATTCGACTACTACCCCGTGTTTAACACGGCCAGCCATGTGCTCTGCCCTTACCTGCAGCAAAACAGGGTGCTGATTTCCAGTTTCCGCTACCCTACACCAGCCGACGACCCCGTTACGCGTGTGGTGCTGAACAGCCTGCACACACCGGAAGACCTGCAGCGCCTGACGCACCTGATCAACAAGTTTGCGCCGGCTTAAAGCATGTGCGCCAGCTTTTAATCTTTTATATCCTTCATACTTCCTCTTTTACCTGACCCTATGGAGCAAGTCGCTGCACAAGCCCCTCTTATTACGAACGATGCCGTGGTGCTTGGCATCCTGGTATTGATCCTGGCCTTCGTATTCAAAACTTCCGCAAGCGAGCGTCCTTTTTTCAAAAAGTTTTATGGCATCGTGCCTTCGGTGCTGCTGTGCTACCTGATTCCGAGCCTGCTGAATTCCTTTGGTGTCATTTCCGGCGAGCAGTCGGGGCTGTACCAGGTGGCGTCGCGGTACCTGTTGCCGGCGAGTCTGGTACTGTTTACGGTGAGCCTCGACCTGAAAGAGATATGGAAGCTGCGCCACAAAGCCGGCCTCATGTTTATCACCGGCACCGTCGGCATCCTTGTCGGGGGGCCGCTGGCTATCCTGATCGTGTCTTCCTTTGCGCCGGACATTGTGGGCGGGGCGGGGCCGTTTGCCGTGTGGCGCGGCCTCACCACCATTGCCGGCAGCTGGATTGGGGGAGGCGCCAACCAACTGGCCATGTTTGAGGTGTTTCGGCCCGACCCGGACCTCTTTTCCGCTATGATCGCGGTGGATGTGATTGTAGGGAACATCTGGCTGGCCGTGCTGCTGTACGGGGCCGGTAATGCTGAAAAGCTGGACAGGTTCTTTAAAGCTGACAGCACTGCCGTAAACGAACTGAAAGACAAGGTAGAGCAGTACCGCCTCAGCATCATGCGCATTCCCACCCTGGCCGATACGTTTATGGTGGTGGGCGTGGGGCTGGGCATTACCGGCATCTCGCACTTCTTCGCCGACCTGATCGCTCCCTGGATAGCGGAGCACGCGCCTTACCTGGATAAGTTCAGCCTCACCTCCGGCTTTTTTTGGCTGGTGGTGATCGCCACGTTCTTCGGGGTGCTGCTGTCTTTCACCAAGGCCCGGGAGTTGGAAGGTGTTGGAGCCTCCCGTATTGGGTCCGTGTTTTTATACCTGCTGGTGGCTACCATTGGCATGCAGATGAACATCGGGGCCATCATCAGCCAGCCGGGCTTGTTCCTGATAGGCTTTGTCTGGATTACGATCCATCTGCTCCTGCTGGTGCTCGTTGGGAAGCTCATCAAAGCACCCTTCTTTTTCCTGGCGGTGGGCAGCGAGGCCAACATTGGCGGGGCTGCCTCCGCGCCTATCATTGCGAGTGCTTTTCACCCGGCATTGGCACCGGTTGGCGTGCTGCTGGCCATTTTCGGCTACGCCATCGGTACCTACGCCGCCTATATATGCGGCCTGCTGATGCAAATGGTGGCACCTTAAACTCTTTGTAAAAGGAGAATAAGAGCTTTGTGATTTATATGATGGGTGCGGCGACAGGAGCAGCAGTTGCTAGATGGTTCTTGTAAATTTGCTAAACGTTTCAACAAAATTGCCGTTGGTGCGCTACGTTGCTCGGTATGCCTTTCATGTTGTTGCGGTGCTTATATCGCCAATGCTGGAACTTCAGGCGCCGCGGCGTCCTTATATAAGCTGTACCTAAAACGAGAAACAGAAACCCTGTATATGATCAGCCTCCCGTTCCATATCCCAATAAGCCCTTTCTTGCTGCTGCTGTGCTTTCTGCTCTCCTGCGGAACCGGGAAATCTGCCTTAACACCATCTTCAAAAGATATGATGCTACAAACACACATCGACGCCATCCGCGAACAATACGCGCCGGACAAGCGCACTGCGATTTTTCAGGTGGAGGCGCTTGGCCATGTGCTATCCGGCGAAACCAACCTGCCCGAAGCGAAAGCTGCCCTGATCGAGCGCCTGCAAGCCGCCAAAATAGCGTTTCAGGACAACGTGCACGTGCTACCGACACCTGAACTGGCAGACCAGCAACAGGCTATTGTTACCATTTCGGTGGCTAACCTGCGCTCCCAGCCCAGGCATTCGGCGGAACTCGCCTCACAAGCTACCTTGGGCACGCCATTGAAGGTCTGGAAAAAGGACGGCGGCTGGTACCTCGTGCAAACACCTGACGCGTATATCGCCTGGGTGGACGCCGGCGGCATCGCGCTGCCGGACAAGACAGGGTTTGAGCAGTGGCAGCAAGGCCAGAAACTGCTGTACACCGACTCTTACGGCTTTGCCTACGCCGAAACAGATGCGCAGGGAGCCACTGTTTCGGACCTGGTATATGGCGATGTGGTGCTGTTGAAAGACCGGCAGCAGGGTTTTTACAAGATAGCGTTTCCGGACGGGCGTACCGGCAATGTGCCGCAAAGCAGCGGTGTGCTGTATAAAGACTGGGCCGCCAGCCGCCAGCCGACGGAGGAAAACCTGGTGCAGACGAGCAAGCGCCTGATGGGGCTGCCTTACCTCTGGGGCGGCACGTCGTTTAAAGGTGTGGACTGCAGCGGTTTTACGAAAACCATCTACTTCATGAACGGGCTACTGCTGCCACGCGATGCCTCCCAGCAGGTTCACCTGGGAGAACTGGTGGATACGTCGGAGGGCTGGCAGCAACTGCGCCCGGGCGATCTGCTGTTCTTTGGGGTGCCCGCCGAAGACGGGAAACCGGAGCGCGTGGTGCACGTCGGCATGTGGATAGGGGGCGACATGGAGTTCATTCACTCCTCCGGCAGGGTGCGGGTGAGCAGCCTGAACCCTGCTGCGCCAAACTACGATGCCCATGAGCACAACCGCTTCCTGCGCGCCAAGCGCATCCGGCCGCAGGCTGCCCTGTCAGACCTGCGTGCCGCTCAGCTTTATGAATGAAATTGGGTAATCTAAAGCGCTCTGGGTTTAGCTGCTAACAGTTCAATCTGGGGCGCAGGATTTTACTAAAGGAGTAATATCAATCCTCTTGAAGGAGGCAGGGGATACGAGGCGGCTGTATCTCCTAAACACTCTCAGTATATATAGCTACTCCACACGGCCTTTGCTGGGACGCATTTTTCAATGGAAGAAGAGATAGGCGATGAGGATAGCGGCTACCACACCCGCCAGGTCTGCCAGCAGGCCGCAGGTAAGCGCATACCTTGTTTTCCGGACACCGACGGAGCCAAAGTATACGGCCAGAATATAAAACGTGGTTTCTGTGGAGCCCTGGATAGCCGAAGCCAGCCGCCCTACAAAGGAATCCACGCCGTAAGTGTTCATGGCTTCTACCATCATACCGCGGGCACCGCTGCCACTCAGCGGCTTCATGAAAGCGACAGGTAAGGCCGGCACAAAATCAGTGTTCAGCCCCATCACGCCAAAGAGGTACCCTAACCCGTTCACCAGCATATCCAGCGCACCGGAGGCCCGGAAAACGCCAATGGCCACCAGAATGGCCACCAGGTACGGAATGATGGTGATAGCCACAGAAAAGCCTTCCTTCGCGCCCTCAATAAAGGCCTCGTACACGTTCACCTTCCGCACCAGGGCCAGCGTGATGAATGAGATGATGATAGAGAACAGAATCACGTTGCTGGCCACCGTAGAGATAACGCTGATCTGCTCCTGCGGAATAGTGCTGAAATAGTAGATGAGTCCTCCGATCAGCAACATCAGCGTGCCCAGGTAAGCCATAATAACCGGGTTCAACAGGTTGATGCCTTGGTAAAGCGCCACGGCAATTAACCCGACGATGGTTGAGAAAAAAGTAGCCAGCAGGATCGGGATAAAGATATCCGAGGGGTCGGCCGCACCCAGTTGCGCCCGGAACACCATGATGCTGATGGGGATAATTGTAAGCCCCGAGGTGTTGAGCACCAGGAACATAATCTGAGCGTTGGAGGCCGTGTCTTTGTCGGGGTTCAGCTCCTGCATCTCCTTCATGGCCTTCAGGCCGAGCGGCGTTGCGGCATTGTCGAGGCCCAGCATGTTGGCCGAGAAATTCATGAGGATGGAGCCAAACACCGGGTGGTTTTTAGGGATTTCGGGGAACAGGCGGTTGAAGAAAGGGCCCACGAGCCGGGCAAAAATGGCGATGATACCGCCGCGCTCGCCTACCTTCATCAGCCCCAGCCACAGCGTCATTACACCGGTCAGGCCAAGAGAGATCTCAAAACCGAGTTTCGCATTATCAAACGTGCTGGCGACAAGCTTCTGGAAAATTTCGACGTCTCCGAAAAAGATGAGCTGAAACAGGGCGATGCAGAACGCGATCAGAAAGAAAGCAGCCCACAGGTAATTTAAAACCATTTAAAAAAGGTTAGGTTGGTCCGGAATGATCCTGTAAGTTACAAAGCCGCCCGTCATAAAAAAACCGCAGCGCCTGCATTTCGATCCTGCTGACGGTGTGCCGCAGGTTTATCCACAGGGGCTATATAGCAGCGGATTCAACGGAAGGCTATAGCATCAACCCGTGAAAAAGCGCAGGTTTATCACCCTGCAGGTCATATACAAAGCCATTCACGATGGCATACCGCACTTCGCCATTTGCCTGTTTCAGCACAAAGCTGGCATCACCGCCAAGGCGAAGCACGTGGTTTGCTATCCCGGTTAAGCTGACGATGTTCAGCGGCAGTTCCTGTGCATGGGAACCCGCAGGCGGAAGTTCTTCCACCCGCACTGTCGTATATCCTTCGGAGAGTAGCCCGCGCACGCGTGCTGCAGTCAGTACCGATAAATTCTTATAAGGCTCCTCATATACCCTGCCCGGCACCAGCGTGAGGCCTTCGCCGCTCAGTTCCTCATAGCCGTGGAACACGCGCATATCCCCGATCTCCTGTACACTGCTCTGGTGGTAAAACCTGAGGGGAGCGTTTATATCCTCCACTTCCTCCCGGATAATGCCGATGTCCAGCAGCGTGTCTTTTCTGTTTTCGTGATGGTGTACATTCCGTATGACCAGGTCGTAGAGGGACATCCTGTTTTCAGGAATCCTATAGTAATCCGCGACCGCGTAATCGCTGTACCCTTTGCGCCCGATCAGGTGCAGCGCCGAGACAAGGGAGGCAAAATTGAGCCGGCGGACAAACTGCTTCTCCGGGTCCCCTTTATATCCCCCGGATTCAACCAGGATCACGCTGGTTCCCCACTTCTGGATATTGTCGCCAAAGGCGCGTGGCTCATGTTCGTCGTTGAACTTCGCCACATGGCCCGGCACCAGTTGCTGCAGCGCCTCGTTCAGCCCCGCAATGGTGCGCATGGCCCGCTCACGTACGGCATCCACAGTTTGCGCCGTATCAAACGCCGGGGCCAGAAACGAAATGGTGGCGGGTTTGGGCGTAGTGCCTACCGCGTGCAGGCGACTCTGGTCGTGCAGGTTAAACCCAAACTCCGGGTTCAGGCTGTCGCGGAGGCGCTTGAGCAACTGCGCCTCCGGCGACTGCAGGCGCAGCGCGTCCCGGTTCAGGTCGATCTCCAGGGCATTGCGCCGCTGGAAACGCTCTGCCCCGTCGGGGTTTAGCATGGGCACGATGTAGAGAGTTGTCTGCTGCAGGATCTGCCGCCGGGTGGGGTCCAGGGAATCTGCCTGCTGCAAAAAGTTAAGCAGGTCGAACAGGGCCATGGTAGCGGTTGGCTCATCGCCGTGCATCTGCGACCACAGCAGCACCTTTGTTTCCCCGGTTCCTGCTTTCACCAGGTATATATCCCGCTGCTCCACCGACTTCCCCGCTACCTGCACCTCAAACAACGGCTGCTGCTCCAGCTTTTGTAGAAGCAGGACAATGTCGTGGTGCTTGAAGCGCCGGTGCCTGAAAGCCGGCTCCCGGTAGGCAGCATACTGCTCAAAAGCCTGCTTGGCCACTTCGGCAACTGAACCGGCATTAGGCACTCTATCGGAAAGTATCATAACGGAAGGAGATGAAGGTGATCTGTTTTGAGTCAGTCTTGTACAGCATTACACGGCGCAGCCATGAGCGTATGAGGCCTCATTTGCCAATGGAGCGCAAAATAAATGTTTTTGAAACATGGAGTTCAGGAAAGGCGAAGAATTCGATCATTATAGTACAGCCGGAAGCTATAAAGTCTTCTATGTTCCAATAGGGCAGGTTTGTGCAAACGCTCCCGCTGGTATATACTACACGTTTTCCTGCAGGCTTTGCTGAATCGTATGCTTTCCGGCGCTGCCGCTGCTTTCCGGTTTCTGTAGAACTATTATGTGTTCCCGCTGCAACCATTGGCGTGGTTTCGGGGTCATCATCCCAAAGCTATGTTTCCTGTAGCTCAAGCGAAACGTGCTCCACCTAACAATGCTACACATACAATAATCAATTCATCTTTATGAAAATACCTTTGAGAAAGTTCTCTTTAGGCCGGTTGGCCTTCCTGTTGTGCGGTGTGCTGGCACTAGCCTTAACCGGGTGCATGGACAGCGCCTCCAGCGACAGCACCACCCCGGAGCCGGTGCCTTTTATCTCTTTCTACCACGGTTCCCCCGATGCGCCCGACTTCAACATTCTGCTGGATAATGTGCGCCTCAACAACCAGGCGTTTAAATATGCAAATGCCTCCAATTACCTGGCTGTTACTGCAGGGAGCCGTAAAATCCAGTTCACGCCAGTAACTGCCTCAGCCGCCGTTTTGGATACTTCCCTAAGCTTCCAGCAAGAGAAAGCTTACTCGCTGTTTGTGGTTAACCGCTTGCAGGAGATTGAAATGCTGGCTGTGGAGGATAAAATCATAACACCGGCCACAGGGAAGGCCGCTGTTCGCCTGGTGCACCTGTCGCCTGATGCGCCTGCCGTGGATGTTGCTGTTGGGAGTGCCGCTACGCCAGTGTTTTCTGCGCTTAACTTTAAGCAGAACACGCCGTTTGTAGAAGTTGCAGCTGGCACGAGTGCTTTCCGGGTAAGAGGGGCAGGAACAGAAGCTGACCTGCTGCCTGCGACAAACTTCACGCTGGACCCTGGCGCAAACTACACCCTGATCGTGCGGGGATTCCAGGCACCTCCGGCCGGTAACTCGAATGTACTGGTGCTGCAGATTGTCCGGAATTTCTGATTTGCCTTGTCAGCCAACTCGTAAAGTAATTTTAGAAGAGAGGCACACAGCTTTATATAGCTGAAGCCAGAACAGCGCCTGCCAGATAATGCAAAGTACCTGGCGGGCGCTGTTCTGGTTTTAATGGCTGGTGTTACTGGCCAGTTGTTTCCAAAGAGGTGTCTGCTTCCGGTGCTGGCTTAGCCATGGGTTGTGGCTTGTAAATGGCGCCGGTAGCAAAGTCCACAATGGCGCCCGGCCAGAACAGAATGATATCAGCAACCAGTGCGCCTGCACGAACTGCCCGCTGTGGCTGCCCTGCAAGAGGTTTTGTTCTTTGATACTCCGTTACAGGGCCACCGAAAACGGTTGCACAACCAGAGAATGTTACAGCAACCAGCAGATAGGCCGCAGCTTTAATGATCATTTTCATAATCCTATGGAGTTGGGGCAAAAGGACGCCGTTAAATTTTATAAATATATAAATATAAATAAATAATATTGATATATTTATTTTGAGGCTGCAAAGCCAATTGGCGTAAACTATAAGTTACGGTCTTAAAGCAGAACGCCACCTGCTATCAGGTGGCGTTCTGCTGGATACGGATAACATGGCGGTTTTCCTCAGTCTACTTCCATATACTTCTCATCGCCGTTCATCCGCACGATCTTAGGGTGAAACGTTCCCACGATCTCTACCAGGGCCTGCTGCGAAGCCATCACCTGGTGAATGTCTTTGTACACCATCGGCGCTTCGTCCAGGCTGGAGCCAATAACCTCTACGCCGGCTTTCTGGAGGTGCTTGCGTACCTGTGGCAGCGAGAGCGTGTTCTTTGCCTGCGTGCGGGACATCACGCGCCCGGCGCCGTGGGAGGCAGAGTTGAGCGAGGAGGGCTCGCCTTTGCCCCGCACCAGAAAGCCGGGCGTAGCCATCGAACCCGGTATAATGCCCAGCACGCCTTTGCCAGCCGGGGTGGCGCCTTTGCGGTGCACAATGTATTCGCGGCCGTGGGCGTCCTTCTCTTTCCAGGCGAAGTTGTGGTGGTTCTCGATAACTGCCATGGGCTCCTCCACGAGCGCCTCAGCCAGCCGCTCGTGTATCTGGTGGTGACAGGCGGAGGCATAGTCGCCGGCCAGGTTCATGGCCAGCCAGTATTCCTGCCCGGCCTCAGTGTTCAGGTCGAGCCAGGCCAGGTGCTTGGCCTCCTGTGGCAACCGGCAGGCGTTCATCGCTACTTTTGTGTAGTACCCGGCAATGTTAGCCCCCAGCCTGCGGGAGCCGGAGTGGGAGAGGACTGCTAGGTAGGTGCCCAGGGGCAGGTTAAACTCGTTTTCTGCATCCTGTATGTCTACCGTGCCGAACTCCACGAAGTGGTTGCCGCCGCCCGAGGTGCCCAATTGCTGGTATGCGCGGTCCTTCAGTTCCCGTACCACCGGTATTTCCGAAAACTCCGGGCGGTCCATCACCGCGTGGCCCCTCGGCCTTTTGAAAGTGGTAAAGCCGAAGCGGGTGTTGTCGGTGAGAATTTTCTTCAGTTGTTCCCGGTGCTTCTCTATATACCCCTTGTGGATGTCGTAGATGCTCATGGTCATGCGGCAGCCGATATCCACGCCTACCCCATAGGGGATTACGGCATTGTCAGTGGCCAGCACGCCGCCTATCGGGAGGCCGTAGCCCTGGTGGGCATCGGGCATCAGGGCTCCGGCGTGGGTGACAGGGAGCCGCATGGCAATTTCCATCTGCTGCAGCGCCCCTTCCTGAATGTTCCCGGCACCATAGATGGCGTAAGGCGGCTGCTCCTCCTTCAGGGCTATGGGCGCCGCTTCCTGCTGTGCCAGTATTGCCTGTGCCAGCGGGGCCAGCGTTGCCTGCAACTGGTATTGCTCTGGGGCTGCCAGCACGTCCTGCAGCAATTCCAACTGGTGGTTTTTGCCGAGGTCGGTGTAATACGTGTGGATAATGTTGAGGGCTGTGCCCAGCGGCTTGCCCGACGGGAAACCGATATTCAGCAGGTCCTGGGTGGTTAGCTTGGTAGATGTTTTCTTTTCCTGTGGCTGTTTCTTCGCAGATCCCTTCTCTTTCTGTCTGTTCTTCTTCATAGTGCCTTCTGTAGCTGTTTGGAACTACCGTGTACGCACAGATCAGGAAGATGGGGTAACGCGTAACTACAGGTGCAGCAGGATGTCCTGGAGGCTGATCATAGCCAGGTAGGGCTCGAGGTATACTTCATTCCGGATGCCGCGCACCAGCACAAATTCGTGCCGCCGGGGCTCGTACCAGATCTCTGCAAAAAAATGGTTGATGTAGTACAGGCTGATCACGTACTGCGACCTATGCCGCATCGCCAAAAAGGTACCATGCTCCATCAAAATACCCGCCCGCTGCTCTAATGGCCTCTTGTTAAATTGGTATAAGTTCATGGTAAAGTATACGTCGGCTTATGTCACTAGATAACGCGCTATTCGGCTATAAATTTGAAAAAGAGCCGCCTAAAATTAACCGTTTATTACTGGCGCCGCCAGCCCGGTACCGCAGCGCTTTTCTGCTTGCCTGCAGGCCGCTTTTTACTGCTATAAAGCATGTCTCTAAGCAAAGGTTTCCGGCTGATCTGAAAATAACTTTATAGTGTTATCTATGATAATTTATTCATAATCAGGATGTAAAGCTTTGTTGATAGCGCAGCGGAAATATATTATAACTTTAATCTAAACCTTTCCAATTAGTTGTGAGTATGTAAAGCAGAATATCTGATTAATTTAAACTGAAAAGGTTGATTAAAAGGCCCGTGGAGTGAACGCTGCGGGCCTTTTGCTTTATCCGCACCGCGTCGCCTTCTCTCTCCCACAACAGCCTCCCTTCCTTAAGCCCTGATATGAAACTGCACCGGGAGCATTGCGTTTAGAAGCAACAGGTGTAACGTAGGATCCGGCTGCTTCCGGCACTGCGGTTGCCCGGCACCCGATTTACGCTAATTTAACCAGCATCCTATGCAAGAAAACAACCGCTTAGACATCAGCGACACATCCGCAGACCTGATGGGTGTCGTGAACGAATACTGGGAGAGGTTCCTGTTCCTGCTGCCCAACATCCTGCTCGCGCTCCTCATTTTCTTCGTCGCGCTCTGGGTAGCGGGCAAAGTGAAAAGCTGGCTCGACGGAAGGCTGACCGAGAAATCCCACGACAAGATCACGGGCAAATACATTGCGCTGGTGTCGAAGTGGGCTGTAATTATTGTGGGGCTGCTGCTGGTGCTGCAAACGCTGGGCCTCAGCGGCGTGGCCGGCGGGCTGCTGGCCAGTGCCGGCCTGTCGGCGGTGGTCATTGGCTTTGCCTTCAAGGATATAGCCGAGAACTTTCTGGCGGGCCTCATCCTAGCCTTCAACCGCCCGTTCGAGATAAACGACACCATTGAGGTGGATGACACGGTCGGGAAAGTAAAGGAACTGCACCTGAGAACCACCCATATCCTCACCTTCGACAGCAAAGACGTCTATATCCCCAACGGCACCATCCTCACATCCAAAGTAACCAACCTGACCCAGAACGGCCTGATCCGGATGGATTTTGTAGTGGGAATCGACTACAACGATAACATTCAGGACGCCATCGACCTGATAGAGAAAACGGCGCTGGGCGTGGACGGCGTTTTCCAGAAAGACCCTCCCTATGCCACAGTCGATGAGCTTGGCACTAACACTGTGAACATCAAAGTCTTTTTCTGGGCCGAGACCGACGATTACAAAAAAGGGGTGGTACTGCTGAAAGGAAGCATTATGCAGGCTATCACCAAAGCGCTCCTGGGGAATGGCTTCGGCTTGCCTGCCAATATCCAGGAGCTCAAGCTATATGATTACCAGAAAGACATTCCTGTGCGGATGGTGGAAAAAGCAGCACAGGCCAAGTAGCTTCCGGTTACAGCCTGCCAGCAGCTTGCTACTGCACGTCTTTGATCGCGTTGAACAGGTCGGTACCGGCTTGTACCTGCCCTACGGCGGTGGCGTGCAGTTTGTCCTGCGTAATCCGGTCATAGCCGTTCGTTTCGATAACGCGAAGGGTGCGCCTGTCGGTGGCGGCGCGTTTTACTTTGCCTTCGTTTACCCTGCCTGCCTGCGGGTGCGTCTTCATATCTGAAAAAACTTTAAAAATGACCCGCTTCGTGCTGCTCAGGTAAGGTACTTTATCGAGCGCGTCGAAAAATGCCTTTTCGTTTTCCCCGTAGGCAGCGGCTTTAAATTCCTCCAGGCTGTCTGCTTCGCCCTGCCACCAGGCTATCGTTCTGAAAACAGGCGCTTTTCCTTCGGCCACCAATGTCGCCCGGGCTTTTTCAATAATCTCTTTGCTCTGGTCCAGCACCTCATGCGAGTCCGGGTGCCAGTCCTGTACCTGTTTGGAGCCGGAGTTATAGAGTTGGGTATTGCCTGCGCCAGTCACAACAAAATAGACGTCTCTCTTTTTGTGCGCCTGCAGCAACTGTGCCGCCTTCACCACGGGCCCGAACATGCCTTTGGCCGACATGGTGTTGACTCCTGCGTGTATCAACTCAAATTTTTTGCTGTCGGGGTTGTAGATATAGCAGCCCTGTAGCGGTTGCTGCAACTCGTTGGGCAGTTGGTACGAATTGCCGCGGCCAAGCATGTTCGACTGGCCCATCAGAATGTGCACATCCACGCTGTTTGCGGGCAACGAATCCTCTGTATCACAGGAAGTGAGCAGAAAGCAGCTGAGGAGGATAAAGAGAAGCGCAGGGAGACTTCGTGACATCATGGGGCTTTTGTTTTTAACAGTTGATTGTTATAAATGAATACAGGAATATTCAAATAAAATATTTTCAGCTCCTACGACTCAACGTTTGCAGGGTTTAGTTATATTAGAAAATTATAATATTTAACGGTATTTAGTTATTATTTTATACGTAAGTTTATATATAGAGGAGCCAATTTAAAACCTGCAGGAATAACATAGTTGGCTATGACCATAGCACCTAAGCAGTATTTTTTGTGAAAGAGATAACTACAGGGGCAGTCCGCAGAAATATATAGGTAAATAAATAAGGGCTATATAGTTTTCCTCAAATCACATCGGCCTAGAGCAGCGCTTTTTCTGACGAAATAACTGCAGGTACATCTTCTGGTAGTCAGGTAGTTATATCTATATAGGTTTAGCCC
>Ga0210040_10005166_pt1 | contig 16719 bp, 17 predicted proteins | sample CryGeyCG12114_NA_FD_185462 | JGI IMG/M metagenome (GOLD analysis project Ga0210040, IMG submission 185462) | Groundwater microbial communities from aquifer - Crystal Geyser CG19_WC_8/21/14_NA (SPAdes) (version 2) | ecosystem: Environmental > Aquatic > Deep subsurface > Groundwater | place: USA... | reverse complement strand
GGTCCGGCTGCACCGCCAGGACCGGCCCCGGCCGGTCGAGGCCGGGCCCAACCGGGTGCCCGCCGTGGTGCCGCCCGAGCCGACCACTGCGTAGCGCCGCCGCCACGCACGGTAGGGAAGGGACCGCGGCCGTGCGGACCCGCCCGTCGGTGACCTACCGTGAGGCAACCGCACCAGCGGACGTCGGCGACGACGACCGAGAGGATCTTCCCTGTGCCCGAGTCCTGGGCCCCCCAGCCGCCTGCCCCGGCAGCGCACTACCAGCACGACCTGCTGCTGCACGACTCCCTCGGCGACCTGCTGGCGGTGGCCGTGCCGTGGCTGCAGGCAGGGCTGGACGCCGGTGAGGCCGTGGTGATCGCCACCGCGGAGCCCACTGCCCGGCTGCTGCGGGAGGCCCTCGGCGAGCACGAGCACCTGGTGGTGCTGGAGCGGCACGACGTCTACCGGGCGCGGACCCCGGCCGCGATCACGGCCTACCGACGGCTCGCCGAGTCCAAGGCCGACGCCGGGCACCCCCGGGTGCGGGTCCTCGGGGAGACCGACTTCGGCCCGACCGCCCGCGACTGGCTCGAGTGGCAGCGGTACGAGGCGGTCATCAACGAGGCCCTGGGCCCGCTGCCGCTGTGGGGGCTGTGCGTGTACGACTGCGACCGACTGCCCGCCGAGGTGGTGGAGACCGGGCTGCGCACCCACCCGTTCCTGGCCACCGGCCAGGGCCGACGCCCCAACCCGACCTACGAGGACCCTGCCGCGTTCCTCCGCTCGCTGCCCGTGCCCGACGAACCGTTGGAGGCGACCGAGCCACTGCTCGCCGTGGACGACGTCGCCGACTACGTGGGCCTGCGGCACGCGGTCGCTGAGCGGCTCGCCGCGCTCGGCGGCTCCCCCGACCGGGTCGAGGACCTGCACCTGGCCATCGACGAGATGAGCTCCAACGCCGTCCGGCACGGCGGCCCGCCGGTGCAGCTGCGGCTGTGGGCGTCGGCCGACCAGGTCGTCTGCCGGATCAGCGACGGGGGCGCCGGCATGGACGACCCGTTCGCCGGTTTCGGTCCAGCGCACGGCACCGACCTCTCCCGCGGCGGCATGGGCCTGTGGCTGGCCCGGCAGCTCTGCGACCACGTCGACGTCCTCGACGGCGACGCCGGCCTCACGATCAGGCTGTCGACCGCTCTGCGCTGACCGCGCTCAGCGCGGCAGCTTGGCCGGCGCGACCACCAGGTCCACCCGCTGCACGGCGCCGTCGACCACGGTGAGCGCGCCGACCAGGTACAGCCCGTCCGGGGTGACGTAGGAGAACCCCGCCCCGCCGTTGACCGACACCGGGCGCACCTGCGCGGCGTCGCCCACCTTGGCCGCGATGCCGAGCAGGAAGCGGGCCACCCGGTCCGCGCCGTGCACCGGACGTCGCGCCGCGCTGACCACTCCCCCGCCGTCGCTGGTCAGCACGACGTCGGGGTCGAGCAGCCGCACGAGCCCGGCCAGGTCGCCCTCTGCGGCCGCGGCCAGGAACGCTGCGACCGTGCGGGAGTGGTCGCGTGCGCCGACGTCGACCCGTGGCGCGCCCGCGCTCACGTGGCCGCGGGCCCGGACGGCGAGCTGCCGCACGGCGGCCGGTGAGCGGCCCACGACCGCGGCCACCTCGGGGAACGGCATGCCGAACACCTCGTGCAGCACCCAGACCACCCGCTCGGCGGGTGTCAGGGTCTCCAGCACCACCATCAGCGCGTAGCTGACCGTCTCGTCCAGGGTGACCCGGTCGGCCGGGTCCTGCGGCGCCGACGACAGGGTCTCGCGGGCCGGGGTGAGCACCGGCTCGGGCAGCCACGGGCCGACGTAGGCCTCGCGCTGGACCCGGGCCGAGCGCAGCACGTCCAGCGCCCGGCGCGAGGTCGCCACGGTGCACCACGCTTCGACGTCACGGACGGGCTCGCGCTCGTCGGCGGCGACCAGCCGCAGCCAGCAGTCGGAGACGACGTCCTCCGCCTCGGCCGTCGTCCCGAGCATGGCGTAGGCGATGCCGGTGAGCCGGGGCCGCAGGGCGGTGAAGGTGACGGCCAGCTCGTCGGTCCGGCCCGGTGTCGGGTGCACGGTCGTAGGACGGTCCGGCGGCTCCGGTTGTGACACCGGGTCCATGTCACACCTCCACCGACCAGGCCGTCCTGTCTCCGGACGGGCCCGGTGGGGGCCCGCGGAGAGGGGTCGGTCATGAGGATCGCAGTTGCCGGTGGCACCGGGACGGTCGGGCGCGCGGTGGTCGCGGAGGTCGAGCGCACGGGGCACGAGAGCGTGGTGCTGGCGCCTTCGACGGGGGTCGACCTGACCACCGGAGCGGGGTTGGACGACGCACTGGCCGGGGTGGACGCGGTCATCGACGTGTCCAACGCGGCGGTGTGGACCCGCGAGGCGTCGGAGTCGTTCTTCACCGCCGTCGCCGAGCACCTGCTCGCCGCCTGCGCCCGGGCCGGGGTCGGGCACCTGGTCGCGCTGTCGATCGTCGGCGCCGACGTCGTCGACCTGGACTACTACTTCGGCAAGCGGCGTCAGGAGGAGCTGGTCACCGCCGGGAACGTGCCGTGGACGATCCTGCACGCGACGCAGTTCTTCGACTTCGCCGCGCAGGTGCTGCGCGGCCAGGACGGTCCGGTCGTCGAGGTGCCGCCGATGCTCTCCCAGCCGGTGGCCACGGCCGACCTCGCCGAGCGGCTGGTCGAGCTGGCGCTCGGCCCGGCGCAGGGCGTCACCCCGCCGATCGCCGGGCCGGAGCGGATGACGGTGGCCGAGATGGCGCGTGCGGTGCTGGCCCGCCGGGGGCAGGACGCCGAGGTCCGGGTCCAGGAGGTGCCCGGCCGCACCGGCGAGCTGATGGCCGGCGGGGCACTGACGCCGGCCGGTGAGTTCACCGTCGGCAAGCACACCTTCGCCGAGTACCTGGACAGCCTGGACTGACCGCCGGGCGGAGATGGGTCGGGCGTGACAGGGTCGGGCCCGACCCATCTCCCGAGAGGATCCCCGTGGACCTGCCCGCCGGACTGCTCGACCTGCTCCGCCAGCCCAGCCCCTGCTTCGTGGCGACGCTCATGCCCGACGGCGCGCCGCAGATGACCCAGACCTGGGTGGACACCGACGGCACGAACGTGCTCATCAACACCGTCGCCGGGTTCCAGAAGGTGCGGAACATGGAGCGCGACGCGCGGGTGGCGCTCAACGTCGCCGACCCGGCCGACGTCTCCCGCTACTACGCGGTGCGCGGCCGGGTCGTGTCGATCACGCCCGACGGGGCGGCCGAGCACATCGAACGGCTGGCCCAGCGGTACCTGGGCGGCCCCTACCCGTGGTTCGGCGGGCGCGACCAGGTGCGGCTGCTGGTGACGATCGAGCCGGAGACGGTCAGCTCGCCGCAGGGCTGAGCGTCACCGCAGACCGCTGCGGGCCACGCCCTCGACGAACTGGCGCTGGAAGAAGGCGAAGACTGCCACGATCGGCAAGGTGGACAGCAGCGCCATGCCCATCAGCGCCGGGTAGTCCGTGCCGTACTGGCCCTGCAGGAACGCCAGCCCGATCGGCACGGTGAACAGCGACTGGTCGTTGAGCACGATCAGCGGCCAGGCGAACTCGTTCCAGCGGTACATGAAGGTCAGGATCACCAGGACGGCGATCAGCGGCCGGCTCATCGGCAGCACCACCGACCAGAACACCCGCAGGTGCCCGGCGCCGTCGATGCGCGCCGCCTCCAGCACCTCGTCGGGGATGCCGAGCATGAACTGCCGGCACAGGAAGATGCCGAACGCCTCGGCTGCGCGCGGGACGATCACCGACCAGTAGGAGTCCACCCAGCCCAGCCCGGCGACGAGCTGGAACTGCGGCACCATGACGACCTGCACCGGGATCATCAGGGTGGACAGGATGAGGACGAAGACCGCCTGGCGACCGCGGAACCGGTACTTCGCCAGCACGTAGCCGGCCAGCAGGTTCAGCGTCACCGACAGCGCCATCGCGACCAGCGCGATCGCGGCGGAGTTGACGAAGAACCGGCCGAAGGGCAGCAGTCCGAACGCGCGGCGGAACGCCTCGAGGGTGGGGTGCTGCGGCCACAGCCGCAACGGGCCGCTGGTCAGCGTGCCGGTGTCGCTGAACGCGGTCACCAGCATCCAGTACAGCGGGAAGAGCATGACCAGCGCGCCGAGCACCAGGGCGACGGCACGCCAGGACAGCCAGCCCGCTCCCCCGGTCCGCGGCGTCGTCACTGGGCTGCCTCCTGGGCCTTCTGCCGGCGCCACCACAGCGCGGTGAGCACCAGCACGACGAGGTAGGTGAGCACGCCGATCGCCGCGGCGTAGCCCTGCCGGCGCGCGTCGAAGCCCTCGGCGTAGGCGTAGGTCACCAGCATCTCGGTGGCGTTCCCGGGGCCTCCCCCGGTCAGCACGTAGACGACGTCGAACACCTGGAAGCTCTCGATCACCCCGAGCACGACCAGGAAGACCGTGGTCGGCCGGAGCAGCGGGACGACGATGTGCCGCAGCTGCTGCCACCGGTTCGCACCGTCGGTCGAGGCGGCCTCCAGGTACTCCTTCGGCACGTTCTGCAGCGCCGCCAGGTAGACCACCATGGCGAAGCCGACCTTGGTCCAGACGCTGATCAGCACCAGCGCCGTCATCGCCGGCACCGCCTCGGACTGCCAGGCCACGCCCGGCAGTCCGACGGCCCGGAGCAGCCGGTTGACGATGCCGACGTTCTCGTTGAACACGTACCGGCCGGCGACCGCGACGACCACCCCGCTGATCACGTAGGGCAGGTAGTACACCGCCCGCAGGAACCCGCGGCCACGCAGCGGCCGGTTCATCGCCAGGGCGACGCCGAGGCCCAGGACCAGCGACACCGGCACGGTGATGCCGGCGTAGACCGCGGTGTTCAGCGCCGAGCGCCAGAACGTGCCGTCGCCGGCGAGCTCCCGGTAGTTCCCCGTGCCGACGAACTCGCGCGGGCCGAACCCCGAGGAGCGGTAGAGGGACAACCAGAAGGTCGCGGCCAGCGGCAGCAGCAGGAAGACGCCGAACAGCAGCAGGTTCGGCGTCAGCAGCCCCCACGCCGCCAGCGCGTCCCGGCCGGCCCCGCGTCGACGCCGGCGGGCGGGGGTGGACGGCGTGGGCAGGGTCGTGACCGCCGTCTGCGCCGCGGCGGTCACGACAGCCGCCCCTCGACGTCGTCGGCCAGCCCGTCGAGGACCTCGGCCGGGTCGTCGCCACCGAGGAACGCCTGCTCCAGCCGGTCGACCAGGGCGGTGTTGACGGCGTTGAACTGCGGCACGGTCACCTGCTCCACGAGCTCGGGGGTGATGGTGGTGGCCTGCTGCACGAACAGCTCCATGAGGTCCGGCCGCAGCGGGTAGTCCAGGCCCCGCTCGACCAGCGCCGTCCGGGTGGGCAGCACGACGGCCTCCTGGCAGAAGCGGGCCTGGGCGTCGTCCCCGGCGAGGAAGGCGAGGAAGTCGGCGGCGGCCTCGGCGTTGACCGAGGTGGCCGTGGCCACCACCGCGTTGCCGCCCAGGTCGGCGGCCGCGGTCTCGTCCCGGGGCAGGAAGGTGGCGCCGTAGTCCCGCCCCTGGGCGGTCAGCGCCGGGTCCAGCGTCGGCAGCAGGAAGTCACCGGCGAAGACCATCCCGATCGTCTGGGTGGTGAACAGCTCGTCGACGTAGGAGCCCTTGGTCGACGTCGTCGGCGGCACCAGCCCCTCGTCGAAGAAGGACTGGGTGAGGGCGAGCGCGTCCCGGGCCGCCCGGTTGGGCACCGCCGGTCCGGTGAGCCCGTCGTCCAGCAGCCGGCCGCCGCGCTGGGCGACCCAGTTGAGCCAGCGGTACGCGCCGGCTTGCTGCCAGTTGACGCCGAAGGCGAACTGGTCGGCCCGGGTCGGCAGCCGGCGGGCGGCGTCGGTGAACTCGTCCCAGCTCCAGGCGGTGTCCAGGGTCGTGGGCGGGGTGATGCCGGCGGCACGGACCGCCTCGGTGTCGAAGAGGACGAGCGAGGTGTCGGTGTGGTGCGGGACGCCGTACAGCCGGCCCTGGTGGGTGACGGCCCGGCGGAAGGCCTCGGTGAAGCCGTCTGCGTAGCCGGCCGGCAACCGGTCGGTGAGGTCGAGCAGCGCGCCGCCGTCGGCGTAGAGGCCGATGTCCTGGTAGGTCACCCGGAACAGGTCCGGTGCCCGGTCGCTGGCCAGGTTGGCGTCGATGCCGGTGAGCAGCTCCCCGAAGGGGACGACGTTGAACACCACCGGGACGCCGCTGCCGGCGCTCCACTCGTCGGCCAGCGCGCGGAACGCGGTCAGCTCCGCCTCGCCGGCCCAGAGGGTGAAGCTCAGCCGCCCCTCAGCGCTGCCCGAGCCGTCGCCGCTGCGCAGCGCGAAGCCGGTGCCGCAGCCGCTGAGCGCGGCCACCCCCGCCGCCGAGGCGGCGAGGAACGCCCGGCGGCCGAACCGTCCGGTCGCACTGGTCCACGTGTTGACGCCATGGCTGCGCGGCACGACGTCACTGTGGCCGCCTCACCCCGATGTCGCTACTTGATCGTGCACCATCTTGTTGCTGCGCCCGTCAGCTCAGCCCGTTCAGCAGCCCGAGGACCGCCGGCCCGACGACCACGATGAGCAGCGCGGGCAGGATGCAGACCACCAGCGGGAACACCACCTTGACCGGCACCTTCATCGCCTGCTCCTCCGCGCGCTGCCGTCGCTTCACCCGCGCCTCGTCGGCCTGGACCCGCAGCACGTCGGCGAGCGGGACGCCGTAGGTGTCGGCCTGGTTCACCGCACCGACGAACCGCTTCAGCTCGGGCACCTCGGTCCGGGTCGCGAGGGCCTGGTACGCCTCGCGGCGTGGGCGGCCGACGGCGACGTCCTGGACGGTGCGGCCGAGCTCCTCGGCGAGCACGCCCTTGCCCGAGCTCGCCGCCCGGGCCAGCGCGGCCTCGAAGCCGAGTCCGGCCTCGACGGCGATGGTCATCTGGTCCAGGACGTCGGGCAGCTCGCGGGCGATCGCCTGCTGGCGCTCGGTGCCGCGGCCCCACAGCGCCGCCTCGGGCAGGTGGTAGCCGCCGGCGACCGCCGCCAGCACGATCACCACCTCGAGGAGGCTGGGACGCGCCGCCGTGGCCAGCGTCCCCAGCAGCACGGCGGCCAGGGCGAAGGCGAGCTTGGCCCACAGCACCCGGGTCATCGTGAAGCCCGCGGGCCGGCCGGCGACGTCGATCATGTGCCGCACTCGACGGGCCACCCGCTCCGGGGTCAGCGTGCGCAGGATCGCCCCGGCACCGGTGCCCCGTGCCTCCAGCGTGCCGACCTCGAACACCTGGGTGACCAGGCCGCGGCCGAGGTTCTGCCGGGCCACCGCGTCGCTGCGACCGGAGCGGGCGAGGGCGACCGGCAGCCCGATCGCGGCCGGCAGCACGAGGGCCGCGACCGCCGCCCACACGATCAGCGGCATCAGAACCTCACCGTCACGACGCGGCGCACCCAGAGCGCGCCCGCGACCATCAGCACCCCGGCGACCACCAGCATCACCAGGCCCGTTCCGCTGGCGGTGAGGCGGCCGAGGTAGGCCGGGGCGGTCAGCTGCAGGCCGCCCCCGAGGACGATGGGCATGGCCAGCAGCACGATCCCGGACACCCGGCCCTCGGCCGACAGCGTGCGGGCCTGCCGCTTCAGCTGCGCGCGGTCGCGGATGGTGACACCGACCCGGTCGAGCACCTCGGCCAGGTTCCCGCCCACCTCGCGGTGGATGGCCACCGCCTGGGCGACCCAGGAGAAGTCCTCGCTGGACATCCGCTCGGCGACCTCGTCCAGGGCGGCGACCGGGTCGCGGCCGACCCGGACCTCGTTCAGCACCCGGGCGAACTCCTCCGCGGTGGGGGCGGCAGCCTCGTGCGAGACCGCCTCCAGTGCCCGGAGCACGCTGTGCCCGGCCCGCATGCTGCTGCTCATCAGTCGCAACGTGTCGTCGAGCTGGTCGGCGAACGCGGCCCGGCGCCGGCCGGTCCGCACCCGGAGGGACAGCACGACCCCCAGCGGCACGACCGCGGTGAGGACGACGGCCCCGAGCGGCCCGCCGACCACGCCGCCCAGCGCGTTGCCGGCCACGGCGCCACCGACGACGACGCCGAGCACCTGGGCCGGGGTGCGGTGCACACCGGCGCGCTCCAGCACGTCGAGCAGCGCCTGCCGGCGGCCGAGCCGGCGCAGCACCGTGTCGCCCAGCCGGGCAGCGTCGTCGGTGATCCCCGACCAGCCGCGCTGCGCGGGTCGGGCCGTCGGGTCCAGCCGGGTGATGTCGACCCGGACCGGCCGGGGCGCCAGCACGACGGCGGCCACCAGGGCCACGGCCAGGGCGCAGGCGCCCACCGCGGACCACACGAGGGCGGTCACGAGCGCCGTCCCCCGACGGGCACCAGGTGCGACACGCCGCCGAGGGCCCGCACGGGCACCGGCACGCCGCGCTCGACGAAGCGGTCGAGGAAACGGGGCCGGACGCCGGTGGGGACCGCACGGCCGAGCAACCGGCCGTCGCGGTCGGCGCCGGCGGCGTGGTCGAAGAGGAACGCGTCCTGCAGGGTGACCGTGTCGCCCTCCATGCCGAGCACCTCGGTGACGGAGGTGATCCGGCGGGTGCCGTCACGCATGCGGGACACCTGCACGATCACGTCGACGGCCGAGGCGACCTGCTCACGCACGGCACGCAGCGGCAGGTCCATGCCGGCCATGAGCACCAGCGTCTCCAGCCGCGCGACCGCGTCGCGGGGCGAGTTGGCGTGCACCGTCGACAGCGAGCCGTCGTGGCCGGTGTTCATCGCCTGCAGCATGTCCAGGCTCTCGCCGCCGCGGACCTCACCCACGATGATCCGGTCGGGCCGCATGCGCAGCGAGTTGCGCACCAGGTCGCGGATGCTCACGTCCCCCTTGCCCTCGATGTTCGCCGGGCGGGACTCGAGCCGGACGACGTGCTCCTGCTGCAGCTGCAGCTCGACGGCGTCCTCGATGGTGATGATCCGCTCGCCCTCGGGGATGAACGAGGAGAGCACGTTGAGCAGGGTCGTCTTCCCGGTGCCGGTGCCGCCGGAGACGATGACGTTGAGCCGCGCCTCGACGCAGGCCCGGAGCAGCTCGGCAAGCTCACCGGAGAGGGTGCCGAAGGAGATCAGGTCGGCGATCTGCAGCGGCTCGCGGGAGAACTTCCGGATGGTCAGCGACGAGCCACCGAAGGCCAGCGGCGGGATGATCGCGTTGACCCGGGAGCCGTCGGAGAGGCGGGCGTCCACCAGCGGCGAGGACTCGTCGATCCGCCGACCGACCCGGGACACGATGCGCTCGATCACCCGGCGCAGGTGCGCCTCGCTGGCGAAGACCGCCGAGGTCCGGACGATCCGGCCGGCCTTCTCCACGTAGACGGTGTCCGAGCCGTTCACCATGACCTCGGTGACGGCCGGGTCGTCGAGGAGGGGCTGCAGCGGTCCGTAGCCGAGCACCTCGTCGGTGAGCTCCTGGATCAGCCGGCTCTTGTCGTCGTCGGACAACGGCGTCTTCTCGAAGCCGATGACCCGCTGGAGGTCCGCACGCACGAGGGCGTGCAACTGCTCCTCGGGGATGTCGGCGTCGGCGAGCTTGCTGCCCAACCGCTCGAAGAGCGCCCGGCTGGCCCGCTCCTTGAGCTGGGTGAGGGTGTCCAGGGCGCGCGCGGCGGCGTCCACCGGCGCGGCGGTGGCGCTCTCCGGCGCCACCCTGGCCACCCGGGCGGCCAGCCCGCCGACGACGACGGGCGGCGTCGGGGCGGTCGGCGCCGGGACGGCGGGCAGTTCGGTCACCGCGACCAGCGGCAGCGTCTCGCCGGTCGCCGACCCGTGGACGGCGGCGAGTCGTTCGCTCAGGCTCATCGCGAGCCGGCCCTGCGGCGACCGCGGCCGCGGGCGGTCGGGGCGTGCGGCGCCAGGCGCTCGACGAGGGACTGCAGACCGCGGGTGACCGGGTCCTTGCCGCCCTTCTCCAGCAGCGGCACGCCGGTGTTGGTGGACAGCGGTACGGCGTCGTGGCGCGGCAGGACGACGTCCAGCGAGGTGCCGAGGGTCCGCTCGACGTCGGCCAGGGCGATGCCGGTGCCCGGACCGGTGCCGTTGAGCACCAGGTGCCGGCCGCGCGGCACGAGGCCCAGCTCGCCGAGCACGTCGAGCTCCTTGCGCAGGCCGCGGACGCCGGGGACGTCCATGCTGCCCAGCAGCACGAGGTCGGTGGCCCGCTCCAGGGCGGTCAGCGTGTGGTCGGTCAGCCCCGGCGCGGTGTCCACCACGACGTACCGGAACTCACGGCCGAGCATGTCGACCAACCGCGCGACGTCCGCCGGGGTCACCGCGTCGCCGGCCGCCGGCGAGTCGCTGCCGGGGACGACCTGCAGTCCGGTGGCGTGCCGGGACAGGAAGGTCTTGAGCACCAGCGGGTCGTGGCTGGCGGCGCCCTGGACGGCGTCGGGCAGCGTGTACTGCGGCACCAGGGCGAGCGCGCTGGCGACGTCCCCGAACTGCACGTCGAGGTCGACGAGCACGGTGGAGCCGGGCTCCGCGGCGGCCAGGCCGACCGCGATGTTGGTGGCGACGGTGGTCTTGCCGACCCCGCCCTTCGGTGCGGCGACGACGACCACCCGCCGGGTGGGCGCTGCGTCCACGGCCGGGGCGAGGGCGGCCCGGCGGGCCTCGTGCAGCGCGGTCGCCCGGCCCACGACGGCCGCGACGTCGGCGGCGGTCGCGTGCGGGGAGAGCACGTCCCGCACGCCGGCCCGCATGGCCTCCATCCAGAGGTCGGGGTCGGCGAAGGCGACGACCACGACGCTGGTGCTCGGCGCGACGACGTCCACGTGGGCGGCGACCGCGAAGGACTCGTCCAGGTCCACCTCGGCACCGAGCACGACCAGCTGCGGGGCGTCAGGTGCCGCCAGCGCGCGGAGCAGGCCACCGTCGGCGAGCGCCTCGGCACCGAAGGCGACGACGTCGCCGCCGCTGACCTCCGCGAAGCGTGCGACGAGGTCGGCGTCGGCGCCGATGGTCAGGACCGTGCTCACTGGTTCTCTCCTGTGGTCGTCGTGCTCGTGAGAGAGGTGTCGGCAGAACCGGCCGACTCCTGGAGGGACAGCCAGACACCGCCCTGCTGCATCCCGGAGATGACCACCGACGCCTGGTCCGGCGTGAGGGCGAGGGTGACCGTCACGGTGGCGCCGGCCAGGGCAGCGACGCCGTCGCTCCCGCCGTCCACCCGGGTGACCAGCACGTCGTCCACCGCGAGCCCGGTCACCGCCGTGGCCGTCGCCGGGTCGGCCGCGCTGGTGTAGACCGCGACGAGGTCGCCGGCGGTCACGGCTCCACCCACGGCGCGCTGCGGCTCCAGGGTGAGGCTGACCTCCTGGGTGCCCGGCGCCCGGGCCACGGCGCCGTCGGCTGCCTGCACGGACGGGTCGGCGAACCGGGCGGCCATGACCTGGTCGCCGGCCAGCAGGTCGACGGTCGTGGTGAGGCCGGCGACGTCCGCGAGGTCGGTGAGGGAGCCGGTGGCGACCAGCCGCTCGGGCACCCGGACCGTCGACACGGAGTCGGCGACCTGCTCCGCGGGCGTGCCGGCCGGCACGTCGGAGTCCACGACCAGCACCGGCACGAGCACCGCGCCCGCCTCGGCCCGGGCGTCGGCGCCGCGCACGTAGCTGATCAGCACGACGGCGCCGAAGGCGGCGAGGACGAGGGCCGTGAGGACGGCGAGGACGCGACGCATGGGGATCACTTCTCTCGGACGAGGGAGACGGAACCGGCGCCGGCGCCACCCACCGCGAGGGCGGAGGTGAAGCGGCCGGTCAGCTGGGGCGTGGCGCCGTCGACCTGGAAGTTCCAGACCTCGACGGTCACGAAGCCGTACACGCGGTAGACGGTGTCGCCGCCGCTGGTGCTGGCCGTGGTCCAGATCGGGACCGAGACGTCGCTGAAGAGCAGCCCGAGCAGGTAGAGGCCGGTGCACCGGTCGGCGACCGTGCCCTGCGAGGCGGTCCGCACCCGGGTGACCGTGCCGCCGGTGGTGGCGGTGGTCAGGCAGCTGTTCGCGGCATCGGGCTGCAGCACCGACTGCCCGCCGCGCAGCGTCTCGCCGGACGGGCCGGTGCAGGTGCTCGAGGCGGAGGTGATCGGGGCGAGGTCGTGCGGCAGGCTGTTGATGAACCCGCCCCGCGCGAGCTGCGCCTGGTACTCGCACCAGGAGAAGCCGAGCGGCGCACGCAGCGTCCGGGTCAGGGGTGTGCCGCCGCCGGTCCAGCTGGCGGCGGACGAGACGGTCACCGTGGTGCTGTCGACCCCGATCACCGGCGCGAACCAGTGCGCCTGGTCGGCGGACACGGTCACGGTCACCGTCTGCCCGCTGATCGCCACGGTGGGCGGGCGGAGGGTCGCGTTGGCTGCGTCGGCCGCGCCGGCGTTCGCGGCCAGTGCGGAGGTGGCGGTGGCGGTCGTGTTGCCGCACGCGCCCTTGGCGCAGTCGTTGGCGATGGCCAGCGCCGCGGCGTCGGCCGCGGTGCGCAGCTGCTCGCGGTCGGAGTACAGCGAGGAGACGTCGACGGCGATGGCCGCGAAGCCGAGCAGCGGGATCATCAGCAGCGCGACCATCACCGCCACGGCGCCGCGCTCGTCGGCGAGCCGGCGACGGCCGAGCCGGCGCCGCAGCCGGGTGGTCAGCTGCATCGCATGGCCGCCGTCCCGGTCAGCGTCACGCCGGTCGAGCCGAGGACACCGGAGGCGAACTCCTGGCGGTAGGTGATCGTGACCGTCACCGTGGTGTTCGCCGGGGCGCCCACGCAGGTCGCCGGGACGATGGAGACCGCGGAGGCCGGCAGGAAGCTGGCGGCGGCCTGCACGGCGGAGAGCGCGGACGCGGGAGTACCCGCGGTGATCATCGTGCGGGCCCCCTCGCGAGCCGCCGCGGACAGCGTGGCCTGGGTGTTGAGGGCCTTGCTGAACTCGATGATGCCGAAGAGCAGCAGGAGCAGCACCGGCACGACGAGCGCGAACTCGACCGCTGCCGCGCCCCGCTCGCCGAGGAGTCGGCGAGCGGGACGACGGCGGAGCCGGGCTGGGCTGCCGGACACGGGTGGGTGCTCCTGTCGGGTTCTCGGATCAGGACGTCTTGGCAGGCGTGGACGTCAGGTTGATGCTCGAGAAGACGCTGTTGAGCTTGTCCTTGAAGAGGCCGATCGTGACCACGAGCGCGGCGGCGAGGATGCCGACGAGGATGGCGTACTCGACAGCGGAGGCACCCTTGTCGTCGTCCTTGAGGGCGCGCATCCGGTCGGCCACGCGGTCGGCGGCGACGTAGGACAAGGTGTGCAGGGTCTGGAACAGCTGGACCACGGGGTCTCCTGAGGCTCCGACCGTCGCCTGGTCGGGTCGGGTGACCCGGGTCGCGGTCTTCCCTCTCGATTTCGGCCGCGCACAACCAGAACCGCAGGGTCCACCGGACGGGTTCACCCGGGTGGGTGAGGCGGCGTCCGCGCGTCGCTCAGGAGAGCAGCGCCGCCACCAGCGTCCCGACGATCAGCGCGGGGCCGAACGGCAGCTCGGTCTTCCGGCCGGCCCGCCGGACGGCGATCAGCGCCAGACCGAGGACCGCCTGCACTCCGAAGCCGAGGAAGAGGCCGGTCACCAGCTCCGGCCAGCCGAGCCAGCCGAGGTACAGCCCGAGCATCCCGGCGAGCTTGACGTCGCCCATGCCCATCCCGCTCGGCGCGACCAGCGCCAGCACCAGCAGCACGCCGAAGGCCACTCCCCCGCCGAGCGCGGCCCGCGCCAGCGCCGGCCAGGCGTCGTCCGCCGCCGCCGCACCGGTGAGCAGGACGACGGCGCCGACCACCCCGGTCAGCACCACGCGGTTCGGCAGCCGCAGGGTGCGCAGGTCGACCACCGCCAGCAGCAACCCGACGCCGACCAGCCAGAGCCAGGCCGGGAGCTGGGCCGACCAGCCGAACCGGGCGGTGACCGCGAGCGCGCCCAGTGCGCCGGCGAGTTCGCCCCACGGCGCACCGACCGCCCGCTCGGCGGTCGCGTCGCGCAGCCCGGCCCGCGCCCCGACCGGGACGGCGAGGGAGTCCACGACCCGGCCGGCGGCAGCACCCGCCAGGGCCGCCAGCACGAGCAGCACGCCGGTCACGCCAGCCGGGTCCGCTCGGTCACCCGGTCAGGGTGACACGCGGCCGTCGGCGTTCCGGGCAGGCGGACCGCAGTGTCAGTCGCAGGCCGGGAGTGCGTCCACCGCCTGCACCAGGGTCACCGAGTCGGTGGCGCCGAGGACGAGCGTGACGTGCAGACCGCTGCCGGACCGCAGCAGGCCCGCCGCCGCGAGCTGGTCGGCCAGCCACTGCGCCGGCCCCTCCTGGCCCTCCGGGTACTCGATGCCCGAGGACGGCGCCTCGCCGGAGCTCACCACGCCCACCGTCAGCCCCGCCGCCGTCAACCGGGCCACGACCTCGTCGGCGACCGCGAGCTCGCCGGTGCCGTTGACGACGTCCACCGTGTCAGGTGCGCCGTCGGCCGGGCAGGTCGCCGGCTCCGGGGTGGGTGCGGGGGTCGGCTCGGGAGTCGGCGCGGGCTCGGGCACCGGCGTCGGATCGGGCACCGGGTCCGGGTCCGGCACCGGCGTCGGATCGGGCACGGGCGTCGGATCGGGCACGGGCGTCGGATCGGGCACGGGCGTCGGATCGGGCACGGGCGTCGGATCGGGCACCGGGACCGGGTCCGGCACCGGGACGGGGTCCGGCACCGGGACGGGGTCCGGCAGCGGCGCGGGCTCGACGGGCGGCTCGACCACCGGCGGCTCCACCACCGGCGGCTCGACCACCGGCGGGGCCGCGGGGAGGACCGGCAGGTCCATCGCCGGGGGCTCGTACGGGTCGACCGCGGGCGGCGTCGGCTCGGGCGCGGGATCCGGGGTCGGGACGACCGGCGCCTCGGTCCCCCCGTACGTGCCGGCCAGCGACAGCACCGAGGCGACGTAGGAGTCGGAGTGGTTGTAGGCGAAGACCGCCCGGGCCTGCCCGGCGGTGGTGGACAGGTCGCCGCCCGCGGCGCACAGGTAGTCGGCCGCGGCCGCCGCTGCGTCGTAGATGTCGAACGGGTCCTCGACGCCGTCGTCGTCGCCGTCCGCGCCGTACCGTGCCCAGGTCGACGGGATGAACTGCATCGGCCCGACGGCGCGGTCGTGCACCGGGTCGTGGTCGAAGCGGCCGCCGTCGGTGTCCAGGATCAGAGCGGTCCCGGCGCCGGTCAGCGCGATGCCGACGACCGGCGGCGTCGAGGTGCCGTCGCTGTGCAGCACGGCGCCGGCGAAGCGGCCGTGGTTGGACTCCACCCGGCCGATCGCGGCCAGCAGGGTCCAGTCGATGCCGCAGTCGGCGTCGTCGGCGGCCCAGGTGTAGGCCTCCAGGGCCGTGGTCGGGATGCCGCTGGCCGCGAGCGGGGACACCGACGCCGCCGGGACGACGGGGACGACGGGGACGACGACGTCGGGGAGCCCGGCGCCTGAGGCGTCCACCCCGGACAGGTCCACGTCGAAGAGGTCCAGGTCCACCGGGCCGCCCTCGCTCTCGACGGTCCCCCGCGTCGGACCGGCGGCGGACCGGCGGTCGGCGGTCGCCGTGTCCGACGACGTCCGCCGGGGCACCGAGTCCAGCAGCGTGGGCGTGAGCGGGGAAGCGACGCTGTCGGTGGCCGGGGCGGCGCTGGCCGCGGGCAGCACGGCGAGGACCGCCGCGAGCGAGCCGGCCGTCAGGCCGGCCCCCAGCCCCCGGGCGACGCCGTGCCGGGACCGCGCGGTCACCGGCGCGACCTCCGCGCCTGCTCGTCGCATGCCCGCTCAGCCATCGACGTTCCCCCTCGACCGTCTCGCTGCGTCCCGCAGCCGGAGCTCGCACCCCCGCGGGACGACGTCGACCGTAAGCCGGACGGGGCGGCGACGCCATGGCCTCGAGGCGAACTCCTGGGTACTTCCCTGCTCAGCTCTCCGCCGCGCCGACAGCGCCTACCGTGGCGACATGCCCACCGACCAGCCCGTGCCCGGCGAGGGGGCACCGATCGGTCGGCGGGTGGTGCTCGGGCTGCTCGGTCTCGGTGCGCTGGGCATCGTCACCGGGCGCCGGCTGCAGGACGGGCTGAGCGCCGCGCTCGCGCCGGTGCAGCTCCGCGACCCCACCGGGCTCGTCAGCCTGCTGCCGCTGGGCAACACCTTCCGGTACTACTCGGTGACCGGCGGCGTCGACGAGCAGGACGCCGACAGCTACCGGCTGACGGTCTCCGGCCTGGTCGACCGGCCGGCCACGCACACGCTGTCCGACCTCGCCGCCATGCCGCAGACCGAGGTGGTGCGCGACTTCCAGTGCGTCACCGGCTGGCGGGTGCCCGACGTCCCGTGGGCCGGGGTGCGGCTGGCGCACCTGATCGAGCTGGCCGGCCCGGTCGACGGGGCGACGGCGGTGCGGCTCACCTCGTTCGACGGCACCTACAGCGAGAGCCTCACGCTGGACCAGGCCCGGCGGGACGACGTCCTGGTGGCGCTGCGGATGCTGGACGCCCCGGTGACCCACGACCACGGCGGGCCGGTGCGGCTGTTCGTGGCGCCGATGTACGGCTACAAGAGCCTCAAGTGGCTGTCCGGCATCGAGCTGACCCG
>Ga0210040_10005165_pt1 | contig 16719 bp, 16 predicted proteins | sample CryGeyCG12114_NA_FD_185462 | JGI IMG/M metagenome (GOLD analysis project Ga0210040, IMG submission 185462) | Groundwater microbial communities from aquifer - Crystal Geyser CG19_WC_8/21/14_NA (SPAdes) (version 2) | ecosystem: Environmental > Aquatic > Deep subsurface > Groundwater | place: USA... | reverse complement strand
AAATGGTTCGCTCTTTGAACTGGTCCCAGACTTCAGGATGCTCGGAAAGCTCGGCGAGCATACCCGAAGTATCCAAGCCATCATGCACGCGCTGGAAATACTTCACCCCTGCTCCACCCGCACATGAAACCGCCGCACCCCGTCTGACGAGAGTGTGGGCACGTTGAAGGTCGTCGCGTTGTCCCCGAAGCCGAAGTTCGTGCCGAGCGCGGCGAACGTCTTGGGGTTGGCCTCGCGCGAAATCTCCCGCCCGTCAGCCTTGACGTAGCCGGGCACGTCCAAGTCGTGCAGGACCGTCAGCACCGAGCCGTAGCCGCCCTCATCCTGGGAGAACCGCACGTCACGGGTCAGGGCGTCGAACCATTTGGCCCAGGCGTCGGACAGGCGACCGTCGCTACGGGCGATAGGCTCGGAGGTGGGCGGCTTGGCGAAGTTCATTCGCCCCTGCTCATCTCAACGTCGGCCCCGTAGATCGTCACGATGTCCTCTGCTTGAAGACGCAGGACGCGATGCTCAAACATCCCGAGCCGGTTGGTGTAGGCGCGGGCGTTGTGCTGCCCCGAGGCGCCAGTATCCAGAAACCGCGGCGTCTTGAACGTGCGCCCGCCATTGTCCGACCAGTCGATCTGCATGGACGGGTTGGCTGCCTGCGTCCCCACGTCGCACTCCACCTCAAACCGGGACATGAACCCGCGCTTCGTCTCGGCCCAGATGGGCGGAAAGCAGGCGATCCGCCGCAGGATCTGGCCGGCGTCCGTGCGGGTCTGCGGGTCCAGGGCGTGAACGGTCGGGGTGTTGCCGTCTCCGAAGATGGCCGTTCCGCCGAACTGCGTGGAGCAATCCGCCAGCCAACGGCCCGTTCCGCCGGCATAGGAGGCGCGGCGGTGCCATACCTTGGTCGCGGCGTCATAGACCCAGGTGCGCCCGCCCGTGCCGTCCGGTAGCTGGAAGGAGAGGCAGTAGAAGGCGTGGCCCTGTTGGACGTAGGAGAGCGCCGTGGCGTTCTCGATCCGGCCGAAGTCCCTGATCCATTCCTCAATGGCGAAGGTGGACACCCGCTGGGCGTTGTAGCCGTTGGACTGATAGACGATGCCGTTGGTGCCGAGCCAGAACAGGCTGTTGTCGCACTCGGCCACCGTCGCACCGGCCGCGCACCCAAAGGCAATGTCGCCGCCAGAGGCCCGAGCAAAGGGGGCGTTCGCGTCCCCCGTCGTGTCCCAAATCTCCACCCCGGCATCACCGAACAGCCAGAGGGCGCCGCGGTGCGTCATGGCGCGCTTGAGGACGTTCGGGCGGGCGTCGGCACTGGCAAAGGACAGGCCGTCGTAGGTGTTGCCGTCCAGCAGGTTGGACCAGAAGAACTGGTCCGAGCCGGACGTGGCGCGGGTGAAGACCCAGTAGCCGTCGAGGTAGGTGACGCTGCTGGCCCCATCCGGGAACTGCAGGTCGATCTGGTTCAGCCCCGCGTCGAGGTTATGCGAGGCGATGTATGCGGTCGGCGGCGTGCAGACGATTACTGCGGTCGGCCCGGCGGCGATGGTCGGGCGTCCTGCTGAGCCCACGGTGCCGATCGAGACCGCCCCGCCCTCTGCCGTGTAGCGGATGAACTGGTTGCCTGCGACGGCGTAGAGGCGGCCGGGCTGGGTGGCGTCCAAGGCGCGGATACCGCCAGCCGAGAAGTCGAACAGCTCCGTCAGCCCTGGCGTGCTCCGCAGCATGGCGGGAGAGCGGGCACCCGGCGGCAGGGGCTCAACGTAGAGGTTCAGCAGATCCTGCGCGTCGGCCGGGAGGCTGTTCAGTTCGTAGGTCTGGGTCGGGATCTGGATGCGCGGCATCGGCGGGTCGCCTCCCCGGCGCGAGAAGTTGAATCTGTGAGCGTTGTTTGCGGTGCTGTGTGGACAGTAGGATCGTCGCTATGGATGAACAACAAACGACCCCGTCGCAGATACCCGTGGATCACGCCAGGGAGGAGGAGGAGGAGGAGGCTTGGCAATGGGTTAACCGGTTATACCCCGAGAAGGCGCAGAAGGCGGCGCTGGACCCCACCGCCAAAGCTGCTGCCATCCGGCTATTTCGAACCCAGATGTGGCGAGAATATGCGGCAGCTTGGGAGCGCCCGAACCGCCCAGGTCGCCTAGGGCGGGAATGGATGGTCAGTATGAAGATGCCGACAAAAGAGGAGTGCTTGAAGCGTGCGAGAGAGGCACTTTCCAAACGTTAACTCCCTAAACCGCCTAAACCCCCTACCTAAGCCTCCAGCGCCGCAATCCGCTTCTCCAGCGCCGCAATCCGATCCGCCTTGGTCCTGTCGCGCCGGAGCAAGCCCTGCACCACCGGCCAGAGCAGGGCGTAAATCTGCTCCATGCGCAGGCCGTAAGCGCCCGTGTCCTTGTCGATGATGAGCCCGGCGAAGTCCTCGGTGGTAATGCCCGCCGCCTGAACCGCGCTCTCCACCTCCTGCGCCACGAAGCCTGTGTGGCGCCGAACGCCGTCCTTCCAGCGGTAGGTGCGCGCCGAGATGCTCATGACCAGCTTCTCGGCTTCCTCGCCGGTCAGCCCCTTCACGTCGCGCTTGTCGGTCGCGTCCGAGGTCTGGATCACGCCAGATGCCACCCAGGCGTCAGACCAGCGGAAGGACGCGGCTCCGAGCGAGTAGGTGTTGTCGAGCGCCGGCAGGAACAGTTCGGCCGTCGTGCGATTGGCCGTGAGGTGGATCGTGCCGCCGTTGTTGACGTTCGGAACGCCGCCGTCCACCGAAATGCGGGCGTCGTAGTTCTGCGACCCAGAGGTGGAGCGGAAGTCGATGTACCGGGTGCCGATGGTCCCCGTGCCGATCTGGAGGTTATCACGGAAGTAGCCGGACAGCGCCCAAACCTGGCTGAAACCGTTGTTCACGTTGCCCAGCCCGGAGCTGTAGGGGCTGGTCGGGAGGATGTTCGGCAGGGTGACGCTGCTCGCCACCAGCCGCAGATTGGCCGCGCCGTTGATCTCGTTGAGGCCGCCGCTCGCCTCCAGCCGGGCGTCGAACACGTTGGCAAAGCCGCTTGTGCGGAAGTCCAGGGTGCGGGTGACAGGCTCGCCGTTCCCGATCACCATCTGACCCTGCGCCAGAACCGCTTGGCCATGGATCGTGGCGTAGGGCAGCGCGGCCGTGCCGATGCTGTAAATCCCTGGGGTGCCGGGCTGGATGTTCGTGGTGACGAGGTGCGAGGCGCTGACGATCAGATCACCTAGCCCAGAAGTGCCATCAACCCCGCCTTGGGCCAGCAGGCGCACGTCGTAATCGTTGGCAAACCCCGTCACGTTGAAGTCGATCGACCGGGGGTTAGCCGTGTAGTCACCCACCTGAATGCTGGTCGCATTGAGGTGATAGGTGTTGATCGTGGCGTATCGGGCTCCGCCACTGCCAAGGCTATAGAGGTTATTGGTGCCGGGCATGATGTTGGTGGTGATGACGTTGGCCGCGTTCACCACAAGGTCAGCCGTGCCCGACACGCCAGCAATGCCGCCCTGCGCCATGATGCGGGCGCCGAAGTCGCTATCCGCCCCAGCCGAGTGGAAGTCGATGTAGGGCGTCCAGGGGATGTCCCGTCGGCCGATCTCAAGGTTGCCCGTCGCCGTCATTCGGCAGTGCAGGAAGCCGTCAGGGCGATGCTCGATCGGCGTACAGTTGGCCCGCTCCACCAGAAAGCCGAACTCGGGGCCGGTCGCGTGGTTCTCCACGCTGAAGCCAGCCCGCACGGCTCCCTGAGCGCGGAAGCCGTCGTAATAGGGGCCGCGGGAGTAATAGCCCACCCAGGAGCCATACTGCCCGAAGGCCACGGCATCGTAGGCCACCAGCCGGGGATACTGCGTCACCGGGTTGAAGGCGGCTTGGTCGTTGATCGTGCCCACCTCAAAGGCGTGGCCGATCTTCGCCGTGCTGTTGGGATAGAGCGAGACGTTGGCGTTCATCGCCCAGATGGACGTGATGGCGCCCACGTCCGCATGGATGCCGTTCTGCGGGATCTGGCCCGGGGCGGAGATGCCCACGCGATACCAGCCGCTCACGGTGATGGTGTTGCCCGACCAGGAGACGATCCGGCCCGAGTATTTCGGGTTGTGCCGGGTGTCGATGATCATCCCGACCTTGAGGAGCGTCGGGTCCACCGGGTTGGTGAAGGTGATCGTGGTCGTCGTATAGGTCGTGCCGGCGGTGATGTGGACCGGGGGCGGCGCGATGTTGTCGGCGTAGATCGCCACGCTGTCCCGGTTCTCGTAGGTGGACAGCTCGGGGTCGGTCGGGAGGCCCAACACCGCAGCCTGGCGGTCAGGGTCTCCGTGGAGGCAGACAGCGAACCCGGCGGCCTGATCGTAGGTGCCCCACGTATTCCGGTTGATGCGGCGGGCGCGGATGATCGAGCCACGGAGCGCAAACGACCCGGCCGGGAAGACGGCGCCGTCAGCCACCAGCCAGCTAATCTGGCGGCCCTTCGTGTCCACCGGCCCGGAGAACAGGTAGGTGCCGGGGGGAACGATCACGTTGTTGGAGACGGCAGCCGCCGCGGTAAAGGCCGGCGTCCAGTCCTCCGCGCCCGCAACGTGGTAGTCCGTGACGCTCACGCCCTCGCGCAGCTTCTCGCCCACCGGACGTGAGACAGCACCGTTCCCGGACGGGGTGAACTGGCCGAGCGTGATGCCGCCGATCTTCTCGGTGACGATCGCTTCCACCCGCCCGTTGATGCCGTCAAGCTGCTCGGCGACCACGTTCTGAACTGCCTCAAAGGCGTCGTTCAGGCCTTCGGAGGACAGGATGGAGTCAGCCGGGAACTGCGGCACTGGCATGTCAGGTCGCCTCCTCGGCGCAAAGGTCATGGAAGAAAATTACTGTTCGCCCTGTATACCCACCGCCGTCGCACCGCCCGCCATGAGACCGGCGATGCCGTATTTGCGGAGGATTTCAACGATGCTGTCGTCAAAAGCGACGTAGTTGCGCGAACCATACGCAGCGAATCGGCTGTTGCCGTCCCAATGCTGCGAACCTGGAATGCCCGCCTCCCGAAGAAGTCGGGACGCTTCCGCTGCCGAACCGGTCTGCCGCACCAGCTCTTTATAAAAGCGTTGCCCGGTCATCTGATTGTAAAGGTCGCTGCGCGATGGCGGCGCCTCCGCGACCGCCAAATCTCCCCAACCATCTTGCGGAGCGTGGTAAGATTGCGCGACCTCGCGATGATATTGCTCCATGTGGGGCGCAATCGCGTCCCTCACCGGCTGCGGTTGCCGTGCCAGTGGAGCATCCCAATCAAGAAGCCGGTTAGGTTCGACGTTTAGCTGAACCTCATACATATTCCCGTCACCGGAACGCACCCCTGTATTGGCCGGAACAATGTCCCGATAATGCCGGGCCACGTCTTCGGTCTGCGCAAAATAGAGCCCGTGCCCGTATGACTGTGCGCCCTCACCCGTCCCGATTTTTGATAAGTCGAACTGCTCAAAACCATGCGGGCTGCCATGGTAAGCCCGAATGCCTTGGGCCGCCTCTGGCGCAGCTTGAACCGCAGCTTGTCCTAGCCGCGCGGCACCGATTGCATTGGTGGAGGCTGGACCAGCCGTAAACCCGAGAAGCGTATCCCGAGCAAGGCTGGGCTGGTCGAAATCCAACAACTGGTTGACGCGCTGCCGGACGGAGGAACGCGCAGGCTGCTGAAGGAGGGCGTTCTCGGGCATGCGGAACCGCCTCCTCGACGCGGAGAGTTGAATCTATCGACGTTGTTTGGGGCGGGTGACAGGCGCTAGAATCTTGAATGACCCAAGAGACGAACCAGACACCACTGACAGTAGCAGCGCTAATTCAGCGGCTTTCTGCTTACCCGTCTGATCGCCAAGTCGTTTTCATTGATCCAGATACGCAGTCGCACGCCGACGTGATTGTGCGTGAGCCTGACGACTACGAAGCCGAAAAGTACCAGAGCCCACCGCTTGTGGTGACCGGCAATCCTTACGGATAGGAGTGCCTCACCCCACGTAGGCGAACCCGTCAGCATCAATCGGCTGCCCACCCACAACCCGCGCAGGCAGCACGTCCGGCCCATCCAGCGCAGAGTGATCCAGCGTAAACAGGCCGGGCTCAAACTCGTCCACCACCTCGGTCGAGGCCACCTGCAGCACGCCAATCGACAGCGCCGAGTTGCGCGTCAGGATGGCGATGCCGTGTCGGCCGCAGAGGTTCACCGTGGCCCGGCCCGACACGCGCAGGAGGCTGTGACCGTCCGCGCCGACCACACCACGATAGTGGCGAATGTCGTGGGACCGGGGCAGAGACGCCCACCCGTAATCGCAGTTGAGGCGCATCCCGTCCGGCCAGATCACCAGCCGCATGGTGGCGCTGATCTGCGCGGCGTCTGGGGCGTCGGCGTCGAGGATCTTGACCTTGAAGCGGAGGTCTTCGCCCATGACGATAGCGAAGTCGCGGCGCGGAATGCGGACGGGGTTGCGGCGCGCAACGGCCATCGCGAGCTTGAAGGTGGCCATTAGCGGTCGCCTCCGTGGCGCGAAGATTTGAGTGGGCGACGAGGTGTGGCGCGGTAGAATCCCCGCATGACCGAACAGACGCCCAATGACAAAGCTTGGCTCGAAGGCAGAGAAGAAGCCTTCAGGGCTGCAAAATATGAAATCTCAGAGGTTATTCGTCAGTACACTGATGGAGACGGTCCTGAGGATGACCACGAGGAAGGTCTGGTCGAAGGTCTTATGCGAGCTATCGACATCATCTCAGGTATTCGCTTGCCATTCAGCGTTCAGGAAGCGAGGACGGCCCTATTCGCCCATCAAAAGTAATCCGCCCGCACGCGCTCGCCACTCGTCGGAACGGCGATGATCTGGCTCAACGTCCGCTCGGCCCGGATCAGGTCGGTCGGGTTCGGAGTCACGCCAACCACGGGCGCCATGTTGTAGGCGGCGAGCAACTCGTAAACGAGGTCCGATTGGCTCGGACGGTCTTCCATCGTCCAGCGCACCTTGCCGCGCGCGTCCAGCTCAGCGTGAACGCCCCAGAGGTATTCCTCCGCGATCTTCTGCCCGATGGGGCCGGAATAGACCTGGCGCCGCAGCCGCGCATAGGCCGCTTCCATCGCAGCCGGGTCCGACGCCTTACCAAAGTCGGCGGCAACGGCCTGCGTCGCCAGAGCCTCCATGGCCTCGGCAGCGCCCGCCGGAATGGCGTCCAGACCCCACGGCGCAAGGCCAGAGGCGGCAAGCTCGGCCTGCGCCCCGGCAACGGCGTCCTTGGCCCGCTGTAGGGCGCCACGCACCATGCCAAGCTGGCGGATGCGTGCCTCGGCCCCGTCCGCGGTTGCTGCGTCCATGGGCTGCCCGAACGTGGGCGCCAGACGGGCGGCGGTCAGGATCACCACCTCAGCCGCAGCCGCCGGGGGGATCGCGTTGTCCGTCCACCACGCCAGCCCGCGCTGGGCCAGGGTCGCGCTGGTCGCGGCCACCTCGCGCTCGGCAATGGCCTGCGCGTTCGGCCCACCAAGGAGCGTGGACCGCAGTTCCTTGCGGGCAAACTCGTAGCCCGCCACGTCCACCGGACGCCCGAAGCTGCTGGCCAGCATGAAGGCCGCCATCAGGGCGTAAAGCTCGGACACGTAGCGGGGGATCGTCGTGTCGGTGAAGGGCGTCAGACCCTCGGCCTGCATCAGCGCGTGGACGGCCTGCACCTGCTGCACGGCTAGGTCGAGGTCAGGACCGCCCGCCGTCTCGTCGGAGGCGATGGCCTCAAGCCGGATGAGGGCGCGCTTGCCAATCTCGGTGATGGGCACCGGGCCAAGGTCGATCGGCGCGATGGGGATCAGGTTGACGCCGAACCGCTCCAGCACAGAACGGGCAACCTCGGCCTTGGTCAGCGGCGCGCCGGATGCCGGACGCTCGGCCTCGCTGATGGGGATCCCGAACGCCCGGAGAGCGCGTGCCGCCACGGTGTCCGCATTGACGGTCGGCCCGAGAGCGGCGCGGTCGGACACAGCGACGAAACTGAGGCCAAGGCGGCGAAGGACGCGGGCCGCGAGTTCGGAGACAGTGGCCATGCGGGGTGCCTCCTAGCGCGCGGAGTTGATTGGATGGGGAGGCGGGGCGCTGTGGAATCGCGCATGAGCAACAAAGAGAAAGAGGCTTGGCTGGGTCTGTTGCTTGCGCACCAAAAATCTAACGGGTGTGACCTGACTGGCACCCCTTGTAGATCCTTGCGATGCCAATGCTTCAGCGACGCCGTACGAGAGAGGGACTTCTTGCAATGGGAAGCGCACGCGCGTTCGCGCAGCCACATGCAGAAGCAGGGACGGCCGTAACCGCCCCCGCTCTGTAGTTCAGACCTTCGGCTTCGGGCCGGGCCTGGCGCGCTGCTTCTCGGGCTCGGGGCTCGGCGTCATGGTCGTGCCGCCCTCGCCGTCCGCAGCCTGCACCTCGGCGCGGGCCTGCTCGTCCTCCACCTGCACCAGACGCTCCGCAGGCTCGCCGGTCGGGGTGTCCTGCTCCTCGGCCTGCACATCGTCCGGCTGGCGCTCGCCAGTCACGGTCGTGCCGTCTGCCGAGTAGCCGTCAGCCACGACGCCACGGGCCTCAAGCGCGCGCTTGGCCTTGGTGTTGTCCTCCAGCGAGCCCGCCAGAGCGCCACGGGCCGCCGCGCGAGCCTCGCCGGTGAGGCGGACCTGCGCGCCGTGCTCGGGCTTGTCGGGGGTGGAAACGACGATCTTGTCTTCGTCAGCCATGGAATTCGCCCTCCTGGGCGGTTGACGCCTCGGCGTCCATGATGGGGGTGGAATACGATGCCCTGGGTGGACGGCCAGGCCCCCAGCGAACCGGCGGCGGGGCTTCAATGACCACCTCATCAGGCGCCGTGACCGAGGCGGGCTCAGTCACCACGAAAAACCGGTTCTTCCGAAAGAGAGCCAGTGCGTCAGGATCGGACACAGGCGCCGGTACACCGAGAATGAACCGATGCCCCATCCACTCCATGCGATCCGGCGTCGATTGCGGGTCCATGGGGTTGCCAACGTAGGTCACAGTCGAGGCCCCGGTGAAATCCACCGGCATCTCTTCCACGATCTCGTTGAAACGAACGTCCATGGCCGCAGGCGACACCACCTCCAAAGACAGCGCAGGCATCTGAACCAGCCAGTAACCAACGGGCGGCGGGTCCTTGGCGACCATCTGGGCAAATGCCAGAGGCACGTCGATCGGGTTCCCCGTCCACTCGTAGGCTTCGGCAGTCAGAGGCTGCGTCCGGAAGCGAGGCATTGGATCTCCATTGGAAGTGGCCCCTAGGCGACTACCCAGGGGCCGTTACGGCTAATTGTCCGCGGTCGCGCTCGCGAAGATGGAGAACACGCCCGCGTCCACCAGATCGCTCTGATCGTCGGCCGGGTTCTTGCCGAAGCGCAGCTTACCGATGCCGCGCATCTCCTCGATGCCCACGCCCTTGGAGAACTTGTAGTCGCGCTCGTTCTCGGTGATCTGGAGCTTCTGAGCCCAGCCCACGCCGATGGCCTGCGCGCCACAAAGGGCAGTCATGGCAACGTCGATGGCGGTGCCTTCAACCGCACCGGCAGCGGCGATCACCGGCATCTCCGGGATCTCCTTGACGATGATCCCGTCCCAAATCAGGTCGCCGTCCGTGAACAGCGGGTTGTCCTTCCCGCGCTCCATGGCAAGCTTGTAGGCTTCCTGAACCGCGGTATCGAGCTTGAAGTCGCGGAAGTGGTTGGACGGCATGAAAGCCACGAACCACTCGCCATTCTTGTTGACCTGGATCGGCCGAATGGCGGGGTGGGTGTTGCGGGCAAGGCGCTTCGCCTTGGAAAGCAGACGACCGCTCATCTTGTCGTTGGTGCTGTCGATATTGGCGAGCGAGGCGGCCATCACGTTGCCCGCGTTATTCGAGCGGTTCAGCCCGAACAGCACGCGGTCGGCGTTGTCGGCCAGCCACTCGTTACGCTGGGTCGCGGTCGCGGCGGCGAAGGGGACGCCGTTCATGGAGCTGAACGCCGTGGTGATCTCCACGCGCATCTTCTCCATGGACCAGTTCTTCAGGGCCGGGCGGGCGACCTGAAGCAGATCATGGAAAGACTTCTGGCGGTCCCACTTGGAAACGGCCACGGCGTGACGAATCACACCGATCTTCAGCGACATGGAGCGAAGGTCGAGAAGCTCCTCGTTGCCTTCGAGGATCTGGTTGCCGGTCACGCCAGCACCGATCAGCTTGCGCGCCGTGGCGAACACGATGGTGTCGCCGGGCTTGCGGGACAGGTCCTCGTTGACGTGGATGAGGCCGTTCATCCCGTTGTCGCCACCCTTCATGTAGGGGGCGAACTGGTTCTCGCGCACGTACTCCGTCCACAGCTCGGCCTCGAACTGCTCGGGAGTGAGGTTCGGCCTACTCGGGGTAAGGTTCATGTCCGCCATCGGACTATCTTCCTATTTTCGGGTTGCGTTGAGGTTGGCTTCTCAGCGCCCGAGGCCCGGCGGCGGCCTTGATTCCATGACGCAGGAATCGTCGCGATGCGCCCGTTGCCTTGCGGCTCCCGGCGGCGGAATCGTGATGAGCAGGAGAGGCACTAAATGCCTGCAATCGCTGCCGAATTTCGTTAAAATAGCGAAGCCCGGCACCGTTCGAGCGGTGGCCGGGCTTCTGACCAACCGAGTGCTAAGGACACCCGAATGGCTAAGCCCCGTATAAACGGCACGCTCACCGCTGAACAAGTCCGCGCTGCGCTGGATTACGATCCAGAGACAGGTCTGTTTGTGTGGAAACAGCGCTTGGACATGTCAGTGCAGTGGAATGGTCAGTACGCTGGCCACCCGGCTGGTGGCCCCAGAAGGATTGGCTATCGCTACATCGCCATAAACTCGCGGCGGTATGCATCCCACCGCCTCGCATGGGTCATCATGACGGGCGAGTGGCCCGAGACGGAGATGGACCACAAGGACGGAAATCCGAGCAACAACCGCTGGGACAATTTGCGCCTTGCAAGCCGCGAGCAGAACCTTGCGAACATCCGTGGTCACAAAGACAGCCGCTGCGGCCTGAAGGGCGCGACCTACAACAAGCTTCGTGGGACGTGGCAGGCCCAGATCATGGCCAACCGGAAGGTCTATCACCTCGGGGTGTTCCCGACCGCCCAAGAGGCACACGAAGCGTATTGTGCAGCAGCCATCCGCCTGAAGGGCGAGTTTGCGAGGACAGCATGACCGATCAGACGAACAGCGCGCCCGTTCCAGCCACAAGCTTTGGTCCAGAGGAATTCGGCAGCGTCCAACTGGAGATGACGCTGAATAAGCAACTTGAGCACGGGGAGCGGACGGTACTGCTGAGCCTATGCGACGATTTCAGCGGCCAGTCCGTTCACTTGACGCTCTCGACCAAGGATGCTCGACGCATGGCGAAGATGCTGACCGACACCGCCACGGCGATAGAGGCAGAGATCTTGACTACGGAAACATCTGCTCCACACTCGGCGTCCCGCTGAAGGCCGGCGCGCTGCGAGGCGCACTGCCACGGGCGGAACCGAGCGACGGCGTGGTGATGCCGGCGGCCGGGTTGATCTGCGGCGGCGGGGGAGCGGGCGGCGGTGCCTTGGCGGCGTATTCCGCTTCCCACTTCGCGCGGGCCTCAGACTCGATCTTGGCGCGGAATGCGTCGGGGTCCGGCCCCATCTGCTCCAGCATCTCGATCCGCCGCGCCTCGCGATACATGCGCTCCCACGGGTGCGGGTCGTTCATGACCTCGGCGTGGATGGCCGGGTTCTGGCTGACGGCGCGCTGGAAGATGGCGAACTTTTCGTCCATGTCCGGGTGCTCCTTGCGGGCCACCATCTCGGAGAAGTTCAGGCGCTCGTTCATGATGCGGCGCTCAACCGCGACGGCGTAGCCCTGCGGGTCCTCGGCGGGGTTGGGCAGGGGCGCGAAGGTCTGCGGGGCCTGGGGCTGCTGAGCGGGCTGCGGAGGCTGTGCGGCCTGCTTCTTGAACGCTTCATACTCGGCCAGCACGCGGGCCAGCTCGGCGTCCTTCGCCTTGGCCTGCTCTTCGGCCCTGACCGCCTTTTCCTTCCAGTCGCGCCGCGTTGCCTCAAGGGCAGACCGCGGCACCATGGCGCCTTCGTGGGCGGGCTGGGCTTCGGCCTCACCCTCGGGCTGCGCGGGGGCAGTCTCTTCGGCAACCGGCGCCGCCTCAGCCGCAGCGGGCTCAGGCTCGGGAGCAGGCGCGGGTTCGGGGGCTGGATCAGTGGGCTTGTTGCCGCCGGTCAGGAACGCTTCAAGGTCTTCGTTCGGCATGATTAGCGGCCCTCCTGCGAGGGAGCGACGGTCGGCTTGATGATGAACTGCATCGTCGCGTCCACCTCTGCTGTCGCGCCAGCCACGTCGCCATAGCCGAACCGGCCTAGCGCATCGCGCATAAGCTGGAACCTCATCTCCATAAGGCGAAGATCAACATTCTCACCCATCTCAATAAGACGGGCCTTTTCCATGTCAGTCATGAGTTTTCTCGCAGCGCCCGATGAGACCCGGCGGCGGTCGGCGCCCGATTAAGCCTCGGCGGCAGGCATGGGAGACGCTTGCACAGCGGCTCCAATTTCGTGCTAGAATCTGCGGGCTGCGGCAGCACGGATGGACGTGCAATGCCCTAGCTTGCAGGGGTCAGATCAACCCCGTTCTCTTAGGGCTGGTGTAAGCCTTCAGGCGAGAAATGCGCGTCCGGGTGACCGGAGCCAGAGAGCAAGCAGCCGGTATCAAGCCCGGCCCGCAGCGCCCTAAATCACCTGCCCTGGATACCCGCCCATCTGCTCCTGCGCGGCTAGCCCAGCCTGCTGGGCAACGTGCTGGTCGTGAACCTGCGCGACCTTCTGCACGGCAGCGGCCTGGCGATCGGCTGCGGCTGCCTCCTGCGCGGCGGCCTGGGCGTTGGTCTGCCGGATCTTCGCCTGCTGCATCTGCTGCATCTCAGGCGGAGGCGGCGGGGGCGGCTGCTGTAGCTTCTTCGCGACCCCGTTGAACACCTCAACAAGCTTCTGCTTATCCTTGAGCGCGGACGTGCCCATCCAAATCGCCAGCACCTCCATAGCCTGCGGAGGCGGCATCATCGGCAGGATGGGCGGTAGCACCTGCGACATCTGGGCGAACTGCTCAGCCTGCATCCCCGGCACGTCCGGCCCGCTCTCGATGGTAATGTCCACCTCAAGGTCAGACACGTCGTTCTCGGTGCGGATGACCTGCTGAAGCCGCGGATCGCCCGGCTGGATGCCGAGACGCTGCATGGCGAAAGCGCGGGCCTCGGGAGGCATCGCCATCAGGTCCTGCTCAAGCGTGACCTGCCGGTTCAGACCGACGAACTGCACGCCGCCGTCATCGTCGGTGACGCGGACCCAACGCTCGGCCGTCCAGAACTGGCGGATTCGCATCCAGACAGCCTCATGAATGCGGCGGGTCCAGTTGCGGAGGGCGTCGGCTAGGGGCTCAATCTCGGCTTGGCCGCCTGCCTGCTGGGCGATGATGGCGCGGCCGGAAAGGTCGCGGCTGTCCTTGCCAGCGAGGGAGGCGTTGGCACCCTGCGCGCCCATCTCGGCGTTCGCGTGCTGCAGAAGCTGGAACTGCCCATTAGCGAGGTCGCCGCCGGGCGTGATCTCGTAGCGCATGCCGGGGGTGACTTCGATATACCCGTCCGGCATGGCCGCTTGGCGCTTTGCCTCGTCCACGTCCACAACCGCGCCCTGCTCGGCAATGGTGCGGTTCACCGACAGAAGGTGCAGCGCCTTGGACCGGCGCTTGTTGATCTCGTCCTGCAGCGAAATCCAGTCACGCACGGCCCCATGGCGCGCGTTGTCCCGGGTCACGAAGGCCGACTGCATGATCAGGCGGCAGGCGGACTTGCCGTAGCGGTCCTTGTAGGGGCTCTGGACCGGAGGGCTGAGAAAGCCGCCCTTGGTGTAGGTCGCCTCCCACCACTCACCAGCCTCGCGCCAGAAGATCTGGACTACACGAACCCGCTTCTTGAGGTTGTCGCACCAGAAGATGCCGTGGGCGGGCTTGTCCTGATAGGTGCCGCTCGCCTGGCCCTCGGCGCCGAACGTGCCATCCAGGGCCGCAGCCCCGTCCGGGAACATCTCCAGGGCCTCGTCCCGGTCTTGCCAGATGACCATCCCCAGGAAGCGTGCGTCCGAGAAGTCCTTGCGATAACTGCGCGGGTCGTAGAACAGGCGGTCCCACGGCACGTCGCGGATGCGGACCTCCACATCCATCCCCTGCCCCGGCTCCACCACGACCTCGGCGCCTGCGAAACCTTCGACTATCATCTGCTCGTAAACGGCAGACCGCACATTGTCGAAGTCGTTGTCGTCGGCCACAAAACGGAGCGCCTGCGTCGCCGCGTCCGCCCGCTTATCTTCATTAGGCGTCCGAGGCATCGCTTTCGGATCTGTCCGAGCGCGGCTCTCTAAGCCGCACATAAGCTGAACCTTACCCCGGATTTTATTAATTACGATCGGAGGTTGACCGCGCTTCTCCAGCGCGGAGATTTCCTCTGCGCTCAACTGAAACCCGAGAAAGTAATCCCTATCACGTTCGGCTTCCCGACGAGCCGAGCTAGTAGCGTCCTCTGCGCTTTCAAACCACCGCACAAGCTCCGCAAGAAGCTCGCCCTCGTTGCCCGGATGCGAAATGGGGGCGGGCGGCTGCGGAGGAGCTGGAGCCTCCAACATCTGTGGGGCAAGCAGGGCGTTCGGGGTGACGGTTTCGGACAATCACCCCTCCTCTGATCGTTAGATCAGTAGTCCCAACCTCCGGGCGAAGGAGGCGGGATCAGCATCGTGTTTTCGTAGATTGCAAGGGCCACAGGTCACGGCGAGATTGCTAGGCCAGTTACTGCCGCCTTTTGAGAGCGGCTTGATGTGGTCAACGTGGTACTTCTGACGAACAGGCTTAGCGCACCAGTGACAGCGCCATCTCTGAGCATTGCCGATACGGGCAATATCCTCGCCGGTATATTTACCTTCCGCCTGCTTCATGCGGGCGCGGCGGTTACCCCGGAGCGCACTCGCCTTTTCAGGATTAGCGCGACACCACGCTATGGTGGCAGCCCTGCGTTTCTCAGCGTTTCGCTCATAGTCGCGCGCCGAAACCGCTCTTTGCCGCTCTGGGTTGATTTTACGGAGACGCTTACGCTGCTCGCGCAGCTTCTCTTTGTTTTCTCGACGCCAGATCGTTTGGGCGGAGTTAATCTTGTCTCGGTTGGTGGCCTTCCACCGGCGCGAGACTTCGGAATGCTTTGCTGGGTCAGCGTAGTACCGCGCCAGGCTTTTCTCTGCGTGGCACCTTACGCAAGTACCGTCATTGATCCTTCGTTCCGCTACATGGCCCCGCGAACACTGGACCCCTTGGAAGAACCTCTTGAGCCCGGCCGCTTTGGCCTCAGCACGCGTGACATGTGCGCCCTCATAGGGCACATAGGGAGCAACCATCGTTCAACTCACCCTTGAGCGTGTGGCTAGGGCTTCGGACGCTGTTGACGCAGCGCCGGAGCCCGACTTTTATACACGATTCCAGCGGCCTATGCCACCTTCCAAGACGTTCCGCCGCTGTCCCGCTTGCGTCCAAAGCTAAGGTCCCAGGAATCGCGGGGCGGCCCTTCAGGCTTGGTCCGAGCGGCGGGCGCCATCTTGTCGAGTAGCTGGCCGATCAGACCGATCGCATCCACCTGGTCGTCGTGCTTGCCAGCCGGGAACGACAGCAACTCGGCCTCAAAGTCTGCAGCCCAGGGGGCGTCTTCCGGTATCCACAGCCCATCCACAGCCATCCGGCCGATGATGCTGGCCGCTCGCACCTCTTTCTTCCCAATGCGTGTTGGGAAAAGCTCGCGGGCGACATGAGCCCCGAGGGTGCGCATCCGCTGGTTAATGAAAGGACCAAGAGCTGCGTGAATCTGGCCGGTTTCCTCGGCCCACCGGAGCGGCTTCCACTGCTTCACCAAGGCGCAGAAGGCGTCAACAGTCACGTCTGAGGTGGCCTGCTGCCGCCAGAGGGATGGCAGCCACAGCCGATGTTCCGCATCGAGCCCAGCCACAGCGTGAACGGTGAAGTCGCCGCCATCTGCGGTCAGGGCGTAGTCGCTGGCCCCATAAACCCGGAGGTTGGCAGGAACCTTGCCGCGCTTGATCCACTCCTTGCGGAATAGCGTGCCCTCTTCAGGGGCGGGGCGTTGCTGGTAGAGCGCCGACCAGTCCCGAGTGCCAACCGCGCCGCGGATGCGCTCAAGGACTGAAAGGGGGTAGGCATCGGGCCAAAGGGCGTCGCCCGCGTCGTCAATGGCTGGAAGCTCCAGCACGTCCCACTGGTCGCCGCCCGCTGCCTGCTGGGCTAGGAGCCGCCCGGCCAGATCGTCCTCATGCCAGCGGGTTTGAGTCACCACCACCCTGCCGCCGGGCATCAACCGCGTGTAGGCGGTGGAGGTGAACCAGTTCCAAGTGCGGTCGCGCATCGTGGCGCTTTCGGCCTCAGCCCGATCCTTCACCGGGTCGTCAATGCTGAGGATGTCGGCGCCTCGGCCAGTCACCGCCGTCCCAACGCCCGCCGCGACGTAGCTTCCGCCCTTGTTGGTGTTCCAGCGGTCCTGCGCCCTGCTGTCGGCCGCGAGGGACACGCCCGGGAAGAGGACCGAAAACTCGGGGGAGGCGATGATATTGCGGACGGATCGGC
>Ga0210040_10005164_pt1 | contig 16721 bp, 12 predicted proteins | sample CryGeyCG12114_NA_FD_185462 | JGI IMG/M metagenome (GOLD analysis project Ga0210040, IMG submission 185462) | Groundwater microbial communities from aquifer - Crystal Geyser CG19_WC_8/21/14_NA (SPAdes) (version 2) | ecosystem: Environmental > Aquatic > Deep subsurface > Groundwater | place: USA... | reverse complement strand
AGCCGTCATAGCCCTGCCCAGGCCCGAGCAGGAGGCGCTTTTTGCTTCTGTTTTTGGCTGGACCAGGAGGTAGCTGTGGAAAAAGAAATAGAAATCAGAAGGTACACGAGAGTTGTGCAACAGGCACCTGTGTCAAAGGGATTTGAGTATTACCTTAAACGCAGTCAACATGGAAGAGAAAAACGAGCTGGATCTGGAGAAGATCAAGCGCCAGTTCCTGGAAGAGTTCCGGAGCGGCAAACCCACCTTCGGCAAAGGCGGCGCGCTTGGCCCCCTGCTGAAACACTTTCTGGAAGCGGCCCTGGACGCGGAGATGGAAGTCCATCTGGACGCTGAGCAGCGGGCCAAAGGCAACCGCCGCAACGGCAAGGTGAGCAAGCAGGTGCGTACCTCAGACGGCGTGATCGAAGTGGAGAGCTCCCGCGACCGCTCGGCAGGCTTCGAGCCCCAGATCATCCGAAAGCGGGAGACGGTGCTGGCCGAGAACCTGGAGCCGCGCATTTTGAGCATGTACGGGCTGGGCATGAGCCTGCGGGACATCTCTTCGCACCTGAAGGAGATGTACGGCATGGATATCTCACACGATACCCTTTCGGCCCTTACGGAGAAGATAGTGCCCCAGGTCAAGGAGTGGCAGGCAAGGCCGCTGGACCCGCTCTACTGCATCGTCTGGCTGGATGGCATGCACTACAAGGTGCGGCAGGAAGGGCGCACTATCTCGAAAGCTGTCTACAACATCCTGGGCATCGACCGCCACGGCCACAAGGAGCTGCTGGGCGTGTATGTGTCGGAAAGCGAGGGGGCCACTTTCTGGCTCTCGGTGCTCACCGATCTGCAGCAGCGGGGCGTTGCCGACATGCTCATTGCCTGCATCGATAATTTGAAAGGCTTTGCCGAGGCCATCAGCAGTGTTTTCCCGCAGGCCCAGGTGCAGAGCTGCATCGTACACCAGATCCGCAACAGTCTTAAGTATGTAGGCTCCAAAGACCAGAAGGAGTTTATGAAAGATCTCAAACCTGTATACCGGGCAGAGAATAAAGAACTGGCCGAACTGCGACTATTGGAGCTGGAAGAAAAATGGAGCAGAAAGTACCCCAAAGTGCTCGAAAGCTGGCAGCGGAACTGGGAAAAGCTCTCCACGTACTTTAAGTACACCGAGCCCACCCGGAAGCTCATTTACACCACCAACACCATTGAGGGCTTTCACCGCCAGGTGCGCAAGGTGACCAAGACAAAGGGGGCTTTCCCCACGGACATGGCCCTGCTGAAGCTGATTTACCTGTCTCACCAGAACATCAGCAAAAAGTGGGTCATGCCGCTAAGTAACTGGAGCCAGACGGCCCAGCAGCTGGCCATCTGGTTTGGAGACAGGATGCAGCTGGACTTGAAGTGAACCTTTACAAAAGGGGAAAAAAGATGACACAGTTTGAATTACACTCCCAAACTTTCTTCAAAAACTTATTTATATGCTTTCTAAAAACATCTTCTCATCTCTAGTTAAATTATAAATATCATAAATAATGCAATTTAATTCTTTTTCTAAAGTATCAGTTGCTATTCCATCTTTTTTGTTCAACAATATCTTTTTAACAAGTTCAGAAATAACTTGATGTTGATTATTGCTAATTATCGGTACCGGAAGTTGCTCAACAAACATTGGCTTGAACTCAATGTAACCTCCATTTCGAGCAACTCCTAAACTTTTAATATAATATTCTCCAACTTTAGAATTAAGTACAGCTAAAAGATATAGGTTATCGGTAGAAATAAAGGGTGAAGGAGCATTGATAACAAAATCTACTTCAGAAAATGCGAATTGTGATTTTAGAGCTAAATTACCCCAAGTTATTTTTGGTTTGCTGAACTCTTTCCAGTAGTTTGCTCCATACCTCTGCAGAGCATACCATTCATATCTAATCCCCGTTTCTGCTACGTTTCTTTTCATCAAACCCTCTTTATTTTTATAAAGGTGGTTATAGACTCCTGGATATTGTTCTCTAAAAGCTTCTTCAGCCTTGCTTGAAGCTCCTTTAATAGATGGATCATTATGAAGAGGAAAATGCCAAGGTATAAATAGAAGCCATAAATCAGAGAACTCAATATTATACCTTTTTATATCTCTGCCGCGAAGAATGGGACGTATTATATCGACACTTTTAGGACATTTTTCTATTAAATCCTTTTTTGTTGCTTCGTCAATAATAAAAGCTTCATTGTAGCCAGTAAGAACCCCTCTGTTTATATAAATATCCCAGTTTTTGAGAGGTGTTCCAAGTGCTTCAATTTTGGACTTGATTTTAGCCTCTACGTGAGTAAGAACTACCCAGCTAGTATTGGGAACAAATGCATAAGATCTTACGCTATTTTGTCTAATAAAATCGCTCAAATTATTTAGACTATTCAGCTGCTTACCAAGTAAGCATGTTTGAGTCTTGTTCTGATAAGATTTTTTTTGCGCTACCAAAATATTTGTGTCTACAGTTGCTGTTTCAAACACTTGATACCCACCAAAATCAATAAGTTTAACTGGGTTAGACACCTCAAGAAAAAAGTGTCGGAGCGATTCACCATATGCTGCGCGCATCCACTTGTTAGAAGTAATATAAGTAAGAACGCCACCAGGTTTTAGTATTTCTTTTATTCCTAATTCGTAAAATAAGCAATATATATCTCCTGTGCGTGTAAAGGTTTGATAATGAGCTTCTGCTAATAAATCAGCCTCTTTACCCATCTTCTGCAGTTGAACATAAGGAGGGTTGCCAATAACAATGTCAAAACCTCCTTCTTCAAAAACATTACTAAACCAAAGGTGCCATAGGAAAAAGTTAAATTCTTGTTTGTCAAAAGCAGAATAAAGTTTCTTTTCCTGTATTACAAGGTGTTCCTTTTCATCTTGTATGTGCTCTAAACTTTTCTGAAGCTGCGCAATTTTTTTCTCTCGCTTCTTCTGCTCACCAATTGAGCTAGGATTACTTTTGCTAGTAAGCCTTAACTTTAACTCTACATCTAGAAAGTCATCATTAAGCTTTTTGTGCTTCGTATCTAGCTGGCTTTGTATAAAATATTTAATCTTAGAATCTACCTTACCTTTTATTTCTTGCTTTTCTCTTATACTGGTTGGCATAAAGTAATTGGCAGCAAGACTTTTTAATTCTTTTACATCTCTACTTGAGAAACGTCTATCATCTTCAAATAAGCCATTGGTTTCTACTTTGAAACGAAGGTTAATATCTCCAAAGCTCTCTAGTAAGCTGTTGCCCTGCATTATGCGGTAGTCAAGGTTAGGTAGTATGCTTGGCTTTTCTTCATCTACGATTAGAGTAAGCCAAAAACGTAAACGTGCAATATCTACAGCTCCTTTTTCTAAATCTACGCCATATATGGAGTTTTGAATTATACTTAACTTTACCTTTGCAGGATTCCAGCTTTCTAGTTCCCACACCTCCTCTGTAACATCAGGCGATGCAAGGTGAAGAGACTCAACAGCATGATATACTTCCTGTAAGATACCCATAGGAAAGGCACCTGAACCAATTGCTGGATCGCATACCTTTACTTCCCTCAAAGCTCGCAGAAGGAACTCATCAAAGTCTATGATACCAGCAGCATTATTATATTGGATAAATTGCTCTAGCCCTTCACGGAGATTATTGATTAAAAGCTGATTTTTTGAGAGCTCAGAAATTAAGTATTCTATCAAACTCTCTTGACACATATAGTGAACAATGGGTTTTGGGGTGTAAAATGCACCCTTGTCCTTATTGTCTTCCAGAAGGTTTTCAAAAATATGACCCAACATTTCTGGGTCTACAGCAACTGTTTGTTCCTCAGGATTATCTTCATGAACAGTAAAGTTAAACGCATTAAGAAAATCTAGAAAACCCCTCTTAAAAGGAACCTCACGAGTCTGTGTGTCAGAGCTTGAGAAGAGGTCAGGAGGGAAAGACATTATTTCTTCAGCTTGTTTATCCAGCTTATCACGTTCAAAAAGTCCTCCATTGAGAAATGGCACCTTCACAACTATACCATCGGGCATAGTAAAATTATCATCAGTTCGTTCGCTGTTTAAGGTTTCGAAGAATAGGTCTGATAAAACACTTGTATAAAAAAAATCTTTGTCAGAACATTTCTCAAATAGCTGGCATATAAAATCTTTAGGTCCGTCTTTATAAGTCAAATCCGTAGCACCAAGCCACCCTTTCTTCTGAACAAAGTACAGAAAAACTATGCGACCTAGCATTTTCTTGCAAAAGTCCCGAGCGTGCTTTTTGTTGTTGAAGAATACAGATGATAACAAGGGATGCGGAGCACCTGTCACTTTTTCTTTCCATTTCCCAGATTCTCTTACTAAACGCTCACCTGTGATGTATTCCACAAAATTCTGGTAGTGCTCTTTGTACTCGCTGAAGAATTCTTTAGAGACTTTCTCCACAGAAAATGCTTTTATAACATCTTCTAGGGTGCGGGATTGTCTTTGATCAATAAGGTCAGAGAACCTATCTGCTGGCGTTTTACAGGTTTCTGTCGGTCCTAATATGTAAGTGTATCTTTTAGGATGAGTTTCTTTTTTTAATTCTTGTCCTTCTTCATTCCAGGAGATTGTTTTTGAGTAAAAGGAAAAGCGCCATTCCTGTTGGTCTGGGCGATAAAAAGCAATTAAAGCCCCATCTTCAAAGCTAGCATTAACGATAGATGCAACTGCGCTTCTTAAACCTACCCTATTGAGGGATAAATTGGTACTTGTAGGATTGATCTCAAACTCATATAAGCTTAAACTTCGTCCTTCATCTAAATCAATATTACCAAAGCGTACAATACTTTGAGCTAACTCTTTCTGCTGCTTTGTAGTTAAGTCTATAATTTCCTCTGAGGCAAAAAAGTCACGATTGGGGAAAATCGCGTTTATTATTTCCTTCCAGTTTTCACGGTGGTATTGGCTCTTTAGTAACTTATACAGTTGTTGCTTATTCATAGCGTAATTATCTGTTAAAGAGATATATGCTAACCTGAGAATGACTCAGATATGATGATTTGAGGTGAGTTAGACTTATTAAGTCTCTTTTCTGGTTTTCTTACTTCTACTGGTTCATCTAATTCTACTTCCAGTAAAGGGTATGCTTTTAGTAGCTTCATGAGTCTCTGAAAAGCTTCAGCCCTTGAATACTTCTTCTGTTCCTTTATCAGCTTATTGATCTCTCTTGGGAGCTTTTGAAACTTGCCTTTGCGTATTGCTAACAATGCTGCTTGTAATACATCTTTCTCAAGCGGGTTTGCATACTCTTGGCGTAATGCATCTTTAATATATGCCGACGCTCTTTGGTCATTTGGCCCCATTTTAGCAGAAGCTAACTCACCTAACGCTGATATGTTCTCTTCTTCTTTGAAAGTGTTAAGCGCGACCCCTATCTGTTCATGGTGAAGATCATGCAAAGGAATAGCTTTTTCTGCCAAATGAGCCTCAAATATTCGAGCTGCTTCGATAAAAGTTAATTCGTCGAAGTTCATGTTCCCATCAATGTAGTAGAAGCTGTCTCTTTTCTGGTTTTTGATGTAGACCAATGTCGCTTGTTTTCTGCCCTTATCTCTTCTTCCCGTTCTTGCTCTCCTCGGTATTTTATCTCGAATCTCCTTGTAATATTCAGGGTTCTCATCTCTAAACTTCCTTAAAAAATTTAAGAAGACAAGCCTCTCATCTCTTTCCTCCTCTGGCACTTTTTCAAACAAACCAAAAGTGCCAAACTCTTCCTCATTAGAATAAATTTGGCTATCTTCACCTAGCGCTGAATGAAATGCCTGCAGCTTCATATAAGCCTTTTTATTCAGGTCGATGTCTCTGTCCGCTTTTTCTGTAGGAAAGAAATTATAAATAAAGATTTTAGAAGATGGTGTTCCGATGCGATTTACACGACCTATACGTTGCATTAGGCGTGTAGCATTCCAGGGAATATCATAGTTGAGAATTACATTTGATCGATGGAGGTTGACCCCCTCTGCTAATACCTCTGTTGTGATTATTATATCGTAATCATTAGCCTGCTCTGCTATCTTTAGGTTTGCATCGAAATTTTGAGCTACAACATCTGTTAAATCCCTTTGATTTGAGCTGTCGACTGAAAGAATTCGATTAAACCCGTCTGCTTTCAATCTTTTGGTCAAGTACTCTGTAGTTTCTCTAGACTCGGAGAACAGTACAAGCTTAGAGTTATCATTTATAGACTTATCCATTAATTCTTGTCGTAGCCTGTAAACAAGCTCATCATATTTTGGGTCTGAAACAATAGAGTCCCACCGAGGCTTTAGCTGGTCTAATATCTCCTGATCATGGTAGATTCCTTCAATAAAGGCTGGATCAAAATCTTCAACAGAAAAAGCTTGAATTACATTTGGGTCATTTTTTTCAATCAATATTTCCTCTAAAGTAGCCTCGTCTTCATTAAGGATAAACTCATTTACGTTTAGCTTTGGAGCTATGAATATCCTGCCGTTTTCTATCATCTTAAGCATGGCTTTGTTCGCTTCGCAATAGCGGTTTAGGCTCATCTTAAATGCATGAAAGCTGCTGTCAATACGTTTGACCAATAGGGTTTTTATGATGATAGCCAACTGTTCAGAGATTACATCAGCTCTTCTGTTAAAGTACTTATCCTTGATTTCTTTTGGGAGATACTTAATTGCTTGGTACCGAAAGTACCTTAATCCTTTTTGTGTATCCTTGATTAGCGCTAAAGTTTGATCATAAAGGTCATTTAAATTCTCATCAAGTTGATATAGAATTTGCTTTGGAGGTACAATTTCAGGGAATGTATAACCCTGCATCTGTATGTCTTTCCAATAATCCTCTGTATTTCGAATATCTGTTCTAGTGCGTCTAACAATAATTGGTTCTAGAACTTTGACACGTATTTCATCATAAATTTGCTTTACTTCCTTTGCAATAAGAGATTTATCCTTTTCATATTTTAGCTTTTCATACTTATCTATGAGAGGACGGAAGAAATGCTGAAGATTGCCTATTTCAAGACTAGAGTTTTTTGCGTCCTGAAAGAGGTAAAGCTGATTTCTGATATCATCAGGTTTATTGTTTAAGGGAGTGGCAGTTACCAGAATTACCTTCTTTTGTCGACTTCCATCAGGAGCTGGATTTCTCCTTGCTGTTTTACAAAGTTTTTGAAGCTGGTTAAACATTTCAGACTCATCACTACGGAATTTATGTGCTTCATCCACAATAATTAAATCAAAGTCCTCTGGGTGCTTAATTTTATGTAGGCTTCCATTTGTTATTAATGTAACATTAGGAACCTCAAAGTCTCTAACAGTCCTTTCCCAGTTGTTTTTTAAGGCTGGTGGGTGTATAACTAAAATTTTTGTCCTGTAGCCATTAGAGAAGTAGAACTTTTTTGCTACAATGGTTGCAATCAAAGTTTTTCCAAGCCCTACTACATCTGCTAGCACAAAACCATTATGCTGTATGAGTTTATTAAAACCATCATTAACTGCATCAATTTGGTAGTGCAGTTTCTTGTAGCCTTTTGGTAGATCTGTTATGGATTCAGGGTCGTATTCTATACTTTTTCCAAAATATTCAATTAAGAATTTAATATAGACTTCAAAAGGGGTATAATTGTCATTTAAATAAGTGGTTGATCTAAGCGTTTCTACTTGGGCAGGAATAATATTTACAGCCTCTAGCCAAAGCTCCTCAAACGTTTTGAGGGCAAAGGCTACATCATCAAAGTCTCTAAGTTCTACATTAAACTCAAAGTTGCCTTCTAGTCCAGCCTCTGTTAAATTACTAGACCCCGTAATCACAGATCCTGAATGATGTTCATTAAAGTTTTCTGGCCTAAAAATGTAAATTTTTGAATGCAGCTTCTTACTTGGATGAGCCTTTATCTCAATTTTTTGGTTTTGGACATCATTTACAAATTCCATTATACCTTCCTCAACACTTCTTTCGTATTCTGCACTCTGAATATCCTTTCTAAGTTCATCTAAAAACTCATCTCTTGTTACCTCTGTATTAAAATTGAATTCAAGACCTTTTCTAGCGGCTTCTCCTATAAGGTGATCTACATCTATGCCTACTAGAATTCTGATTTTGCTCACATTGCTTAGCAAAGGCCTAATTCTGAAGTAACCTGAGGCGCGGAAGAAACCAACTAATGCGTCAAAGTTGTGAACGTAAGTATTAGAAAATATACCTTCGAGCTTGTCAATTAATGTTTTGTTTTCTCTGTTCGTGAAGAACTTAGTTGCCATCGAGTGTTATTATATTGAATGAGTTCTACATACTTCATAAATTAATTGCTGGCATATTCTCCTATCACAAAAATGACAATTTTGCAAATAGTTTATCTGAAAGCGAAGAATCAATTTTTAATTATATAAAGCATCCCAAATATACACATTGTTTGTAAACGTATGCGATCTAATAAATTAAACATTAATTGTCTTTTAACAATGGTATTGATGATTTTCATGTAAAAGATATTCTTTTGACACCTAGTTAAATCTTTTACAGTATGTAATAACAAATGAAGTGTAAAAATAAAACAAGCGAATTATCATTGAATAAGCTTAAGAGCATGTTTAAATTTTAACTACCTGTTTATCACGTAATCCTACTTAATATTAGCTGGCAGTTGTGCCACAGGACCCAACTCTGAGCACTTGCGGGCGTTTTCTTATAGTCCTTGGCGAGCCTTCTAAAGAAGTTGAACATGCCGAAAGCTCGCTCGGTAACCCACCGCCATTTGACAGGAACAAAGCCTTCTGAGCCCGGTGGCCTGGAGCTTATCTCCAATTCCACCCCCAGCAGGTTCTCGTCCACCCAGTCCGTGAACACCTTCTCATAGGCCGCATCGGCCAGTATCTTCTCCATCCGGTGCAGATACCCCCGAAGAGGGGCCACCACCTGCCCGGCCAGCGCCCCGTCAGCCCTGTGGGCGGCATGCACCACCACTCCCCAGACCAGGCCCAGCGTGTCTGTGATCACATGCCGCTTGCGCCCGTTGATCTTCTTGTTACCATCCACACCCGTCTGCTGACTTACAAATGGGGCCACCTTAACCGGTTGCGTGTCAATGCTCAACAGGCTGGGCGAGCCGCTTTTGCCCTGCCTTCCCCGCTCCAGGATATTAAGCCTAAAGTTGAGCCGCTCCAGCGTGCCGTCCTTCTGCCATTTGCAGAAATAGTAGTAGACCAGCTGCCACTTGGCAAAGCTCTCCTCGGGTAGGTTGCGCCACTGGCAGCCCACTCGGAGCACGTAAAAAATAGCGTCCACTATAACTCGCAGCGAGTGTTTGCGTTTTCTCTCTATAGGCAAAGATGCTTTTAACACTTCCCATTGCGAGTCAGTAAGTCTCTTAAACTGAGATTCCATAAGCTTGATTGTTTGGTCACTTTTGACTTACGGACTGACTCGCTCTTTTTTACTAAATTGAAAATTTAAACATGCTCTAAGTGATATATAAAGAACAATCATCTTTTAAGTAAAAAGTCAGCTAAATCAAGCCCTCCCTTTTTTTGATCATTGCTGGCAATCCGCTCCAAAATATCTGAGACGGTAATGGAGGCTATGTCTGTCATTCCCTTAGCTTTTAGCCTCCAGTCGTCATAGCCGTTCAAATCGGGAAACAGAATCACATCTCTGCCCCTGAGAACCAGGCAGCGCTCGCGCGAAAGGTTGCCCTTGCTTCCTGTGGCCAGCCAGACGTAGTTTGGTTGGTAGCCTGTGCATACGGTGGCTGTTTTCTCGCTCTCCACCATGGCCACGGGCTTGTTCGGGAACTGCCGCAGCAGATGCTCCCCGTCCAGACACTGCTTGAGGCTATAGTCTTTCTCTCCCACATACCTATGCGCCCAATCAATATGGTCGAAGGGGTTCTTTATCCGTTTTCCGCTCACAGCATTGTAGAGCATGATCTTGCCCGTGCGTACATTTGCCTCTTGGTTGATCTGCCAGAAAACCGTTGCACCCGGCCACCTTCTGGAGGTTCCGATGTGATACAGCATAATGAGCTTTTCTGCTGTATCTTTCCCAAAACTGTTCTGGAGGAAGATTGCAAAGTTGTTTTCCCCATAGTTCCTGCGGCTTTTCCTGAATTGCTCCACTGGGATAAAGGAAACAGGCTGTTGCCCAGTGGAGCCTTTGGTTGCTGAACGTTTGCTTTGGGGCTGATTTCTGATGCTTAACCATTGCAATGAGCGTTGCAAAGCGGTTGCTTTTGGGTTGCAAACCTGTTGCCTGCCACGGGCTATCGGCAAAGTATTCCTTCGGCGTGTAGTGGTAGCTGCACTTGTTTATCCTATTGCAGATACCCACCGTTTCGTGCAGAAACTCGCCTGTCTCGGCATCTATATACCGGGTGAACTGCTTTTTTTTGTTGCAGTTGGGGCAGTCAAAGCGGGTATTCCTGCCGTTGCCGTAGGGCTGCAGGGTGTATTGGTAGTTATTCATGGGGGTGTGTAGCAGTAAAAGGTAAGTTGCACTTTCGGCACTTTGGGCATTTTGTGTCTTTGTTAGTGCCGAAAGTGCCGAAAGTGCAAATGGGTTAGAGCAGCTTTTCATAGCGGCCGTGCTCTGGTCTGGTGAAAAGGGTCTTCTCAGTGAGGAACTTTTTGAAGGTGCGTTCCGGCATGTCCATCTGCTCTGCCACACGCAGCCCATCTGCGGTGGTGAACTGCTGCGGCAGATGCTCATAAAGCTCCCTTTTCCGTTTATCGTAGCGGTCGAGCGGGTCCTCGTTATGGACAATGCGCTGTACCACCCTGGCCGTGCGGCGGAAGTACTCGGAGAGCAGGATCGCCCCCTCCACAGCCTTCAGCTCGATCTGGGCCTTCTCCGCCTCGCAGCAGGCCCAGGCCAGCAGCTGCAGGATGAGTGCAAAGCGGACGGTATAAACCTCCAGTTTGGTATACACGCCTTTGAGTGCCTCGCTCTCGGCGGCATTGCACAGGTCAGTGTTGGTTCCCTGCCACTCCTGCAATCTTAACCATGCCTCAGGGGAGAAACGCAGCTGGCAGGGCACGGGCGTCTCCCACTCATCTACCTCCAGTTTCAGCTCCAGCAGGAAGGCCATGTAGTTGGCCCAGTTGCGCGTGTGCTCCTCGTCTAGCACGCTGTCGCTCCAGCGCTCCTTCCTGACGCCTTCGGGCATGGCGAAGAGGAACCTGTCGAGAAAGCCGTTGTCTGACTTGCCGTTTCTGGCCAGCTCCAGGAGCACACCGTTCTGAATCGTGCCGACGATGGGGATGAAGGGGCGCCTGATGCGCACGGGCATCCGCTTGAGGCGGTCCACGCTTACGGTCTTGCTGCTCCAGGCGCTGAGCCAGAACTCCACATCGCCGCCGCTGTTGTAGCGGTTGAGGTTTTTGACGAAACCAGCCAGCTCGTCCACCACCGCGCACACGCCACGGGTGTTATGGCTGTGCGCCACCGTCAGTGCCTCCTGGGTAAAATCGGAGACCAGCGTCTTGCTGAGCACCGGTTCCCGAAGCCCCTCCGTTTCATGGTTACTGCGGTCCTTGCCTGACATTCCCTGCAGCAGCTCGTACTCCCGGCGCTCCTGTGCGTAGCGGTGGTAGGCCTCATCGTCCCGCCTGGAGAGCGGCGCGAAGGCGAAGTCCAGCGGGTGGCTCTTGTTGGAGCCCGGCGGTGCCACCAACGCCGCATAAAGCACTGCGCCCTCCTGCCAAGTAGGCTTGACGTGGGCGGTGTGGCTGTTGCCTATAGCCGTGGCCGCCGCTGTAAGCATGGCCGTGGCGGTGAAGTCCACCGGGAAACGCAGGCTATCGTTTGTGGCATATATAATCTCCTGCACCTTCCCCGGAAATGCTTGCACTGGGAAAGGGTTCGGCTTCTCCCTTTTAGGGGGAGACGGTTTTTTGGGGGCAGCTTGTGAAATCCCTTTCTGCAGCTCCTCCAGGAGCAGGTCCGCCTGTGAGAAGTCTGGGGCTAGAGCATCTTTAAGCCCCGCCCAATTGTGTTGCTCTTGCTTCATTTGCATCAATTTTATAGGGTGAATGATTGATGCAAGTTTGTGCAGAAGTTTCGGCAAAAGACCTTACGCAGTTGCTGTGGGTAATGCCGAACGTAAGGCCGATGTAGCGTAAAGAGCTGACTTCCAGCTATGATTTTTTTCTGTTCTTTTTTATGCCTTCAAACACAGGTCTGTAACTCTCAGTGTAAATCTGGGGGTAAGTAGGCTCTTTCAGGTCGTAGCCAGGCTTGATGACCTGGTCAATGGTATTGCTGTTTGTGAAGCAGCCCTTAATGGTTTTATGCTTTTTCTCCTTTATCCAGCCCTTACGTTCCAGCTCGATGAACAGCTCTGCCAGTTGGAACTGTGTGCCCAGCCACTCATGCTTTTCTAATCCCAAGCCTGCTAAATTCAATCCGTTGCCTTTTGTTGCTATATCCATTTGCTTGTTTGTTTCCTTTTGTTGCTCCTTGTTGAATAGCTCCGGGTATAGCTTGCGCCCGATGGCCTCTATCGCCTCGTTGTCCCGCTCACCCGGATCCAGGGCCCTGCTGCTTGTTGCCTCAACCCTTATCTTCTCCAGGGTAAAGTCGGGCTCGATGCGCCTCACCTGGCTCATCAGGGTATAAAATTTCACCAGGAACCTGGCCAAGGAACGTTCCCGCTTGCTGTGCTCATGCGGAGTAGCGGCATTGCCCTGTTGCTCCAGGCGTTGCAGCTCGTTGCCCCAGTACCTGTATGCCTCCTCGTTCATGTTCTCCAGGTTGGTGTCCACATACAGGCTGGCGAGCTTCTGTAGCCCCTCCAGGCTCACCTCCCGCGCCGCCCGTAGCGCATTGGAGGGGGCGGTTTTCCGATTGAACGTGTAGGCCCCCTCAAAAGCGGTGATGATCTCGTTAAGCCTGGGCGTCTTCCGGAAGGTCTTTAGCAGCAGCCCCATGGAGAGGAGCTGGTAATGGAAGACCATGCCCCTGTGCCCTGCGTGCTGCAAATTCGACTTAATCTTCTGCAGCGCAAAGCCGCTGTACCGCTCCTGCAGGGTCCAGAAGCGGCTGTCACTATAGTTAGATACCATGTTGCCCATTGTTGCCATTGATCGTTGCTATTCGTTGCCCAAAGGTAAGGCTTCCTTGCCTGAACAGGAAACAAGGGAGGCAGGAGCGTTGCATCAAGTGAGGTAAGAAAATAAATTCCCGCTTGCCTATTGCCATGCTAAATATTCTATTACCTTTTAGGAATAAAAATTAGATATAACGATAAGAAGATATGGAGATATCAGAAGAGGGGCTGCCGATAGTGGACGTGCAGGTGGAAAGCTTCAGCACCACGCCCTTCCGCATGTCCACCCCAGAGGAGCAGCAGGCCTCCTACGAGCGCTATTACAGCCGCGTGTTCTCGGTGAAGGACGCCTTCATCACCCCGAAGCGATTCCACGACTGGCTCCGCGCCAGGCTGCTGCCACTGGACATACCCGAGGGGAAAAAGAACCTGATGAATTTGCCTGAGTTCATCTGGGTAAGGCTTATCAGCAGGCTACGCCAGGTGGGCACGCCCCTGGAGCACATCCAGGCGCTGAAGGAATACCTCTTCGCTGAGATAGACGTGCAGGCGCTGGCGGCGGAGGCGATGCAAACCGCCGAGAATCAGGCTTGGGTGGGTAAGATGCTCGACCGCTCGGGCATGGCCGAGGAGCACTGGCAGGCGGTGCGCGACGAAATGGCAATGGCCTCTGACGCGCCCTTCGCCTCCGTGCAGGGCAAGATGAAGTACACGGTGCTGGACTCGGTGCTTTTCCACCTCTTGGCCAGCCGAGACGAGGCGGGCGTGCAGCTGCTGCCCGAGGGCTACTTCGTGCTTTGGATGGAGACGTCTGGAGAGCCAAGGCTAAAGACCACCCACGTTTACCTCTCCATCACCGAGCAGGTGGATATCTTCCGAACCAGCGGCATATGGGAGAAGAAAGCAGAGAAGCTAGACGAGCTGACGGCCGAGGAGTGGCAGGTGGTGTGGGCCATCCGCGACCGCAGGGCCAAGGAGGTGACGGTGAACTTCGTGGAGAAGGGGGAGCGGCGGCGGCTGGACATCACCACCACCACGGGCGAGGTGCTGGACCTGGGTAGCCTGAACGAGGAGGCCATCCAGCGGATCATCCAGGGCAAGTTCACCGACGTCAGGATGAAGGGGCAGGACGGCAAGACGCTCTACATTGAGCGCAGGAAGCGCAGGCGTGTGTAAAGTATGTACTTTCTGAATAACAGATACTGGTTCCTTTGAGAGACACCATATTACAAGCACGTTAAACAGAGGCAACTTTCGACAACATAAGACGGCAACATCGCAGCAAAGAAGGCCAAGTGCCTTAGCAACAGGTTCGGCAACGGAATCAGCAACGCCTTTGCAGGCACGGCAACAACAATAAAGCCTCTGGCAACAGGGACAAACAGAAAGCAACCGTTTGCAAACCTGAAAAAACAGGTAAAATGCAACAGTAACGGTACTGAAAACCTCAGACCGAATAAAGGAAGGGCCGCCGTACGGGAAAAACCTGACGGAGGCGCAAACGGACCACTCCGTGCAAACCTTAAGCAACCAAAATCAACCGTTAACAAAACAGCAAGGCCGGAAAAGAAAACAGGCACAGCAACAAAAAGCAAACAGTCCCAAACAGGGGGAAAACCAGGAACAGACGCAGCAGGGGGAAGGCCTCTATGGGTTGATAGAGCAGGATGAGCAACTAAGAGCCTACCACTCTCAAAAGCTACTGGACACGCCAGGCTACAGCCACCTGGCAGCGGAGGAGGCCTCGGACATTGTGGAGCAGATGCTCCGCCTCTCCACCCTGATGTACGAAATGCTCCTGGAGCAGGGGCAAAACCGTGAGGAGGAAAAGAGCTTTACTATGGAACCAGCGGCAACCGAGGCCAACCCGAAAGCAACCGAAATCAAACGCCGCAGCAAACAGTGTCAAACAGGCAGCAACCACTAAGACGATGAAAAAGCAACAAAAAGCAACAGAGACCAACCCGAAAGTAACCAAAGAAAACATTGATCTGAGCGTTTTCGCACTACCGCAACAGATAGGGAAGAAGAAAGGCAAGGCCGTAGCCAGGGGCAAGGTGGCCGTGATCTATACCCGCGTCTCCACCAAGGAGCAGGCTGAGACGAACCAGAGCCTGGAGACGCAGCTGGAGCGTTGCCGCTTTTACGCTGGTAAGCACGGCTATGAGGTGGCGGGCGAGTTCGGCGGCACCTACGAGAGCGCCAAGAACGACGAGAGAAAAGAATTCAAGGTCATGCTCGACTTTGTCAGGAAAAGCAAGTTGAGGATAGGCTACATTATCGTCTATAGCCACGACCGCTTCTCCCGCTCCGGCTCCGGTGCAATCGGCATCGTGGATGAGTTGAGCAAGATGGGTATCTCGGTTGTGGCCGTCTCCCAGCCAGTGGACACCATGACCGCCTCTGGCAAGCTGCAGCAGGGCATCCAGTTCCTCTTCTCGCAGTTCGACAACGACCAGCGCAGGGAGAAGTGCATGACGGGCATGGAGGCAAAGCTGAGGAAGGGCTACTGGCCTGGTAAGGCACCTATGGGCTACGATCAGCTGAAGGTGAACGGAGAGCAGGTGATAAAGCCAAACAAACAGGGCAAGCTCATCCGCCTGGCTTTCCAGCTGAAAGCGGAGCAGGGCCTCTCCAACACCGACATCATCCAGCGGCTGAAGACTTAGGGCCTGACGCTCTACAACCAGACGCTGACCAAGATCTTCCGCAACCCCTTTTACTGCGGACTGATCACACACGGGCTATTGGGTCCAGAGGGAGTTGTTCAGGTAAGGCACGAGGCGTTGATCTCCAGGGAAACGTTTTTACGTGTAAACGGACTGCAGGCGCAGAACGCCCACGGCTACACCCAAGTCAAGGAGGACGGGCAGCTGCCACTGCGTCACCACATCAAGTGCGGCAGCTGCCAGAAGCCGCTCACAGGCTATGAGATGAAAAAGAAGGGCATCCACTACTACAAGTGCAACACCAAAGGCTGCTGCCTGAACAGAAACGCGGGCAAGATGCACGAGCTGTATCAAGACCTGCTGAGAGATTACCAGATAGACCCAGTACTTCTGCCGCAGGTGCAGGAGATGATGTCGCAGGTGTTCAAACGGCTGAGCCACGACCACGAGCAGGAGGAGAAGCGGCTGAAGCTGCAGCTATCGGAGCTAAAGAAGAAGCTGGAGACGATGGAGCGCCGTTATGCCTTGGGGGATATCAACGGGGAAATATACTCTAAATACAGCGGTGAGCTGAAAGCAGAGATGCGGGAAATAGAGGTGAATATAGAAAAACTCTCGGGCCCTTTATCGAACCACAGAACGCTGCTGGAAAACGGGCTCAAGATGACACTAAGTCTCTCATCCACATGGGGTAAGGCTGATGCGCAGAAGAGAAGAAGACTACAGGCACTGGTGTTTCCCGAAGGAGTACAATATGACCGTGAAAAGGAGGGTTATCGAACTGGCAGGGTGAACGGCTTTTTCGCCCTTTCCAGCCAGATACAGCGATTTTTGGAGCAAAAAGAAAAAGGGAAAAGCGACCATGATAGTCACTTTTCCCTTCCAGTAGCCCGTAGGGGAATCGAACTACGCGAGATGAGTATATCTTACACTGAGAAATAAACTTCTAGCATTTGCATTTTTAGGAGCTCTTACACTTTAATAAGGAACAGCTTAGCACCTATACCTTATA
>Ga0210040_10005163_pt1 | contig 16724 bp, 11 predicted proteins | sample CryGeyCG12114_NA_FD_185462 | JGI IMG/M metagenome (GOLD analysis project Ga0210040, IMG submission 185462) | Groundwater microbial communities from aquifer - Crystal Geyser CG19_WC_8/21/14_NA (SPAdes) (version 2) | ecosystem: Environmental > Aquatic > Deep subsurface > Groundwater | place: USA... | reverse complement strand
GGGCCAGCGTGGAGGCCAGGTCGAAGCGGAAGCCGTCGACGTGCATCTCGGTGACCCAGTAGCGCAGCGAGTCCATGATCAGCTGCAGCGCCTGCGGGGTGCGGACGTTGAGCGAGTTCCCGGTGCCGGTGGTGTCCATGTAGTACTGCTCGTCGCCCTCGACCAGCCGGTAGTACGTGGCGTTGTCGATGCCCTTGAAGGACAGCGTCGGGCCCATGTGGTTGCCCTCGGCGGTGTGGTTGTAGACGACGTCGAGGATGACCTCGATGCCCGCGTCGTGCAGGTCGCGGACCATGCCCTTGAACTCCTGGACCTGCTGGCCGTCGGTGTTCTGCGCGTACTCGTCGTGCGGGGCGAAGAACCCGATCGTGTTGTAGCCCCAGTAGTTGCGCAGGCCCTTCTGCAGCAGGGTGTCGTCCTGCACGAACTGGTGCACCGGCATGAGCTCGATCGCGGTGATCCCCAGGCTCTGCAGGTGCTCGATGATCGCCGGGTGCGCGACCGCCGCGTACGTCCCGCGGATCTCCTCGGGGATGCGCGGGTGGGTCATGGTGAGGCCCTTGACATGGGCCTCGTAGATGACCGACTTCTGGTACGGGGTCTTCGGCGGGCGGTCGGTGCCCCAGTCGAAGAACGGGTTGACGACGACGGACTTCGGCATGGCCGCCGCCGAGTCGTCGTCGTTCTTCTCACCGGACTCGAAGTGGTACCCGAAGACCGACTCGTCCCACTCGACCTGGCCGTCGATGGCCTTGGCGTAGGGGTCCAGCAGCAGCTTGTTCGGGTTGCAGCGGAGCCCCTGCTCGGGCTCGTAGGGGCCGTACACGCGGAAGCCGTAGCGCTGGCCGGGCTGGATGCCGGGGAGGAACGCGTGCCACACGAAGGCGTCGCGCTCCGGGAGACGCACGCGCTCCTCATTGCCCTGGGCGTCGAAGAGGCAGAGCTCGACCTTCTCGGCGACCTCGCTGAAGATCGCGAAGTTCGTGCCGGTGCCGTCATAGGTGGCGCCGAGGGGGTAGTCGGCGCCGGGCCACACCTGGGTGGTCATGGGAGAGGTCGTCCTCCTGGGCTGGTCGCCCCTGGCACAGGGGCTCAGGGCGCGGGTCGTGGCGGCTGAACCGGGGGGTTCACCAGCGGATGCCCGCCCCACGGGCCACCCACACCTGCCGAGAGGGAGGACACGTGGACGGCGGCCGGACCGGGCAACCGCCGCGGAGTCTGCCAAGTCGGGCTCCACCCTGCGCACGGCGTCCGCAGTACCGGGCGACCGGCTCGGCGGACCCCGGTCGCGACCGGGGCGCCCCGTTCTGTCGCACCCCCGTCGTACCGTCGTTCCGTGCCCACCTCCACCGACATCCGGCCCACCCGCGGGCGGTTCCGTGTCGTCAGCGAGTTCGAGCCCTCCGGGGACCAGCCGACGGCGATCAAGGCCCTCGCCGAGCGGGTCAACGCCGGGGAGACCGACACCGTGCTGCTGGGCGCCACCGGCACGGGGAAGTCGGCGACGACGGCCTGGCTGATCGAGCAGGTGCAGCGGCCGACGCTGGTCATGGCGCCGAACAAGACCCTGGCCGCGCAGCTGGCCAACGAGTTCAAGGAGCTGATGCCCGACGCCGCCGTCGAGTACTTCGTCTCCTACTACGACTACTACCAGCCCGAGGCCTACGTCCCGCAGACGGACACCTACATCGAGAAGGACTCCTCGATCAACGAGGAGGTGGAGCGGCTGCGGCACTCGGCGACCAACAGCCTGCTCACCCGGCGCGACGTCATCGTGGTCTCCACCGTCTCCTGCATCTATGGCCTGGGCACCCCGCAGGAGTACGTCGAGCGCGCGCTCAAGGTGAAGGTGGGGGAGTCCCGCTCCCAGGAGGAGCTGCTGCGCACGCTGGTCACCGAGCAGTACACCCGCAACGACCTGTCGTTCACCCGCGGCACGTTCCGGGTCCGCGGCGACACGATCGAGGTCTTCCCGGTCTACGAGGAGCTCGCCTGCCGGATCGAGATGTTCGGCGACGAGATCGAGCGGCTGTACTACCTGCACCCGCTCACCGGTGAGGTGATCCGCGAGGTCCACGAGCTGTTCGTCTTCCCGGCCACCCACTACGTCGCCGGCCCGGACCGGATGGAGCGGGCGATCGGCGGCATCGAGGCCGAGCTGGAGCAGCGGCTGGCCGAGCTCGACCGGCAGGGGAAGCTGCTGGAGTCCCAGCGGCTGCGCATGCGCACCACCTACGACATCGAGATGATGCGGCAGGTCGGCTTCTGCTCGGGCATCGAGAACTACTCGCGGCACATCGACGGCCGCGCTCCCGGCAGCGCGGGCGCCTGTCTGATCGACTACTTCCCCGACGACTTCCTGCTGGTCATCGACGAGTCGCACGTGACCGTGCCGCAGATCGGCGGCATGTACGAGGGCGACATGAGCCGCAAGCGCACGCTGGTGGAGCACGGCTTCCGGCTGCCGTCGGCGATGGACAACCGCCCGCTGAAGTGGGAGGAGTTCACCGACCGGATCCACCAGACCGTCTACCTGTCCGCGACGCCGGGGCACTACGAGCTCGGCCGGGTCCAGGGCGACGTCGTGGAGCAGGTCATCCGCCCCACCGGGCTGATCGACCCGGAGATCGTGGTCAAGCCCACGAAGGGCCAGATCGACGACCTGGTGCACGAGATCCGGGTGCGCACCGAGAAGGACGAGCGGGTCCTGGTCACCACGCTGACCAAGAAGATGTCCGAGGACCTCACCGACTACCTGCTCGAGCTGGGCATCAAGGTGCGGTACCTGCACTCCGAGGTCGACACCCTGCGCCGGGTCGAGCTGCTGCGTGAACTGCGCCAGGGCGAGTACGACGTGCTGGTCGGGATCAACCTGCTCCGCGAGGGCCTCGACCTGCCCGAGGTGTCGCTGGTGGCGATCCTGGACGCGGACAAGGAGGGCTTCCTCCGCTCGGGTACCTCGCTGATCCAGACGATCGGCCGGGCGGCGCGCAACGTCTCCGGCCAGGTGCACATGTACGCCGACAAGATCACTCCGTCCATGGCCCAGGCCATCGAGGAGACCACCCGGCGGCGGGAGAAGCAGGTCGCCTACAACACCGAGCACGGCATCGACCCGCAGCCGCTGCGGAAGAAGATCGTCGACATCCTCGACGGCATCTACAAGGCCGCGGAGGACGCCGAGGCGTCCACCGAGCTGCTGGGCGGCTCCGGCCGGCAGCAGTCGCGCGGCAAGTCGCCGGTGCCGGGGCTGTCGTCGAAGAGCAAGAAGGCCGGCTCGATCGACGTGCAGGGGCTGCCCCGCAACGAGCTCGCCGACATGATCACGACGATGAACGACCAGATGCTGGCGGCGGCCCGCGAGCTGCAGTTCGAGGTGGCGGCCCGGCTGCGCGACGAGCTGAACGAGCTCAAGCGCGAGCTGCGGCAGTTCGACGCCGCGCACGCGTAGGCACGCACGGCCGGACGCCGACGGCCCGCTCCCATCTCCGGAGTGGGCCGTCGGCGTCCAGAGACCCGGCGGGCGCGCCGCCGCCACGGCAGGATCGCGCCATGACCACCGAGCGTTCGGGCTGGTACGGGGTGCGATGCGTCTTCGAGCATGGACCCGCTGGTCCCCAGGGGACGTCGTACGAGGAGCGGGTGACCCTGTGGCGGGCGGGGTCGTTCGACGACGCCATCGAGTTGGCGGAGGAGGAGGCCCGGCAGTACGCCGGGGACCTCACCGACGTCAGCTACCTGGACCTGGCGCAGTGCTACGAGCTGGGCGAGTCACCGGGCCACGCCGCCGAGGTCTTCTCTCTCATCCGGGAGAGTCCAATGGCAGCGAACGACTACCTCGACTCGTTCTTCGACACCGGCCGGGAGCGCCAGTCCCTGGTGGAGTGACGGCGGGCAGCCGGTGAACGTCGCCGGCGCCAGGGGGGCCGTGCACCCGCCCTCTGCGTGCACCGGCATCGGACGTGGCGGGACTCCGAGCGCCGGCGGGAACCGTGGGTCGAGGTTGAGCGTTCATCCAGAGACGAACCGGGTTCGCTGGGCGATGCCGCCTGCGCAGGCCCTGGTTCGACGTGGAGGGGAGTATCCCCACGCGGCAGCGTCGTCAACACGAGGTCCGATGACCTCCGGCGCTGCCGGTCGACCGGGAACGGTCGGTGGGAGAGACCTCCGGTACTGACACACGTCTGTCAACCGGAGGAACCCCTGTATGGACGTCCCGTTCTGGATCTGGGCGGTCACCGTCGCCGCCATCGTCGGCATGCTGGTCTTCGACTTCGTCGGCCACGTCCGCACCCCGCACGCACCGTCCCTGCGGGAGGCCGCCACCTGGTCGGCGGTCTACGTGGGCATCGCCGTCGTCTTCGGCCTGCTGGTGCTGTGGTTCGGCGGGGCCACCCCGGGCGGGGAGTACTTCGCCGGCTACGTCACCGAGAAGAGCCTCTCGGTCGACAACCTCTTCGTCTTCGTGCTGATCATGGCGAGCTTCGGTGTCCCGCGGATCGCCCAGCAGAAGGTGCTGCTCTTCGGCATCACCTTCGCGCTCGTGCTGCGGACCGTCTTCATCGTGGTCGGGGCCGCGGCCATCGAGAACTTCAGCTGGGTCTTCTGGATCTTCGGCGGCATCCTCGTCTACACCGCGTGGGTGCAGGCCCGCAGCGGCGGCCACGGTGACGAGGAGTACCAGGAGAACGCCGTCCTGAGGCTGGTGCGCAAGGTCGTCCCGACGACCGAGGAGCACCACGGCGACAAGATGACGGTGAAGCTCCAGGGCAAGCGCTACATCACCCCGCTGGCCATCGCCCTGATCGCCATCGGCAGCGCCGACATCATCTTCGCCGTCGACTCGATCCCGGCGATCTTCGGCCTGACCCAGGACACCTACCTGGTCTTCGCCGCCAACGCCTTCTCCCTGCTCGGGCTGCGGCAGCTGTTCTTCCTCATCGACGGCCTGCTCGACCGGCTCGTCTACCTGGCGTACGGGCTGGCCGTGATCCTGGCCTTCATCGGCGCCAAGCTGGTGATCCACGCGATGCACACCAATGAGCTGTCCTGGCTCAACGGCGGGGAGCACATCACCGCGATCCCGGAGATCCCCACCTGGCTGTCGCTGCTGGTCATCCTGGCCACCTTGCTGGTCACCACGGTCACCAGTCTCCGGCACGACCGGAAGGTGCGGGAGCGCCGTGCCGCCCGGGACGCCGCGGCCCGGCCGGTGGCCGGCGCCGCCCCGGCGCACGTGCCGGCCGAGTCGGTCCCCTCCGGCCGCTCGGACTGACACCCGGGCCGGGGCCCGCGTCGCCGGCCCCGGCCCGGCAGGTCAGGAGGCGCCGCGGGCGTCCAGCCGGACCTTGACCAGGCTGGCCGCGGTGGTGACCACCAAGGTGATCAGGATGAAGGTCAGCGAGGCCGCGATGCCGATCTCCGGCAGGTGGACCGGGCCGAGCTCGTCGACGTGCGAGCCGTGCAGCGCCTCGACGAGCAGCTTGAAGCCGATGAACGCCAGGATGACCGCGAGGCCCTTGTTCAGGTAGATGACCCGCTCCAGCAGCCCGCCGATCAGGAAGTACAGCTGGCGCAGGCCCATCAGCGCGAAGGCGTTCGCGGTGAGGATGACGTAGGGGTCGGTGGTCAGCCCGAAGATGGCCGGGATGGAGTCCAGGGCGAAGACGACGTTGGCGATCCCGATGGCCGCGATGACGACCACCATCGGGGTCAGCATCCGGCGACCGGCCGTCCGCGTGAGGAGCGAGTTGCCCACGTAGTCCGGCGCGATCGGGAGGACCCGGCGCAGGCCCCGGACCGCCGCGTTCTCCTGGTACTCCTCCTCCTCGCCGTCGTCGCCCTCGATCGCGAGCCGGACGGCGGTGTAGATGAGGAACGCGCCGAAGACGTAGAAGACCCAGCTGGCCGCGGCGATCGCCGCCGCGCCGGCGGCGATGAAGACCGCGCGCAGCAGCATCGACACCACGATGCCGATGTACAGCACCTTGTCCTGGGCGATCGCCGGCACGCGGAAGCGGGCCATGATGATCACGAAGACGAAGAGGTTGTCGACGCTCAGGCTGTACTCGGTGATGTAGCCGGCGACGAACTCGCCGCCGCTCGTCCCCCCGCGGAAGACGAACAGGCCGACGGCGAAGGCTGCCGCCAGGGCCACGTAGAAGACCACCCAGAGGGTGGCCTGGCGGATCGACACGGCGGCCGAGCGCCGGGCGATGACGACCAGGTCCAGGGCCACGATCGCCAGGAACCCGGCGGTGGTGGCGATCCAGACGGCGAGCGGGACAGCGCTGGGCACGGGAGCCTCCGGAGGCGTCGACGACGAGACGCCGAAGGTCTCTTCCGTCCACGTGGGACCAGCAGCACCGGGACCGCTCGGAGTGGTCCGTGATGACGACGCAGCTGCGAAGGAATACTCCCCCTCGATGCGCCGCCAAGGTAGCGCAGAGTGAGGTGCGCGGACCAACTACCTGGTCAGGAGCGCGTCACCGGGAACCTTGTGAGCGGGCTGTACGTTGAGCGCGCGGTCCAGCGTCCTCGCGGCGCTCGGACTCGTACGTGGAGGGGAGTATCCCCAGCGGCGGTGTCGTCAGCACGGGGCCCCATGGCCCCCGGCGCCGTCGGTCGGCAGCTCGATCGTCGGCGGGAGAGACCTCCGGTACTGACGACCGCCAGTCCCCGGAGGCTCCTGCATGCCCGTTCCCGTGCGCCCTGCTCTGTCCGCCGTGCCCGATCCGCTGTCCGCCCGGGCCGCGGCCGGCCGCCAGGAAGGACGGCACGCCTGATGACCCTCCCCGTCTGGTTCGAGGTCGCGACCTTCGTGGGGCTGACGGTCCTGCTGCTCGCCGACCTCGCCCTCGTGGTCCGCCGCCCGCACGAGCCGTCCGTGAAGGAGGCGACCGCGTGGGTCGTCTTCTACGTGGCCCTGGCCCTCGTCTTCGGGTTGATCGTGCTCGCGGTGACGAACGGCACCTTCGCCACGGAGTTCTACGCGGGCTGGCTCACCGAGTACTCGCTGTCGGTCGACAACCTCTTCGTCTTCGTGATCATCATGGCCCGCTTCCAGGTGCCCCGGAAGCTCCAGCAAGAGGTCCTGATGGTCGGGATCATCATCGCGTTGGTGCTCCGCGGGATCTTCATCCTGCTCGGCGCCGCGTTGATCGAGCAGTTCATCTGGGTCTTCTACATCTTCGGCGCGTTCCTGGTGTACACCGCGATCAACCTGGTCCGGCACCGCGGCGAGGACGAGGACTACGAGGAGAACGCGTTCATCAAGCGGATGCGCAAGGTCCTGCCGATGACCTCGGACTTCCGCGAGAGCAAGATCCGGGTCACCGAGAACGGCAAGAAGCTGTGGACGCCGATGATCGTGGTGTTCCTGGCGCTGGGCACCACCGACCTGCTGTTCGCGCTGGACAGCATCCCGGCGATCTTCGGTCTGACCCGCGAGCCGTTCATCGTCTTCACCGCGAACATCTTCGCGCTGATGGGCCTGCGGCAGCTGTACTTCCTGCTCGGTGGCCTGCTCAAGCGGCTGGTCTACCTGTCGCTGGGCCTCGCCGTGATCCTCGCGTTCATCGGCGTCAAGCTGATCCTCGAGGCGGTGCACGAGAACCAGTACCCGTTCCTGGGCGAGCGCGAGCCGCTGGAGAGCGTTCCGGCCATCCCCACCTGGCTCTCGCTCACCGTCATCCTCCTCGTCCTCGTCGTCGCCACCGTCGCCAGCCTGCTCAAGACCCGCGGCGAGACGGCGGAGGACGACACTCCTGCGGCGGTCGAGCACGGGGAGACGCCGGTCGGTACCGAGACCACCGGCCGCCCGGCGCCGGCCCCCGAGACGGCGGACGACCCCGGCCGGAGCTGAGCGGGTCCCGGGATCGGCCTCGCCGCCGATCCCGGGACCGGTTGGGCGAGCGCCGCTGCCACCGGTCACCGAGACTGTCCCGGGCCGCCCAGCAGGGCGGCCGCACGCAACGGGGAAAGAGATCGACTCGATGACCGCCGGCCTCTACGGCAGCAGCACGACCCAGAACCTCCCGCGCGTCGCGATCGCGGAGCTGATCGGCACCTACCTGCTCGTCCTCGCCGGGACGTCGGTGGCCGTGGCGGCGCTCCTGGACCGGCCGATCGCCGGGGGCACCGCCGACTCGCTGGCCATCGCGCTCGCCTTCGGCCTGGCCCTCGTGGCCCTGGTCAACGCGCTGGGCCACGTCTCCGGCTGCCACCTGAACCCGGCGGTCACCCTGGGGCTCGCCGTCACGGGCAAGTTCCCGTGGACGTACGTGCCGGCCTACCTGGTCGCCCAGCTGGTGGGCGCCGTGCTGGCCAGCCTCACCGTCTGGGCCACCTACGGCGACGCCGCACGCGACGACGCCTCCCTCGCCGCGACCCTGCCGGCCGAGGGCGTCAGCTCCGGCACGGTCTTCCTGATCGAGGCGATCGTCACCTTCTTCCTGGTGCTGACGATCGTGTCGGTGGCCACCGACACGCGGGTGCCGCAGTCGGTGTCCGGGCTGTCGGTCGGCTTCACGCTCGCCGTCTGCGTCCTGGTCGCCGGTCCGCTGTCCGGTGGAGCGGTCAACCCGGCCCGCGCGCTGGGCCCGATGCTCGTGTCGGGCCAGTTCGACGGCGTGTGGGCGTACGTGCTGGGGCCGGTGGTGGGCGGTGTCCTGGCCGCGCTCTGCTACGACAGGCTGCTGTCCCGGGGGCAGGAGCCCAGCCAGGCCGAGGACCCCAGCGAGACGGGCACCGGCGTCGTCAGCGGCGAGTCCTGACCGGCGGGGCACCTCCGGTGCTCGGCTAGCGTGCCGGCATGCGGCCGAACGACCTGTCCCTGCTGCGCGTCCCGGGCGTGCCGGCGGTGTCGCCGGACGGCGCCACCGTCGTCGTGGCCGTCACCCGGCTGGACCTGGACGGCGACGAGTACCGCAGCCAGCTGTGGACGGTGCCCACCGACGGGTCCGCGCCCGCCCGGCCACTGACCGCCGGGCACCGGGACACCGCGCCGGTGTTCTCCCCGGACGGCCGGTGGCTGGCGTTCCTGTCCGCGCAGCCGAAGGGCCGCCCGCAGCTGCACCTGCTGCCCACGGGTGGGGGAGCGGCCCGTCGGCTGACCGAGCACCAGCTGGGCGCCGGCGTGCCGGTCTGGTCACCGGACTCGCGGCGGCTGGCCTACACCGCCCGGGTGCCCGAGGCCGGCCGGTACGGCACCGACGAGGACGTGCCGCCCGGTGCGGAGCCGCCGCGGCTGATCACCACGCTGCAGTACCGCCAGGACGACCTCGGCTTCGTCGCCGACCGGCGCAGCCACGTCTTCGTCGTCGACCTGCCCGGCGACGCCGACGACACCTCGGTCGCCCTGCCCGAGCCGGTCCAGGTCACCGACGGGGACGCCGACGACACCGACGTCGCGTGGAGCCCGGACGGCACCGAGCTGGCCTTCGTCGCGGCCCGGCACGAGGGCGCCGACCTGGACCTGGTGACCGACGTCCACCTGGTCCGCCCCGACGGCAGCGGACTCCGGAGGGTGACCCAGGGCCGGTCGGCCTGCGCGCACCCGGCGTTCGACCCGGCCGGCGACACCATCTACCTCACCGCGCAGCCCGATCTGGGCGACACCGGGCGGGACTTCGTCGGGCGCAACAGCACGCTGTGCCGCGTCGCCGTGACCGGTGGCCCGGTGCAGCCGCTGCTGGACCCCGAGGAGCACGGCCGGGGCGACGACACCCCGGCGACGGTGCTCGCCGACGGCGCGGCGCTGTTCGGCGTCCAGCGTCGCGGCTCGGTGGAGCTGCTGCGGGTCCCGCTGGACGGCGGCGCACCCGAGGCGCTGGTCGAGGGTCCGTACACGGTGCGGGGCTTCGGCGTGGGCGGCGGTGTCGTCGTCGCCACGGTGGCCCACGACCGGTCCGCCGGTGAGCTGATCGCGATCACGCCCGGCCGGCGTCGGCTGATCACCGGCTTCGGCGCGCCGCTGCAGGCCACCGGCCGGCTGCACCGGATGCGGGAGCGGACGGCCACCGCCCCCGACGGCACCCCGGTGCACGGCTGGGTCACCACCCCGCCCGGTCCCGGCCCGCACCCGGTGCTGCTGACCGTGCACGGCGGCCCGTTCGCGCAGTACGGCTGGACGCTGCTCGACGAGACCCAGGCCTACGTGGAGGCCGGCTACGCCGTCGTCCAGTGCAACCCGCGGGGCTCGTCGGGCTACGGGCAGGCGCACGGCCGGGCGGTCAAGGGGCGGCTGGGCACGCTGGACGCCGACGACGTCCTGGCCTTCCTGGACCAGGCGCTGACCGACCCGGCGCTGGACGACGCCCGGGTCGGCGTCATGGGCGGCTCCTACGGCGGGTTCATGACCACGCTGCTGCTGGGCCGCACCGACCGGTTCGTCGCCGGGATCAGCGAGCGTGCCTTCAACGACCCGGTCAGCTTCGTCGGCTCCTCCGACATCGGGTGGTTCTTCCCCGACGAGTACCTGGGCACCGACCCTGGGCAGGTCGCCGCCCAGTCGCCGATGGCCTCGGCGCACCGGATCACCACGCCCACGCTGGTGATCCACTCCGAGGAGGACTGGCGCTGCCCGCTGGAGCAGGGCACCCGGCTCTACGTCGAGCTCAAGCGCCGCGGGGTGCCGACCGAGCTGCTGCTGTTCCCGGGGGAGGGGCACGAGCTGTCCCGTTCCGGCCGCCCCAGGCACCGGCTGGCCCGGCTGGAGCACGTGCTGCGCTGGTGGGGCCGCTGGCTGCCGACGTCGCAGAACAGCTCCGCGCTGGGCGCGCTGCCGGCCGGGGGCGGCTCCGGGCCGGTCGTGCCCGAGACCGTCCCCGGCGAACCGCTGACCGTGCACGCGACCCGGGTCCGGTGAGCGCGGCCCAGCTCCTCGCCGCGGCCCCCGAGCTGGCCGCGACCGCGCTGCGCACCGTCCGGGAGGAGTTCCCGAACGGCATGGTCGTGCAGTACCGGCGCCCGGGTGACGCCCCGGTCCGGCCGCGGGACCGGCATCCGGCCTTCTACGGCAGCTACGACTGGCACTCCGCGGTGGAGATGCACTGGGTGCTGCTCCGCCTGCTGCGGCTGGCGCCCGAGGCGGTGCCGGTGGCGGAGGTCCGGGCGTTGTTCGACGAGCACTGGACGCCGGAGACGATCGCCGCTGAGGTGGCGTACTTCGCCGGCGCGCCGGGCGCCGAGCGGCCCTACGGCTGGGCGTGGGCGCTGACCCTGTACGAGGAGGCGGCCTCCTGGGCAGCGGACGGCGGGGACGACGACGTCCGCCGGTGGGCCGCGGCGCTGCAGCCGCTGGCCGACCACTTCCTCGCCGCCTACGGGCGCTGGCTGCCGCGCGCCACGTACCCGGTCCGCACCGGCCTGCACCCGTCCAGCGCCTTCGGACTGCTGATGGCGCTGCCCGCAGCCCGCCGGGCCGGCGTCGCCGGGGCACTGACCGGTGCCGCGCTGCGCTGGTTCGCCGACGACGTGGACGCCCCGGTGCGCTGGGAGCCCTCCGGCTCGGACTTCCTCTCGCCGTCCCTGGTCGAGGCCGTGCTGATGACCCAGGTGCTGCCGGACCCGGTGCCGTGGCTGACCCGGTTCCTGCCCGGGCTCGCCGGTGGGCCGCTGCTCGTCCCCGCGGTGGTCAGCGATGCCGCCGACGGGCAGACCGCGCACCTGCACGGGCTGAACCTGAGCCGGGCCTGGTGCCTGCGCCGGCTGGCCGCCGCCCTCCCGGAGGCGCGGGAGGTGCTGCTCGCCTCGGCGGCCGAGCACGCGGCGGTGGCGCTGCCACACGTCAGTGGCAGCGACTACATGGTCGAGCACTGGCTGGCCGCCTACGCCCTGCTGTACCTGGACCCGGAGGCCTGAGGGCGGGGGAGAGCGGCGCAGCGGGCTAGCGTGTCCCCATGGCGCTCGTCTACCCGATCCAGGCCGACCTCCCCGAGCCCGACGAGGAGAGCGAGCCGGACTTCGCGGAACTGGCCGCCGACCTGTCCGACAACTGGCTGGTCGAGGTGGCCGTGGGCGACGACGGTGACAACGCGTGCTTCGGCCCGCTCACCGCACGGGCCGCCTGGGACCTGGCGATCGAGCTCGACGACCGGCGTCCGGACTGGACCTTCGCGGTCGTGCCGCTGCACGTCGCCGGGACGCCCGACGAGCTCGTGGAGCTGTTCGAGGAGTAGCCGCGGGGCGGTCGGCTCACCAGCCGCGCTCGCGCCACTCCGCCAGGTGCGGCCGCTCGGCGCCGATCGTGGTGTCCTTGCCGTGGCCGGGGTAGACCCAGGTGTCGTCGGGCAGGTCCGCGAACAGCCGGGCCTCGACGTCGTCGATCAGGCTGGTGAAGCGGGTGGCGTCCTGCCACGTGTTGCCGACGCCCCCGGGGAACAGGCTGTCGCCGGTGAACACGTGCGTGCCGGCGCCCTCGGGCCCGCGCCAGACCAGCGCGATGCTGCCCGGCGTGTGGCCGCGCAGGTGCACCACCTCGAGCACCTGGTCGCCGACCTGCACCGTGTCCCCGTGCTCCACCAGCCGGGTGACCGGCACGGGCAGCTCCGGGGCGTCGGCCGGGTGGGCGACGGTCCGCGCCCCGGTGGCCGCGACCACCTCCGGCAGCGCCCGGTGGTGGTCCCAGTGCCCGTGCGTGGTGACGACGGTGCGCACGTCGGCGCCGCCGATCATCCCCTGGAGCAGCTCCGGGTCGGCCGCCGCGTCGATCAGCAGCGCCTGCCCGGTACCCGGGCCGGTGCCGCTGTCGATGAGCAGGTAGGCGTTGTTGGCCTGCTCGCTCACGGCCAGCTTGGCGATGGTCAGCCCCGGCAGGGAGCGGATGTCGGCCGGTCCGCCGACCTGCACGTCGCCGGTGTACGTCGAGCCGCTCATCGGTCTCCGATCTGAGACTGTCGGTGCCCCCGGATAGGTTCGACACCATGGACGCTAGTGCAGGTCCCGCGCGCGACCGCGGGACGTCGGGAGCGGCCGCACGCAGCGCCGGCATCGTGGGTCTGCCCGCCACCGAGCTCGCCGCCCGGGTCCGTTCCGGGGAGCTCTCCGCGGTCGGCGTGGTCCGGGCCCACCTCGCCCACCTGGCCGAGGTGGAGGCACGGGTCGGCGCCTTCCGGGTGGTCCGCACCGAGGCGGCGCTGGCCGAGGCCGCCGCCGTCGACGCCGATCCGCACCGGTCGCAGCTGCCGCTGGCCGGGGTGCCGATCGCGGTGAAGGACAACGTCGCGGTCACCGGCGAGGTCGCCACCGACGGCTCCCTGGCGCACACCCCGCAGCCGGCGGCCGCCGACCACGCGGTCGTCGCCCGGCTGCGGGCCGCCGGCGCGGTCGTCGTCGGCATCACCCGGGTGCCCGAGCTCTGCATCTACTCGGCCACCGACGGGCCCGGCACGGTCACCCGCAACCCCTGGGACACCGCCCGCTCCAGCGCCGGCTCCTCCGGGGGCAGCGCAGCCGCGGTCGCCGCCGGCGTGGTGCCGCTGGCGCACGGGAACGACGGGATGGGCTCGCTGCGGCTGCCCGCCGCGGCGTGCGGGCTGGTCACGCTCAAGGCCGGACGGGACGTCGTGCCCGGCCCGGTCGGCGCCAACTCCTGGTTCGGGATGGCCGAGAACGGGGTCCTGGCCACGACCGTCGCCGACCTGGCCGCCGGCTTCGCCGTCCTCACCGGCTCTCCGGTCACCGCGCCGGCAGCACCGACCGCGCCGCTGCGGATCGCCGTCGCCACCCGGTCGCCGGTGCCCGGCGTCCGGCTCGACGCCGCCGGGCGTGCCGCCGTGGACGCCGTCGTGGCGGCGCTGGAGGCCGCCGGTCACACGATCGTGCGCAAGGAGCCGGTGGTGACCCCGGCGGCCGCGCTCGGCACCGTCGTCCGGTGGCTGGCCGGTGCCGACGTCGACGCCGAGGCGCTCGACCTCGACCGCGAGCGGATGGAGCCGCGCAGCCGCACCCACGCCCGGCTCGGTCGCTGGGTGCGCCGCGCCGGGCTGGTGCGGCCGGGCACTGCAGCGGCCTTCCAACGGCGGATGACGGAGTTCTTCGGCGACGTCGACCTGCTGCTCACGCCGGTGGTCGCCGGCCCGCCGCTACCTGCGCGGCCGTGGCACGAACGGGGATTCCTGGCCAACATCACCGCCAACGCGCGGTGGGCGCCGTGGACCTCGGCCTGGAACCTGGCGGGGCTCCCGGCCCTCGTCCTGCCCGCCGGTCCCGGGCGGGAGGGGCTGCCGACCTCGGTCCAGCTCGTCGGCCCGGCAGGTGCCGAGACGCGTCTACTCTGGCTGGCCGGAGAGCTGGAACGCCGGCTGCCCTGGCGCCGGCACGCGCCGGTCTTCGACCCCGCTGTGCCGGCCGGTACCCCCACCGGCTGACCGGGCACCGTCGCCCGTCCCGCTCGGGCCGCGGGGGAGCGGGCACGGCAGCTCCGGCCGCACAGCGACCCAGCACCTCCAGCGACCCAGCACCCGCAGCAACGCAGCAACCGACCGACAGGGATCACATGGACCGGCTCGTCGTCCGCGGCGCCCGCGAGCACAACCTCAAGGACGTCCACCTCGACCTGCCCCGCGACGCGATGATCGTGTTCACGGGGCTCTCCGGCTCGGGCAAGTCCAGCCTGGCCTTCGACACGATCTTCGCCGAGGGGCAGCGACGCTACGTCGAGTCGCTGTCGGCCTACGCCCGGCAGTTCCTCGGTCAGATGGACAAGCCCGACGTCGACTTCATCGAGGGCCTGTCCCCGGCGGTGTCGATCGACCAGAAGGCGACCAACCGGAACCCGCGGTCGACCGTCGGGACCATCACCGAGGTCTACGACTACCTGCGGCTGCTCTACGCCCGCGCCGGCCAGCCGCACTGCCCCAACTGCGGCAAGCCGATCTCGCGGCAGACCCCGCAGCAGATCGTCGACCAGGTGCTGGCCATGGCGGAGGGCACCCGGTTCCAGGTGCTCGCCCCCGTCGTCCGGGCCCGCAAGGGCGAGTACGTCGACCTGTTCAGCTCGCTGCAGACGCAGGGCTTCTCCCGCGTCCGGGTCGACGGCACCATGCACCCGCTGACCGAGCCGCCGAAGCTCAAGAAGCAGGAGAAGCACACGATCGAGGTGATCGTGGACCGGCTGACCGTCAAGGAGAGCGCCAAGCGCCGGCTGACCGACTCGGTCGAGACGGCGCTCGGGCTGGCGGGTGGCCTCGTCGTGCTGGACTTCGTCGACCTGCCCGAGGACGACCCGCAGCGCGAGCGCACCTTCTCCGAGCACCTGGCCTGCATCGACGACGGGCTGTCGTTCGAGGCGCTCGAGCCGCGCTCGTTCTCCTTCAACTCCCCGTTCGGCGCCTGCCCGGAGTGCACCGGCATCGGGACGCGCAAGGAGGTCGACCCCGACCTCGTCGTGCCCGACCCGCAGAAGAGCCTCGGCGAGGGTGCGATCGCCCCGTGGTCGACCTCGATGAGCAACGAGTACTTCCAGCGGTTGCTCGGGGGTCTGGCCGACGCGCTGGGCTTCTCGATGAAGACTCCGTGGGAGCAGTTGCCCGCGAAGGTGCAGAAGGCGGTGCTGCACGGGTCCCCGGACCAGGTGCACGTCCGGTACAAGAACCGCTACGGCCGCGAGCGCAGCTACTACGCCGCGTTCGAGGGCGTGCTGCCCTTCCTCGAGCGCCGGCACGAGGACACCGACAGCGAGTTCATGAAGGACAAGTACGAGGGCTACATGCGCGACGTGCCCTGTCCGGTCTGCCACGGCACCCGGCTGAAGCCGGAGATCCTCGCGGTCAAGCTCAACAGCCGTTCGATCGCCGAGGTCACCGGGCTGTCCATCGGCGAGGCCTCCGAGTGGCTGGGCGCGCTGGAGCTTGGCGAGCGCGAGCGGGCGATCGCCGACCAGGTGCTCCGGGAGATCCAGGCCCGGCTGTCCTTCCTCGTCTCCGTCGGGCTGGACTACCTCTCCCTCGACCGCCCGGCGGCGACGCTCGCCGGTGGTGAGGCGCAGCGGATCCGGCTGGCCACCCAGATCGGGTCCGGGCTGGTCGGTGTCCTCTACGTGCTCGACGAGCCGTCGATCGGGCTGCACCAGCGGGACAACGTCCGGCTGATCGAGACCCTCGTGCGGCTGCGCGACATGGGCAACACGCTCATCGTCGTGGAGCACGACGAGGACACGATCAAGCAGGCCGACTGGATCGTCGACATCGGCCCCGGCGCCGGCGAGCACGGCGGCGAGGTCGTCGTCAGCGGCACCCTCGACGACCTGCTGGCCAGCGAGCGGTCGATCACCGGGCAGTACCTGTCCGGCCGCCGGGAGATCACCATCCCGGCGATCCGTCGCGAGCGGACGCCAGGGCGCGAGCTGGTGGTCAAGGGCGCCCGGGAGAACACCCTGCGCGGCATCGACGTCGCCTTCCCGCTGGGCATGCTGGTCGCGGTCACCGGCGTCTCGGGCTCGGGCAAGTCCAGCCTGGTCAACGACATCCTGTACACGACGCTGGCCAACGAGCTGAACCGCGCGCGGATGGTGCCCGGCCGGCACCGGACGATCACCGGCCTGGACCAGCTGGACAAGGTCGTCGGCGTCGACCAGTCGCCCATCGGCCGCACGCCGCGGTCGAACCCGGCCACCTACACCGGGGTCTGGGACCACGTGCGCAAGCTGTTCGCCAGCACGTCGGAGGCGAAGGTCCGCGGCTACCAGCCCGGCCGGTTCTCCTTCAACGTCAAGGGCGGCCGCT
>Ga0210040_10005162_pt1 | contig 16731 bp, 14 predicted proteins | sample CryGeyCG12114_NA_FD_185462 | JGI IMG/M metagenome (GOLD analysis project Ga0210040, IMG submission 185462) | Groundwater microbial communities from aquifer - Crystal Geyser CG19_WC_8/21/14_NA (SPAdes) (version 2) | ecosystem: Environmental > Aquatic > Deep subsurface > Groundwater | place: USA... | reverse complement strand
AGGAAGCCTGGATTGCCGTGATGCACGCCTGCAACGCTGTAGATGGCGAGGTAGCCGACGAAGAACTGGAAGCATTAACGCAAACGTTAGTTAATAAATCTTTGTTTGAAGGCCACGATATTCTGGCCTACAGCAAAGCCGTGTTCCTGGCACAAGCCCAATTAGGCAGCAAACATATTGTTGATAACAGCGTCGAGAAGATAGCGCCCGAAAACAAAGCAACGGTATTTGCCCTTACCATTCAGCTGGTGCTGGCCGATTGTGTAGTAGCCGATAAAGAAGAAGAACTGATTACCTACTTATATTCGGCTTTGGATTTGCCGGCCGATCTGGCGCATAAAATAGTAGAAGTAGTTTTAATTCTGAATAAAGGCAATAGCTGCTTCACCTGTTAATACTTACTGCTCGCTACCGGTATTTCCGGCAGCAGAAAACTTTTCTGGTTGCTGCTGGCAAATTTTTCCGATAAAGTAGCATTTACTGGATGATTATAATAACGATTAGGAGAGAGCTCCTAAATATTTTTTACCAACCAGGAAACAGGTAGTGAGGGAAACGCAAATTTTTATACATTTGCCTAAGGAGCCTGAGCAACCTTAAATTTTATAGCACTTTTTTGTTTTGGGTTCTTAATTTAAACATTAATACTTTTATTTTTATGGGAATTCTCGTTTTTTCCGGCGTTGCCGTTACTATTTTAACTTTAGTTGGGCGAGCTATTTATGTAGCCAAAGAAGCAAAAAAAAGAGGCGAACCTTACTAGGATTTTAGGCAGGTAAGAAGTCTGATCAGCGGTTTAATGCGGTATTTGCTATTCAGGTACTAAAGCCTTGTGGACGCAAACATAACTTTCCGGAAAATCTTCAGCTTACCCAAAAAGAACAAGCTTAACTTTTCGCCTTTTCCTACTTTGCCCGACACCTGCCAGACGTAGCGGCAGCTGTCGGCTAACAACGCGCCGGAAATATTTCTATTCGTACCAGCCACCTGGCTTAAGTTTTAACCGGTACTTAGTCCGTAATACGTTGTTTATTGGCTTTTCGAATCTCATCCAATGCTTACTGGCATCCTTTTTTAGTATCTATAATAAATTAAAATACGGTCCGGCAATCCTAATATAGGCTGATTTACGTAGATGTAATCAGGTGAAGAATGTTGTATCCGGAGCATAAATTTTTAGTAGTCCTATTTTTTTCTTTAAATAATCCTGCTAAAGTGTTCCTGCTTCTCGTATAGAATTATCCAGTTTGTAAGTTAAAAGCAGCATGTAGAACAATCCCGGTAGGTAACTATTTTGTTTTGTAAACTGACCTGTTTTGAAATAAGATTTCAAACAACTGGTTTATTATTTTAGGCCACATTATACAGAACATAGCATGAAGAAAGAAATTAGGGTACCGGAAGAGCTTAGTTACAGCAACCGGTTGCGGAACGATTCGATGGCAAAGGTTTTATACAATAAAGAAATAGAAGCCCCGGAGGCCAGCCAAGCGTTTGCTTGCATTATTATTCCGGATTTTGGTTTGTACGGTTTTTCCGACAACTAAATAAAGTCGAACCCTTAGTGTATACCTTTATCAATACCTTTATATAAAAAACCAGAGCCCGTCCTTAGTCGGGCTCTGGTTTTTTATAGGCTTCCACAGAATTAAGGGCAGAGGATTTCGTATTGAGATATCTAAATATTTTTTTAGAAGTATAGTTTTGCTAGCTATTTATGCCGCTTACTAAATAGTAACTTTTCATTGATCAAACATCTTTGAAATTTTAGTAACTTGCTCCGGTTACCTTTGTTCTTTCCGGAAAAAAACAGGGTTGCGTTGGGTAGCGGTTAAACTACTTGGGGGTAAGCTTACGTATAATACCGCTGGACTGGTTATAATAGGGCCTCGTTGCCTATAAATAACTAAAGCCTATAACGAAAACTTATAAACCAGAAAGCACAAACACATTTAAGCAAAAAATAATGGCAGCTAATTTAGAACAAATAGGTACCCGGCTCCGCTTTTACATGAAAATGAAAGGCATGGATATTTTTGCTTTGGGTGAATTTACAAACACTTCTGCCATTTTGATTTCTAATATTATTGCCGGCAAAAATTATTGCATGGACGATTTACTGGAAGTACTAAAGAATATTCCGAATTTGAATTCCCATTGGGTTATATACGGCGAAGGCAATATTTTTAAAGACGAACATGCTTTGGTTAGTGCTGACGGGGAAGTAATGAGTAAAAACCGAATGAAGCATTTGCAGGAAATGCAGCAGTTGTTGGAGAAGCTGGACGAAATTGAAAAACTGAAAAAGAATAAATCGCAGGTAGCCGATTTAAGAGCCCGCATTACGGAACTCACCAAGAAATTATAAACAAAAGAACAGAAAGTATTATAAGCAAAGGTCCTACATACAAATAAAGTAGGGCCTTTGCTTTATAACCAGAGGCTTAGTAGCTAAATTTTCTTTAATGGCATGAATATAAAAATACCTGTTCAGGATACAGGAGCTAAAACAATTAAATCCTGGGGTATTCTTTATAAGTAAAGCTTAAAGGCAAATTTATCTAACAGCAAAATCGGAACGAGAATTATCACTTAAAGCCGAGTAAATAGCATCCTGAACGGCAGCTGTTCTCTTCGATCCGGCATTTTTAACATCGCGGATTTGACCTTTTCTTAATTTTTTTTCTTCTGAAATGTAGCTGAGGAATTTGCCTTTAATTTTCATGTTGGTAGTATTTTAGTATAAGTGTAGAAGTTTGGTGTTATAGTAAATATTAAGCGTGAACAAGTAATAGGTTCCGAAAAGCTTTGTTTTGTTTAAATTTTAATAATTAAAGTTAATTTAATATTTCGTCTTTGTCAACCTACATTAATGGGTAGGTATCTTAGCAGGATGTAAATATATATATAATTGTGAATAAATTAGTTTTTTAATTTTAAATATGTTTATATTATAAGTACTTTAAATAAGAAGCTTATTCGATCTAAAATAGGATATACGGATTGGGAAAACGGCCTGAAATGTATATAGGGTTATTAAAACGATGAAATTCTATACTGTGTAGCCCGTTTAGTTATTATAAAGATATTTAAATTATCCAAAATTAACTGGTAGATGCCCGAAGAATGATTCAGTATAGACTTTTTAAAATTAAATATTAACGTATAAATATTCTAAAATTAAGTGTTTTTTACTGCAACATCAAGTATTTAGTATTAATACTTATAGGCTTAGTTGCACCTCGCGTTTCATAACTTTCGCAATTGCTTCGGCTTTACTATTTACCTGTAATTTCTTGTAAATATTGCGCAAATGGAACCGCACAGTATCCAGAGAAAGGCCCAAATTATAAGCGATTAACTTATAACTGAAACCTTCGGTTAAGCAAATCACAATTTGTTTTTCGCGGTTGGTTAAAGTATATAAATCGGGTTGCTCTTCCAGGCGAAAGTAGTCGGTAACTTTACGGGTAATTGCCGGCGACAAACAGGCACCTCCCGCTAAAACTTGTAATATAACTTCTCTTATTTGTAGAAGCGGGGTATAGCGTGGTAAATACCCCACCGCACCAGCGCGCAGGGCATCTAATATATCATTCGTCTGATCGGTATCCGAAAAAACAATAATAGCAGAATCCGGCATTTTTTGCCTGATGGTTCTAATCTGATTACCGGCCGTTTTCTGCTCTGTTTCATGGCAGCTACCCAAAAGTATTACCAAAGCCAAATGCGTGTCAGCTGGTAAGGCTAAATATTCTTTTTCGGTAGCTGCTGTATAAGTGCAAACAAATTCCCGCTGCGCATTAATAAAGTCCTTCAGCTCCTGGAGTCGGTCATTGTCCTTTTCGATTATGCTAATATTAATCATGTCAACAGGAGAGGTCTGAAAATTAGAAAATTTTAAATGTATTTACCACTAATGAACCAGTGGTACAAATATTTCCATCTTAAATAGCTACCATTTAAAATTTGTTAAATGTACAGAAATGAATAACTAAAAAAAATACTTACTTTTAAGTATTTTTTTTAGTTTAAATAACAAAGTTGGGCTAAAAATTATATAAGTTAAACTACTTATGATACAAGATAAATCTGGTTAGGGGTAGAGCGCGTATAATGCTGTTTATAGGTAATGATAGCGTAAATATAACTAAGGTAACTAGCTGTGATTTTTGTTCTACGGATTAAATTAGGCCGCGAATTTTAGAGGCTGACTGAATGGAAAGCAAGGAGGTATTTAGATTATTTATGCCAGACGTATCAGCATTAATACTACAACAACAATTAGTCCTGTAGTTCTGCTTCCACTAGTGCGGCGCCTTGTTGCGGAAATTTTTCTAGGTACTGCTTTTTTGTCTGTAGCTTTTTTGCTTTTAGATAATCGAAAAGGGCCGGATATAATTTATTAGGAGCCAATAAATAATGGGCGTCCGACGTCACGCGAATTACTTGTTTACCACCCGGTAACAAGCGCTGTTCAAACCCGGCCGGTACGGGAGTAGTGCCATTTACCGCTATGCCCACAAAAGCTTTAATGGAGTCATTTTGTTCTTCGGGGTTATTGTAGTAAATATTAGCGAGAGTACCCACCAGGGTTTTGGTTTCTACCGCCTGCGCCATTTCCCGGAAGAGCTTATCAAAGCGGGCATCTTCTACCGGACCGCTGTACGCTTTTCCCACAATAATTTGCGGGGTAGAAGTGGTAATACTTATATCAGGCGAACTGAAGCCACCCAGATACCCATAAAACCCAAAGGCCAGGGCTGTCAGAACCGCCATAATCATTAAGAATTTCTTACTCACTAGTAGTCTTGTTTAAAGAAGAACGACACTTTGATTTTCGGTAGCCGTAAAAGAGCGCTTATATACCTTTTAAATAAACTGCATTTGGTAAAGCTGGGCGTAGTAGCCTTCGTGCTGCAACAGTTCTTCGTGCGTACCGGATTCTTTTATTTCGCCACGGTCCAGTACCATAATTTTATCGGCCTTCTGGATAGTAGATAACCGGTGCGCAATGACAATAGAGGTCCGGCCCTGCATTAACTGATCAATGGCAAAGCGGATAAGCTCTTCGGTTTCGGTATCTACGGAAGAAGTGGCTTCGTCCAGAATAATAATTTTTGGATTGTACACCATGGCCCGCACAAAAGAAATAAGCTGCCGCTGGCCCACCGATAGAGTGGCGCCCCGTTCCATTACTTTATAATCGAGGCCACCCGGCAGGCGCTCGATAAATTTGCGGGCACCTACCAGCTCGGCCGCTTCCCATATTTGCTCCCGGGTGATGCGGGGATTGCCTAACGAGATATTATCCGCAATGGAACCCGAAAATAAAAATACATCCTGCAGCACAATACCAATGTAACTGCGCAGTACCTCCAGGTCGTATTCTTTCAAATCCGTGCCGTCTATTCGGATGGTGCCTTTGTTTATTTCGTAGAAGCGGCTTAGTAAGTTAATAATCGAAGTTTTACCGGCTCCCGTGGCACCCACTAGGGCAATGGTTTGGCCGGCTTTCACCTCGAACGAAATATCGCGCAACACATACTCTTCGTCGTTGTAAGCAAACCAAACGTGCTCAAACGATACATCACCCCGGATAGTAGCGGGCGCATACGTGCCGCTATCCGAAATAAGTTCTTTGCTGTCGAGAAGTTTTATAATACGTTCGGTACTTACTACGCCCAACTGTAACGTATTAAACCGGTCGGCAATTTGCCGGATAGGCCGGAAGAACATAGCAATATACATCAGGAAAGCAATGAGTACGCCCAAGGTTACCTGCTCGTTTATAACCCCCCGGGCGCCGTACCACACCAGCAAACCCGTGCCGGTGGCGCCAATTACTTCGGCCACCGGAAAATAGATAGAGTAATACAGTACGCCCCTGATTTGCGCTTGAGTATGTTCCTGGTTTATTTTCTGAAACTTTTTTTCTTCCCGCTCTTCGTTGTTAAAAATCTGCACAATGTTCATTCCGGTAATGTGTTCCTGCACAAAGGCATTCAGGCTGGCCACCGCCGTACGCACTTCTTGGAAAGAAACCTTTACTTTTTCTTTAAACACATACGTACTCACAAACAACAACGGAAAAGTAGCCAGGCTCACCAGCGTCAGCCGCCAATCAAGGTACAGCATGTAACCCAGAATAAAAACTAATTGTAAAACATCGCCGACCATAGCTGCCAATCCCTCACTAAACACATCGGAAAGTTGCTCTACATCCGAAACATTACGCGTAACCAGGGTACCAATAGGCGTACGGTCGTAGAATTTAAGCCGCAGCCGCAGCACGTGCCGGTACAGCAACACCCGAATATCCCGCACAATGTGTTGCCCCAGCCAGCCGGCATAGTAAGTGTGTAAATAAGATACCAGGGCATGAATAACTAAGGTTACACCTAACCAGATAAACATCCGGTTCAGGCCCGCCATATCGCCTTCCATGATATCATTATCTACCGTGTACTGAATCAGGAACGGACGGATAGCCGCCAAAATAGCGGAGGTTAAGGTAAGAAAGATGATAAAGTAAAATATTTTTTTGTAAGGCGTTACGAACGTATACAACCGCTTAATGGTCTGATAATCGAACACATTACCCGTTTTTTTTTCTGCCGGTTGTTCCAAAAGTTTAAAGCTTTATTGCGTTAGTATGGTTAATAGATAAAACCAGAACAAGGTCTGGAAGTGATTATTTGGGCAAAGGTACGCTTTTTAGCGCACGCTAACTGGCCTAAGACTTAACTATTATCTGGGCTGCTAAGTTTTATCCGGGGCAAAATATTTCTTTTGTTCCGCAAAGTAGTTGTCCGGGTAGGTTACCTGGGTTAGAAATAAACCAGCCGCCGGCGCTGCGCTGCTGGCTTGGCGTCGGTCTTGGGCCGAAATGATATCCCGGAAGGCGGCCACTGTTATTTTTCCGGTTCCGACATCGAGTAAAGTACCCACTACCAACCGCACCATGCCCCGCAAAAACCGGTTGGCTTTAATGGTAAATATTAAATCCGGACCGTCTTGGCGCCAGGAAGCCGCGTATAGGTGGCACCGGTAATGCAACGTATCGCCTTTTACTTTCGAAAACGTCGTAAAATCTTCGAAATCAGACAAAGCTGCCGCTGCTTCATTTAACCAAGTTAGGTTTATTTCCCGGTTTAGGTAATGGGCATAACGTTGCCGGAAAGGGTTTTTAACCTGGGTAATCCGGTATTCGTAAGTTCTGGCCACGGCATCGAAACGCGCGTGCGCTGCCGGCCCCACCTTATAAAACTGCACCGCACTTATATCGGGCGGCAACAACCGGTTTAACCGGTGTAGAATGGCTTTTTCGTTGAGTATGAGATTAACATCGAAATGCACCCACTGCTGACTCGCGTGGACACCCGTATCGGTGCGGCCACTGCCCACCGTTTCGATGGGTTGCCGCAAAATAGTAGCGAGGCAGGTATTTAAAACTTCCTGTACGGTGCGGGCATTGGGCTGCGTTTGCCACCCGTGGTAATTGGTGCCATCGTAAGCAATTTCCAGAAAATAGCGCATCATGTAGGCAAAGATATTGGTTTGCCGGAGTAATTAGGTGATAGATTTTGATAATGTTGTTTTTTGTTCTTTAAAATAATGGCTGGGCTAAAAAGCGTTTAAGTTGGTGTTGGCAGTAGCAGTTTTTATGCACTTTATTGGAAGTAATTATCCCAGTGTTCTATAACAAGTTCAATTACATCCTTAAAATACAAGACTCTTCCATCTTTGAGCTCTATTTCCAATTGGGAAGTATCAAAAGTATCGTCAAACGTGTCATCAAATGTTCCTTCGTACAAATCGGTTCTTGCTATTGAACTTTCATAAAATGTAATTTCTGTATGTTTTGTACCATTCGTTAAGTCTTGCATTAATTGGAGCGAAGGGCACAAATCCTTCATATGATTTTGAAATGCTCTTAAATTTCGAAAATTTCCATTTGTTTCTTTATATGCCCATTCTACTAAATGCCAAGATGATATTGTACAATTTAGAGCATAAGTTGAAGAAGTTGTATTGCTTAAATACTCTTTATATTCTTCTTTAAGCTTTTTGTAAAAATCTTCAGATGTTTTAATATCAAAGCTAAAACTTCCCATTCTTTATTTTAATATTACAACCAACGGTTTGGCTAAAAAGCGTTTTAATGCTTTTTAGGTGTTGTTGTGCTAAGTTGTTTTAATATTCGTTGTACTTCTGACTAACTAAAGTGAACCATTTAAGTACTACTTGTTTCAATTCAATAATTTTTTCAGGTTCAGGCGTTATTGGGGGCATAGTATGAACAAAAGCATCAGTAATTCCATAATCAAATACTCCACCTTCAATACCATCTTCCTTGAAAATTAACATTGGTAATTTTAAACCAAATAAGATTCCAGCTTCAAGATGATTCCAAGGAGTCGGAATAGAAATGGGTTCTGAAATGATTTTTTCTGAATTTGTTCCGCGTTTTCGAGTGGCATTTTCAACATACAGCTGCTCAAAACCAAGAATTATTCCTCCTGAACAATGCTTTGCTATCACATAAACTTCTTACAAAGGAAAATCCTTCGGGTAGTCTCCTCTTCCAAGAGCACGAGGTTCCATTTGGAATTCATCAAGTATATCAATTATTACTTTTCTCTTTTGCTCTTGCTCGTCAGAAAGACTTGTAGGACAAGAAACAAAAACAGGAATCTTTCTCATGCTGTAATATTATTTTGCTTGACCAATTAAGCACAACTACTGGATAAACGGAGTAGTTCTGGTTATCTGCGCTTTGGGTGGAATAGCTTATACTACATTTTTGCATTAATTTTCATTATCCAAAAGTACAAATGACTATTTCCTACGTCTGCTAATATAGGGTTTTATCAGCAGTTATTTGGGCAAATCGTTCAGCCATCTAGTAAAATTAAGTTATCAGCTAAAGAGCAGCGATGGAGTTGCGGGGCAGCAACGTTGAGAATACAAAAAGGTAACTAGATCATCAGAACGTTTAGAAGGTAAAGAATCCAAACTAAAGCCATAATATATGCGCGCAGCAAGGTTTTACTTTTAACTGGTTTATGATACTTTTGCAGTTCCATTGCCTTTAATTAATCCAAAATAAAATGATACAAAGAATTCAAAGTGTGTTTTTGCTGATTTTGGTTATTGCCATGATTAGTCTTTTATTTTTACCTCTATGGAGCAAAACCAATCCGCAAACGAACGAGGAAGTAGTTTTAACGGCTTTTGCTTTGCGGGCCGAACCCTTAGCTATTACGGATGGTGCTACGGCAGCTACCGCCAATGCCGTTGATCAGAACACGATGGTTATTGGGGGATTGGCTATCCTGATTGCTTTAGTAGCCTTGTACGAAATTTTCCAGTACCGGAGCCGCTTTACCCAAATGAAGCTGGGCTTGTTAAATTCCTTGTTATTAGCGGCCTTATTGGGAACCAGTTTTTATTTTGCCTCTTATGTAGGCGACGAATTGGTAAAAACCAACCAAGTTGGAAGTTACGAGGCCGGCTTTTATTTACCTGTGTTGGGTTTAATTGTAAATGCGTTGGCCAACCGGTTTATTAAACGCGACGAAGATTTGGTTCGCTCTGTAGATCGCTTGCGATAAACTAAATACAGGTAAAATACCTTTTAATCAGCATAAATTTTCCTGATCTAAAATAAAGAACCCACTCTGAGTTAGAGTGGGTTCTTTATTTTAGATTGATTTAAAAATTATTTTACCTAGGTGCTATTCCTTACCGCGATTGGCTATCCACAAATCTTTCTAATTCCCGGCGGTCCGAATCGAAACGGAAGGCATCGTACACGATATAAAAATTACGCGGATCGTAAACATTGCGGTAAAGCGACTTGGCCAATTCCAACTTTTTACTATCGTAGCTAAATTGGTTTAATACCCGTTTTAAATCTTCCGCATAAAAAGTACTGTTACTGAGTGCCTGCCGCGCTAAGGAAAATTTATCATCATCAAAAGGCCGGTTTTTTATAGCCAGTACCAATCGATCTATTTCGGAAGAGCGCAGCACAGCGGAGCTTTCTTCCCGGTCATCCCGATCCCGGTTTTCAGAAGCATTGTCCCGGTAATCATCGTCGTGGTAATTGCCGCGGTCCCGGTTCTCGTATCCTCCCCGATCATCATATCTTTCCCGGTCCGGATACGTCTCTCGGTCTCGGTAATTAGGCGAATAAGGCCGGCTGCTGCGCAAGGGATACTGCGCTATTTTATTTAGAAGTACTTTAGGTTTGCGCCCGGCTAGTTGCACCAGAAATTCGGTATTATAGCCTGGCTCCACATATATTCGGGTCCGGTGCACCAAAGCGCCAAACCGATCCGGGAAGCGGATTTCGGCTACGTGGTAACCAGCCGGAATTGCGCGTAGCCGCACCCGATCCGTGCTGGCCCGGTTGATCAGACGTCCATCTAGTACTACCTGGAAAAGTTCACCGCGTTTCGTAAAAGAAAGAAATATCGGCTGGTAAGGCAAAGGCTGGTTGGGTCCAGAACAAAATTCCGAAGAATAAGACCGCTAAAGATTTCATGATGGTATTGGATTAAAGTAGCTATTGTTGCATACTCATCTTTCCAATTTTTATGCCAAAAGCCCCATAGTCCATAGTCCACAGTCGATAGCCCGCAGTCTATAATTTTAGTTGAAAGTATAAAGTTTAAAGTTTGAATAGAGATCATGGTTTCCCATGGTTATTAAACCAACTTACCGTTTTCAACTCCCTAACTTTGATTATTTCGTTATTGACTGCGGACGATGGACCATCGACTAATAAGTAAACTGCCCGTAGGGGCTGGTAATAGTTAAACGATTGGTTTCGCTCGGTTCTACCCGGCCCACTACCTGCGCCGGAATGTTAAAGCTGGCCGCAATCTGAATTAAGTCGGGGGCGTATTGTTCCGGGATATATATTTCCAGGCGATGGCCCATGTTAAATACCTGGTACATTTCCTGCCAGCTGGTATTGCTTTCTTCCTGAATAATCCGGAATAAAGGTGGTACGGGGAATAAATTATCTTTTATAATATGCACACCTTCAGTAAAATGCAGGACTTTGGTTTGCGCACCGCCGCTGCAATGCACCATGCCGTGAATTTGGGAGCGGTACTGCTGTAATATTTCTTTTACCACCGGTGCGTACGTACGGGTAGGGGATAAAACCAGCTTGCCCATATCTAAACCAACTTCGGCTATTGGTTCGGTTAATTTATAGTTGCCGGAATAAACCAAATCTTGGGGTACGCCCGGGTCAAAACTTTCGGGATAATGCGCAGCTAAGTAGTTGGCAAAAACATCGTGCCGGGCCGAGGTTAAGCCGTTGCTTCCCATGCCCCCGTTGTATTCGGTTTCGTAAGTGGCCTGGCCAAAAGAAGCAAAACCTACTATTACATCGCCCGCCTGAATGGTGTGGTTCGAGATTACTTCGTTGCGCCGCATCCGGGCGGTTACGGTGCTATCTACAATAATGGTACGGACTAAATCACCCACATCGGCGGTTTCGCCGCCGGTGCTATAAATACCAATGCCGTTATCGCGGAGCAACTGCAGTATTTCTTCGGTACCGTTTATAATGGTGGCAATTACTTCGCCGGGTACCAAGTTTTTGTTGCGGCCAATAGTAGAGGAAAGCAAAATATTATCAATGGCCCCCACACACAGCAAATCATCCACATTCATGATAATGGCATCTTGGGCAATACCTTTCCACACCGATAGATTACCGGTTTCTTTCCAGTATAAATAAGCCAGCGCCGATTTCGTGCCGGCGCCATCGGCGTGCATAATGTTACAAAAGTCGGGATCGCCGGCGAGTAAATCCGGAATAATTTTGCAAAAAGCTTTGGGAAATAAGCCTTTGTCGATGTTTCTGATGGCAGCGTGTACATCTTCTTTCGAAGCAGATACTCCCCGGCGGAGATAGCGGTTTTCCATTTTAATGTTTTTTAGAGGCCGGCTTTGCTGGTGTAAAAACCAATTCCTGGTAGCCTGTTCCGCAAAAATAAGGAACCCAGCCGAAATGGTGCTGCTTTGCCACCATTTATATTCGAATGAAGGGTTGAACCCATTTTATTATCCCGGCTAGGCAGATGATTTTTAGGGTAGTAGCTTTTTAAAAGCAAGTAGTAGTTTATAAAGAATATTGGGAAAAATACAGCCTGAAAATTGGTCTTTTAGGCCAAAGCAGGTTAATACCAATATCTCGGCTGAAGCTTTATAGAAGACGGAAGCACATAAAGTTAATCTATGCGAACCTGCAAAATATTACCGCTGTTTTTGCGGCCTTCGTTCGATATAAATAAGTCTCCCTGCGGGCTAAAGGTAATGCCTTCGGGTTGGCTGAAATCGGTTTTGCTTAAGTTATACCGGGCTTTAATGGAGCCATCGGGATTCAGAATAAGCAAGTGGGAATTAGCCGATTCTGCTACATAAATTTCACCAGTTACCGGATGTATGCCAATGTCAGAAGGCTGCAAGTTATTACTTGGATTTTTCCCTTTCCCATTTTGCAGCAGGGAATCCGACAAGCTTATTTTGTAAACCGGTTCGGACAAAAGTTTTTTTGTTTTTAAATCAAAAGCATAGATGCCTTTATAATCTGTTGAGTTAGTTTCTTCGCCTTTAATTGCTACTAATAAGCGATTATTCCGGGCATCGTAGGTAAGGCCTTCCACATCATTTTTAACGGATAAAGGAGTGCTGTATTCTTTTATTTTCGGCGACTGCGTATCAATATTATCTACTTCATAAATTTTACCGTTGCTGCGTACCACGTAAGCCGTCCGGCCTACTACCGCAATTCCTTCGTAGTCGCCAGCCGCACCAAATGTAACCTGGTTATCTATTTTATTGGTAGCCGTGTTATAGATAAATACCACGCCCGATTCGTCCTGCACACAGGCAAACTGGTTTTCTCCCAGGTAGGCAATGCCGGAAACTTCCCGTAAAATTTCGGGCATATCCCATTTCTCCACGATGGTTACATTTGTAGAAACCGCTTCCTTATTTTTGCTGGATTTATTTTTTTTTGAGCCTTTCTTAGCATCTCCCTGGTCCGCAAAATTGGCCTTGCTGTTATCACAAAAAAACAAGGTAAAAGATAACAGCAGGCTCCAGAATATTATAGGTACTTGTTTCATACTTTATTAAAGATTTATATTATTCCCGCAACCTAATTGGTTACTTCGTATTCCTTTACGGGATTAGTCTCCTCGCTACTCGGGGTGACCGATTATCTAAAAAATACGGACTAACTTCTACCATTCCGCTCAGGGTTAATACCCCGTTTTATAGCTAAGGGTTTTCGTCAGTGGCCAATTCGCCTTATTTCTTCCTGAAAAACGACCTGATTTTACCTGTAGTATTACTTTGGCGGATGTGAAAAATTTTACGCTGATTATTATCTCACCCTTCGTTTCGAACTTGGTAATTGGGAGATACCAAGTAAAGTAAAGGAGTGTCTAAACTCACCTTTCTGGGTAAATGGAAACCTAAATCTGGGAAGATGCCGTCCGAAGTAATTTGCAGAAAAAGATAAAACGAAATGTTCTTGGTGAACAAAGAAAAAGCCTGCAAAAAGCACTATGTAAACAGTGCTTTATTTATCTGAAACTTTCTTAATTACAGAATAGAAGGTTAAAATTAAATGAATTGTTGAATAAATAGGATCACTTGTATAATATTGACAGTGAATTAGACCAAGGTTAATAGAAAATTTACTATTATTACTTAAAATATCCCCAAACTAAAGTATGTTAAGCAAATTTAAACTTCTGCTTTTAGGCTACGCTGTGCTCACGCTGCAATTGCCGGTACAGGCCCAGAAAAATACTTCTAAAACCAAGCTGGTAGAGAAGGTATCCCGCAAGCCGGGTGAGCTGGTCATTCCGTACGAAAAATATACCCTTCCGAATGGATTAAGCGTGGTGGTGCACGAAGACCATTCCGACCCGATTGTGCACGTAGATGTTACCTACCACGTGGGTTCGGCACGGGAAGAAGTAGGAAAATCGGGTTTTGCGCACTTTTTCGAGCACATGATGTTCCAGGGTTCCGATCACGTAGCCGACGAAGAACATTTTAAACTAGTATCGCAAGCCGGCGGCACGTTAAATGGCACTACCAACCGCGACCGTACTAATTACTTCGAAACTTTACCCAATAACCAATTAGAAACAGCGCTTTGGTTGGAAGCCGACCGCATGGGATTTTTACTCGATGCTGTTACCCAAAAGAAATTTGAAATTCAGCGGGCCACGGTTAAAAACGAACGCGGTCAAAATTATGATAACCGTCCGTATGGCCTGGTTTACGAAAAAGTAGGAGCGGCACTTTACCCGTATGGCCATCCGTATTCCTGGACCACTATTGGTTATATAGAAGACCTGAACCGGGGCGATGTAAACGATTTGAAGAACTTTTTTCTGCGTTGGTACGGACCCAATAATGCTACTTTAACCGTAGGCGGCGATGTTACTGCCGAGCAGGTTGTAAAACTAGCGCAGAAATATTTTGGTTCTATTCCGCGTGGACCAGAAGTGCAAAAAATGAAACTACCGGCAGCCATTTTAACCCAAGACCGTTATATTTCTTACGAAGATAACGTTCGCTTCCCTATGCTGCGAATGGTATACCCCACCGTACCTAATTATCACCCCGATGAAGTGCCTTTGGATTTGTTAGCAGAAATATTAGGCGGTGGCAATAACTCAATTATCTATAAGAACCTGGTAAAAACGCAGAAATCAGTGCAGGCCGATGCGAGCCACCCGGCTTCCGAACTGGCCGGCGAGTTTACCTTTACCGTGCTGCCTTATCCCGGCCAAACTCTAGCCGATATGGAGAAATTGGTGCGCGAAGCCATGGTTGAATTTGAAAAAACGGGTGTTTCTGACGATGCCTTGGCTCGCTTTAAAGCTAACTATGAGGCCAGCATAATTAATAGTTTATCCAGTGTAGCGGGTAAAACGTCCACGTTAGCTTCTTACCAAACCTTTACCGGTAATCCAAATTATTTAACCAACCAGTTAAAAGCTTACAAAGCCGTAACCAAAGCCGATGTAATGCGGGTTTATAACCAGTATTTAAAAGGTAAAAAAGCAGTTGTCCTGAGCGTGGTGCCCAAAGGAAAACCGGAATTAATAGCCAAAGTCGATAACTATAAAGTTGATCCTGCGGGTTACAAAACACTTAAAGATCAGTATGCCGGGTTGAAATACGTGAAAGCCAAAGATAACTTCGACCGGAGTAAACAGCCGGGTTCCGGAGCTAATCCGGTAATAAAAGTACCACCCGTTTGGAACGATAAATTGGCCAATGGTATAAAAATAATCGGTACCAAAAACGACGAAGTGCCCACCGTGGCGCTCTTATTTTCCGTGAAAGGCGGCCATAAACTCGAAGCGGAAGATCCGGCAAAAGCTGGTATTGCTTCGCTTACAGCTGGTATGCTCAACGAAGCTTCGCAAAAATATACTTCCGAAGAAATCAGCAGTGAATTACAAAAGTTAGGCAGTTCTATTGACTTTGGTAGTTCTTCCGATCATATAACAGTACAGGTAGAAAGCCAGGTAAAAAACCTGGATGCTACTTTAGCTTTATTGGAAGAGCGCATGCTGCATCCCCGTTTCGATCCGGAAGACTTTGCCCGGCTGAAAAAACAACGCTTGGAATCAATTGCAAATCAAAGCACCCAGCCCACCGTTATTGCCAACAACGTTTACAACAAAGTGCTTTACGGCGAAGGCAATATCATGTCCGTGCCGGTAATTGGTACTGCCAAAAGTGTAACCAATATAAACCTGAACGATGTGAAGAAGTTTTACGCGGATTACTTTTCGCCTTCGGTCACGAACTTGGTAATTGTGGGCGATACCGAGCAAAGTAAAATAATGCCTAAGCTCGCTTTCCTAAATAAATGGGCCGCCAAACCAATTAATTTTCCGACCGAACCTAAACTAACCAGCCTGGATAAAACCAAAATATTTTTGGTAGATAAAGAAAAAGCGGCGCAGTCGGAAATCCGGATTGGGTATATGGCCATGCCGTACGATGCCACCGGTGAATACTACAAATCGCAGATTATGAATTTTCTGTTGGGTGGTGCTTTCAATAGCCGCATTAACTTAAATTTACGCGAAGATAAAGGCTATACTTACGGTGCCGGTTCTTACTTTTCGGGTACCGAAGCTATTGGTCCTTACACCGCGTATGCCGGCGTTCGCTCCAATGTTTCGGACAGTGCGGTAGTAGAGTTTATGAAAGAAATAAAGCGTATGCGCGAAGAAGGCATTACAGACGAAGAACTGGCTTTCGTGAAAAACGCCATGGGGCAGAGCGATGCCCGCCGCTACGAAACGTCTTTCCAGAAAGCTGCTTTTCTGAATAATATTCTGCGCTACAACCTCGAACCGAATTATGTAAATAAGCAAAACCAGATATTGCAGAATATTACCAAAGCTGAAATTAATGCCTTAGCTAAAAAATACCTCCCCGTAGAAAAAATGGCGATTACGTTGGTAGGTGATAAAGCGGCTATAAAACCAGGCCTTGAAAAACTAGGCTATGAGGTGGTTGAACTGGATTCAGATGGTAATGCGGTAACCACGCCAGCCACTACCACTGCCCCGGTACCACCAAAAACAACCTCCGAACCTACCAAGGACAAAAAGAAGAAGGCAAAAAACAAGGAGAAAACCGGCCCGGCTGTAATTC
>Ga0210040_10005161_pt1 | contig 16732 bp, 13 predicted proteins | sample CryGeyCG12114_NA_FD_185462 | JGI IMG/M metagenome (GOLD analysis project Ga0210040, IMG submission 185462) | Groundwater microbial communities from aquifer - Crystal Geyser CG19_WC_8/21/14_NA (SPAdes) (version 2) | ecosystem: Environmental > Aquatic > Deep subsurface > Groundwater | place: USA... | reverse complement strand
TTCCATACCCCTTTCTTTGCCCACCGGTTAAACCGCATATAAACACTATTCCATTCGCCGAAACGTTCGGGCAAATCGCGCCAAGGGGCACCGCTACGGGCAATCCAAAGCACCGCATGAATAAACAGGCGGTTATCAGCACTTCTCCCCGGATCGCCTGCTTTGCCCGGTAATAAAGCAGATAGCTTTAACCACTGATCCGCTCGTAACTCGTATCTTCGCATATTCTTTTTAAACAAAGTTCGTAAATTTAGAATTGTATGTCAACGCGGCCTAGTTTAATCTTCTTTATTCTATAGTTACTGTATAATTAATTTTTAGATTCTAAATTTCTAATTTTTTCCATTTAGTTCTGCATACTGCTTAGCAAAGCTGATTTTATTTATATCATAATTTTTCCTTCATTTTATCATCAAGCAACGAAAGTAATTCTACCTAATAGTTAGTTTGGCTGTTTAAAGCAATTAATATTGCCTACAATGATGCTTAATCAAGCTTATTGTGTTAGATATAAAAAGTACAATTCAAGCTTTTTAAATAGTGTTAAAACATTTGATGATTACAATATTTATATGTTCTAATTGATTGATGTGCAGATAATTTTAAAAGTTGTTTTAAATAGGTTTATTGTTAAGAATTTTAAAAAAGTCATATTATTTAAGTAGCAATCCCAACATAATACGATAGGGCTCCGTAAAGTTTGGTATAAACAGTAAACTATGAGCAGTATAAAAGAATTTTTAGGTTTAACCCCGGACGACAATTCAGATCATAACAAAAATATGGTTAATACGCCAGCCGGTGAAACCAGAAAGATTCCGATTATTCAGGAAGAAGTTCAGATTACCAAAGAGGTGGTTGAATCTGGTTCTGTTCGTATTTCAAAAAGTGTGCACGAAGTAGAGGAGATGTATAATATACCTATTTCTTACGAAGAGCACGATGTACAACGGGTTACTTTAAATCAATTAATTGATACTGCGCCTCCGGCTATTCGGTACGAAGGCGATACTATGATTATACCCATTCTGCGCGAAGAAGTAGTGGTGCAGAAAAGATTAGTCTTGGTAGAAGAAGTACACGTAACCAAAAGGCAAGTGGAAAAAACAATTCAACAACCGGTTACACTCTTAAAAGAAGAATTACATGTGGAGCGTAGCAACAGAAATAATACCATTAATATTAACAATAAAGAATTCGGAAAATCGAATCCTTCAACATAAATTTTACCTTTTTAATTAATTCGAACTTTAAAAATAAATAAAACTATGGCACAAACAGTAATTGGAATATTCGACAATTCAAATCAGGCCCAAAATGCCGTGCAGCAGTTAGTAAGCAGTGGTATTAGCCGCGATAATATAGATCTGGCAAATTCTTCTACTAACGACTCTACTACTAGCTACCAGGATAATGATTCTAGTAACGATGGTATTAGTGGCTTTTTTAGTTCTTTATTTGGAGGAGATGATGATGCTGATAAATATTCACATGTAGCTCGTCGGGGCTGCACAGTAACCGTGCATACTCAATCTAGAGAAGAAGCTGAGAGAGCGGCTGATTTGCTAGACGAATATGGAGCTGTTGATGTGGATGAGCAAGCTTCCCGTTATGGTTATTCCGGGTCATCAACTGGTACCGGACTAGGAGCTGCTACAACTGGTTTGGGAATGGCCTCTTCTATGGGTACCGATACGGTTAGAACAGGAATGGGTGCAACCAACATGGGTATGGGAACTACTGATTTAACCCCATCTGGGTCAACTAGCACCGGCATGGGTTCCGTAAATATGAATACCGGTGCCAGCGATTTAGTATCAGGCACTTCTGATTATAATACAGGTTCTACTGGTTCTGATTTCAATAATTCTGATACAGACCTGAATACTACTGATGTAAACCGGAATAACTTAAATACAAATCAATCTATTCCGATTATAGAAGAAAACTTGCAGGTTGGTAAACGTGAAGTAGAAACTGGTGGCGTGCGGGTTCGCAGCCGTATTGTTGAGCGTCCGGTAGAAGAACATTTACGTTTACGTGAAGAACACGTAAGTATTCAACGTAACCCGGTAAACCGGCCATTGAGCGATGCTGATTTAAGCAACTTCAAGGAAGGTACCATCGAAATGACTGAACATGCTGAAGTACCAGTGGTAAACAAAGAAGCCCGCGTGGTGGAAGAAGTAACTTTAGGTAAAGAAGTTACCGAACGCGACGAAGTGGTATCGGATACTGTTCGTAAAACAGAAGTAGATATAGATAACTTGGGAAATACCACCAATAATTTAAATACCGGTACGAACAACGACTATCTGACGGATGATGACCGATCAACCGACTCAGATAGAAGCAGAACAAACGGTTTATAAGAGCCTTTGCACTACTTAATAAAGATTAGAAAAGCGGCATCATCTAAGATGCCGCTTTTTTTTGTATTATAAATTTCGAGAAAATCATTAATCATTAATGGTATTAAAAAAATTTTATTTGCACCGTAGGTCTTGCCTGATTTTTACCTTACTGGTATATTTACCTAGTTACTTACATAAAGGTAGATGAGTCAGAAAGATTATTACGTAACAGCTACTAACAACAAAGCTTATAATATCCGGCTTTGCGAAATCATTGTAACGGGCAGCGAATCTAGCGAGTTCGACAAACTATTTATTATATATAAAACTCCTGAAGGTGAATATCTAAAGAGAGTTAAGCATTTTCATCCATCCGCAGGAAGTCCGGAAGTTTACTACGAAGTTGTTTCTACCAATGAAGCAGAAGATTGCTGGCTCAAAAAGTTTATTGAGTTTTAAATTGAGTTGCTGAGTTGCTTTAAATTATAAACTGGTAAATTATCATCAATCATAAAATTTGAATTAATTGTTCAAACCAAACTTGAATTAAATCTCCTGAACAAAGGCAGATTGATTATAAGTAAATCTTTAGTCATGAAATTATTAACTACTCACCCTTTATAATACATTTAATATGCTTTTAAACGCAAGTATATCTAAGGCATCTTTAAAAAAACAACATTGCATTGAATTCAGATTATTTAGTGTAAGCTAAACTTTTCAGCTTTTCCTACTATCTTCACGAAGAGATTAACAAGTGCTTACATTCATTAATAAATATTTTATTAGTAGATATTTTAAATGAAATACTATGCTTTGTTATTAGATTCTTAAGTGATTGAGACAAAAAAATGTTGGTTGCAACTAAATTTTAATTCTGCCTAAGGGTAAATACTCAAATTTAAATGAGTGTGATTTCAGAATTAATACGTATGCCTAAACTGATAACTACTTACTTGATCTTAATGTCTAATATTTTAAAGGTACTTAGCTACAAAATCTCTAATGTTTAATTAATATTGTAGATATTTATGTTTCAGAAAATCAAACATACATTAAAATCTTATTATTAAAATATAGGTTTATATCAGCATCATCAACAACTCCTCAGTATTATAATACGTTTTACAGGATTGTAATTATTACATATATACGATTTGCTATTTTATAATCCTTTGTGAAAATATAATAATATCAGCTTTAAAGAGAATTCAATTAATAACAGTTGGCAACTATTCCGGATTTAGTTTAAAGTATATTTATCAGGGAGACAAGGATTACCATGCTATAACATGGACTATAATTATTGGGTTACTTACATTACCCGAAATGGCAGGAGTACGCTACTAGACAATTATTGATGAGCAATATGCTCCGGTATATTCTTTATTTTTAAAGTAAGAAGTTTTTTTAATTAATTTTGATTTTTACTAAGCTCCAACATATAGATAAGCATTATACCAAACTACTATGAAGAAAAAAATTTTAATTACGGGAGGTGCTGGTTTCATTGGTTCGCACCTGGCCGATGAATTACTTGATTTTGGGTATGACGTACGCGCCTTAGATAATATGTCGGAGCAGGTACACGGTGAAAATTGCAAAAGGCCTGCTTATTTAAACCCCGCAGTAGAATTAATAATTGGAGACGTTCGGGATAAAGAAATAGTTAAAGAAGCTTTGCAAGGCGTACATGCCGTTTTTCATTTTGCCGCTATGGTAGGAGTAGGGCAAAGCATGTACGAGATAAAAGAATATACTGATGTAAATAATATCGGTACTACTGTACTTCTGGAGGCCTTAATTGATAATCCGGTCGAAAAATTAATAGTAGCTTCCAGCATGAGTATTTACGGCGAAGGTTTGTATCAAAATGCAGCCGGGCAAAAAGTTACGGTTTCGGAGCGGCCGCTGGAGCAATTAAAAACCGGCAAATGGGAAATAATGGATGCCGATGGTCAGGAACTAACTCCCGTGCCAACTCCTGAAAGTAAAATTCCCACGCTCTCTTCCGTTTACGCTTTATCGAAATACGACCAAGAACGCCTGTGTTTGATGGTTGGCCGGGCTTATAATATTCCTACGGTTGCCATGCGCTTTTTCAATGTCTACGGCACCCGTCAGGCTTTATCAAATCCTTACACCGGGGTTCTGGCTATTTTTGCCTCGCGTTTCCTGAACGATAATGCGCCTATGATTTTTGAGGATGGTGAGCAGCAACGCGATTTTGTGCACGTACACGATGTAGCCTTGGCTTGTCGGTTGGCATTAGAAACGCCCAAAGCAGACGGTCAGGTATTTAACGTGGGCAGTGGTAATAACTACACTATTACGGAAATAGCCGAAAGACTAGCCCGTGTGATGGGTAAAGAAAACTTAGCCCCGCAAATTACCGGCAAGTACCGGGTGGGCGATATAAGACATTGCTACGCCGATATGTCATTAGCAAAAAAAGTTTTAGGATTTTATCCGCAGGTAGATTTTAATAATGGTTTACAGGAACTAGCCGAATGGTTGGAAGGTCAAATTGCCTATGACCGCGTAAATGAGGCCAGCGCAGAATTAGCGGCCCGGGGGTTAACTGTGTAAAGCTCCCGACCATTTATTCTCTACCTAAATACGAATTTACTATGTCGCCAAATATAACTGCTGATACCCCTATAAATAAAACAGAACAGCCCCTGGTGGGTTTAGTAGAATGGTTCCGTCCCGGTGAATACAAACAGGTGGAACAAGTGTTATTAGATTTAAAATTATTAGGTATTAAAGAGCTTCGTACCGGAATATCTTGGGCTGATTATGATACACCCGAAGGAAAGGAATGGTATAACTGGTTAATACCCACGCTGGCCAAAGAAGTAAACCTATTACCTTGTTTTCACAATACGCCACCCGCTTTGGGTTTAAATTCCCGTTTATCTTCGCCGCTTATAAATCCTGCTGATTACGCTGATTTTATTAATTTAATTATTTCGGATTTAGGTGATTACTTTGAATGCGTTGAATTATGGAACGAACCAAATAACTTAGGTGCGTACGATTATACCTTGGATGTACAGTGGCACAAATTCTCCGAAATGGTGAGTAATGCCGCTTCGCTGGCTAAGCAGCACGGTAAAAAAACGGTTTTGGGCGGCATGAATCCGGTTGATCCAAATTGGTTGCAGCTCCTGTTCGACCGGGGAATAATGCTGCATATCGATGTAGTTGGTATTCATAGTTTTCCTAATGTATCCGAGCAAATATGGGAAGGTTGGGAAGAAAATATCAGCAAAGTGCAGACCGTTTTAAACCAGAACAATTCCCCGGCTGCTATTTGGATTACCGCCGCAGGGTTCTCAACCTGGCAACACGATGAGTACCAGCAGTTACAAGAATTTCGAAACAGCTTTAAAGCCAAAGTCTCTAAAGTATACTGGTACAGCCTGCAGGATTTAGATTCTGATCTATACGTGGAGAATGGAATTTATACGGATGCCCGGAAAAATTACTTCGGCCTCAAACATGCGGATGGTAACCCCAAATTAGCATTTCGCTTGTGGGCGGCTAATGGCATAAAGGGATTAAACAAGTTAACTTGTATTAAACGGGAAATAGCTTTTGGAGCTTCCGAAAAATATACTCTTATAACCGGAGGTGCAGGCTTTGTAGGTACCAATTTAGCTAAACGTTTGTTGGAGACCGGGAAAAAAGTATTAGTGTTGGATAACCTATCTCGCCCTGGAGTAGAACGTAACTTGCAATGGCTTCATGATCAATATAGTAGCAATTTGCAAATTTACGTAGGCGATATTCGTGATTTGCCAACGGTAAAGCGCGTTATGCAAGGCGCAGATCAGGTATTTCACTTTGCTGCCCAGGTGGCGGTTACTACTTCCTTGGAATTGCCTATTACCGATTTTGAAGTAAATGCTCGGGGTATTATTAATGTGCTGGAAGCAATCCGAGCCCAAGAAATTCCACCCGCTTTGGTATTTACCTCCACAAATAAGGTCTACGGGGGCTTAGAAGATTTGCTTTTTTTAGCTGATCGAACCCGTTATAATCCGTCAGACAAGAATATTCTTAAAAACGGAATCAGCGAATTGCGGCCCTTGGATTTTCATAGTCCTTACGGCTGTTCCAAAGGTGCTGCCGACCAATACGTAATAGATTATGCGCGTACTTATAACCTTCCGGCGGTGGTATTCCGAATGAGTTGCATTTATGGTCCGCATCAGTACGGCAATGAAGATCAGGGTTGGGTTGCCCACTTTGCCATTCGGGCCATTGAAAACGAACCCATAAGTATTTACGGGGACGGGAAACAAGTACGGGATGTTTTGTTTGTGGAAGATTTGGTAGATGCGTTCTTATTAGCCCAAAAGAATATAGCTGCTTTATCCGGTCAGGCCTTTAACCTTGGCGGCGGACCAGAGAATACCACCAGTTTGTTGGAGCTGTTAGATTTAATTGGCGATTTTCAAGGCCAAAAAATTCCGGTTAATTTTGGCGATTGGCGACCCGGCGATCAACATTACTATGTTTCCGATATACGTAAATTTAAAAAAGCTACCGGCTGGTATCCGAAGTATTCGGTGCAAGAAGGAGTGGCCGAGTTATACCGTTGGCTTTGTGAAACCCGCGGAATAGAAGTGCCCGCCGATAAAATAATGTTGGATAAAAAAGAGAACGCAAAAGTAGTTGTAGCCTGATGAATGCTGATTTACTAGAAAAAGAAATAAATTCAAATTCCCAAATTGCCTCAATGCAGGCGGCTGTTATAACCGCTCCCCAAACCATTACTATTACCAATGTTCCTTTACCCGAGCCAGGTACAACGCAGGTGCGTATAAAATTGGAAGGATGTGGTCTTTGTGCTTCCAATATACCCGTTTGGCAAGGCCGGGACTGGTTTACCTATCCCATTACGGCTGGTAATCCGGGCCACGAAGGCTGGGGCCTGATAGATGCCGTAGGCTCGGAGGTGAGAAACGTGCAAGTAGGAGACCGGGTAGCCGCTATAACTTACAATGCTTACGCCGCTTACGATTTGGCAGAAGCCAATAGTGTGGTCAAGTTGCCGGAATCATTAGTGTGTATTCCTTTTCCGGGAGAACCGCTGGGTTGTGCCATTAATATTTTTAAACGTTCCGATATCCAGCCCGGCCAAACGGTGGGAATAATCGGTATTGGATTTTTAGGCGCATTACTTATTCAGTTGGTTAAAAATGCCGGCGCAAAAGTAATAGCTTTATCGCAGCGCGACTTTTCATTAGAAGTGGCTGCAGCATGCGGTGCCGACGAACTGATTAAGTTAGATGATCATTATCAGATAATAGAAAAGGTAAAAGGTTTAACTGGTGAGAAGTTTTGCGAACGCGTAATCGAATGTACCGGTAAAGAATGGCCTTTAAATTTAGCCGGCGAATTAACTGCGGAGCGGGGTAAACTTATTATTGCCGGGTTTCACCAAGATGGAATGCGTTCTGTAAATGTGCAGCTCTGGAATTGGCGGGGTCTGGATGTCATTAATGCCCACGAACGTGACCCTCAAGTTTACCTGCAAGGCATGCAGGAAGCGGTAGAAGCGGTCGCTAGCGGTCGCTTAAATCCAACGCCTCTTTATACCCACACCTATGCTTTAGAGAACATCGAGGAAGCTTTTCAGGCGCTACAAAACCGCCCCGATGGTTTTATGAAAGCTTTAATTCGTTTTTGATCATTAAACTATGCTGGTGAGCAAATATTGTAAATAATAATTTGCTTCTAGATAGAATAAGATTTTAAAAAAATTAGCATTTATGTTAATTTAAAACATTCATAATTAGTTTTCTATATACGAGTACAGTTACCATAACTTCAATATAAATAGTAGCTATTTTTTATAGAATTAAATGGAGAACAGAGCCATTTACATGTATATTTTACTAAGCCGTTGCATCATATTAAAGTGATCAATCAGCTATAATACTTTAGAACATCCCGAATACCCTTAAATAATGCAAGAAGAAATTTTATTGGATAATCAAATCATAGATAAAGAAAATAAAAGTAATTATTTGCCTAAACTTGGCTTTTTAGGGGTGGGTTGGATTGGCCGCAACCGTTTAGAAGTTATCTCGAATAACAAAGCCGGGAAAGCCGTTTACATTTCTGATCCATTAGCGGCCAATGCCGAAGAAGCCTTAAAAGCCGCTCCCGCAGCTCAAATAGTAAGTTCATTATCCGAAATGCTGCAAGCTGAAACAGATGGAATTGTAATAGCCACGCCTAGTGCCTTACATGCAGAACAGTCAATAGCAGCCTTGGAGGCTGGAAAAGCTGTATTTTGTCAAAAGCCTTTAGGGCGTAATCGGGAAGAAACCAAAAGCGTTGTGGCGGCGGCTCGGATTGCAAATAAATTATTAGGAGTCGATTTGTCTTACCGGTATACCAAAGCTATGCAGGCGGTTTATCAGGTAATTCAATCCGGGGAACTGGGAACTATTTACGGGGTTGAATTAACGTTTCATAATGCGTATGGCCCGGATAAATCCTGGTTCTATGATCCTAAATTTTCCGGGGGCGGCTGTGTTATAGATTTAGGGGTGCATCTGGTAGATCTCGCGTTGTGGTGCCTGCAATTTCCGGCCGTAGAAAGCGTCAGCAGCACGCTGTTTCATAAAGGTGCGCGTTTAAAAGCTGATGCCGGCCAGGTAGAAGATTACGCAACCGCCAGTATTAATTTAAAAACCGGTACGCACGTGCAATTAACGTGTTCCTGGAATTTGCCTGCCGGGCAGGAAGCTATAATTAATGCCACTTTTTATGGTACTAATGGGGGCGTGGCATTTAAAAATATAAACGGTTCTTTTTACGATTTTGAAGCGGAACATTATTACGGCACCCGAACCGAAATACTTACTTCGCCTCCTGATGATTGGTCGGGACGGGCGGGAGTAGTATGGGCCAACCGGGTAGCAGCCGGGGAAACCTTTAATCCGGAAGCAGAAGAATTTGTGCAGGTGGCGGAAGTATTGGATTTAATTTATGGCCGGTGATATATGTCTGTAAACAGACCTTTTAAAGTATTAATGACTGCTGATGCCATGGGCGGTGTCTGGACGTACGCATTGGATCTAATCCGTTCGTTAGCGCCTTTTAGTGTGGAAGTGGGTTTAGCAACTATGGGAGCTCCCTTAAGCGTCCAACAACACGCGGAAATAAGAGAACTCGCCAATGTTACTCTTTTTGAAAGTACGTATAAACTGGAGTGGATGGAAAATCCTTGGGAAGATTTGGAAGCCGCCGGTAAATGGTTGTTGCACCTAAACCAAATCTTTAATCCCGATTTAATTCACCTGAACAATTTTGCTCAAGGCAACCTAAACTGGGGAAAACCGGTGGTTATGGTGGTGCATTCCTGCGTGCTTACGTGGTGGCAAGCCGTGAAAGGTGAGCCAGCACCGGAATCTTGGAACACCTACCGCACCGTAGTTAGAGCCGGGTTGCAAGCTGCTAATATCGTAATTGCTCCCTCAAAAGCTATGTTGCTGGAAGCCGAATCAGAATATGGTGGTTTTCATTTCAGTCAGGTAATTTATAACGGGCGCGATCCGGAGCTATTTAATTTTACACCTAAAGAAAACTTCATCTTCAGTATGGGGCGGGTGTGGGACGAAGGAAAAAACCTGGCTGCATTGGCTACGGTTGCTGCGCAGGTAAACTGGCCCGTTTATATAGCCGGTGATCCTGTTCATCCGGTTACCCGCCAATTAAATGTTTTAGATAATGTTCATTACCTCGGCACCTTAACGCCAGCCGCAACCCGGGAATATTTAAGTAGAGCCGCCATTTTTGTTTTGCCGGCTAAATACGAGCCTTTTGGTTTGTCACCGTTAGAGGCAGCTCTTTCGGGTTGTGCTTTAGTATTAAGCAAATTAGCTAGCTTGCAAGAAATTTGGGGTGATGCGGGCGTGTACATCAACCCAACCGATGAGGCCTCTTTAACTACTACTTTAAATGAGTTAACCCAGAATGAAATAAAACGCAAGCAAATAGGTGCCCGGGCCTTGCGCCACGGGTTACAATACAGTGCTAAGCAAATGGCAGCTACTTACTTACAAACGTACACGACGCTGCTCCCCATACTTAAAAGCAATTCTGCCGGGCAGCCAGTTTTACTATCTCGTACTATATGAAATTAGTATTATTTTATCATTCTCTTTTATCGGATTGGAACCATGGCAATGCGCATTTTCTGCGGGGCATTGTGCAGGAACTAAAAGAACGAGGACATGACGTACAGGTATACGAGCCGGAAAACGGCTGGAGTTTACAAAACTTAATAGGTGAATACGGCGAAGAAAAGTTAGATGAACTACAAAATTATTATCCGGGTCTTCAAACCAACTTCTATCAGGTAGCTACTATAGATCTGGATGTTGTTTTAAGAGATGCTGATTTGGTATTGGTACACGAGTGGAACGACCATGAACTAGTAAAAAGAATAGGAGAACACCGGGTTAATAATCAATATAAATTAATTTTTCACGATACCCATCACCGCGCCGTTACTGAAAAAGCTAGTGTGGCCGCTTACGATCTGCGCCATTACGACGGCGTTTTGGCTTTTGGAGAAGTTGTTAAAAATATATACCTGCAAGAAGCCTGGACGAAGAATGCCTGGACCTGGCACGAAGCCGCCGATGATTCAGTTTTCTACCCCCGAACTCGCACCTCTGATGACGGAGATTTGGTCTGGATTGGTAATTGGGGAGATGAAGAACGTACCGCCGAACTGCACGAATTTCTTATTGAGCCGGTAAAAGCATTAAAATTGAAAGCTAAAATTTATGGCGTGCGGTATCCGGCGCATGCTTTGCAAGCTCTGGCTGATGCGGGTATTGAATACGGCGGGTGGTTGCCAAATTACAAGGCGCCGGAGGTATTTGCCAATTACAAAGTTACAGTACACGTTCCCCGACGGCCTTATGTAGCGGCTCTGCCGGGCATTCCCACCATTCGTCCGTTCGAAGCCCTAAGTACCGGTATTCCTTTAATTTCGGCTCCTTGGGAAGATGCTGAACATTTATTTACGCCCGGTCAGGACTTTTTAGTTGCTCGCAACGGAGCCGAAATGAAACAGCACTTGCAAAATATATTGCAAAATGAGGAGTTAGCTAGCAACTTAAGACAAAACGGATTAAAAGTAATCAACCAGAAACATACTTGTGCGCACCGTATAAACCAGTTGGAAAAGATATGCGAGGAAATCGGCATTCATCCAACTAAAATATACGGGAATCAAAAAGATGAAATTAGCTATGCAAAATAAATCTAAATTAAAAATTGCCTTCTTCGGTTCCAGTTTGGTTTCGGCGTACTGGAACGGGGCGGCCACGTATTACCGCGGCATGGTGCGAGCTTTGCACGAGCGGGGCCACGAGGTTACCTTTTATGAACCGGACGCCTACCAGCGGCAGGAACACCGGGATATGCCCGATCCGGAATGGGCAACGGTAGTCGTATATCCAGCTACCGAAGAAGCGGTTTACAAAGTATTAGCGGCCGCCAGCCATGCCGATCTGGTAATAAAAGCGAGCGGTGTAGGCGTTTTTGATGAATTATTAGAGGCCGAAGTCTTGAAGCTGCAAACTTCACAACGTCTGGTGGCTTTCTGGGATGTTGATGCGCCGGCAACCTTGGACCGGGTACAAAATAATCCCTCTGATCCATTTCTGCCCCTTATTTCGCAGTACGATTTAATTTTAACGTATGGTGGGGGCGAGCCGGTTATACAAGCCTACCGGGCCCTGGGAGCCAAAGAATGCATTCCGGTTTACAATGCCTTGGATACCACCACTCATTTTCCGGTTCCGCCCGAGCCTAAGTTTGCTTGTGATTTAGCCTTTTTGGGTAATCGTTTGCCCGACCGGGAAACTAGGGTGGAACATTTCTTTTTAGATGTAGCTGCCAAATTGCCGCAAAATAAATTCATAATTGGCGGTAGCGGTTGGGGCGATAAACCGATGAGCCAAAATATAACGTACATTGGCCACGTGTATACCCAGGAACACAATGCTTTTAATTGTACGCCTAAAGCCGTTTTAAATATTAGCCGGGAAAGTATGGCCCGCTACGGGTTTTCACCGGCCACCCGGGTTTTTGAAGCCGCTGGTGCTGCGGCCTGCATTATTACCGATTATTGGGAAGGTATAGATTCTTTTTTTAACCCCGGTACGGAGATATTAGTAGCACGCGATGGGGACGAAGTAGTACAAATACTGGCGGAACTAACCGCCGAAAAAGCCGAAGAAATAGGTAAGGCGGCTTACGCAAAAGTTTTAGCTTCTCACACCTATGCTCACCGGGCAGATGAACTAGAAAAATTGCTTTCCGCGAAAATAGCGGAACGGAAGGAGGCTTTGGTATGAGTCCGGCCCCTCTGCAGATTGTAGTTTTGGGTTTATCCATTACTTCTTCCTGGGGCAATGGGCACGCCACTACCTTCCGGGGTTTGGTGCGCGAATTAGCGGCCCGTAGTCACCAGATATTGTTCTTGGAACGTGATGTGTCCTGGTACGCTTCACACCGTGATTTACCTAATCCAGGTTACTGCCGAACCGAATTATATAGTTCGCAGGCTGATTTGCATAATCGCTTTGCAGATGAAGTACGCGAAGCTGATTTAGTAATAGTGGGATCGTACGTGCCCGAAGGAGTAGCCGTCGGCGAGTGGGTTTTAAAAACAGCGTTGGGTATAAAAGCATTTTACGATATTGATACGCCGGTTACCTTAGCCAAGCTGGAGCGTAACGATTTTGAATACCTGCATCCGCAGTTAATACCCCAATATGATTTATACTTGTCTTTTACCGGCGGACCTACCCTGGACCGGTTAGAAAAAGTTTATGGTTCGCCCATGGCGCGGCCTTTGTATTGTTCTTATGATCCGGATTTGTATTTTCCCGAGCCACAGGAAATACAATGGGACTTGGGGTATTTAGGCACGTACAGCGACGATCGGCAGCCGCCATTAGAAAAGCTGATGTTAGATGCGGCCCGGCAATGGTCAACCGGAAAGTTTGTCGTGGCCGGTCCGCAGTATCCGGCAACAATACAATGGCCGGCAAATACCCAGTATATTCATCATTTACCACCCGCCGAGCACCGGCAATTTTACAACAGCCAGCGCTTTACCCAAAATATTACCCGGGCCGATATGATCAAAGCGGGTTATTCGCCAAGTGTTCGGCTGTTTGAAGCGGCTGCTTGCGGTACTCCTATTATCAGTGATTTTTGGGAAGGACTCGACTCCTTGTTTACGTTTGATTCCGAAATATTAATTTCCTATTCCGCCCAAGATACCTTGCACTTTTTAAAAGATATATCAGAGCAGGAGCGAAAAGTCCTGGGAGAAAGAGCCCGGCAAAAAGTACAGCATAACCATACCGCTGCGCACCGGGCTTTAGAACTGGAAAAATATGTGAAAGAACTAACAGGTTCATATAATACTCTTGCCTAATAGCTTTAAAGGATAATTTTTAGCTTTTAATAGACATCAGTTTTTTTTAAAAGAATATTATTTTATTAAACATAGGTACATCCTTTCGACGACAAGATTCTACCGAATTAACTTGCTTATGCGAATAGCATAACTTTCTCGGATGCTGAAAAGTAGAGCGGAAGTAGCTTTATAATTAAAAAACATGACTAATATACAGGAAGACATACAAAAATTAGGGCCTTGGTTTCACAACATTCATTTACCCGATGGTTCGCAAACGGCACCTAACCATACTTTTGGTGATTTCCCTGCCTTTAAATGGAAAGAAATAGAGCGCTGCATTCCGGTTGATTTGCAAGGTTGGAGAGTACTGGATGTTGGTTGTAATGCGGGATTTTACACGGTAGAATTAGCTAAAAGGGGCGCGCAGGTATTAGGTATTGATGTAGATCCGCATTATTTAAAGCAAGCCAACTGGGTAGCGCAACAATTTGGGTTTGCAGATCGGGTGGAGTTCCGGCAGATGCAGGTATACGATGTAGCTCATTTAAACGAAAAGTTTGATTTGATCTGGTACATGGGCGTTTTGTATCATTTACGTTATCCTTTGCTGTCGCTGGATATTTTATCGCAAAAACTAAATAAACTTATGGTATTCCAAACTTTAACCATGCCGGGAGAAGAAGCGTTGGAAATCCCCCAGGACTTAGATATCAATCAACGGGAAGAAATGCAAAAACCTGGCTGGCCCGTTATGGCTTTTATTGAAAAAAGATTAGCGGGCGATGTAACTAATTGGTGGGCCCCCAACCACGCGGCTATTGAAGCTATGTTGCGTTCCTGCGGTTTAAAAGTAACCCAACATCCGGCACATGAAACCTACTTGTGCGAGCCGGATACAGCCAATAAGAACAGCACCCACGTCTGGAATAATTCGGAATACTTGTCGGCTACCGGACAAGATTGGCAGGAGGCGGTAAAAACAAAAATAGCGGGAAAAAACCGCACCATTACTTCCTGATTTTATTTCTCTATTAAAGCTGCAAAAATTAGATATTTGCCTAAAACATATATACATCTAACAGGTTTATGAATAACTAATAAAAGTCATGTTTCTAGCATCCTGAAATTGGTTGAGTGATAAATGAAATATTCAAAACTTATCAATTTGGCAGCACAAAAACCAGATACTATAATAATTAGAATCTTTTGTGAAAGTAAAACTTTAAAATGATTCTAATTTTACCTGTTAATCTAAGTAAGAATTAAGTAGCCATGAGGGAACCTGTAAAGGTAGCAGAGAGAATAGATAATATAAGTGCAAACTCAGTATTACCCTGGATTCAGGTGGCGCCAGATGCCCCATATTTTATAACTGAAAAAGGCGAGAATTGGACTCCGATCGGGCAAAATGATGCGATTACCTGGCCGGAATTTGCCGGTTTATTTCGCCAGAAAAACATTGCTGCCGTAGATGCTCATTTAGGTTACTTAGCCGAAAACGGCGTAACGTGCTTGCGGTTTATGCTAGAGTATAGTCAAACGGAAAACCGGTATTTGGAAAAGCCAGTGGGTAAATACCAACCCAATATGGTTCGGCTCTGGGACGATCTATTCTCTTTGTGCGAAAAACATGGTTTGCGAATTCTGTTAACCCCGTACGATACATTTTGGATGTGGATTCGCTGGAAACACCACCCGTATAATCGCGCCAACGGTGGCCCTTGTGCCAAGCGCTCACAATGGTTGTTGTGCCCCAGCACCTTAGAAGCCATTAAAAACCGGTTAACTTTTGCCGCAGAACGCTGGGGGGGCAGCGGTGCTCTTTTTGCCTGGGATCTCTGGAATGAGATTCATCCGGCTCACGCAGAAAATAACATTAGTGTTTTCTCATCCTTTATCAGCCAGATAAGTAATCATTTGCGGGAAGTGGAATATAAGCTTTATGACCGAACCCACTTACAAACTGTTTCTATATTTGGTCCCGTTCTTAATGAACACCCTGCTGTAGCAGATGTTATTTTTCGCCATCCAGAGCTTGATTTTGCTACCACGCATTTCTACGACGCCAAAACTATTAATCACCCCAAAAATACGGTTGCGCCCGCCATTTGTACGGGTAGTTTAATCCGGGAAGCATTGGCGCATTTATCCCCGCAACGACCTTTTTTCGATTCAGAGCACGGACCAATTCATGCGTTTAAAGATTTACACCGGACCTTACCCGAGCCTTTTGACGATGAATATTTCCGGTACATGCAATGGGCTCATTTTGCTTCGGGCGGAGCGGGAGGGGGCATGCGGTGGCCCAACCGGCACCCGCACGTACTGACACCGGGTATGCGAATTGCTCAGAAAAGCTTAGCTGCCTTTATGCATTATATTAACTGGCGTACTTTCCGGCGCCGAAATTTAAAGGAGGAAATCAAAATATCATCATCGGCTTGCGTGGGCTTTGCCTGCGGCAGTGAAGAACAAGCGGTGGTTTGGTTACTCCGTAAAGATAAAATAGAAAAGAAAGGTCAGATAGCCGCCGCTGCGGAACCAATAGCTTTTAAGCTGATATTACCGGGATTACGGGCGGGCAGGTATTTGATTACTTTTTGGAATACCTTAACGGGCACCGAAACGGGTAATCAGGAAATAATAAAGGATGATTTAGATTTACAAATAGAAGTTACTGCCTTAATCACCGATATAGCTTTAGCAGTGGTGAAAAAATAAGGAATATAATAAAGGTGTACTAGTTGTTGTACACCTTTATCACAAATACAAAATCATCAATTCTTTTGAGTTGTCGGGTACGCGAAGCACCAGCCAATAAATTTGATTTAGATAATTTAATAGGCGTATCTAACGAATCCTGAGATAACTGCTCTACTAATTGTTGCAGATAAGCTGATTTTAC
>Ga0210040_10005159_pt1 | contig 16732 bp, 15 predicted proteins | sample CryGeyCG12114_NA_FD_185462 | JGI IMG/M metagenome (GOLD analysis project Ga0210040, IMG submission 185462) | Groundwater microbial communities from aquifer - Crystal Geyser CG19_WC_8/21/14_NA (SPAdes) (version 2) | ecosystem: Environmental > Aquatic > Deep subsurface > Groundwater | place: USA... | reverse complement strand
GGCGAGCGGGTGGACGACGGGCGGGTGGACGACGGGCGGGTGGACGACGGGCGGGTGGACGACGGGCGGGTGGACGACGGGCGGGTGGACGACGGGCGGGGGAGCGAGCAGAGCGCCCGGGTGCTCACCCCCTGGATCACCGACCTGCTCGACGAGGCGGCCGGTCTCCCGCCGGGGTCGGGCCCGCTGCTGTTCGGCCACCTCTGGGCGGGGCCGGGAGCGGCGCCCCTGCCCGGCCTCGACGAGGCGCCGCCGGACGCCGCCGTGCGCCTCCAGGTGGTCACCACCTCCGTGACGCACGGGCGCCCGGTCCGGATCCCCTTCGACCCCACCCGCGCGAGCGCCCCCGCCCTGTACGTCCACCCGGCGGAGATGCGCCGGCTGCTGCCCGAGCGCGTCGTGGCGTGGCTCGAGGAGCACCCGCCGCCGCTGCCGCAGGACCCGGCGCAGCGGCTCGCCCGCCGGGCGCGCGACGCGCTCCTGCGACCGCTCGTGCCGCTGCCCGCGGCGTCCGACCTGCCCGTGGTCGTCGCCGTCCGCGCGAGCCTGAGCTTCCCGCTGCTGCTGAGCGCGGTGCCCTTCCACGCCGTCGCGGAGAACGCCTCGGCCCCCGCGCTGCGGCGCCTGCGCGAGGTGGTGGCCGAGGTGCTCGAGGTAGCACCCCTCGCGGGAGGGGCCCTCGACGGGGGAGCACCGGCGGCGGACGGCCGGAGCGAGCGCGACGACGCCGCGCTGGTGGAGGTGCTGGGGCGCCTCGCCGGGGCGCGCCCCACCACGTACCGCGTGTGGACGACCGACGGGGGCGTCACGAGCAACTTCCCCATCCACTTCTTCGACACCTTCGCGCCCGCGCGGCCCACGTTCGGCGTGACCCTGCGCCCGGCGCGGGAGCCGTCAGGACCAGGGGCCGCGCCCCCCGGACTCCTCGCCCCCGACCACCGCGACTCTCCCTCCCTCGACGCCGACCCGTTCGAGCCGGACCCCCTCGACCCCGGGGACCCGGGCCCGGTCGACGACGCGCTGCCGCCGGTGCTCCACCCGCTGGACGAGGGCCCGCCGAGCACGTGGCGGTTCGTGCGCGCCGTCGCCGCGACGACGCAGGACTGGTCCGACGTCGTGCAGCTGCCGCTGCCCGGCTTCCGCGACCGCATCGCCCAGGTCGACGTCGACCCCGGGGACGGCGGGTGGGACCTGGGCATGCGGCCCGAGGCCATCGCGCGCCTCGCCGAGCGGGGGCGCGCGGCCGGCGTGGCCCTGAGGGAGCGCTTCACGGCTCCCGGCGCCGACGGGTGGACGGGGTGGGAGCGGCACCGGTGGACGAGGCTGCGGGCCGACCTGCCCCTCCTCGAGACAGCGGCGGAGGAGCTCGCGGCGGCGCTCGACCCCGCGAGCGCGCCGGCGGGCGAGCGCGACCTGCGCGACCTGCTGCGGCTGCCCGTCGACGAGGCACCCGCGCACCGGTGGACGGGGTCGCCGCAGCGCCGCAGGGCCCAGCACGCGCTCGCGGCGCTGCTCGAGGCCTCGCCCGAGGGGGTCCCGCCGCGGGACCGGCTCGACGCGGGGGCCCCGGAGCCCGCCCTGGCGCTGCGGTACGTCCCCCGCGACGGCACCTGAGCCCGTCCCGCGCGGGCGCTCGCCCCGCCGGCTCAGACGGCGCGCACGGGCCGCCGCCGGCGGCCGCGCCGTCGCACCACGACGACGGCGACGACCACCAGCAGCGCCAGCGCGACGAGGACGAGCAGCGGGGCCAGGAGCGCGGAGGCGATGAGCCCCAGGGAGAGGGCGTCCTCGGCGACCGAGGCCACGGGGGCGCCGATCCCGAAGGTCGTCGCGTTGACGACCGCCCGGCCGGCGGCCTTGAGGAGATGGACCACCAGGGCCAGGGCGGCCCCCGCCAGGACGGTCGGCCAGTCCAGCGAGGCGAGCCAGGAGCCGAGATCGGTGCCGGGGCTCGCGACGGCGGCGCCGGGGCCGTCCGTCCCGGCGCTCGCGGCCGCACCGCCGGCGAGCGGGCGCACCACCGTCTGCAGGGCGTCGTTGACGTGGTCGACCCCGGGCGCCTTGTCGGCGAGGGCCTCGACGAGCAGCAGCACGCCGAGGCCGACGAGCACGGCGGGCTCGGTGAGCCACGACCAGCCGTCGGGCAGCGCGAGGACGTCCGTGAACCGGGCGACGAGCCCCAGGACGAGCAGCGGCATCCACGCGTTGAGCCCGGCGGCGCTCGCGAGCCCCGCCCCGGTCAGCAGCTCCACGGGTCCCCCTCCGCCGGCGTCCTGCGCACCCGTCCTCGGACCCGGCTCACGCTGCGGACCGCCGAGCGTCCCGGCGCGGTGGTGCGCGAGCGGGCCGTCAGCCGGCGGCCCTCACCGAGCGGGGCGCCCCTCGTCGGTGCCCGCGGCGGGGCTCCCGCCGCCGACGACGCGCTCGACGACGAGCAGGGCCACGACGAAGGCGGCGCCCACGAGCACCAGGCCGAGGACGGGCAGGACGTCGCCGGAGGGGGCGAGGACGCCGCGGTCCTCGGTCTGCCACGGCCACAGGGCGCGCAGCGAGCCCACCATCAGCCCGGTCATGACGGCGAGCGTGACGGCGCGGTGGGTGGCCAGCAGGTGCTGCAGCAGCCGGACGAAGAGGGCCAGCCCGACGACGGCGCCCAGCGCGAAGGCGGCGAGGTAGCCGAGGTCGCGCGCGTTGACCGCGGCGAGCGTGGGCTCGTACAGGCCGACCGTCGCGAGGAGGAAGGAGCCGGAGACGCCCGGCAGCACGAGCGCGCAGATGGCGACGGCGGCCGCCACCGACACCAACGGCAGCGGCGGGTCGGCCGCCGAGCCCGGGGGCAGGCCCGTGAGCACGAAGGCCAGCACCGCCGAGAGGGCGGTCAGCAGGACGAGCCGGGCCGTCCACCGGCCGACCATCATCGCCGGCACGGCGAGGGAGGCCAGGACGAGCCCGGCGAAGACGGCGCGCGACCCGACCGGGTGCTCCTCGATCAGCGGCTCGATGAGCCGGGCCCCGACGACCACGGCCACGACCATCCCCAGGAGCACGGGGGCGACGACGCGCCAGGAGCCGAGCGCGAGCTCCTCGCGCGCACCGCGCACGTCCCGCGCGAGCAGCCGGCGGGCCGCCGTGACCGTGTGCCCGGCCGTGTCGATCAGCGTCTCGTAGACACCGGTGATCAGGGCGATGGTGCCGCCGCTCACGCCGGGCACCACCTCGGCGCCGCCCATGAGCAGCCCCCGCCCGACGTGCAGGGGCACGGAGCTGACCGGCGTGCGGGTCCCGGCCCGCTGCGTCGTCATGGGAGAACCGTAGGCGGGGGCTCCCCGGACGGCCGGGTGGTGGACACGACGTCCCTCCCGTGGTCCACCCGGGTCCGCCGCCACCGCCGCAGGGCACGTCATTCTGACGGCGGGTTGACGGAAAAAAGGGCGGCGCCTAGCGTCCGCGGCGTGGTCAAGCACGCCGACGTGCAGGCGCTCGTGCGCCGCACCCACGAGGAGCGGGTCCTCGACGCCCTGCGCAGTCGTGGACCCCTGAGCCGGTCGCGGCTCGCGGAGGTCGTCGGCCTCTCCCGGTCGACGCTGTCGGAGATCACGGCGCAGATGCTGCGGCGCGGGGCCGTCGTCGTGGTCGGCACCGACGCCGCCGAGCGCAGCGGGAGCGGCCGCCCGGCCGAGCGGCTGGCGCTCGACCCGGCGTCCGGGCAGTTCCTCGGCGTGGACATCGGCCACCGACGGGTGCACGTCGCCGTCGCCGACGCCTCCCGGGAGGTGATCGCCACCGCCGAGGACTCCTGGCCCGCGGGCACCGGCTGGCAGGAGCGCCTCGCCCGCACGTTCGAGCTCGTGGACGAGATGACGCGGGAGCGCGGCATCCACCTGGGCGCCCTGCAGGCCGTCGGCGTCGGGGTCCCCGGGCCCTACCGCTCGGTCCCCGAGCCGGGCTCCGGCCCCGAGGCGGGCTGGGGGCGCAGCCGGGTGACGACCGAGAGCACCCGGGCCGCGTTCGGCGAGCGCTTCGGCACCCCCGTCGTCGTCGACAACAACGTGCGCTTCGCGGCCCTCGCCGAGGCGCTGCACGCCGACCCCCAGACCCGCGAGCTCCTCTACGTGCGCCTGGGTGACGGCGTGGGGGGCGGCCTGGTCTGCGACGGCCGGCTGCTCACCGGTGCGGCCGGGCTGGCCGGCGAGGTCGGCCACGTGCGCGCGGTGCCGGGCGGGGCGGCGTGCCGCTGCGGCAAGCGCGGCTGCCTCGAGACCGTGGCCTCCACGTCCGCCGTGCTCGACGAGTGCCGCCGTCGGGGCGCGGCCACCTGGACGCTCGACGACCTCGCGCAGCTGGTCGAGGCCGGCGACCCGGTCGTCGAGGAGGTGCTGTCCGAGGTGGGCACCGCGCTCGGCAGCGCGCTCGCCGCAGCGGCGATGGTCCTCAACCCCGCCGACGTCGTCGTGGCGGGCGAGGTGGCGCGGGCCGCCCCCCGGGTCGTGGAGCAGGCGGCGGCCGTCGCCGCCCGCGAGCTCTCCTCCCTGGAGGACGCCGCCCCGCGGGTGCGCCCCGCGCGGCTGCCCGCCGGCGCCGGCGCCCTCGGGGCGCTCGCCGTGCTGGTCGAGCAGGCCCTCCAGCTCTCCGGCGACCTCCGGGACGACCACCCGGCGCCCTCCCCCGACCCCCTGGTGCGAAGGAGCACACACGTGACACCCCCTCCCCGACGGCGGCCGGCGCCGCCCGTGCTCGCGCGCGCGGTGCCGTCGTGACCGCCACGGCCGCGTCGGAGCGCACGGCGACGCCGACCGGCACGGCGCGGCAGCGCACCCGCCGCCGCCCCAGCCTCCTGCTGGTGCTCAACGTCATCTCGGTCATCGGCGGCATCGGCATCTGGTGGCTCCTGTCGCTGTCCGGGCTGCAGCTGCCCACGCCGGCGGAGGTCGTGGCCCAGGGCGCGGCCCTGCTGCGCGACGGCACGCTGCAGCAGGACCTGCTGGCCAGCTTGGGCCGCGTCCTCGCGGGCTTCCTGCTCGGCTCCGCCGCCGCCGTCCCCGTCGGCTTCCTCATGGGCTGGTACACGGTGGCGCGCGGGCTCTTCGAGCCCTGGATCCAGTTCTTCCGGACCATCCCGCCGCTCGCGCTGCTGCCCCTGGTGCTCGTCCTCATGGGCATCGGGGAGACGCCGAAGATCTTCGTCATCTTCCTGGCGGCGTTCCTGGCCTGCGTCATCTCGACCTACCAGGGGGTCGTCAGCGTCGACCGCACGCTGCTCAACGCGGCCCGGGTGCTCGGCGCCCGCGACGGCACCATCTTCGCCCGGGTGGTCGTCCCCGCCTCGACCCCGTTCATCCTCGTCGGCATGCGCGTCGGCCTCGGGTCGGCGTGGGCGACGCTCGTGGCCGCCGAGCTGCTGGCCGCCCAGCAGGGCATCGGCCACCGGATGCAGACGGCTCAGATCTTCTTCGACATCCCCACGATCTTCGTGGGGATCGTGGTCATCGGCGTCCTCGGTCTGATCATGGATCGGCTGCTGCTGCTGGCCGAGAGCCGCCTGACCGGGTGGCAGGAGCGCCGATGACGACGCAGGAGGACCAGAGCATGAGCCCCACCCCGACCGCGGCCGGCGCGGCGAAGATCTCCGTCCGGGAGGTGACGAAGGTCTTCCAGGTCGGCGGCGAGGACTTCACCGCCCTGGACCGGGTGTCCCTCGACATCGCGGACAACGAGTTCGTCACCGTCGTGGGTCCCTCGGGCTGCGGCAAGAGCACGATGATGAACATCCTCGCGGGCCTCGACGAGCCGACCTCCGGCGAGGCGGTCGTCGCCGGGAAGCCCGTCGAGGGGCCGGGCCCCGACCGCGGCGTGATCTTCCAGCAGTACGCCCTCTTCCCGTGGCTCACCGTGCGCCAGAACGTGGAGTTCGGCCTGCGCACGGCCCGGGTGCCGCGGCGCGAGCGGGCCGAGCGCGTCGAGCGGTTCATCCGCCTGGTGGGCCTCGAGCAGTTCGCGGACGCCCTGCCCAAGACGCTGTCGGGCGGCATGAAGCAGCGCTGCGCCATCGCCCGGGCCTACGCCGTCGACCCCTCGATCCTCCTCATGGACGAGCCCTTCGGCGCCCTCGACGCCCTGACCCGCGTCAACCTCCAGGGCCAGCTGCTGGAGACCTGGAGCCAGGACCGGCGCACGGTCATGTTCATCACCCACGACGTCGACGAGGCGGTCTTCCTCGCGAACCGAGTCGTCGTCATGGCCGCCCGACCGGGCCGCATCTTCGACGTCGTCGACGTCGACCTGCCCTACCCCCGCACCGAGGACATGCGCCTCTCCCCGGAGTTCACCCGCCTGCGCAACCGCGTCTGGCACTCCGTGTACCACCAGCACGCCGGCACCGCCGCCGACCCCGCGCCGTCGTCGACGACGGCCTGAGCAGACAGGACCCACCCATGACCACCACCACCACCCGCCGCGCCGCCGCGGTCGGCACCGCCCTCGTGCTCAGCGTCGCGATGGCGGCCTGCGGCTCCGACGACTCCACCTCCGCCGGGAGCGACCCTGCCGCCAGCGGCGGCGGCGAGCAGGAGACCCTCGAGGTGAACTTCGGCTACATCCCCGACTTCAACGGCACCAGCCTGCTGGCCGTGGCCGAGGACCAGGGCCTGTGGGAGGAGCACGGGCTCGACGTCACGACGTCGACGTTCACCAACGGCCCGCTGCAGATCCAGGCACTGAGCACCGGGGACCTCGACTTCGGCTACATCGGGCCCGGTGCGTTCTGGCTCCCGGAGTCCGGCCAGGCCAAGATCGTCGCGATCAACACCATCGGCGACGCCGACCGCGTCATCACGCAGCCGGGCATCGACTCGGTGGCCGACCTCAAGGGGAAGAACGTGGGGGTCCCGCAGGGCACCTCCGGCGACATGATCCTCACGCTGGCCCTCGAGGAGGCCGGGCTGACCAAGGACGACATCAACGTCGTCAACATGGACGCCGCCACGCTCGTGCCCGCGTTCGCCTCCGGGCAGGTCGACGCCGCGGGCTTCTGGTACCCGGCCATCGCGACGATCAAGGAGTCCGTGCCGGACCTCAACGAGCTGGCCAAGAACTCCGACTTCGAGGACGTCATGGCCTTCCCGACGGCGTTCGTCGCCGGCAACGACGTCGTCGCCGACGACCAGGAGAAGGTCGAGCGCGTGCTGGCCGTCCTGCGCGAGGCCAACGACTACCGCGCCGAGAACCTGGACGAGACCGTCCAGCTCACGGCCGACATGCTCCAGCTCGACCCGGAGCAGGTGGCCGCCGACGCCGCCAACTCCAAGCTCATGACGACGGCCGAGATCGACACCGCGACCGAGGACGGCACCGTCGACGGCTGGCTCCAGGCGATGGGCGACTTCTTCGTCGACGCCGGCCAGCTCGAGGAGGTCCCGGACCCCTCCACCGTGTACACGGGCGACCTCTACACCTCGGCCGGGGAGTGACGCCTCGGTGACGAGCCCGCGCAACGTCCTGTTCCTCATGACCGACCAGCACCGGGTCGACACGCTGGGGGCCTACGGGGCCACGGCGGCGCCGACCCCGGCGCTGGACGGCCTGGCGGCCACGGGCACCCGCTTCGACCGCTGGTACACGCCGTCGGCGATCTGCACCCCGGCCCGGGCCAGCCTGCTCACGGGCGAGCTGCCCTTCCGGCACAAGCTGCTGGCGAACGCCGAGCGCAACGTCGGGTACATCACCGACCTGCCCGACGACCAGTGGTCCTTCTCCCGCGGTCTGCGGGAGAAGGGGTACAACGTCGGGCTCATCGGCAAGTGGCACGTCGGCACCGAGCGGACGGCGGCGTCCTTCGGCTTCGACGGGCCCGACCTGCCGGGGTGGCACAACCCGGTGGACCACCCGGAGTACGTGGCGTACCTGGAGGAGAACGGCTACCCGCCGTACGCCATCAGCGACCGCATCCGCGGGGTGCTGCCCAACGGCGGGCCGGGCAACCTCCTCGCCGCGCGCCTGCACCAGCCGGTGGAGGCGACGTTCGAGCACTGGCTGGCCACGCGGACGATCCAGCAGCTGGAGGAGTACGCCCGCGACCACCGCGACAGCGGGAAGCCCTTCTACCTGGCCATGCACGTCTTCGGCCCGCACCTGCCCTACGTGCTGCCCGACGAGTTCTTCGACCTGGTGGACCCGGCGACGGTCGAGCTGCCGGCGTCGGTGGCCGAGACGTTCGAGGGCAAGCCGCCGGTCCAGCGCAACTACAGCGCGCACTGGACCTTCGACACCATGCCCGCGGAGACCTCGCGCAAGCTCCTGGCGATCTACCACGGGTACGTCGCGATGATCGACGCGGAGATCGGCCGCGTGCTGGAGGCGCTCGAGCGCCTCGGGCTCACGGACGACACCGCCGTCTTCTTCACCTGCGACCACGGGGAGTTCACCGGCGCCCACCGGCTCCACGACAAGGGCCCGGCCATGTACGAGGACGTCTACCGGACGCCGGGCATCGTCCGGGTGCCCGGGGCTCCGGCGGGTCAGGTCCGGGACGAGTTCGTCAGCCTCGTGGACTGCACGGCCACCATCTGCGAGCTCGCCGGCGTGGAGCACGCCTCGGCGGTGGACTCGCGCAGCCTGCTGCCGCTCGTCGAGGGCGAGCAGGTGCCCTGGGCGCAGGACGTGGTGTGCGAGTTCCACGGGCACCACTTCCCGTACCCGCAGCGGATGCTGCGCACCGACCGGTACAAGCTCGTCGTTAACCCCGAGTCGGTCAACGAGCTCTACGACCTCCTCGAGGACCCCGACGAGCTCGTCAACCGCTACGAGGACCCGGCGCTGGCGGAGCTGCGCGCCGAGCTCACCCGGACGCTGTACACGCGGCTGCGGGAGCGCGGGGACAACTTCTTCCACTGGATGACGTCCATGTACGACGTCGGCCGGCTCGACCACGACCCGATGATGAGCGGCCTCGACGAGCAGACCTACGCCGCGCAGGAGGTGCGATGACCCGCCGGCCGAACGTCGTGATGGTGCTCACCGACGACCACGCGGCGCACGCCATCAGCGCGTACGGGTCGGCGGTGAACACCACCCCGCGGATCGACGAGATCGCCGAGCGGGGGGTGCGGCTGGACAGCTGCTTCGCCACGAACTCGCTGTGCTCGCCGAGCCGGGCGTCGATCCTCACCGGCACCTACAGCCACGTGAACGGCGTCTCGACCCTCGTGACGCCGATCGACGCCGGCCAGCCGACGTTCATCTCGCAGCTGCGGGAGGCGGGCTACCGCACGGCCATGGTCGGCAAGTGGCACATGGGCGACGGCGAGGGGCACGATCCCCAGGGATTCGACTACTGGGACGTCGTCCTCGAGCAGGGCGAGTACGTCGACCCGCGCTTCCTCTCCGAGGACGGGCTCCGCACGGTCGAGGGCTACGCCACCGACATCATCACCGACCTGTCGATGGACTGGGTGGACTCCCTGCCCGACGACGGGAGGCCGTGGTGCGTGCTCGTCTACCACAAGGCGCCGCACCGCCCCTGGGTCCCGGACGAGGCGCACGCGGGGATGTACGCCGGGCAGCAGATCCCGCTGCCGGCGACCTGGGACGACGACCTGTCGACCCGGTCGGTCTCCGCGCGGCGGGCGGCCATGCGCATCGCCGAGCACCTCAACGCCGAGGACCTCAAGGTCGACCCGCCCGCGGGCCTGTCCTACGAGGAGACGGCGCTGTGGAAGTACCAGCGCTTCATGGAGGACTACCTCGCGTGCGTCGCCTCGGTCGACGACAACGTCGGCCGGCTGGTGGACTGGCTGCGCGCGCGCGGCGACCTCGACGACACCCTGCTCATGTACGCCTCGGACCAGGGCTTCTTCCTCGGCGACCACGGCTGGTTCGACAAGCGGTTCATGTACGAGGAGTCGCTGCGGATGCCGCTGGTCGTCTCCTACCCCGCGCGCATCCCGGCCGGGCAGGTGCACACGGGCATCGTGACCAACGTCGACTTCGCCCAGACGATCCTCGAGGCGGCCGGCGTCGAGGCGCACCCGAGGATGCAGGGGCGCTCCTTCTTCGGGGACCTGACGGGCGACCCGGACGCCCCCGAGCCCGCCGAGGGCATGTACTACCGCTACTGGGAGCACGACGACACCTTCCACAAGGCGCCCGCGCACTACGGCTACCGCACCGACCGCTACAAGATCGTCTACTACTACAACGACGGCATGGGGATCCCGGGCACGGGGCCCTTCACCTACTCGCCCGAGTGGGAGCTGTTCGACCTGAAGGCCGACCCCGGCGAGGTGCGCAACGTCCACGGCGACCCCGCCCACCGCGAGGTCCAGGACCAGATGACCGCGGCGCTGTGGCGCGCGCAGGCCGCGGTGGGCGACGAGCCCCACCCGAGCCAGCCCCGCCCCGCCGGCCTCTGACGCGCGCGGGCCCCGCCCCCGCCGGGGCCCGCGCGCTCCACCGGGGCCTCCTCCGCCGTCGCGGCGCCGCAGGACCTCAGCCCCGCGGCGCGAGCACGGCGGCGGCGTCGCGCACCCGCGTGCGCAGCCGGTACAGGCTCGTCGAGGCGGTGACGAAGACGTCGGTGCCGGCCCCGCCGCCGAAGCACAGGTTGCTCACGACCTCGCCGACGGGCACGCGCCCGACCTCGCTGCCGTCCGGGCGCAGGACGAGCACCGCGGTGGCGCTCGTCGTCCAGACGTGGCCGTGCTCGTCGACGCGGACGCCGTCCGGCAGCCCGGGGTCCACCTCGGCGAGCACCCGGCCGCGCTCGCAGCGGCGCCCGTCCACGACGTCGTAGGCGTGGACGGCGTGCCCGTCGCCGGGCGGGTCGTCGTCGCGGGTGGGCGAGCGGGAGGAGTCCGCGACGTAGAGGACGCGCTGGTCGGGGGAGAAGGCGAGCCCGTTGGGCATCGCCACGTCGGTGACGACGGCGTCGAGCTCACCGGTGGCCGGGTCGTGCCGGAAGACGTGGTGGCCGCCGTACTCCTCCTCGCCGGGGTGGCCCTCCGCCGCGCGGTGGATGCCGTACGAGGGGTCGGTGAACCAGACGGTGCCGTCCGAGCGGACGACGACGTCGTTGGGCGAGTTGAGCCGGTGCCCCCGCCAGGAGTCGACGAGGCCGGTGACGACGCCGTCGCGCTCGACCTCGACGCGGCGCCGCCCGTGCGAGCACTGCACGACCTCGCCGCCGAGGCCGAGCGTGCGGCCGTTGGTGAACTCCACGCCCTCGGCGAGGACGCCCCACGAGCCGGTCGGCTCGTGCCACTCCATCACCCGGTCCCCCGGGATGTCGCTGCAGCGCACCGCCCGTCGGGAAGGCACCCACAGCGGGCCCTCCGCCCAGGCCATGCCACCACCCAGCCGCTCGACCGCCGTGCCACCGGCCAGCAGGTCCTCGAGCTCGTGCCGCGCGTCCACCACTGCTCCACCTCGAGCTGCGCCGCTTCCCCTCGGGCCTTCCCCTCGGGGCCGGGCGGGCGCCACGCTGGCGCCATGCCGATCTTCGCCGACCCCGCCCCCGACGAGCGCGGCCAGCTGCTCGCCTTCCTCGCCGGGCAGCGCGCGAGCCTGCGCGCGCTGCTGTCCGGGCTGACCGAGGAGCAGGCCCGCGCGACGCCGACCGCGAGCGCGATGTCGCTGGCTGCGCTGGTCAAGCACGTCGTCGCCGACGAGCGCCGCTGGGTCGTCGCCGCCGTCGCGGGCCGTCCCGAGGGTCTGTGGCCCGTCCCGGACCCGCAGGCGGAGTGGACGCTGCAGCCCGAGGACACCCTCGAGCACCTGCGCGCCGAGCTCGACGCCGTCGGAGCGCTGACGGAGGAGGTCGTGGGGAGCGCGGACGACCTCGGCGCCCCGTGCCGGATGCCCGGCGCGGGGCACTGGTCGGTGCGCTGGGTGCTGCTGCACCTGCTCGAGGAGAACGCGCGGCACTGCGGCCACGCCGACCTCCTGCGCGAGCAGCTCGACGGCGCGAGCGCGCCGCAGCTCGGGGCGTGAGGTCCGCCGCCGTCCCTAGAGGTAGAGGCTGCCGTCGGCGTACCAGGGCCCGCCGGTGGTGAGGCGACGGCCGGTGACTCGGTGCGGGATGACCCGCACCCAGTGGTCGCGCTCGCCGGGCGCCCACGGGTCGACGCCGGAGCGGCGGGTCCGCTCGACGAGCTCGGCGCGGTGCTCGTCGCCGACCTCCTCGGCCAGGCCCTGCACGAGCACGCTCCACCCGCTGCGCGTGGACGGCTCGACCGAGTCCACCTGGAAGGCCACGTTGCGGTGGTCCACCCGCCGGCGCAGCGGCTCGCCCGTCCGCAGGACGACGACCCCGCCGCTCATCGCGTAGTTCACCGGGACGACGAGCGGGTGCTCGCCCTCGACCACCGCCAGCCGGCCCAGCACCTGCGAGCCGAGCAGCTCGTGGCACTGCGCCGTCGTCAGCTCCTCGAGGCGCTGCTCGTGCGTCGTCATCGTGACCCCCACCTCGTGCGTCGACGTCCGTCCCGACGAGCACACCACCCGGTTGTCGCTCCGACCACGGACCTTCGTCCCGAGGTGGCAGCCCCTCGTCGTGCAAGAGCGCGACGAGAGGCTGCCACCTGGCACCGTCCACAGGCCTCCGGCGAGAGCACCCGGCCGTGAGCACGCTGACGGCGTGCCCCGGACGACCCCGCTGCCGCCGGAGGTGGCCGAGACCGCCGCGCAGCAGGGCGGCTGCCTCTCCCGCGCGCAGCTCGCAGCCCTGGGGGTGCCGCCCGACCGCGTCGCGCGCCAGGTGCGCGCGGCGCGCTGGCAGCGCGCAGGCCCCCTCGTCGTCGCGACGGCGACAGGACCGCTCGGGCGGCGCGGGCAGCAGTGGGCGGCCGTGCTGGCGGCGGGGCCGCGGGCGGCGCTCTGCGGGCTGTCGGCCCTGGAGGTGCACGGCCTCCGCGGCTGGGAGAGGCCCGAGGTCGCCGTGCGGGTCCCGCGCGGGCGCGCCGTGGCGGGCCCGTCGTGGGCGCGGGCGACGTCGAGCCGCCGACCCGCGCGGGTGGTGCGGCGCGGCGGGCTCCCCGTGCTCGCCGTCGAGGACGCCGCGGTGGAGGCGGTCGGGGCGGCGCGGTCGCCGGCGACGGCGGGCGGTCTGCTGGCGGCGGTCGTCCAGCAGCGGCTCACGACGCCGGCGCGAGTGCGGGCCGCCGTCCTCGCGGCGGGACCGGTGCGGCACCGCCGCGAGCTGCTGGCCGTGCTCGACGACGTCGAGGGCGGCGCGCAGGCCCTCTCGGAGGTCCGGCTCGTGCGCCTGTGCCGCGCGGCGCGCCTGCCGGTGCCGGCGCAGCAGGTGGTGCGGCTCGACGGCGCCGGACGCCGTCGCTACCTGGACGCGCTGTGGGAGCTCGACGACGGGCGCCGCGTCCTGCTCGAGGTCGACGGCGTCGGGCACGTCGAGGAGGCCCGCTGGTACGACGACCTGCTCCGTGCCGCGGAGGTCGCCCGGGCGGGCGAGGTGGTGCTGCGCCTGCCGGCGCGGGCGCTGCGGGTCGAGCCGCAGCGGGTGGCGGCGCTGCTGCGACGCCACCTCGTCGGGTGAGGTGGCAGCCCGTCGTCGTGCAAGAGCGCGACGAGAGGCTGCCAGCTGCGCCTCATCGGCGGGTCCGGGGGACGGAGGCGCTCGCGGACGTCGTCGAGCGGTCGCGGCCGTGGTGGCGGGAGGAGGCGGTGCCGCTGCTGCGCGAGGGCCGGACCGTCCTCGTCGTCGCCCACGGCACCTCGCTGCGGGTGCTGTGCGCGGTCGTCGACGACCTCGCGCCCGAGGAGGTCGAGGCGCTGGACCTGCCGACGGGGCAGCCGCCCGCGCCGCCGCCCGCGCCGTCGCCGCCGCCGCCGGCACCTGAGGCGGGCCGGTCGTCCGGTCGCGGGGGCCGGGCACGCTCCGTAGGTTCGGCCGCAGGCTCACGCAGCGGGCCCCACCGCACGCACAGCGCGGGGCCCTCCGGTGCCCGCGGGCACCCGAGCAGAGGACTCCCATGGCGGACACCGCGATCTTCGACGTCGACGGCACCCTCGTCGACACCAACTACCAGCACGCGATCGCCTGGTTCCGGGCCTTCCGGCGCTACGACCTCACCTTCCCGATCTGGCGCCTGCACCGCGGCGTCGGCATGGGCGGTGACGTGTTCGTCCCCGAGCTCGCGGGCCAGGACGTCGAGGAGCGGCACGGCGACGAGCTGCGCGACGCCTGGGTCGAGGAGTTCGACCAGCTCATCGGGGAGATCCAGCCCTTCGAGGGCGCCCACGAGCTGCTGCAGGAGGTCAAGGACCGCGGGTTCAAGGTCGTCCTGGCCAGCTCGGGCAAGAGCAAGCACGTCGAGACCTTCCTCGACCTCATCGAGGGCAAGGACCTCGCCGACGCGTGGACCACGTCCGAGGACGCGGAGACGAGCAAGCCGGCGCCCGACCTGGTGCAGGTCGCGCTCGCCAAGGTCGAGGGCGCCTCGGGAGTGATGGTCGGGGACTCCGTCTACGACGCGCTGGCCGCGGGGAAGCTCGACGTGCCGACGATCGCCGTGCGGACCGGCGGGTTCTCGATCGGCGAGCTCCAGGACGCCGGCGCGGTGCGCGTCTTCGACTCCCTCGTCGAGTTCCGCCAGAACCTCGACGACACGGTCCTGGCGCGCCCGAGCAGCTGAGGCGCTCGCCCACGACGCACCGCCGCACCGCCGCACCGCCGCACCGCCGCACCGGTGCGGCGGGTCGCGTCGTGCCAGGGCTCATGCGCCACCGAGGCCGGAGGAGGACACGCCCTCGATGAAGCGCCGCTGCAGCGCCAGGAAGAGCAGGAGCATCGGCAGCACCATGATCACGCCCGCGGCCCCGATGAGCGTGTAGTCCTGGGTGAAGCCCTGCTGGAAGGTGAAGAAGGTCGTCGAGACGGGGAGCTTGAAGGCGTCCTGGATGAACGTCACGGCGAAGAGGAACTCGTTGTAGGCGGACAGCGCCGTGACGAGCGCGATGGTGAGGAAGCCGGGCGCGGCGTTGGGCAGCACGACCCGGAAGAGCACGCGCAGCTCGCCGGCGCCGTCCATGCGGGCGGCCTCCTCGAGCTCCTTCGGCAGGCCGAGGAGGAACGAGCGCAGGAGCAGCGTCGCGAAGGGGGAGAAGAGGCCCCAGTAGATGATGACGAGGCCGAGGAGCGAGTCGTACAGGTGCGCGTTGGCCCACAGGTAGAACAGCGGGACGAGGAACATCTGCGTGGGCAGCGAGCTGGTGACCAGCAGGTAGGTGATGACGCCGTTGCCGCCCGGCAGGTCGAGCCGGGCCATGGCGTAGGCGGCGCAGCCGCTGATCACGCAGACGCCGGCCACCGTGCCCGCGACGACGATCGCGCTGTTGACCAGTCCCGCACCCATGTTGGCCTGGACCCAGGCGTCGCTGAAGTTGCTCCACTGCAGCGAGCTGGGGAACGACAGCGGGCTCGTCGCCAGCTCGGACTGCGTCTTGAGGGCGCTGAAGACGAAGAGGACGAGCGGCCCGAGCGCGAAGAGGAGGAGCAGCACGAGCAGGACCCAGGTGACTGGGCCGACGCGACCGCGGGCACGGCTGCGCGCCGACGTGGGCTCGGGCGCCAGCCGCTCCACCGGCGCCGGGGTTCCAGTGACAGCGGTCATGCGGACCATCCCCTCCTCTTGCGGATGACGAGGTAACCGGCGACCACCAGGCCGCTGATGAGAGCCATGACGACGCCGACGGCCGAGGCGTAGCCGGCGCGCAGCGAGGCGAAGGCCTCGCGGTACAGCAGGGTGGACAGGACGTCGGTCGCGCCGGCGGGGCCGCCCTGGGTGAGGATGAAGACGTAGTCGAAGGACAGGAACGACCAGATGATCGTCATCAGCCCGAGGAAGACGAAGGTGGGCTGGATGCTCGGCAGGGTGATGGACCAGAACTGGCGCGAGGGGCCGGCGCCGTCCAGCGAGGCCGCCTCGTAGAGCTCCCGCGGCACGCCCTGCATGGCCGCGAGGAAGACCACCACGAGGAAGCCCCACCACGCCCAGTTGTTGACGAACGCCACGCTCGGCAGGGCCAGCGCCTGGCTGCCGAGGGGGTTGATCCCGACGACGCGGCCGAGACCGATGTCCGGCGAGAGCAGGTTCTGCCAGATCGCGGCGACCACGACGCTGGCCACCGTGTAGGGCAGGAAGTAGATGACGCGGAAGAGGAGGCGGAAGCGCGTGATCCGCGTCAGCGCGTAGGCGCCGAACAGGCCCATGGTCATCGGGACGACGAGGAAGAAGGCCGTCCACTCGAGGTTGTGCACGAGCGCGTTGCGGAAGTCGTCGTCCGCAGCCATCTCGACGTAGTTGTCGAGCCCCACCCAGTGGGCGTCCCCGATGCCCGTCCAGTCGGTGAAGGAGTAGTAGAGCGAGGACAGGCTGGGGACTGCCACCACGACGGCGTTCACCACCAGCAGCGGGAGCATGAACAGCCAGGCCACGACGGCGCGGCGGCGGGCGGCGCTCCCCGGCCCGCCGGGGCGACGCGTCGTCGGGGCGACCGGCTTCGCGGCGGGGCGCGTCGCGGTGCTCACGACGCGAGCCCGGAGGGGGCCGGTGCGCTGGGCGCGGCTCCTGCTGCCAGCTCTTCGGCGAAGACCTCCTGGAGGTCGCCGAGGTACTCGGTCACCGAGCGCTGACCGGTGATCACCTTGTCGAAGTTCGTGTAGAGGTCGGTGTCGGTGCGCTGCGGGAAGAAGGTCCACGTCGTGTAGCCGATCGTCTCGGCG
>Ga0210040_10005158_pt1 | contig 16733 bp, 16 predicted proteins | sample CryGeyCG12114_NA_FD_185462 | JGI IMG/M metagenome (GOLD analysis project Ga0210040, IMG submission 185462) | Groundwater microbial communities from aquifer - Crystal Geyser CG19_WC_8/21/14_NA (SPAdes) (version 2) | ecosystem: Environmental > Aquatic > Deep subsurface > Groundwater | place: USA... | reverse complement strand
GCAGGTCCCACACCCGCGCGCCGGTCCCCGACACCGCCCCCCGGCCCAGGAGGTGGTCGATCTGCCGCACCGGGGCGTGCGCCGGGAAGGTGGCGCCCGCCGCGAGCGGACGCAGGCGGGACGTCCGCACCACCCGGTCCGGTGGCAGGTTGAGGTCACCGGCCACGACCAGGCGCGACTCGCCCGCCAGTCCCTGCACGAGCCGCCGCAGCTGCAGCAGGTTCCAGCCGGCGAGGAAGCTGAGGTGCGTCGACACGACGGTCAGCTCGCCGTCGCCGGTCGCGAGCCGGGCGACCGCCGCGACGCGCGGCTCGTCGCGGACGACCTGCACCCGGCGACGGCCCGGGAAGGCCACCGGCACGGGCACCTGCAGGGCCGGCAGGCGCACCGTGCGCTCGGACAGGACGGGCAGCCGGCTGAGCAGCGCCACCCCGTACGCCGGCGTGCCGTCCGCGTCCGCACCGGTCGCCGGATGCCACGACCCGGGTTCTCCGTGCAGGGCCGGGACGAAGCGGGCGCAGGCGTACCCGCCGGCCTCGGCGGCGAGCGCGGTCAGGTCCGCCGAGCCCGAACGGGGCTGCGCACGGTCGACCTCCTGCAGCGCGAGGACGTCCGCGTCCAGCGTCGCGATCGCGGACGCGAAGCGGTCGAGGTCGACCCGGCCGTCGGCCGGCGCCCTCCCGTGCAGCACGTTGAAGGTCGCGAGGCGCATCGACCGTGCCTACCCGCGTGTGCGCCCACGAGACGGGTACCGGCGCGTCGGCGCGGCCACTGCGCGGGCGGGTCGACTGGGCGCTCCTGCGCTCGCGGGTGGCGGACGACGCCTGCGCCGCGGCCTTCCTCGTGCTCGTCGAGCGCTTGGGCGTGGCCCCCGGCTGAGCCGGGCTGTGGGCGACCGTCGCGGCGTCCACAGCTGGCGTCGCGCCGCTACCGAGCAGTCCGCCGGTCGAGCACTGTCGGGTCTCGCCGGGCGACCGCCCGGCACCCGCGCCCGGCCGTCCGGCCGGGCTCATCTGGAGGTCCTCCATGCGCGCTCTGTCCGCTGTCCGCACCGCCCCCGTCCGCGCCGCCGTCCGCCTGCAGACGCTGCGGGACACCGACGACGCCGGCATGACCACCGCCGAGTACGCCGTGGGCACCGTCGCCGCCTGCGGCTTCGGCGGCATCCTCTACAAGGTGATCACCAGCGGCGCCGTGCTCGACCTGATCACGGGGGTGATCTCCCGGGCCTTCAAGCTCAACTTCCTCTGAGGCCCCCCGTCCGCGTCCGGGCCGGCTCTGCGCCGGCCCGGACCTGCCGGGAGGAGACCCGCGCAGATGAGCTCACGCCTGGCCGGTCGGCGCGCCGGTCGTTCCCGCGACGCCGGGATGGTGACCGCCGAGACCGCCGTCCTGCTGCCGGTCCTGGTGGTGGTCCTCGCCGCTGCGGTGTTCGTGCTGGCGTGCGTGGCCGCGCAGCTCGAGTGCGTCGACGCGGCCCGCTCGGCGGCCCGCGCCGCGGCGCGGGGCGAGCCGGCGGCCACGGTCACCGGCACGGCCGAGCGCCTCGGCCCCGCCGACGCGCGGGTCGGTGTGAGCCGTGGCGGCACGGGTGAGGTGCGGACGGTGTCGGTGGTGGTGGCGGCGCAGGTGCGGCCGTTCGGCGGGGCGCTGCGCGGGCTGCCTGCGGTGCGCGTCAGTGCCCGGGCCGTCGCCGCCGTCGAGCCGGAGGTGTCGTGAGGTCTGCCCCGTCCGGCAGGGTCCGGCGTCCGCGCGGTGACGGCGGGACGGCCACGGCGATGGTGCTGGGGCTCGCCGCCGTCCTGGTGCTGTGCGGCACGGTCACCACGGCGCTCGCGTCCGTCGCGGTCGCCCGGCAGCGGGCGGCCTCCGCCGCCGACCTGTCCGCACTGGCCGCGGCGGCCGCCGTCCTCGACGGCCCGGCGACCGCCTGCGGCCGCGCGAGCGCGCTGGCCGCCGAGGTCGGTGCCCGGCTGTCGAGCTGCCGCGTCGACGGCGACCGGGTGGAGGTCGTCGCGGACGTGCGGCCGGCCGGCGCGCTCGGTCGTCTGGGGACCGCGTCCGTCCGTGCGGCTGCAGGACCGGTGCCGCGGGCGGGTGGGTGAGCGGCGTGCCCGCCCGCGGCCCGTGCTCCGCCGAGCTGCTACGAGCGCGAGCGCGTGGGGTCGCCGCCGACCTGGTCCTGCGGGTACGCCGACGTGCGCTCCCGCTCGAGCTCGGCCTCCAGCCGCGCGTTGCGCTCGGCCAGCGTCTCCTGCTCGCCGCGGGCGGTGCGCACCTCGCGCTTGAGCGCGGACCGCTTGCGGCGCGTGCGGGCAGCGCCACCGAGCAGCATGCCGAGGGCGAGGACCGCCAGAGCCCCGAGCACCACGCCTGCGAGGAACAGGCCGCCCAGCGACACGTTCGACAGCGACACCCCGAACGCCTCGGCGGTGACGGCCTCGGTGTTGGACAGGACGATGCCCGCGCCGACGACGAGGCACAGGACGAGCAGGATCGCACCGAGCAGCACCACGGCAGGCTCCGAAGGGTGGGGGAGGGGCTGACAGCGGCCCCTTACCCGCGCGCCACCTGCGCCAGACCGCTCGTCAGGACGACGTCGAGCAGCCGCACGGCTCGCGCCTTGTCGAGCGGCTCGTTGCCGTTGCCGCACTTCGGCGACTGCACGCACGACGGGCAGCCGGCCGGGCACTCGCACGCCGCGATCGCCTCGCGGGTCGCCCGCAACCAGTCCGCGCCACGCACGAAGCCCTGCTCGGCGAAGCCCGCCCCGCCCGGGTGGCCGTCGTAGACGAAGACGGTGCACGTGCCGGTGTCCGGGTGCAGGGCGGTCGACACCCCGCCGATGTCCCAGCGGTCGCAGGTCGCGAACAGCGGCAGCAGCCCGATCGCGGCGTGCTCGGCGGCGTGCGCGGCGCCCGGGACGTCCGCCCACGCGATGCCGGCGGCCTCCAGCAGCTCGAGCCCGACCGTGTACCAGACGGCCCGCGTGCGCAGCTGGCGCGCCGGGAGGTCCAGGGGCTCCTCGCCGAGCACCTCACCGCTGCCGACGCGCTTCTTCAGGTACGACACGACCTGGGAGGTCACGTCCACGGTCCCGAAGACGAGGTCGACCCCCTCGAAGGACCGGGTGCGCAGACGCTCGACGATCGTGATGTCGGTGACCTCCCGCGCCGAGGTCGTGTGGTCGGGCTCCTCGGCGTGCACGAGCGCGACCGCGTCCTCGAGGTCGAGGCGGTCGACGACCCACGACTCGCCCTGGTGCAGGTAGACGGCGCCCGTGTGGGCCGAGGTGTGCGACGCCTCCGCGTCGACGGTGCCGAGCAGCCGGCCGGTGCCGCCCTCGACGAGGCGCACCGGCGGGCCGCCCGTGCCGCGGATGTCCACCTCCGGGCGGTCCCGGGAGGTCCAGAACCACCCCCTCGGGCGGGACCGCAGCACGCCGCGCCGCACCAGGTCGCCGAGCAGCAGGCGCACCTCGTCCGGGTCGCCGAACAGCGGCAGGTCGGCCTCGGTGAGCGGCAGCTCCACGGCGGCGCAGCCGAGGTGCGGTGCGAGCACGTAGGGGTTGCCCGGGTCGAGGACCGTCGCCTCGACGGGACGACCGAACAGCGCCTCCGGGTGGTGGACGAGGTAGGTGTCGAGCGGGTCGTCCCGCGCGACGAACACCGCGAGCGCGCCCTGCCCGGCCCGCCCGGCCCGACCGGCCTGCTGCCAGACCGACGCGACGGTGCCCGGCCAGCCGGTGAGGACGACCGCGTCGAGCCCCGACACGTCCAGGCCGAGCTCCAGGGCGTTGGTGGCAGCGACGCCGACGAGCTCGCCCGACTGCAGCTGCCGCTCGAGCAGGCGCCGCTCCTCCGGGAGGTAGCCCGCGCGGTAGGCCGCCACCTGCCGGACGAGCGAGGGCGCCGCCTCCTGCAGCGCGCGCCGGGCCGACAGCGACACCGACTCCGCGCCCCGCCGCGACCGCACGAACGCGATCGTCCGGGCGCCCTCGACGACGAGGTCGGCCAGCAGGTCGCCGGTCTCGGCGGTGGCGGACCGCCGCACGGGCGCCCCGTGCTCGCCGGCGCCACGACCCGACCCGTAGTCCGGCATCAGCGGCGGTTCCCACAGCGCGAACTCCGTGGTGCCGCGCGGGGAGGCGTCGTCGGTCACCGGCACGACCGGCAGTCCCGTCAGCCGCGACGCCGAGACCTCGGGGTCGCGCGCCGTCGCGCTCGCGAGCACGAAGACCGGCGACGCGCCGTACTTCGCGCACAGCCGCCGCAGCCGGCGCAGCACCAGCGCGACGTGCGAGCCGAACACGCCCCGGTAGGTGTGGCACTCGTCCACCACGACGTACTTCAGCGAGCGCAGGAAGGACGCCCAGTCGGCGTGCCGCGGCAGGATCCCGCGGTGCAGCATGTCGGGGTTGGTGAGCACCAGCCGGCCGTGGCGCCGCACCCAGTCGCGCTCCTCGCGCGGGGTGTCGCCGTCGTACGTCGCCGCCCGCACCGCCACCAGGCTGAGCGCCCGCACCGCGCGCAGCTGGTCGGTCGCGAGGGCCTTGGTCGGCGCGAGGTACAGCGCGGCGGCGCGGTCGTCGCCGAGCAGGTCGGTGAGCACCGGCAGCAGGTAGGCCAGCGACTTCCCGCTCGCGGTGCCGGTCGCCACCACCACCGACGAGCCGCCGTGCGCGAGCTCGGCGGCCTGCACCTGGTGCTCCCACGGCCGCTCCACCCCGGCGAGGCGCAGCCGCTCGACGAGCAGGCGGTCGGTCCACGCCGGCCAGTCCGCAGGACGGCCGGTGCGCGCCGGCACGTGCTCGACGTGGGTGACGCGCTCGCGCCGGCCCGGGTCGGCCAGCAGGCGCGCGAGGAGGGTCTCGGGGCTGCTCACGGGCCTCCAGTGTCACCCACGGACGCCACGCGGGGCCTGCCCGCGGCGCGCGGTGAGGTCGACGACCGCTCGGGACGGCCGTGACGGCCCTGGACGGCCCGCGCGGTTAGAGCCAAGAGCGCTCGGGTACGGCGCGTCCGAGCCCGCACGGCGCGGCTGCTGCTGCGCACGGCCCGACGCGCCGCCGCGCGAGGCGCACCCGTTCCGAGACCGCACCATCGAGGAGAAGCCCGTGGACCTGTCCCTGTCGACCCGCACCGAGAACGGCCCGGCGGGTGACCGCACCGTGGTCGTGGTGGGCGGCGAGATCGACGTCTACACGGCGCCCAAGCTCCGCGAGCAGCTCATCGACCTGGTGAGCAGCGGGCAGTACCACCTCGTCGTCGACATGGAGGGCGTCGAGTTCCTCGACTCGACCGGGCTCGGCGTGCTCGTCGGCGGGCTCAAGCGCGTGCGCGCCCACGAGGGCTCCCTGCGCCTGGTCTGCACGCAGGAGCGCATCCTCAAGATCTTCCGCATCACCGGACTGACCAAGGTCTTCCCCATCCACACCTCCGTCGAGGAGGCCGTGGCCGCGACGGACTAGTCCGCGCCACTCCGCCATGGCCCTCGTCGAACTGCTGCTGGCCCCGCTGCCCGCCCACGTCCGCACCGCACGCCTCGTCGTCCTCGCTGCGGCACGGCGGGCCGGGCTCGAGGACGGCCTGGTCGACGAGATCCGGCTCGCCGTCAGCGAGTCGACGTCGCGGGCGGTGGCGCTGAACGCGCGGCACGCCGCCGAGGTGCCCGTCAAGATCCTCGTGTCGGACGACCCGACCGGTCTCACCCTGTCGGTGACCGATGCCGGTCCGAGAGCCGGTCCCGGGCTGGACGACCTGTCCGAGGAGCTGCTCGCCGGCCAGGACGCCGACGACGCGGCTGACCCCGACGTCGCGCTCGCCGTGCTGTCGGGCCTGGTCGACGAGGTCGCGATCGAGCCCGCTCCGACCGGCACGACGGTCACGATGCGCTGGCCGCTGCCAGCCGGCTCGGCCGGTCCCGGCGGCACCGTGCTGTCACAGTCCTGACACGCCTCCTGCGCTGAGGGCGCCGCCCGGTGCTACCGGTCGGTATGCTCCGCCCGCCCGGCACGGCCGGGTGCGTCGCGCGCCCCGCCGGACCCGTCCGGGGGGACGCGTCTGTGCGGAGGCCCGCCACCCACGGGCGTCCGCGCCGTCGGGCACGGGCCCGCGCCCCGATCGGGGTTCCGCACAGCACACGGAGGACGTTCGGCCTTGAACCCCCACGCGATGGACCTCGCCGTCGACGGCGAGCGGCTCGCCTCCGTGAACGCGGGCGACGATCTGATCGTCTACCTCATCCTGCTGATCTCGCTCGTGGCGCTCGGCTTCGCCGCGCTGTTCGCCCGCGAGGTGCTCGCCGCCGGACAGGGCACCCCGAAGATGATCGAGATCGCCAAGGCGGTGCAGGAGGGCGCAGCCGCCTACCTCTCCCGGCAGTTCAAGACGCTCGCGGTCTTCGCCGCACTCGTGTTCCTGCTGCTGTTCCTGCTGCCCGCGGACAGCACGGCGGTGCGGGTCGGCCGTCCGATCTTCTTCCTGGTCGGCGCCGGCTTCTCCGCGCTCGTCGGCTTCATCGGCATGACCCTCGCGACGCGCACCAACCTGCGCGTGGCGAACGCCGCCAACGAGTCGGGGACCAAGAAGGCGCTGCGCCTGGCCTTCCGCGCCGGTGGCGTCGTCGGCATGTTCACGGTCGGGCTCGGGCTGCTCGGCGCGACGATCGTGCTGATCTTCTTCGACGAGGACGCTCCGCGCGTGCTCGAGGGCTTCGCCTTCGGCGGCGCGCTGCTCGCGATGTTCATGCGCGTCGGCGGCGGCATCTTCACCAAGGCGGCCGACGTGGGCGCCGACCTCGTCGGCAAGGTCGAGCAGGGCATCCCCGAGGACGACCCGCGCAACGCCGCGACCATCGCCGACAACGTCGGCGACAACGTCGGTGACTGCGCCGGCATGGCCGCCGACCTGTTCGAGTCGTACGCCGTCACGCTGGTCGCCGCGCTCATCCTCGGCCAGGTCGCCTTCGGCTCCGAGGGCCTGGTCTTCCCGCTCATCGTCCCGGCGATCGGCGTGCTCACCGCGCTCGTCGGCATCTACGGCACCTCGCCCCGCGACGGCGACCGCAACGGCATGAACGCGATCAACCGCGGCTTCTTCCTGTCGGCCGTCGTCTCGGCCGTCCTCGTCGCGATCGCGGCGTTCCTGTACCTGCCGGGCGACTTCGCCGAGCTCGACGGCGGCACCGACTCCGCCAGCGACCCGCGCCTGGTCGCGATCGGCGCGGTGGTCATCGGCATCGTGCTGGCCAGCCTCATCCAGGTGCTGACCGGCTACTTCACCGAGACCAACCGCAAGCCCGTCCAGGAGATCGGCAAGAGCTCGCTGACGGGCCCGGCCACCGTCATCCTCGCGGGCATCTCCGTCGGCCTCGAGTCGGCCGTCTACTCCGCCCTGCTCATCGGCGGCGCGGTGTACGCGGCGTTCCTGCTCGGCGGCGGCTCGACGGTCGTCGCGCTGTTCGCCGTGGCGCTGGCCGGCACCGGCCTGCTGACCACCGTCGGCGTGATCGTCGCGATGGACACCTTCGGTCCGATCAGCGACAACGCGCAGGGCATCGCCGAGATGTCCGGCGAGGTGACCGAGGAGGGCGCGCTCGTCCTCACCAGCCTCGACGCCGTCGGCAACACGACCAAGGCCATCACCAAGGGCATCGCGATCGCGACGGCCGTGCTGGCGGCGACCGCGCTGTTCGGCTCGTTCCGCGCCGAGGTCGGCCGCGCCCTCGAGACCGCCGGCCGCAGCGCCGACGACTTCAACCTCTCGATCGAGCAGCCCAACCTGCTCTTCGGCCTGATCATCGGCGCGGCGGTGGTGTTCCTGTTCTCCGGCCTCGCGATCCAGGCGGTGTCGCGCGCCGCCGGTCGTGTCGTCTTCGAGGTGCGCGAGCAGTTCCGCACCAAGCCGGGGATCATGGACTACACCGAGAAGCCCGACTACGGCCGCGTCGTCGACATCTGCACCAAGGACTCGCTGCGCGAGCTGGCCACCCCCGGCCTGCTCGCCGTCCTGTCACCGATCGCCGTCGGGTTCGCCCTCGGCTACCAGCCGCTCGGCGCGTTCCTCGCCGGGTCGATCGCCGCGGGCGTGCTGATGGCGGTGTTCCTGTCGAACTCCGGTGGGGCCTGGGACAACGCCAAGAAGCTCGTCGAGGACGGCGTGCACGGCGGCAAGGGCAGCCTGGCCCACGAGGCGACGATCATCGGCGACACCGTCGGTGACCCCTTCAAGGACACCGCCGGTCCGGCGCTCAACCCGCTGCTCAAGGTCATGAACCTCGTGGCGCTGCTCATCGCGCCGACCGTGGTGCAGTACGGCATCGGCGACGACGCGAACCTCGGCGTCCGCGCCGTCATCGCCCTGCTCGCCATCGCCGGCATCGTGGCGGCTGTCACGATCAGCAACAAGCGCAGCGTCTCCGGCGCGGTCGACATCGCCGAGGCGTCGTCGAAGACGCCCGACTCCACCGACCGGATGGGCACGAGCACCCGCGTCTGACGCCCCTGCAGCACCCGACCACCCCGCTCGAACCGTCCGCTCGCAGGATCCTGGCGGACGGGTCGGGCGGGGTGGTGGCGTTCCCGGAGACCTCGGTAGCGTCGCGCGAGTGACCGCACCGGTGCTCCGCCGCCTGCCCGAGCCGGCGGACCTGCTCGCCGACGCGCCGCTGGTGTGGGCGGCGCTGCAGACAGCGGGCTGGTCGGCGACGGCGCTCGACGAGCTGCTCGGGACGACCGCCCGCACGCACCTCGACCGGGACGAGCTCGCGCCGCTGCTCCGGCGCACGACCGGCGGCACGGCGCTGGCGGTGCTCGCGCGCCTGTTCCTGCTCGGCGCCGAGGTCGACCTGTCGCAGGCGCGACGCGCCGGGGTGCCGGAGACCTGGCTCGTCCCGCACGGCTACGGCGTCACCGGCCTGGTCCGCCTGCAGCCGGTCGTGCACGGCGGCGTGGAGGTCGTGGTGGCCCACGACCCCGGACGCGCCGCCGACGGCGTCCACCCGCTGCAGGTGCTGGGCGTCGGGGCGGCGAGCCTCACGCTGGCGGCCGCCACGCCGCGCACACCCGTCGGCCGCACCCTCGACCTGGGCTCCGGCTCGGGCATCCAGGCGCTGCTGGCCGAGGACCACAGCAGCACCGTGGTGGCCACCGACGCCAACCCGCGCGCCGCGGCCTACGCCCGCCTGTCCGCCGCGCTCAACGGGCAGACGCTCGACGCACGCACCGGTGACCTGCTGGCGCCGGTGCGCGGCGAGCTGTTCGACCTCGTGGTGAGCAACCCGCCGTTCGTCATCGGCCCGGCGGCCCGCTACAGCTACCGGGACGCCGGCTGGGACGGCGACGACCTGTGCCGGCAGCTCGTCGCGGACCTCCCGCGGCACCTGGTCGAGGACGGCACCGCGGTGCTGCTCGCCAACTGGCTGCACGTCGCGGGCGAGGACGGCGACGCGCGCGTGCAGTCGTGGTTCGGCGCGGACGCGGACGGCTGGGTGGTGCAGCGCGAGCTGGCCGCGCCGGAGGACTACGTCACCGCGTGGCTGCGCGACACCGACGAGGGCAGCCGGTTCGACGAGCTCTACGACGACTGGATGGAGTGGTTCGACGAGCGGCGGGTGGAGGCCGTCGCCTTCGGCGTGCTCGCCGTGCGCCGTGGGTCGGGCCGGGTGCACCTCGACGACGTCCCGCAGCCGGTCGCGCCGACGTGGGGCGACCAGGTGCCGGCCTTCTTCGCGCGGCAGCAGGCGCTCGACCGCGGCCTGCTGGCCACCGCCTGGCGCCTGCGCGACGACGTGCGCCTGCACCAGGTGGCGCAGCGCAACGACGAGGGCTGGTACGCCGACGCCCAGGTGCTGCGGCAGGAGCGGGGTCTGCGGTGGTCAGGCGGGGTCGACGCGTACGGCGCCACCCTGCTCGCCGGCTGCGACGGGACCCGCCGCCTCGGTGACCTGCTCGCCGTCCTGGCCGGCAGCGCCGGACTCACCGACGCCGAGGCCGCCGAGCAGGTGCTGCCCGTCGTGGAGCACCTGGTCGTCCAGGGGTTCCTCGTCCCCTGACGGCAGGTCGGTCAGCCGCAGCGACAGCCCGGCAAGGCCGAGCAGCACCAGCGCGGCCAGGCCGAAGGCCGACGCCGGGCCGAAGGTCTCGTAGACGCGCGGCTGGACCTGGTTGCCCACGATGCCGCCGAGCTGCAGGGCCAGCGAGGACGCCGACACCATGGTGGCGCGGTGCGCGGGGTCGACGCGCGCGTGCAGCAGCTGCTTGCGCAGCGGCCAGCAGGCCCCGTTGCACAGGTAGAACACGAGCGCTCCTGCGGCGAGCACGACGACGGAGCCGTCCACCGCCATGAGCGCCAGGCCGCCCGCGGCGAGCACCATGAGGGCGGCGGTGGCGGTCCGGGCCGATCCGCGGGCGGCGCGCCGGGCCTGCAGCGCGAGCGCGGAGCCGAGCGCGGCGGCGCCGAAGCCGAGGGTCACGACGACGCTGTAGGCCTGCCCGCCCCTGGCCTCGCCGCCGACCAGCTCGGCGAAGCGCAGCGGTGCGAGCAGCTCGATGCTGACGAGCACCGGGCCGGTGCCCAGCGCGAGGAGCACCAGCAGCCGCAGGGTGCGCTCGCGCGCCGCGAGGCGGAGCGCGGTGGTCACGACACGGGGCACGTCCGCCACGCCGCGCCGCAGCGCGTCCCACGGGCCGGACGACGTCCGGACGGGGCCGACCGGGACGACGAGCAGCGTGACGGCGACCAGGCTCAGCGCCGTGCACGCGGCGGCGGCGACGAACGGCGCGACGAGCGACTGCCCCAACAGCAGGGGCAGGACGCCCCCCGCGAGGGCGCCGACGGCCAGCGCCGCGCCGTCGGCGACACCGCCCCTCGCGAGCCCTCGCGTGGTGTCCGCGCGGGGGTCGGCCTCGTGCACCGCGTCGACGAACCACGCCTCGAGCGGCCCCGAGTCGAGCGCGCGGCCGGCGCCGACGACCGCGTACGCCACGGCGAAGCCCCAGCCGTCCTGGGCGAGGGCGAGCAGCAGCAGACCCGTGAGGGCCAGGGCGCCGGACAGGAGCAGGACGGGACGGCGCCCGAGGGCGTCGGCGAGCCCCCCGGTCGGCAGCTCGAGCAGGACGACGACGAGACCGTGCGTGCTGAAGGCCAGGCCGATCTCGACGGGGGACAGCCCGCGGGAGGCCGCCAGCAGCACCGTGACCGGCACGACGAAGCCGACCGGCAGCCAGCGCAGCGCGGTGAGCAGCACGAACCGGCGCTCGGCGCTGCGCACGCTCAGGCGCCCGGTCACGTCGGCCACTCCCGCAGCGGCACGACGTCCAGCAGGACGCCGACCAGCTCGCTGCCCTCGGCGGCGGCGTCCGGCGGGTGCGCGGCCAGCCAGCGGTCGAGGACGGCGCCGAGCTCTTCGGTGAGCGCCCTCGCCTGATGCGGCGTGAGCCGCAAGGGGTAGTCGTTGACCGAGGCGGCGGCGGTCCACGCCGGGTCGAGACCCGCGCGCTGCGCGAGCCACGCCTCGAGGACGCGGCCGTGCCCGGCGATCTGCAGGCGGGTCAGCTCGTCCTGCACCGCGTCGCCGCCCTCCTGGGCGACGACCTCCTCGGCTCGCCAGCTCGTGAGGCGGTGACGCGCCCGCCACCAGCGCTCGCGGCCGGTGCCGTGGTCGGGCAGCTCCTCGACGAAGCCGTACGCCGCCAGCTGCCGCAGGTGGTAGCTCGTCGAGCCGCTGCTCTCGCCGACGCGCGTGCCGAGCAGTGTCGCGGTCGACGGGCCGTCCAGGCGCAGCAGCCCGAGCAGCCGGCCGCGCAGCGGGTGGGCCAGGGCGCGCAGGGCCCGCACGTCGGTGACCCGGGCGGTCGGCTCCACGGGACGGTCCATCGCCGCACCGTAGACTGCAAAGACATCTTTGCCAAGGAGTCTTTGCGGACGGATGACTCAGGTGCGGGCCGGGAGTGCCGATGGGTGCCCCATGACGCAGACCATCGCCGAGCCCTCGCCGTCGTCGTCCGTGGCCGAGCGCCTCCGGAACGCACGGGAGCACGCCGGCCTGACGCTCGACGCCGTCTCCTTCACCACAGGGCTGCTGCGTTCCTACGTGGCGGCCCTGGAGGCCGGCCGTCGCCGCCCGCTGCCGGCCGAGGTCGACCGGCTGGCCCGCGCCTACGGTGCGGACCTCAGCGACCTGCTGCCCGTCCGGCGTCCCGTCGAGGTCGACGCCGCGGCCGGGCGGATCACGGTCGACGGTCGCGAGCGGCGGCTGCGCGACGCCGCCGACCAGCGCGAGGTCTACGCGGCCTACCTGTTCCTGCTCTACGCCGTGCGCGGCGCCGCTCCCGGACAGCGCATCCCGCTGCGGTCCAGCGACGTCGAGCTGCTCATGCAGGTGGTGGGGGAGGACGCCGAGACGATCGAGCAGCGCCTCGTGCAGCTCATGGGCTGCACGCCGGAGGAGGCGACGAGGCTGCGCAGCGTCCTGCTGCGCTCGCGCGCCGTGACTGCGGCAGTGGGCGCGACGGCCGCGCTGTCGTGGGTCGCCGTCGCGGCACCCGGAGCGCCCGCCGACGCCCCGCGTCCGGCGCAGCTCAGCGGCTCCGCGGAGGCGACACCCCTGTCGGGCGGGTCGTCGGGCGCGGCCTACTTCGACGAGACCGAGGTGGGCGGGGACGTGGACGCGCCGGTGCAGGACGTGCTCGAGGGCACCTGGTCGCCGTCGTACCCGTCGGGCGCCGAGGACGGCAGCGACCTCGACGGCTGACGACCTGGCCTGCACGCAGGGTGCGAGATGGGCGTCGTCGTCCGGCTTGCCCCTAGTGTGCCGACCATGCGGGCGCGCCGAGACCTGCAGGTCGATCCACGGCAGCTGACCGCTGCGACGGCCGCGGTGGCCCTGACCGTCACGCTGCTCGTCGTCGTCGTGACGCCGCTGCGCTTCGCCTACCGGTCACCGGGGCTGCACCTGGTCCTCGAGACCGCCGAGGGGTGCGTCGCCCTGGTCGTGGCCTACCTCGTCGCCGGCCGCTTCCGTGACCACCGCCGGTGGCAGGAGCTGCTGCTGGCGATCGGGCTGAGCGTCCTGGCGGTCACCAACCTGGCGCTGAGTGCCGTCCCCGTCGCGCTGGCGATGCCGGAGCACGAGCAGCTCAACCGCTGGACGCCGCTCGCGGCCCGCTTCGTCGGGACGGTGCTGGTCGCCGTGGCCGCGATGACCCCGCCGCACTCGGTCGTCGCGCGCGGCCGTGCGCGCACGGTCGTCCTGTCGGCCGCGGCCGGGCTCGTCGGGCTCGGCCTGGCCGGCTGGCTCCTCGGCGGACAGCTCCCGCCGGTGGTGAGTCCTGGACTGGACGTGAGCGACAGTCGGCGGGTCCTCATCGCCGGACACCCGACGGTCGTCACGGCCCAGGCGATGAGCGGCGCGCTGTACGCGCTGGCCGCCGCGCGCTTCACCCGTCGTGCGGGTGCGGAGACGTCCGACGAGCTGTTCCGGTGGCTCGGTGCAGGCTGCGCCCTCGCGGCCGTGGCGCGCATCGACTACGTGCTGTTCCCCTCCCTGTACACGGACTTCGTGCACGTGGGGGACGCCTTCCGGCTCGGGTTCTACCTCTGCCTGCTCGTCGGCGCGGCCCGGGAGGTCCGGTCCTACTGGGCCCGCGCTGCGGTCCTCGAGGACCGGCGCCGACTCGCCCGCGACCTGCACGACGGGCTGACGCAGGAGCTGACGTACCTGTACGCGCAGGCCCAGCGGCTGGAGACCTCCCCCGGCGACCGCCGCACCGCCGAGCAGATCGGCGGTGCAGCCGGACGGGCGCTCGACGAGGCACGGCACGCCATCGGCGCGCTCACCCGCCCGGTCGGCCAGGCGTTCGCCGCGTCGCTCCAGCAGACCGTCGAGGATCTCGGCCGTCGCTACGACGTCCGGACGGCCACCTCGATCGAAGACTCTGTCGTGGCAGCACCCGAGCAGGCAGAAGCGATCTTGCGCATCACCGGGGAGGCGCTGCGCAACGCCGCCCGGCACGGCGGTGCGACGTGCGTGTCGGTGGGGCTCGACGCCGCCCCGCTGGTCCTCACGGTGACGGACGACGGCTGCGGCTTCTCCCCGCACGAGGTGGTCAGTCGCGGCTTCGGCCTGACGAGCATGCGGGAGCGGGCCGAGGGCGCCGGTGCGTCGTACGTCCTGACGTCCGCACCGGGTGCCGGCACCCGGGTGGAGGTGAGGTGGCCGTGAGCCAGACCCTGCGCGTGGTGGTCGCCGACGACCACGCCCCGACGCGGGCCGGTGTCCGTCAGGCCCTGGAGGCCGACGGCTGCGTCGTGCTGGCCGCGGTCGCCGACGGACCCAAGGCCGTCGCCGCGGCGGTGGAGCACCGGCCCGACGTGTGCCTGCTCGACATCCACATGCCCGGCGGCGGCATCCGTGCTGCCTCCGAGATCGTCAAGGCACTTCCGGACACGGCCGTCGTCATGCTGACGGCGTCCCGGGACGACGAGGACCTGTTCGAGGCGCTGCGGGCCGGGGCGTCGGGCTACCTGCTCAAGGACATGGACCCGGACCGCCTCGCCGCGGCCCTGCAGGGCGTCATGGCCGGTGAGGCCGCACTGCCGAGGTCGCTCGCCCTCAAGGTGATCCAGCACCTGCAGTCGCCGTCGCGCCGGGTCTTCCGCCCGAGCAGGGGGTCGTCGTCGGCCCGCTTGACCAGCCGTGAGACCGAGGTGCTCGAGATGATGGCCGAGGGGCTGTCCACCGAGCAGATCGCGCAGAAGCTGTTCATCGGCAAGGTCACGGTGCGGACGCACGTGTCGAACGTGCTGAAGAAGCTGCGGGTGCCGGACCGGGAGTCGGCTGTACGCCTGGTCAAGGCCCAGACGAGCTGAGCGGACAGCCGGTCAGGCCCCCTGGGACGACCGCTGCTCCGTCGGCGCAGCCCTGAACGCGTCCATCACCCAGCGTGCCTCGGCTGAGTCGAGGTCCGCCTGCGTGCACGCGCCCTGCGGAGCGGTCGCTGCGGCGAGGGCGGCCCGGAGTCGTCCGCACTCGAGCAGCGCGTGGCCCAGGCGCCGGTCGGCGTCCTCGGCCCTGCGACGCTCGGCCGCGGCGGACCTCCTGGCAGCGCTCGCCTCGCGTCGCAGCTGCCCGACGAGCGGAGGCTCCGCGACATCTCCGGCTGCGGCCGGCTGCCGGGGCAGGTAGCCGGCGGCGGCGAGCGCGCCGCGGGTGACGCGCCACTCCCGGCCGTGGGCGCCGGTCGTCTTGCAGGCCGGGAGCCGGCCGCAGCGGATGTGCTGCGCCAAGGTGCGCGCAGACACGGCGTAGAGCTCGGCCGCCTGGTGCAGGGTCAGGTCGCTGAGCGGCCTGGCTGCGGGTGCGTCGTGCGGTGGTCCGTCCATGCCCTGCTCCCCTTCGGTCGAACGGTCCGCACACGGGTGCGGGGCAGAGCCGGAAGGCTCTGCCCCGCACCCGTGCTCCTCGGCGTCAGGCGAGGCAGCCGCCGAGGGCGATCGTCTCGTCGAGAGCGGCGATGCGGTCGAGGACCGCGGCGTACTGGGTCTGCAGGCCGGCGACGACGACCTTCTGCGCGGCGACGGCGTCGCGGTTGACCTTCTTGGCGCTCTCCAGGTCCCGCAGCGTCGCGGACTGGGTGACGATCTGCGCGTCGATCTTGCTCAGGTCGGCCTTGGCGGTGGTGAGCGCCGCCTCCTTCTCGCTGATCTGCGTGCTCAGCGCGTTCAGCGAGGCCTGCAGCGGGGTGAGCTGGTTCTGCAGCGACAGGATGCTGTTCTCGGCGGCGGTGATCGAGGTGTTGAGCGTCCCGAGCGTCGCGACGAGCTTGGTGACCTCGCCGTCGAGGCGGGTGACCTCAGCCGCCTCCGTGGTGACGGCGGCGTTGGCCGCGGTCAGGGTGGCCTGCAGGCCGGGGAGGGCGTCCTGGAGGGCCTTGAGCTCGCCCTGCTTCTTGGTGATCTCCGACGTGGCGGCGGTGAGGTCGCCGGTCAGGCCGGGCAGCGCGGCCTCGAGGGCGGCGATCTCGGACTCCTTGGCGGTGACGGCGGCCTTCGCGTCCGTGAGCGCGGTGTTCGCGGTGGTCTGCCCGGTCTTGGCGTCGGCCAGCGCTTCGGTCGCGCTGGTGACCTGGCCGTTGGCGCCGGCGAGGCTCGTCTGCAGGCCGGGGAGCTGCTGCTGCAGGTTGCTGCTCTCCTGCTGCTTGGCCGACAGCTGGCTGTTCAGGGTGGCGAGCTGGCCCTGCAGCTTGGTGAGGTCACCGTTCAGGGCGGTGATCAGCGCTGTCTTGGTCGCGGCCTGCTGCTCGGCGGCGGCGATCTCCGCCTTCTTGGCGGTGATCGACGCGTTCAGCTCCTGCTTCTTCTTGTCGGCGTTGCCCTTGATCGCTGCGAGCTCGGCCTCGAGGGCGGCGAGCTGGGTGCGCAGCGCGGCGGCGTCGGCGACCTTCGTCGCGGTGGCCGCGGCGATCTCCTTCTGCTTCGCGGCGATCTCGGCGTCCTTGGTGGTGATGTCGCCCTGCAGACCGGCGATCTCGCCCTGCAGGGCGGGGAGCCGGGCCTCGATGGCACCGATCTGCTGGGTGAAGGTCGTGACGCTCTGCTGAGCCAGCCGCAGGTTCTCCTCGGCCTTGACGACGGCGGCCGTGGCCGCAGCGGCGTTGGTGTCGGCGGTCTTGGCGGCGGTCTCCAGCGCCGGCAGCGCGGCGCGGGCGTCGGCCAGCTTCTTCTCGGCGGCGT
>Ga0210040_10005157_pt1 | contig 16737 bp, 17 predicted proteins | sample CryGeyCG12114_NA_FD_185462 | JGI IMG/M metagenome (GOLD analysis project Ga0210040, IMG submission 185462) | Groundwater microbial communities from aquifer - Crystal Geyser CG19_WC_8/21/14_NA (SPAdes) (version 2) | ecosystem: Environmental > Aquatic > Deep subsurface > Groundwater | place: USA... | reverse complement strand
CCGACAAGGCGTTTAAAGCGGCGGTGCAGCCGTTGCTTGGTTCAGGCGGAGGCTACCCGCTCTATGCTGCCCAGCCCGATACGGCCGCGTTGCGCCTGGCTTGGCAAGATGCCGCGCAGGGCCTCAACCGCACGTTGCGGGTGTACATGGCTAGCATGCGCCCGCGCTACCCCGTTATCGACTCCATCAGCTTTCCGCGGCAGGACGCTGCGTTTGCCCAAGCATTGCAGCACCAGATGCTGCCGTTGCAGAAGCGCCGCCGGCCCGCTACGTTCTACGAGGTGCCCCTACGCGCTGCGTTGGCCGCTCTATACCTTAATGGCCGCGACGAGGCCGCCCGCTACGAGCCGCTTAGTGCGGGCCTCAATGCGGCCCCCCGCGCCGCCGTGGCCCGCACTGAGTGGGCGCGTTTTCCCTACACTATGATCTTGGTGCCGGGTATGGGACCGGAGCAGCCCGGCGTGGCGCTGGACTCGATGAGTGCGCTGCGGTGCCGCATGGCGGCAGCGCGCTACCGGGCGGAGCAGGCTCCGTTTGTGGTGGTGTCGGGCGGGCACGTGCACCCCAACAAGACGCCCTTCTGCGAGGCCGTGGAGATGAGGAAATACATGGTTGAAACACTAGGGCTGCCCGATGCGGCAGTGTTCATTGAGCCCCACGCCCGCCACACGACCACCAATCTGCGCAACGTCAGCCGGATGCTCTACGCCTTCGCCTTCCCGACGGATAAGCCCGTGCTGACCGTTACCGACGCCAGCCAAAGCACTTACATGGTAACCATGGCTGAGCGCTGCCGCCGCGAGCTAGGCTACGTGCCCTATCGCAACCTACAGCGCCTCTCCGACACGGAAAACAGCTACCTGCCGGTGCCCGAGGCCCGCCAGCCCGACCCGTTCGACCCGCTTGATCCATAGGGGAATAGGGAAGGAAAAGAGCTTTTTAAACATCGCGCAACTTGTTATTCCTCAACGCACTCAGGACGACAGGATGTGTGAGGGTCAGCGCTGTAGACAGGACATACGTACGGGTCGTGTACCGGTCCGTGCGTATGTAAGAAGAGCATCAAAAAGTGTGGGGCAGTTAGGTAACCAGACAGCTACAGAGATTCCTGCACTGCTAATCACGGTCTCCCAAGTTAACCTAAGAAGTCGCTGCCCCACACTTTTTGATGCTCTCCTAATTCGCTTAACCGGCGATAGAAATTATGGCGCGGCACGCGCTCGGACAAGTGAAAGTGCTTGACAACTTTATCGGTGAACTGCTTGTGGCCCTGCATAGGCCTTTAACGCGCAGTCGCCTAATCAGGTACTTCTGAGGTGGTCTAAGAATGACGGACATAATAGGATTTACCCGGCCACCTCAAACTATCCTGCTTACCTGGATCACCTCATCACTTACCTTAGCTCACTGTCCGTTCGGACTAGACCACCCCATACTGATTCGTATTCCGCATACACGCGCATTTTAACTTATGATAAGGTTTACTTATTATAACTCACGCGCTGGCTGTCGACCATTCCTTAGCTTGAGCATATTAGGTCCGTCAGCTCCCCAAGTTTTACGTTAGGGCCCGGCCTATTTTGTTAGTCCAAGGCCGCCGGCAAGGGTTAATCTAGCCGCGAGAGAAGTTCAAACAGCGGCTGGTTAACGTAGTAGTTTGAGTTTACCTGCTTATGCTTGACCAGGACGCCGTCTTTGGCCAGTTTGTTTAAGTAGCTGGCAGCAGTAGGTCGACTCACATTGAGTTCCTGCTGTAAGAATTCGATGCGGGTATACGGATGTCGATAGAGATTATTGAGCAGGTCCTGGCTATAAAATTTGTAGGTGCGCAGTCGTTGCTTGGTTTGTTGCATTAAGCTGCGCATGTCGGTAATCAATACGATGCTTTCGCGGGCCGTTTGCTCGATGCCCGTGAGCATATAGAGTAGCCACGGCTCCCAATCGCCGGTATCGCGGACCGCTTGCAGATAGTGATAATAGTTGGCCTTATTCTGCGTGATGAAACGACTCAAGTACAGCACTGGTATATCCAGCAATTCTTTAAGGACCAGGTATAGAATGTTGAGAATGCGCCCGGTGCGCCCATTGCCATCATAAAACGGGTGAATGCTTTCGAACTGAAAATGCAATACAGCCATCTTTACGAGCGGGTCGGCGTCGTGCAGGGAATCATCGTTGAGGTACTGCTCTAGATTACTCATCAGGTCGAGAATAGTGACCGGATCCTGTGGAGGCGTATACACCACCTCCCCGCGTTGATTTTTAAGCGTTGTGCCTGGCAGCTTGCGGTAGCCCCCATTATCGCGCTTCAACTCTTGCTGTATTTGGGCAATGTGATTGGTGCTCAGAAACCCAAATTGCTTTACTAAGCGAGTGCCCAGACGGAGGGCGGCCGCGTAGCGTTGGACCTCCTTGGCAGCCTGTGAGACGCCCCAGTTAAGCTCGGCATTAAAGAGCTCATCGTGCGTAGTGATGATGTTTTCAATCGCTGAACTGTCTTTCGCTTCCTGCAACGGCAGCGTGTCCAGCAGGATGCTCTCGTTGGGGATAGCCGCGACCAAGCCCTTTAGCTCTGCTAAAGCACGGTGGGCAGCAGGTAGCTTTTTCAGTACGGCTCGCGTTTCCAGTTCTATTGCCGGCGGAAGAGCAGAAGGTTGCCAGGTACTTTGCACGTCAGGAAGGGAAGTAGCCAAGTAGAAAGTCGACCTAGCTTTGTAAAGAAACTTGATTTTTCTTTACAAAGGATCCTGACCTATATAAAAGAAGGGTATGCTTTCTTACTATAGATAGGTACACTGCCCGCTTTCACTGGTGGATTACTGTTATCCGGGTTAAAGCAACATGATAGGCCCCGGTAAAACTTACTTATCAGAACCTACCTCCGCACTATGGGTTATTCACGATGTTCAGGATAATAGGGTCCGATAAACCTTGCTTATCGATCCCTATTGAAAGCCCCTCCACTTGTCATAATCTTTACTTCTAGAAATTTAAGAACTCCCATCCCCTCTAAGATGTGCAAGCGCATTATTGCCTTACCTGCACGCGTGAGCTCTGCCCCTTACTCGGTAACGATAGTCGCCGGGTCGTTCTCAGCAGAGTAGAAGAGGTGGCCATTGGTCCACGGATATTCGGAGCCGCGCCAAACCGTGGCCTTCAGGGAGAAGAGTAGGGAGGAGATAGAAAACCAGAAAAGAAGTCCCATTAGAACACCGGCATTTGCCCTTCTGTATTCCCAGGTAAATACTAGATGAGCGAGGGTGATCACATACAGCAGGGCAAAATACAGGATATCACCGAGCCCATTCCCGAAGGTGACGTGCAGCCCAAAAAGTGTCCCCGTACACAGGAATAGCTCAACGGCTATAAGCAGGGCATTCAGGGTGTGAAGCGTCTTCATCCTAGGTTATGAAATAGAAAGAACTGCCTGCTTTTTCAAATACCGAGCAATGCGGAGGAAAGACACCCTAAAAAGCAGATGCATTAGCACAGTTTCTGTTGCTATACCATGCTTACATAGGAATAGCATTTTGAAGGAAGTGTAAAAGTAAACTCATATCCTTCCTTTCGCGGAAAAGTTGCTTAACACGAACTGTGTTGAAAGTCAAGGATTGAAGGCCAGTTTAGAAGTAAATTCTGCTTGATAGGGCACCCCCGATCTGACAATGGCGAAGGCTTGCTTAAGCAGCTTGTTGCAGACGGCAATCAAGGCCAACTTCTTATTCTTTCCTTTCGCCACGAGGCGGTCGAAGAGTGCTTGACACGCCGCATTTGACTTTTTAGCTGAGAAGCTGCACAGGAACAGCTTGGTCCGAATCAAGGCCCCACCCATCTTGGTGATGCGTACTTTGCCGCGGATACTGGTACCGGAGCTGTGCTCCCGGGGTGAAAGGCCGGCCATGGCAATGAGCTGGCGGTAGTTGTCCAGACGCGTGAAACCACCCGCAAACAAGAGCAGCAGACCGGCCGTCTTGCGGCCGATGCCCGGAATGGAGCACAATAGCGCCATTTCCGTCTGGAAACGCTGCTCGAGTAAAGCGAGCCATTCGGCCTCCACCACTTGCAACTGCCCCGTTAGGGCTTTCCGTAGCTGTTGCAGTCGTTTTAAGGCAAGCTGACTAACGAGGGGCTGTTGCTGCAAGGCCTCTAAGGAATTGCTGACCATGGTTTTCTGCTTGAGGAGCTGCTCGGTGACTTGTTCGAGCTGCCGACACTCCACGAGCACCTGCTCATCGGGCTGCTACGCGACGGCCTGCTGCTGGCCGTCGCGTAGCAGCCATTGGGCATCCTTGTGGTCGCTTTTGCCTTTACTCAGATGCATCTGGATGAAGCGGCGGATGACGAGCGGATTGAGCACCGCTACGTGGCCACCCTGTTCCTGCAGGTAGTAAGCGACCGCCAGACTGTAGGTGCCGGTCGCTTCCAGCACAAACAGGCAGTGCGCCCCACACGCCTGCACCAGTTGCTGAAAGCCGGCTTTGCTGTTGCTGACTTCCAGGTGCTAGACCTGTTCTTGCCGTAGGTAGCACACGGCTAGCGTCGCTTTGCTCACGTCGATGTCGACGATTGGGCGAGATACTACTTGAGGATCCATACCAAAGGGGAAAGAAGTGAAAAAGAGTTAAAAAGGACTTCTAGGGAATCTTTTCTTATCCTAATACAGGCTCTAGGGCCTCACGGAACTGTCCAAAATGACCCTAGAAAAGGGAGGGGATTGTCCTGTTAAACGAGCTCTGGGGCTCCATAAAATCCGAATCTTACTCCTCCCTTTTCCTTCTCAGCAGCTATCTTTACAGTGGATGGACGAACATAGGATAATGCTAGGTATAAACCCATTCTTGGAATCAGTGCGGGTTTTGGGCTTCGCCTAGAGCGCGGCCAGCATAGCACTTTACCGGACTAGGAGTTCTTTTAGCAATTGGACACAATTCTACGCTATAGTGATTTCGTGACTGGTGCATCCATTTTATATTGTAAGTATTTGACCAATAATATATAATTTGGCTCATAGGGATACATGGGTCATGAAACCGCTATAACTATCATTGCAAATGATAAACGAATGAAATCTATTTATAATAAAATTATCTAAACAGCTATATTTAAAATACTATCGCCTATTCATCTGCAAAAATGAAAAGAAACTATCAACTTGACTTTTTTCGAGGCTTTCTCTTGATTATCATCATGATAGACCATGCCTTAATGTACAATAACATAATAATACGCTTCACTTATGAATCTCTTGGCTGGGTTTCAGCGGCTGAAGGCTTCGTCTTTTTATCAGGGCTAACAGCCGGCATTGTATACACGCGTAAGGCTACTGAAAGAGGTGCAAAATTTATTTTAGGACTAGCAGTCAAACGTGCGCGCACTATCTACCTAAAGCACCTAGCATTATTTTTATTTATTAGTGCTATCATCCTGTTTGTTCCATTACTAGGGGATTATTGGGCAAGCCGTTACCCGCCTTTGCTTAGGCAACCGCTACTTGGCATAGTCATGGGCGCCCTGCTAGTCTACCAGCCTTTTTACTTGGATATTCTGCCTATGTATGTTGTCTTTATTCTCTTTGTTCCTTTCGTTATCAGGTGGTTTCAAAAAGGATACGCCGGGTATCTACTCCTTGGTTCTCTAACGCTCTACACCCTAAGTAGCGCCAATGAGCTTCTCAGCTTCTTTACTATTCCCTTCCAAGATTCTGAGTTGAATACCAGACTCTTTAATCTACCATGCTGGCAGATTCTCTTCGTGCTAGGTCTTTTTGCTGGCTTCATTTTCTCTACAGGAAAAAGCAAATATTGGCAAGTCAACAAGCACCTTTTTTACATTTCATTAGCTAGTAGCGTACTATTTTTCATATGCAGAAGTGTGCATATGAAAATTCCATATATTAATATGGACTATGCTACTGACAAAGCTAACCTTGGCCCGCTTCGGCTACTCAATTTTATTGCCTTGTGCTATTCTGTCATTTTTATTTCTTCTAAAAGAGGAGCTTGGTTTACTTCCCGACCTATCTGCTATTTAGGAAAATATTCACTAGAAGTATTCTCATTTCACATAGTGATATTGATTCTATTAGTACCCATAAAAGAGCAGCTTAATTCTATTTACAGCATGCAGATAACTTCCAAATTTTACTTTTATCCTCTTGATACTTTATTTGTTTTCTTTTTCATGATTCCATTATTATTCCTGGCTCCTACTTTGTTTGGTAAGAATAAAAAGCCAGCCTTACCCCCGGTATTATCTAAACCGCTATAAGGAGGGAACCCTTATATTCCTCTTGAATTTCATGCAATAGTTTATCCCTTGCGGCTATAACTATCTTGACTTCTTTCGAGGGAAATAAATTTTTGAGGAAGGACATCACTTAGTTTCTAAATGTGGGAATAGACAGTAGTGACTACTAGTGGCTAGCATATATCACTGCGGAAAATACTTCTGGGCGGCTTTGGGAGTAGCCTGCTTTAGGTCCACGTAGCCTCTGGTCAACCAATTTAGCGTGGCTTGCTTTTGGGTCAACTGCTGCTGAAGCAGCTCTGTTTTTGCCTCAGCTGCCCCTTTTTCTTTCCACGCGTAGCCACTTAACGTAAAGAAAGCTAGCAGAATAAGAGCCACCCCCATAAACGCGTACACGCTGGTAAAGCCTTACACCTTATCCTTCAAGGGCACACTGCGCGGAATCTGGTCAATGACCTGGGCGAGCTGCTGGCTACCCGTCGCCACCGCCGACGCGATAGTGTCGGGGGTCGCTAAGTGCGGCTGAATCTGGGCCGCTATCCCCTTATAATGGGGTTCTTCTTAACACAGTATCTTTTGGAAGAAGAACCCCATTATAAGGGGATAGCGGCCCAGATTCAGGGGACACGCGGCGCACAGGGGCGGGGTTGTTACCTTGGGCCCAAGCGGCGAATGGTAGCAGCCATGTGAATAGGAATAAGCGCAGGGTCATATGATAGGAGGGAAAGTAGGTAGCAGAGGCAATCCATTGCAAGACACAATTACCTAAGTAAACATACCTTTCTTAAACGCTCGAGCTAGAACCACGTTCCCCGGAAAAGTACCGAATTTAGCTTGTAAGGGCAGTGAGGTAAGAACTACCACTTTTCCAAGGCCGGGGGTATAACATAATATTATGTAAATCAACTTTCCCAAGAATTAACTGGGAGTTAGGTAATCATTTTGACTAGATAAGATACAATTGCAAACCTGAATGGAAGCTGCTATTTCGTTTCACTATTCTTGGTGAGTTGCGCTATCTTCCACATAGAATTTTCCTCGTAAGCAGGTGTAACTGGTGGCGCCTACTTCGACAAAATAGTCCGAGTCAAATTCAATATCTTCCGAGATAGCACTATCACTGAAGAGGTAAATCCACACACCCGTTTCTAGCTCGATAGCTACGTCTCCACTAGATGTTACGTGAGCGCTGAGTACCCGAAGATTTTTCGTCGCCGAGAAGGCTGCCTCGATAGAAGACTCGGGATCTTTCCACGAGCAAGTAATCGCTTCCTGCTGAACGATCTTCCATGAGCAAAAGATCATCAAGTAGAGCAATCCTGTAGGGCCGCCCTCAAGGTGCAGGTTAACAATGGAGCCTGTTCCAAGTCCACACTTGGCTTCTCGCACAGAAGCTCCGAGTAGCGTGGTCGTTACTATTTCCCTGAAGGCAGATGCACTTATGGCGTTCATGGTCTACAGTTGGCAAAGCCGAATATCTTTAATGTAGGTGTCGTATACGTAAATCATAGGTTAAATAGGGATCGATAAGCTGGGGGTAGCAGTCCTTATCTTCTGTAAGGCGTTAGCAGTAAGTTCTCAGGATAGGCTAAGCCGCTCGGTGAGCTAAGCGCTGGACTTGTTTATGGGTGAAGCGGCACCCACGGCGGGTGCGAAAACCCAGTTCTTCCAACTCCTGCGCAATCTGATTATACCCGTGCCCCTGCGCCCGCCGGGCCAGAATCAAGGCCGTGGCCTGGCGGTTGCCCTCGTGGGTGCGTGCATTCTGTTGCCGCACCACCAGGCCGTGCGCATGGGCTACCGGCGTCAGGTTGGCCGGGGTACCGAGTTGCTTGCCCTGCTTCTTGAGCACCTGCAACGCTCGCCGGGTGCGTTCGCTGATCATATCGCGCTCCTGCTCGGCCAGGGCGGCGAAGATGTGCACGGTGAACTTGTTGGCCTGGGGTTGATCACAGGCCACGAACTCCACGCCCGACTCCATCAAGGAGGCAATGAAGGCCACGTTGCGCGAGAGCCGGTCCAGCTTGGCAATCACCAGCACCGCCCCGCGGCTCTTGGCCAGCTGCACGGCCGCCCGCAACTGCGGGCGCGTGGCCGTCTTGCCGCTTTCCACTTCCACGAACTCCCCCACCACGCCTTCTTCTTGGACGAAGGCCTTCACCATCTGCTGTTGCGCGGCCAGGCCCAAACCGCTTTTGCCTTGCTGTAAGGTAGAGACGCGGTAGTAGGCAACGTAGGGCATGAACGGGGGCGGTTGGGGAGTGAATTCCGGGGCAAGATACGGGTCTTGGACATTTTCCAAACGCTCGTTTGGAAAATGTCCAACCTGCCTGCCTGGACCCTGGGACCACAAGCCACGCGGCCGACTGCCTCATGCTAGCGGGGCAGCCATCCTCCTTACCAGATGTTCCGGGCCGACTTGGGCACTATGAGTAGGTGTTGCCCATCCAAAACTTATAGCTACTTTTCAGACCTCCTCTTTATATCGTTTTATCGAATCCGCTTGCTACCTACTTACCCAGCACTGTCCTTTATCGGTGAACTATCAGGTGGGAGCACTCGACCTTGGGCCGTAGTAGTATTAGGAACCGGCAACAAGCCGCAGAAATATGCTGTCAAGCTGTTTCGAGACTACCATTTAAGCCAATATCCCGCTATCGCAAATGAGGTATTTGGGGCGGTACTAGCGGAGGAGTTCGACTTACTCTCCCCTACTCTGGCACTAATTGAATTCACGCCTGCCTTTCTATCCACTTTGGCTACGACTCAACTAGAACAGCTGCGTACAGTACCTGCAGGCCCCAAGATCGGAAGCCTTTTCCTGGAAGGCAGTTATACCTTCTCTCCTTCTCTGACTGCTAAAGCGTTGGAGTCCTATGATCAGGAGACCATCTACGCCTTCGACAACTTGATTCTGAATGTTGATCGACGGCCCGATAAACCCAACATCTTACTCTCCGGACCAGAAGCGTATCTGATAGATCATGAGATGTCTTTTACCGTAGCTACCAGTACCTTGGAGCAACTTAATGATCAGCGATGGGAACACAATTATCGCGGCCATCTGTTCTATTCGTATCTACGGGCCCGGGGAGCGAATAGAATAAATTCCTCTTTTCACACTTTTAGCCAGTATCTACGCAGTATAGCGCCAGGGCGATTGGTACCTTACCAACGGCAACTGGAAGATCTGGGCTATGGCTCCCCAGCTTTTGATGTGCTATTTCGGTACCTTTGTTACCAGAAAGCTAATTCTAGCCAATTTGAAGAACTACTGAGAAAAACCTTACTGTGAATACGATCTATTTCAACCTGCTCAAGTACATTCACTCCCCCTTTTTAGGGGAAGAAGTGAACGTGGGTATCCTGCTTTATTTCCCCGAGCAGGAGCGGATGGAATTTCGTTTCCCTGAATCCTCCCGCCGACTAGCGCTGTTGTATCCGGATTTTTCGGCGCGGCAATTGCGCGCTTATCAGGAGAGTTTCAGCAAACGGGTGGCTCGAACCAATGCGGAGCTAAAGAGTGCCCCCTCTTTGGACCACTACGTGGCATTTATTACGCGCGAACTGCTGTCAGCAGATGCGACCGTGCTGCAATTTGGTCCACTTACTAAAGCTGTTGCACACCTGCCGGATCCGACAGCTGTTGCGAATCAGTATTATGAGCTTTACTTTGATGCCGTCGCCGCACCAGTCCGTAGCCGCCGCAAGGACGACAGCTTCTTACTCACTCAGTTCCGTCGACTGTTAGCGGATACGGATCCGGCGGCAGTGAAGCTTGTCCGCCGAGATGTGGAGGTTGTCGCACCCAAAACCAGTATCAAATTCGATATGGCTTGGCAAAATGGCACACTCAATCACATTAAAGCACTGAGTTTTGATTTGGCTAATCGGACTGAAATTAATCAGAAGTCTGTCTATTGCCACGGTTGGCTAGACTTGCTGGCGGAGGTAGCAAGGAAAGAAAAGTTTAGCTTTGATTTGCTCGTCGCTCCGCCTAGTCAACAAGCGTTGTATGGAGAGTATGACAAGGCACTGAGCATTCTAAGAGATACTACTGCTCCCGTTCGAATCATTCAAGAGGGAGATGAGTTGGTTGATTATTCGGAAAATGCTGCTCATTATTTAGTTAGCGCTGATGATAGTTCATCTGCTCATGGTAGTCAATAATCGTTAAGCACTTAAATCTACAAGCCCGTTACTTCACTGTAATGGGCTTTTTTATACAATAGAGTTATGTATTTAATGTATGTATAAAATTTATTAATTTTCTTACGTGTAAAAAATACTGTATATGTTTTACACGTAATGTATGTATAGAATGTAAGAATTGCTTAGTGTGTATTGAATACAATGTGTAATATTGAGTCGAACCAATGAGCTTGCCCGATGAAGACACTATGTTTCGCCAACCACAAAGGAGGGGTGGGGAAGACAACTTCCACCCTGACGGTCGGTCAAGTGCTGGCTAGTCGCGGCTTGCGGGTACTGCTGATCGATAGCGACTCGCAGACGAACCTATCCATGGCCTTTGAGCGTCACAGCACCCGCCACTTGGGGGAATTACTGGAGAGCGACGGCAAGGTGCCGATTACGGAACTCATGGAAGCGGTAGGGGAGGGGCTGCACTTGGTCGCGGCCTCACCTCGCCTGCAACTAGTCGAGAAGCTGATGGCTGGTAGCTCCGGGTTGGAATTCATCCTACGAGAAGCCTTGGAGACGGTGGAAGACCAGTTTGACTACTGCCTGATCGACACGCCTCCCTCCCTGGGAAGTATTACCTACTCGGCGCTGATTGCCGCGGACGTCGTATTCGTGCCGATGCAACCAGAGTACTTTGGCTACAATGGCCTAACCTCCTTGCTACAAGCCTGCGTGCGCGTGCGCAAGCACTACAATCAAAAGCTGAAGGTAGGTGGAATTTTCTTTACCAAATACTCCCCTACCTACCGCTCGTCCATGCACCACCAGTACGTGGAGCTGCTCCACCAGGATGAGCAGCTTGCCCCCCTCGTGATGCAGGTGAGTATCCGTCAGAACAATAAGCTAGGGGAAGCGCAAGCGATGCACGAACCTATTTTAGCCTACGCGCCGGATAGCAACGGTGCGCTCGATTACATTTCTCTCACGGACGAACTACTGGCCCGGTTATGAGCACGACTCCCAAACGCAACTTCACCGCCAAGACGGCTCGACCCGTCATTGATGCTTCCGCCTTGTACGGCATGGAAGATGTACCGACGTCCATATCGCCCGCTGCAAAGGAACCGGAGAAGGTCATTGAGGCCCCTAGTGTAGCCGCTGAGCCCTCCGGGCAGGAATGGGTGCAGTTCAGCACGTATTTGCACCGGGACACGTACCTACGCCTTAAACAAGCAGAATACTGGGAGCCTGGCTTCGTGGTACGGCAGCAAATCGAACAAGTAGTTAGTGACCTGTTGGATACACTAGATGGCGCTAATCGAAGTTTACCTGAAGATCAGCTGCAGCGGCTCTTACAGAAAAACAAAAAGCTGCGATCTTAAAAGCATAAAAAAGTATTAAAAACCGCATTTTTGAAGCAGAATTGGGCTTTTTTATGCCTTACTACAAGGATCTATCTGCTACAAAAAAGACGTTCCTCAAAAACGCTACTAGTCTTTTTTTTTATTACTATATTATAAGAGTATTATAGGGCTGCTATCTACTTGATTATCAGATTATAGCGAGGCCCATCTGCTACAAAAAAGACGTCAGTTGCTACAAAAAAGACGTTGACCTGCTACAAAAAAGACGTGATTCTGCTACATCAAAGCCGTTTCAACAGCTTATCTGCTACAAAAAAGACGTTGCTACGATATGGAGCCTACCCCTGACAAACGAGTCGCTCAGCATAATGCGCTAATCAATGCGCGCTTCAGCTTCGTACCGTTGCAGATGCGGCTCTTTGTGGCATTGCTATCCCGGATTGATTTCGAGGATGTGGACTTCAAGGAACATTTCATTCCATTAGACGAATTGATCTTTGAGCGCCGGGGTGGGTCAGCCTACGAGCAAGTCGACGAAATGTGCAAAGGCCTAGCCTCCTTCACGCTCTACATCGAGGAGCTGGAGGAGAAGACCCGCAAGCGACGGCGTAAACCCAGTTACACGTATATTCCCTTAATGGCCGAGGCGGGCTACCGGGCTGATCTAGGAGGCGTCACAGCCAGCTTCAACCCCAAGATAATGCCCTACCTGCTGCAACTGCGGGAGAGCGGCAACTTTACCACGGCCGAGATCCAGCAGGTGCTCAAGCTCCGAAGCCCCCAGTCTTTGCGCATTTACTGGCTGCTGAAGGAGTACGCAGACTTTGGCCGACGCACCATCAGCGTGGAGGATTTACGCTTCGTGTTGGGCATTGAAGAGAGCGAATACCCCCGTTTCTCCAACTTCAAGGCCCGGGTACTTGACAAAGCCCAGAGTGAGATTGCCGCCACAGATATTCCCTTCACCTACGAGCTAGAACGTGAGGGGAAAACGGTGGCCCGGATTAAGTTTCTGTTTCAGCAGCTGGCCGCATCTGCTACAAAAAAGACGTTGCCGGGAGCTGCTGAATGGGCCGATGCCTTGGCCCAGATCGGCGTTAGCCAGCGAAGCATTGCCACCATTGCCCACCAGCTAGAGAATGCGGAGTACGACGTGGGATACATTGCCTTCGTGGTGCGCGTCGTGGAGAGCCAATTTCGGAAGGGTAAGATTAAGAAGCCGGCCGGCGCCATTTACAAAGCACTTGTGGAGAAATATCTGCTGGAAGATTATACGGCCGCCAACCAGCCCCGTCAGCTAACGAAAAAGGAGTCCACCAAACCGGTGGAAAGAAAACTGGAGGTAGCATTCCGCCTTAGCGAAGTACGAGAGATGTACGACAACCCAGGACCCTACGCGCAACGCCAAAAACGAGCCGCCACCTTTGAGCAGCACCTAGAGCAAGTATACCTACAGGATGGGTTTGCCGTGGAGCAGCGGGAAGGGGAGGAGTGGCTCGTGAAACAGCGCTGATGCGACTTTATTTCCGCTCATATAACACCAAATTGAAGAGTACCAAAAGTCAATCGAAGTTAGAGAGCATCAAAAAGTGTGGGGCAACCGAGCTAAGCGGCTATCAGTAGAGATTTCGTCGGCAGTGTTCAGGAGTTTGATGACTGCGGTTGCTCCACACTTTTTGATGCTCTTCGAATAGAACTAGGAAAAGTACCCGCTAACAGAGCGTGCTGACGTAGAAATCCTGCGCAATAACGTAGTTCTGCCCAAGTAGTAGCAGCGCATACGGCACGGGCCGGGGAGCCAGCTGCTCGTTGATCTGCGGTGAGTAGTAGGTGGTTAACCCGTACCGGGCGCACACCCGTGCCCCTGCTTCCGCCGCAAACACGGGCACTGTATCCAATAGTTGGCCCTGTCCGCGGACTAACGTATGCGCTACAATGCGCCGCCACCACGGGTGCCAGTCGCCGCGTACCAGGTGCCGCCACTCGCCGGCCAACTCGTTCAGCATCTGGTGCAGCTCTGCCAGCAGTGCCTCCACGTCTGCCTGCATTGGGTGGGCGTCCAGGTAAAGTGAGGTATAGAGCTGCCCGTAACTCCGCAACAACGGATGCTCGGTATGATAAGAGAGGGATCCGCCTGTTTCGCGGCGGAGATTAAGCCCACAAAGTCAATCCGGTGTACCTCCACCGCCGTAACCAGTTCCAGAAAAGAAGTCTGTGTGTACCGAATTATGCCGCTGCCGTACAGCCGAACAAATTGCGCCATCATGCCGGAAGCTACTTATTTTTCGCTTCCCTACCAGCCCTGCTTATCTTCCCTATGCAACTCTTCGTCGTCCCCGACATCCACGGCCGCACCAATTGGCAGCAACCTGTCACGGCGTTTCTAGCCACCGCCACGCCCGAAGATCGTGTCATTTTCCTGGGCGACTACAACGACAGCTTCACCGTGCCCGACGCGCCAATGCTCGACAACTTCATCGATGTGCTGCTTCTAAAAGAGCGCGAACCTGAGCGCGTAATTCTGCTACTGGGCAACCACTGCTTTCCCTACCTGTTCGACCCCTCTTTCCGCTGTTCCGGCTTCCGGCCCGAACTGGCCCCCGCCCTGCACCTGCTGTTTCGCAAGCACCAGCACTTTTTCCACGTGGCCTGCCAGTTCGGCCCCTACCTGTTCACCCACGCCGGCGTCTCCGACATGTGGCTGGAAGCTAATCGCCTAGCTATCCTCGTCCTGACGGGCGCCACCATCGGCAACCTCCACCTACCCACTGTCCTCAACCAGCTCCTGCAAACCGACCGGGGCCGCAAGATCCTGTGGCAGGTATCAAGCTACAACGGCGGCCGCGATGGCGTGGATGGCCCCCTGTGGGTGCGCCCCCGCCACCTGGAACGCGGCCTATTACCCGGTCTCATTCAGGTAGTCGGCCACACCGCCCAGCGCCACATCGTGCGAGAGGTAGACCAGACTTCACACACGGGCCTTATACTCGTCGATTGCCACGACCATAGCCCCACGGAGTTTCTGGCGCTGGAAACTGGTATGTTTATTTAGTTGAGCGTGTTGTCGTCACTGTGATAAGTGTGGGTAGCCGGTTATTTACTGGACTATCGTCACTCGTTTCAGCTTCACCGCACCGGGGGAGTCTAATTGGATTTGGTACAAGCCGGGTGTTAGCTCCGGGGCACCCGCCGTCAGGCTTTGTCCCTTGGGAGCGGCTAGCACCGTTGGGTGTTGTTAAACAACTAGGGGAAAACCTCCGACTCGGGCGTACAGTTACCTGATTTTCATGAGTAGCACCCTGGCTGATAATACATTACTCAACATATGGGCAAAACGATAGCCTTAACGTTCGTTTTCGCTATTCCCCTTCGATGGCATTAAGGGACGTGTAAAACTATCGTCCTCCGCTATTGATATGGCGCATTTATACCTTATCAGTAGCATTCGAGCTATTTGGTTGCCGAGTCGGAGGTTTTCCCCTAGTTGTTCAACAACACCCTTCATAGCGACGCGGTCGGTAAGGTACGCGTAACAGCGTACTGTGGGGCGCAACAAAGTCAGATGGCAAGCCCTGCTACCAACAAGACAGCTATCTTGCCTTACGACCTTGTTAGTATGAACTACGTATTCCTCCTGTTTGCCTGCTTGCTGTCCGCTGCTACTAGCTACGCGCAGCGTAGGGCTACCATTACTTACGAGGTAACCTACCACGGGAAAGCGGTGCCCGACGGACGCCTGCAGTTGTTTATCGACGGGCCGCGGGCACACTTGCTGAAAGTGGCGGATGCGCAGGCGAAAGAACAACAGTACCTGGACTACGACGCCCAACGAACCTTGCAGGTACTCACGTTGCCCAATGAGGGTCACGTTACGCAGGCGAAGGACTTCACCGCCTACGAACAGCCCGAGCTGCTGCCCGATACGGCCACCATCCTGGGCTACCGCTGCCAGAAAGCCAAAGTCATTATCCGCTCCAACACGGTGGAGGTGTGGTATACCACCGCCCTACCTCTGAAAGGCACGCCCAGCATTGGGGTGGCCCCCGGTCTGGGGCTGATTCTGAAAATGGTGCGCAATGGCGAGCAGGCCGTCACTGCCACCCAGATCAAGCGGGGCGCTGTCAAGAGCACTGACCTCGCTTGGCCTACCCCCGCCACGATGGGCCCGGTGGTGGATGCCGCGACCTATAACCGTCAGGTGATTGACAGCCGATTTACCACCGTCCCCGTATTTCAGCAGGAACAACTTTCGTTTGGCAATGACCAGCCCAACCCGGCGGCTGGACAGGCAAACGTCACCTACCACTACGCCGGCGGCACCGTCATTCTGAAAAAAATCCGCTTGCCGGAGTATACCGCAGGCACCCAGATCCTGGCCGAGTTGTCGCAGTATTCCAATGGCGACGCGTACGACCGGACGGGGTCAGTATTTCTGATTCCCTTAGACCGGCAGCAGTCGTTTTTGAATGGCCTGCAACAAGGCGTGAAAGCCTTACCAGTCTACCAGGCGAAGTACCAGGGCGTGGTGGCCACCGACCAATACCTGCCCCCGCTGGAGCTAATGCGCTTTTTCACCCCCTTTGGCGTGCGCGCTTACAACGCGGCTTCTACTATCAAAGGGTATCGCTGGGCCGATTCGGCCGTGTTCCGGCAAGACGTTACCGAGCTGGCGCCCCGCCTGCAGGGGGAGGTGTGGCTGGGCGTGTTCATCGGTAACTACGATAAGGGTGGCCACAAGGTGAGCCTGCGCCTGCAGTACTACCCCGGTGGCGAAACTAGCCAGCCAGTGCCCGCTCCCACGGTGCTGCCGCTCTTTAACACCACCAACCTCATGGAAATGGCCGGGCAGGAGTACGGGACCATGTTCGGGCAGGACTCGCTTACCGTCACGGTGAATCTTCCCCGCGCCCTAAAACACGTACAGCTTCGCTATACTACGACCGGCCACGGGGGGTGGGGCGGCGGTGATGAGAAGCTGTACGTG
>Ga0210040_10005156_pt1 | contig 16740 bp, 13 predicted proteins | sample CryGeyCG12114_NA_FD_185462 | JGI IMG/M metagenome (GOLD analysis project Ga0210040, IMG submission 185462) | Groundwater microbial communities from aquifer - Crystal Geyser CG19_WC_8/21/14_NA (SPAdes) (version 2) | ecosystem: Environmental > Aquatic > Deep subsurface > Groundwater | place: USA... | reverse complement strand
CGGCTCGACCCTGACCCGCGGCGAGCGCTGTATCACCCACCCGGTGCGCCCGGTCGACCGCTGGGTCTCCGCCCGGGTGCAGGCCGGCAACGCCGACGACGTGCTCATGCGCCGGCTGCACGGTCCCACCTGGCGTGAGCGCGCCGACGCCGCGGTCGGCCGCCGTCCCCGGCACCTCGCGGTGACCGGTGCCGCGCTGGTCGCCGGAGGGCTGGCCGTCGCCGGCCGGCCGCGGGCAGCCGCCCTGGCCGCCCTCGGCTGGGCCGCCGGTACCGCCGAGTTCGCCTGGGCCCGGATCGCCCCGGGGCCGCGGGACCGGGCCGAGGTCTCCACCATGCTCGCCACCAGCGCGGTCATCCCGCCGCTGGCCACCTGGCACTTCCTCCGCGGCGCGGTGCAGCACCGCACCGTCGCCCGCTGGCGGGGCCTGCCCGACCTGGTCCTCTTCGACCGCGACGGCACCCTGGTCCACGACGTCCCCTACAACGGCGACCCGGCGCGGGTGCTCCCGGTCGACGGCGCCCGGGCGGCGCTGGACGCGCTGCGGGCGCGCGGCGTGCGGATCGGCCTGGTCACCAACCAGTCCGGCATCGGCCGGGGCCTGATCACCCGTGCCCAGGCCGACGCGGTCAACGCCCGGGTCGCCGAGCTGCTGGGTCCCTTCGACACCGTGCAGGTCTGCCCGCACGCCCCGGACGACGGCTGCGACTGCCGCAAGCCGGCCCCGGGCATGGTCAAGGCCGCCTGCGCCGAGCTGGACGTCGACCCGGCCCGCTGCGTGGTCATCGGCGACATCGCCGCCGACGTGGGGGCCGCCACCGCCGCCGGGGCGGCCGCGATCCTGGTGCCCACGCCGGTCACCCGCCCCGAGGAGGTGGTCGACGCCCCGCAGCGCGCGGCCACGCTCCTTGACGCCGTCGAGGACGTGCTGGCAGGTCGCTGGTGAGCGGGCCGGCCCGCACGGTCCTCGTCGCCCGGCTGGACAACGCCGGCGACGTGCTGCTGCAGGGCCCGCTGGTGCGGGCGGTCGCTCACCGAGCGGACCGGGTGGTGTTCCTGGCCAGCCCGCAGGGCACCGCCGCCGCGCAGCTGCTGCCCGGGGTGGACGACGTCCTGACCTGGCACTGCCCGTGGATCGACGGCTCCCCGCAGCCGGTCGACGCCGCGGACATCGCCGCGCTCGCCGACCGGGTGCGCGCGCTCGGCGTCGACGAGACGGTCGTCTCGACCTCGTTCCACCAGTCGCCGCTGCCGCTCGCGCTGGTGCTGCGCACGGCCGGGGTGGGGCGGATCTCGGCGATCAGCGTCGACTACCCCGGCTCGCTGCTGGACGTGCGGCACCGGGTCGACGACGACCTGCCCGAGCCCGAGCGCGCCCTGTCGCTGGCCCGCGCGGCCGGCTTCGAGCTGCCCGACGGAGACGACGGCCGGCTCGCCGTCCGCCGTCCGCTGCCGGCGATCGACCACGAGCCCGGCTACGTGGTCCTCCATCCCGGCGCCTCCGTACCCGCCCGCGCCTGGCCCGCCGAGCGCTGCGCCGAGGCGGTCGAGGCGCTGGCCGACGCCGGCTGGCGGGTGCTGGTCACCGGCGGGCCGGGGGAGCGGGCGCTGACCACGGCCGTCGCCGGCACCCGCGGCACCGACCTCGGCGGGGCCACCACGCTCGCGGAGATGGCGGCGCTGCTCGACGGGGCCGCCGCGGTCGTCGTCGGCAACACCGGCCCGGCACACCTGGCCGCCGCCGTCGGCACGCCCGTCGTCTCGCTGTTCTCCCCGGTCGTCCCGGCCGTGCGGTGGGCGCCCTACGGCGTCCCCACCGTGCTGCTCGGCGACCAGTCCGCCCCCTGCCGCGACACCCGGGCCCGCGAGTGCCCGGTGCCGGGGCATCCCTGTCTGTCCTCCGTGACCGCGCCCGACGTGGTCGCGGCGGTCGAGAAGGTGGTGGCCGCGTGAAGGTCCTGCTCTGGCACGTGCACGGCTCGTGGACGACGGCGTTCGTCCACGGCCGGCACGACTACCTGCTGCCGGTCACCCCCGACCGCGGCGCCGACGGCCTCGGTCGCGCCCGCACCTGGGACTGGCCGGCCTCGGCCCGCGAGGTGACCCCCGAGCAGCTGCGCGAGGAGCAGCCGGACGTCGTCGTGCTGCAGCGCCCCCGCGACCTGGAGCTGGTGCGGGAGTGGCTGGGCCGCGAGCCCGGCCGCGACCTGCCCGCGGTCTTCCTGGAGCACAACGCCCCGGACGGCGGCGTGCCGAACACCCGGCACCCGATGGCCGACCAGCGCGACATCCCGATCGCGCACGTCACCTTCTTCAACGAGCTGTTCTACGACAACGGCTCGGCACCCACGACCGTCATCGAGCACGGCATCGTCGACCCGGGCGAGCTGTACACCGGTGAGCTGGCCCGGGCCGGTGTCGTGGTCAACGAACCGGTGCGCCGCGGCCGGTACACCGGCGGCGACCTGCTGCCGTTGTTCGCCCGCGAGGCACCGCTGGACGTGTTCGGCATGGGCCTGTCCGGGCTGCACGAGCGGTACGGGCTCGACCCCGAGCGGGTCGCGCTGCACGAGGACCCGCCGCAGGCCGCGATGCACGCCGAGCTCGCTCGCCGCCGGGTGTACGTGCACCCGGTGCGCTGGACCTCCCTCGGCCTGTCCCTGCTGGAGGCCATGCACCTCGGCATGCCGGTCGTCGGGCTGGCCACCACCGAGGCGATCGAGGCCGTGCCGGCCGAGGCCGGGGTGCTCTCCACCCGTCCCGAGCGGCTGGCGGCGGCGCTCCGCGAGTTCGTGCACGATCCCGACGCGGCCCGGCTCGCCGGCAAGGCCGCCCGCTCCGCCGCGCTCGAGCGGTACGGACTGCAGCGGTTCCTCGCCGACTGGGACCGGCTCCTGGGAGAGGTGACCCGATGACCACCGATCAGCTGGCCGCGTACCGCCTGACGATCGACCTGGTGAGCGAACACGCGTCCCCGCTGGCCGCCATCGGCGGCGTCGACGCCGGTGGCCAGAACGTGCACGTCGCCGCGCTGGCCGCGGGCCTGGCCACTCGGGGGCACGAGGTCACCGTGCACACCCGCCGGGACGACCCCGATCTGCCCGACCGGGTGACCACCGACGACGGCTACGTCGTCGCCCACGTGACCGCGGGCCCCGCCACCGCGCTGCCCAAGGACGAGCTGCTCCAGCACATGGGCACCTTCGCCGACGTGCTCCGCGCCCAGTGGGCCGCAGCGCGCCCCGACGTCGTGCACGCGCACTTCTGGATGAGCGGGCTGGCCTCGGTGCAGGCCGCCGCCGGGCTCGGCATCCCGGTGCTGCAGACCTTCCACGCCCTCGGCTCGGTCAAGCGCCGCCACCAGGGCGCCGCCGACACCTCACCCGAGCAGCGCATCGACCTCGAGCGCGGACTCTGCGCCGACGTCGACCACGTGGTCGCCACCTGCACCGACGAGGTGTTCGAGCTGCGCCGGCTGGGGCTGGCCAGCGACCGGGTCTCGATCGTCCCGTGCGGGGTGGACACCGCCGTCTTCACCCCGCGCGGCCCGGTCGCGCAGCGGTCGGACCGTGCCCGGCTGCTCGTGCTCGGCCGGCTGGTCGAGCGCAAGGGCCAGGAGGACGCCGTCCGTGCGCTCGCCGCGGTGCCCGACGCCGAGCTGGTCGTGGTGGGCGGCCCCGAGGCCTCCGAGCTGGACGCCGACCCCGAGGTGCTGCGGCTGCGCGCCATCGCCGACTCCCTCGGCGTGGGCGACCGGCTGGTGTTCACCGGGGCCGTCTCCCGCGCCGACGTCCCGGCCTGGATCCGCTCGGCCGACGTCGTGCTGGCCGTGCCCTGGTACGAGCCGTTCGGCATCACCCCGCTGGAGGCGATGGCCTGCGGGCGCCCGGTGGTCGCCACGGCCGTCGGCGGGCTGGTCGACACCGTCGCCGACGGCGTCACCGGGGACCTCGTGCCGCCCCGGGACCCTGCTGCCCTGGGCTCCGCACTGGCCGCGCTGCTCGCCGACGAGGAGCGCCGCGTCGGCTACGGCGCCGCCGGGGTGAAGCGAGCCCGCACCCGCTACCGCTGGTCCCGCGTCGTCGCCGACACCGACGCCGTCTACCGCCAGGTGCTCGCTGCACGCGCGCCCGTGGAGGTCGCCCGATGAGCCCGTCCGCTGAGAGGAACACCATGAGCATCGCTGCGTCGTCGGGCCGCGAGGTCGTCTCGCCCGACACCTGCACCCACCTCACCGGGCTCGACCACGTCGCCTCGCTGACCGCGGCGCTGGCGAGCCTCACCGACCAGGTCGACGTCCTGGGCACCTGGGGCCGGACCCTGGCCGACGTGCTGACCGGTGACTCCCGGGGCCGGCTGCTGGCGGCCGGCAACGGCGGCAGCGCCGCCCAGGCCCAGCACCTCACCGCCGAGCTGGTCGGCCGCTACCGCGCCGACCGGCCGCCGTTCTCCGCGATCTGCCTGACCGCGGAGACGTCGTCGCTGACGGCCATCGCCAACGACTACCCGGCCGACGAGCTCTTCGCCCGGCAGGTCGAGGCGCACGGCCGCCCCGGCGACGTGCTGGTGCTGCTGTCCACCAGCGGGCGCAGCCCCAACGCCGTCGCCGCCGCCCGCCGCGCGCAGCAGTGCGGGATCACCGTGCTGGCGATGACCGGCCCGGCGCCCAACCCGCTCGCCGCCGTCGCCGACGACGCGGTCTGCATCGACTCACCGTGGACGGCGACCGTGCAGGAGTGCCACCTGGTGGCGCTGCACCTGGTCTGCGCTGCCTTCGACGCCGCGGTGCTGACCGAACCGGCCCGGGTGGCGACCACCAACCACGTCGAGGTGGTCACGTGACCGGCACGGTCGTCGTCGTCGGGGACGCACTGCTGGACGTCGACCTGGTCGGCACGGCGACCCGGCTCACCCCGGACGCGCCCGTGCCGGTGGTCGAGGACGTCGAGACCCGCGAGCGCCCGGGAGGCGCCGCGCTGGCCGCCGTCATCGCCGCACAGCTACTTGGTGCGCAGTCCGGTGCCGAGGTCGTGCTGGTCGCCCCGCTCGCCGACGACGAGGGCGCCGACCGGCTGCGCGCCCTGTTGGCCGGCCGCGTGCGGCTGATCGAGATCCCCGCCACCGGCGGCACCGCCGTCAAGCAACGCATCCGGGTCGGCGACCACTCGGTGGCCCGGCTGGACAGCGGCGCGGCCCGGTCGACGCTCGGTGCGCTGCCGGCCGAGGCGGTCCGGGCGATCCGGGACGCTGCCGCCGTGCTCGTCGCCGACTACGGCCGGGGGACGACGGCCGACCCCGCCGTCCGCGCCGCGCTGTCCGCCGCCCGCGGCCCGGTGGTCTGGGACCCGCACCCGCGTGGTGCCGACCCGGTGTCGTCGGTCCGGCTGGTCACCCCCAACGGCGCGGAGGCGGCCCGGGTCGCTGTCGCGGCCGGTGTGGACGTCGCCGGCGACGGGCTCGCCGCGGTCGGTGCCCGCGCGCAGGCACTGATCGCGCACTGGGGCGTCGGCGCGATCGCGGTCACCCTCGGCTCCCGCGGCGCCCTGCTCTCCTACGGCGAGGGCGCGCCGATGGTCGTGCCCGCCACCCCGGTCACCGGCGGCGACCCGTGCGGCGCCGGGGACTCCTTCGCCGCCGCGGTCACCGTCGCGCTCGCCGGCGGCGCGGTCACCGGCGAGGCGGTCACCACCGCGGTCGCCGCCGCCGGTGCGTTCGTCGCCCGCGGCGGTGCCACCGCCTGGGACGCCGACGCGCCTGACACCGCCGCTGCGGTCCCGGGCGTCGCGGCGCTGCTGACCCGGGTGCGGGCCGCCGGCGGCACCGTGGTCGCCACCGGCGGCTGCTTCGACCTGTTGCACGCCGGCCACGTCGCCACCCTGCGGGCCGCCCGCGGGCTGGGCGACTGCCTGGTCGTCTGCATCAACTCCGACGACTCGGTCCGCCGGCTCAAGGGGCCCTCCCGCCCGCTGGTCACCGCCGAGGACCGGGCCCGGGTGCTCGAGGCGCTGGAGTTCGTCGACGCCGTCGTCGTCTTCGACGAGGACACCCCGTCGGCCGTGCTGGAGCGGTTGCGGCCCGACGTCTGGGCCAAGGGCGGCGACTACGCCGGCGCGGACCTGCCCGAGGCCGCCGTGCTGCAGACCTGGGGCGGGCAGGCCGTCGTCCTGCCGTACCTGGACGGCCACTCGACCACCGCCCTGGTCGAGCGCTCGCGAGTCTGGTGAAGGACCCCGCTGCCCCCCACGCTCGGCGCGGGCCCCTGCAGCAGGGGCGTTCCAGCGGCGCACCGACGGCGGTGGTGCTGCGGCCGCTGGGGCTCGGTGACCTGCTCACCGGCGTCCCGGCGATCCGCGGCATCCGCGCGGCCGTGCCCGACCACCGGCTGGTGCTGGCCACCACCCGGGCGCTGGCACCGCTCGCCGCGCTGATCGGCGCCGTCGACGAGGTGCTGCCCGCCGTCGAGCTCGAGCCGCTGGACTGGTCGGGCCCGCCGCCGGAGCTCGCCGTCGACCTGCACGGCAAGGGCCCGGCCTCGCACGTGGTCGTCGCCGGCCTGCACCCGCGCCGGCTGCTCACCTTCGACAGCCCCGGCTACCCGGGACCCACCTGGTACGCGGGAGAGCACGAGGTGCGCCGCTGGTGCCGGCTGGTGTCCGAGGGGCTGTCGGTCGAGTGCGACCCCGACGCTCTCGACCTGGCCGTGCCGGCGGTGCCGGCACCGGTCTCCGGTGTCGCCGTGGTGCACCCGGGAGCGGCCTTCCCGGGACGCCGCTGGCCGCCCGAGCGGTTCGCCGCCGTCGCCCGGCACCTGGCCGCGTCGGGCCTGGCGGTGGCGGTCACCGGCGGTCCGGCCGAGCGGGAACTGGCCCTGACCGTGGCCGCACAGGCCGGGCTGGACCCGGCGGCGGTGCTCGCCGGCCGGACGACGTCGCTGGAGCTGGCCGCCGTCATCGCCGCTGCCCGCGTGGTCGTCTGCGGTGACACCGGGGTGGCGCACCTGGCGACCGCCTACCGTCGTCCCTCGGTCGTGCTGTTCGGCCCGGTCTCACCCGCGCTGTGGGGGCCGCCGCCGCGATCGCAACACGTCGTCTGCTGGCACGGCGACGGCACCGGCGACCCCTGGGGGACGACGCTGGACCCGGCGCTCGGGAGGATCACCGTCGCAGAGGTCATCACCGCCCTGGACCAGCTGTTGTCCTGATGGCCCTGCTGCAGGGTCCCGCCGCGAGTGGAAGGACCCACTCCTCCCCAACCCTCGCAAGCTCGGGCCGGGCCCCTGGAGTGGGCCGGGGGCAGCAGGGTCCTTCAACTGCGGCGGCGGATGGCGTCGAACAGCACGCCCTGCAGGTCCTGGGGGTCGAGTGCCTGGTAGGCGTTCCCGCCGGTCGCGGTGGCGATCTGTTCCAGGGCGCCGAGGTCGGCGTCCGGGCCCAGGGCGATGCCGATGACCTTCACCGGCCGAGCCGGGTCGGCCTCCACGCCCAGGGTGGTGAGCAGCGCGTCGAGCTGGATGCCCGCGTCGTCCTCGTTCTCGCCGTCGGTGATGAGCACGACGCTGTTCACCGACGCGGGGTCGTAGGCGTCGCGGGCGGCCCGGACGGCGGCCAGCGTCGTGTCGTAGAGACCGGTGCCGCCGGGGGCGAGCAGGTTCGGGATGGTGTCGAACTGGGCGTCGATCAGCTCCCGCTGGGTCCGCCCACCGGCGTCCGCGCCGAACTGCCGTAGCGGCGCCAGTTCCACCCAGTCGCGGTCCCCGTCGAGCTGGTAGGCGAAGCCCCAGACGCCACCGGAGTAGGAGTCGGGCAGCAGCACGAGTGCGCTCTTGGCGGCGTCCCGGGCCAGGGTCGCCCGGGTGCCGTCGCCGGCGGGGGCGTTCATCGACGTCGAGACGTCGATGGCGACCAGCAGCCGGGACGGCGTGGCCAGGCTGGAGAGCCGGCCCAGGAGCGCCTGCGCGGCGGCCTCGTCCAGCTCCAGCGTGGCCGGTGCGGCTTCCTGCACGCCGGTGCCCGGACCCGCGCCGTCCGGGGCTGCGCCGTCCTGGTCGCGGAAGCCGGCGCTGCGGGCCTCCGCGCCGACGGACGCCTCGGTCAGCGCGCTCACGACGGCGTCGACGGCCGGCTGCGCATCGTCCTCGGGCGTCCCGACCCGGAGCACGGGATAGTCCAGGGCGGGGGAGCCGTCGCTGGGGTAGACCGCGACGAGGGAGTCCGACCCGGCAGCTCGGTTGGACGTCAGCACCTCCTGCTCGCTGACCGGCACCAGCGGGGCGTCGGCGCCGCCCTCGGTGCCGGCCGTGAGTGCGTCGGCGACCGTCGGCACGTCACCGCGGCCGGCGGCCAGCACGGCCTGGACAACGGCGTTGTCGGCGGCCTCGTTGCCGCCCAGCGACTGCCGCACGGCGGCGAGCACGGACAGGCCCTCGGCGCTGGCCGCCAGGTCGGGGACAGCCAGCGCCCGGTCGGTGGACAGCGCCTGGCCCCACGTGGGCGGGGTCGTCGTCCAGCCCAGTTGCTCGGCGGCGGCGCGGCTGGTGGCGATCACCAGCGGGGAGGTGGCCATCGAGCCGGAGGGCTCCAGCCCGATGTCGCCGGCGCGGGCGGCCCACAGCGAGGAGTCCGGCACCCAGACCCGGGGCAGGGACTCCTCGTCCAGGGCACCGAGGTCGGCCAGCGTCTGCAGCGGCTCGGTGGCGGTCACCTCGGCGACCGCGCAGGTGGTGTCGCTCAGCGCCAGCGGCCCGGCGAGGACGTCTTGCACCAGTGCGCCCAGCTCGGGCGCCACCGTCAGGCGCACCGTCTGGCGATCCGTGCACTCGGCGGAGTCGGCGGTCGCGCTGTCCCGGCCGGAGACCCACCAGACGAGGCCGACGACGAGCACCGCGACCACCAGGACGGCCAGGCCGCCCAGCAGCGCCGGCCGGCGGCCCGCGGTCCGAGCCCCTGCGTGGGCGCGGGTGTAGGCGTGGCGCCCCATCTGGGTTCTCCGTCGTCTCAAGGCCCCGTGCTGGTGCCCGGCTCACCAGGGCGGAACCGGGCATCGGTCGGGTCGGCACTCTACCCAGTTGAAGGACCCCGTTCTCCCCACGCTTCGCGAGCTCAGCGCGGGACCCTGAACGGGGCCGGTGCGAGTGGCGAGGCCCTGCAGAGGGGTCCGTCGTCAGCCGGCCTGTGCGGCCGCCGTCTCCCGCTGGGCGGCGAACCACGCCACCGTGCGCCGCAGCCCCTCCTCGGAGGTCACCGAGGGGCCCCAGCCCAGGGCCTCGGTGGCCAGGGTGGTGTCGGGGCGGCGCACCTTGGGGTCGTCGACCGGCAGGTCGATGAAGCCGATCTCCGACTTCGAGCCGGTGAGCTCCACGACCCAACGCGCCAGTTCCAGCATGGACAGCTCGTCGGGGTTGCCGATGTTCATCGGACCGGTCTCGGTGGAGAAGGCCAGTGCCAGGATGCCGCGCACGGTGTCCTCGACGTAGCAGATGGAGCGGGTCTGCGAGCCGTCGCCGGCGACGGTGAGCTCGCGGCCGGCGAGCGCCTGGCCGACGAACGCGGGGATGGCCCGGCCGTCGTCGGCGCGCATCCGCGGGCCGTAGGTGTTGAAGATCCGCACGATCGCGGTGTCGATGCCCTGGGAGGTGCGGTAGGCGGTGGTGAGGGCCTCGCTGAAGCGCTTGGCCTCGTCGTAGACCCCCCGTGGGCCGACCGGGTTGACGTTGCCCCAGTAGTCCTCGCGCTGGGGGTGCTGCAGCGGGTCGCCGTAGACCTCGGAGGTGGAGGCCAGCAGGAACCGCGCGCCCTTCTCCTTGGCCAGGCCCAGGGCGTGCAGAGTGCCGAGGCTGCCGACCTTGAGGGTTTCGATCGGCATCTTCAGGTAGTCCAGCGGGCTGGCCGGCGAGGCGAAGTGCAGCACCAGGTCGACCGGGCCGGGGACGTGCACGTAGTCGGTGATGTCGCAGCGCACCAGCCGGAAGCCGGGGTGCTCCATCAGGTGCAGCACGTTCGCCGGAGAGCCGGTCAGGAAGTTGTCCAGGCAGACGACTTCCACGCCCCGCTCCAGCAGCTGCTCGCACAGGTGCGACCCCAGGAAGCCGGCCCCGCCGGTCACCACCGCACGGCGGATGTCCCGCGTGCTCCGCACCGTTCCGTGCACTGCCATGTCCTGCTCCCGTCCGGGTCGACCGCGCGCCTGCCCCGCCCTTCCGCGTCCTACCCCAGAGATCAACTACGCACACACTTCGAGCCCGAAGTGTCCTCCGGCCGCCCGGCCCGGGCGTGCCGATCTCCGACCTCACTGCGCAGTCGCCGGGCTCGCACTGCAGTGCGGGCGCGGCAGCTGCGGCGCGAGCTCGGCACGGACGACGGTCGCCGAGACGGCCGACGGGCCGCCGGCCTCCGCGAGGAGACCGACGGCCCGTGGTGACGTGCTGGAGCGGCCCTCGTGCAGGGTCCCGGCCCGAGCAGAGCGGGGGTCGGGGCGCACGAGGGTCCTTCAGCCGACCGCTTCCTCGTCCGGGATGCCGTTCTCCGGCGGCGTGGCGGCCTCGACGTCGGACTCGGTGATGTCCGCGTCACCGATGTCGGTCAGCTGGACCGGTCGCACCTCCTCGGTGCTGGTGCCGGCGAGCCGGCTGATCGACATGCCGCTGGTGCCCATGTGGCTGTCGGCGGAGTAGCGGAACGGTGCGAGCACCGGGCCCTCCCAGTCGGCACCGGCGGTCTCGATCGCTTCGACCAGGCCGTCGCGGGTGGGGTTCTGCCCGGCCGCCTGCAGTGCCTGCACGGTCGTGTAGGCCTGCGCCATGCCGTAGATCCGGTAGTTGGTGAGCTCCCCCTCCTGACCGGAGGCGTCCCACACCTCCTGGAACAGCTGGACCCACGGGTTGTCCGGCTCGTCGACCGTCGGCAGGTAGTCGGTGGTCAGCACGCCGTCGAGCACGCTGGCGTCGGTCACCTTGCCCTGCGAGAAGTTGTTCAGCAGCGAGCCGACCAGCGTCGGGTCGGACCCGACGTTGGAGTAGAACCACTGCGGCTGGTAGCCCAGCTGGAGGGCGGCCAGCTGCGACAGGGCCGTGTAGCTGGGCACGTTGAAGCCGACGACGAAGTCGGCCCCGGCGGCTTGCAGCGCGGCGATCTGCGGCCCGATCTGGGTGTTCCCCGGGGTGTACCGCTCGGCAGCGACGACCTGGTCGTCGATGTACTCGCGGATGCCGGACTCGCCGTCCTCACCGAAGTCGTCGTCCTGCAGGAAGAGCCCGACCTTGGCGTCCGGGAACTCGTCGGCGATGTACTGCCCGATGATCTTCCCCTCGCTCTGGTAGTCGGTCTGCCAGCCGAACGTGTACGGGTTGGTCTCGGGGTCATCGCCCCACAGCAGCGAGCCGGAGGAGACGAACAGGTCGGGCACGCCCTCGCTGTTCAGGAAGTCCAGGACGGCGCTGTGGGTCGGGGTGCCGAGGCCGCCGACGATGGCGAAGACCTCGTCCTCGAGCACCAGTTGGTTGACGACCTGGCTGGTGTTCGTGGGGTTGTAGGCGTCGTCCCGGTAGATGTACTCGATCTGCCGGTCGTAGACCCCGCCGTTGTCGTTGACGTAGTCGTAGTAGGCCTGGGCCCCGGTCGGGATCTCGCTGTAGCCGGGAGCGGCCACACCGGTGAGCGGGAAGTGCGCGCCGAGCTTGATCGAGTCCTCGGTGACGCCGATGTCGGACGCCTCGTTGGCGCCGCCAGCGTCGCCGCCGCCGCCGCCACCACTGTCGTCACTGCCCCCGCCGCCGCAGGCGGCGAGGGTCGAGGCGACGGTTGCGGTGGCCAGGACGGTCACGAGACGTCGGGAGGATCTGGACAACGGTTCTCCTCTGGTGCTGCCCAGGCGTCTTTGCCCGGGAGTGGGTGGGGGATGAGGGGCCACGGAGCGGCGTACCGGTCGGGTCGTCCTCACCCCCTGCTCGAACTGGCAGCCGACCGCTTCGCCCGGCTGCTGAGCCAGCGCATGCGGAGGGTGCCGACGACGCCGGCGGGGGCGAAGATCATCGCGAGGATGAGCACCACGCCGTAGACGAAGGGGGCCAGCTGGGCGGCCTCGGTGTTGTCCAGGCCCCAGCCCGCGCCGAGGTCGGTGACGAACGGGGGCAGGAACACCAGCAACGCCGACCCGAGCAGCGCGCCGAGCAGGCTGCCGAGCCCGCCGATCACGATCGCGGTCAGCAGGGACAGCGACAGCACCAAGGTGAAGCCGCTGGGGGCGGCCAGCCGGACGACGAGGGCGAGCACCCCGCCGGCGAGGCCGGCGGCGGCCGCGCTGACCACGAACGCCAGCACCCGCCAGGCGCCCAGGTTGATGCCGGCCAGCTCGGCGGCGACGTCCTGGTCGCGCACCGCCCGCCAGGTGCGGCCGATCCGGCTGCGCACCAGGTTGGCCAGCAGGAAGTAGGTGAGCAGCAGGCAGATGGCGCCGACGTAGGCCAGCCACTTGGTGTTCGTGGCGGGGTTGCCCGAGACGGTGCTGATGAACGACTCGAACCACTCCGGCGCCCGGGGTGCCCGCACCCGCAGCCCCTGGTCACCGCCCAGCCACTCGTTGAAGTAGATGGCCAGCCCGGGCAGGCCGACGGCGAGGGCGAGGGTGGCGCCGGCCAGGTACGGCCCGTGCAGCCGGGCCGCCGCGACGCCGACCAGCGCGCCGACCGCGGTGGCCACCACCATCGAGGCCAGCAGGATCAGCGGGAGGGGCAGCGGCTCGTCGGCGGAGAGGAACAGGGCGGTCGTGTAGGCGCCGACCGCCATCAGCGCGCCGTGCCCCAGCGAGATCTGCCCGTTCATGCCGGTCAGCACGGTCAGACCGCCGGCCGCGATGGCGTAGTAGCTGAGCGTGGCCAGCTGGGAGTTGGTGAACGGGTCGGTGATCTCCAGCAGCACGACCGCGGCGACCGCCCCGAGGGCGACCAGCAGCAGGTGCCGCAGCAGGGTCGACCTCGGGAGGAAGGTGCGGCCGCCGGAGGCCGGGGCGGAGGGCGCGTTGGCCGCGGCGGTCGCCGTGGTGGGCGCGTCCTCGCTGGCCTTGCCGGCCCGGTCGGCCTTCCCAGCGGCGGGTGCGGAGCTCTGCAGGTCGCTCATGGTCATGCCCTCCGAGCCGTGCTGCTGGCGAAGATGCCCCCGGGGCGCACGAGCAGCACCACCATCAGGATCACCAGGGCGGCGACGTTGACCAGCGCGCTGCCGCGCTCGATGTAGCCGCTGACGTAGGACAGGGCCAGGCCCAGGATGAGCCCGCCGACGATGGCGCCGACCGGGGAGTCCAGGCCGCCCAGGATGGCGGCGACGAAGCCGAAGACGATCAGGCTGTCCATGTAGGCGGGGTAGACGAACTCGCCGCCGGCGATGAGCAGACCGGCCAGTGACCCGACGACGGCGGCCAGCGCCCAGCCGAGGGTGAGCATCCGGCCGACCTTGACGCCGAGCAGCCGCGCCACCTCCTGGCCGAAGGCCGAGGCGCGCATCGCCAGGCCGACGCGGGTGAACCGGAAGAGCGCCACCAGCAGCGCCATGACGACCAGTACCGCGCCGATCACGTACAGGCTGGTCGGGGTCAGCGCGATCCGGCTGTCACCGACCTGGAAGCCCTCCAGCCCGAACGGCGTGGGGAAGGACTGGAACGAGGAGCCGAAGATGATCGCGATCGCGGCCTGGATGGCGACGAACAACCCCAGCGCGACGATCACCGCGTTGAGCTCGGGACCGCCCTCGACCGGCCGGATGACCACCCGCTCGACCACGGCTCCGAGCACGAACCCCGAGATCAGCGCCACGATCAGCGCGACCCAGTAGGACTGGCCCGCCTGGATCAGCGCGAGTGCGATGAACGTGGTCGCGGCGGCCATCGAGCCCTGGGCGAAGTTGACGATCCGGGTGGACCGCCAGATCAACACCAGGGCGAGGGCGAAGGCGGCGTAGATCATGCCCTCGGTCAGCCCGGAGAGGGTGACGTTGATGAAGTAGCGCAACGGAGAGGTGCCTTCCTGGTGGTGCGGGCGTTCTCGGGGGAGGGCGGGTCAGAAGCCCAGGTAGGCGTGCCGGAGGTCCTCGTCGCCCATCAGCGTGCGGGCGGAGTCGGTGACCACCACCCGGCCGAGGTTGAGGACGACGCCCACGTCGGCCACCGAGAGGGCGCTGCGGGCGTTCTGCTCGACCAGCAGCACCGACAGGCCCTCGGCGTCGACCAGCTGGCGGAGCAGGCCGAAGATCTGCGCCACGATCCGGGGCGCCAGCCCCAGGGACGGCTCGTCGAGCAGCAGGATCCGCGGCTTGGCCAGCAGCGCCCGGCCGATGACGAGCATCTGCCGCTCGCCGCCGGACAGCACGTGGGCCGGCTGCTCGCGGCGCTCGGCGATCCGCGGGAACAGGTCGTAGATGCGGTCGAACTCCGCGCGGTCGACCTTGCCGCGGAAGAGCGAGCCGACCCGCAGGTTCTCGTCGACGGTCAGCTCGGCGATGACGCCGCGCCCCTCCGGCACGTGCGCCATGCCCTTGCCGACCATGGCCTCGACCGGAGCGGAGGTGATGTCCTCCCCGCCGAGGGTCACCCGGCCCGAGGAGCAGCGGACCAGGCCGCTGATGGTGCGCAGCAGGGTGGTCTTGCCCGCCCCGTTCGCCCCGAGGACGGCGGTGATCCGGCCGGGCGCTGCGCTGAGGGACACCCCGTCGAGCGCCCGGACCGGGCCGTAGGAGCTGGTCAGGTCCTCGACCTGCAGCAGCGCCGGGGCGGTCGCGGTGCCCGCCGCGGTGGTGACCGCGGTGCTGCCGTGCGGGCGTGGGTCAGCCATGGTGGCGTCCTCCCTCGGTGGAGGCCAGCTCGGCGGCGTCCGCCTCGACGTCCACGGCGTCACCGAGGTAGGCCTCGGTGACCGCGGGGTCGGCCTGGACCTCGGCCGGCGTCCCGGCGGAGATCTGCCGCCCGGAGTCCAGCACGGTGATCCGGTCGCAGACCCGCATGACCAGGTCCATGTGGTGCTCGACGAGCAGCACGCTCATCCGCCCGGACAGGGTGCGGATGAGCTCACCGAGCTCGTGCATCTCGTCCTCGCCCAGGCCGCTGGCCGGCTCGTCGAGCAGCAGCAGGTCCGGGTCGGCGACCAGTGCCCGGGCCAGCGCCACGCGCTTCTGCACCGGGTAGGGCAGGCCGCCGGGGTAGCGGCCGGCGAAGCGCTCGGCACCCAGGTCGGTCAGGGCGGCGGTGGCACGGTCGCGCAGCTCCCGCTCGTCGCGGTCGGACCGGGGCAGGGCGAACAGGGCGGAGGCGAAGCCGGCTCGGGCGTGCCGGTGGGCGCCGACCATCACGTTCTCCAGCACCGTCATGCCGGCGAACAGCCCCACGCCCTGCAGGGTGCGGGAGATGCCGAGCCCGGCGAGCTGGTGCGGGCGCAGGCGGCGCACCGGACGCCCCCGCCAGACCATCTCCCCGCCAGAGGGACGGACGAGGCCGCACGCGACGTTGAACAGCGTGGTCTTGCCCGCGCCGTTCGGGCCGATCAGCCCGTGCACCTGGCCGGGCTCGACCACCAGCGAGACGTCCGCCAGCGCGGTGACGCCGCCGAAGGCGACCGAGATCCCGGTCATCTCCAGCCGGGCGTCCGGGTCCGGGCTCCGGTCCCGACCTGGTGTCCGGTCGGTCGCGGGGCTGCCTGCACTCGGGGTCGGCTGCGCCAACGGGCCCACGGCTCCTTTGCCTCGGGTGCTCGTCCGCCGGGCATGGCGAGGGGACGAGCGTCGGGTGTTCCGACCCCGTGAGCGTGGAGTGCGGTGAGAGCCGTCACAATGGGCGGCCAGCACAGGGATCACCCACGTTGCTTGTGCGTTGTGCCGTGTGTCACAGAGAGGTGGCGACGTGCAACCGTTCCGACCCGAGGTCGCCGCGCGTCTCGCCGAGCTGGCCCCGCCGTTGCTGGAGCAGTTGGACGACATGACGTCGCGGATGGTCAGCATCCTGGAGCGCAGCGAGCAGGCCTACGCCGAGCAGGGGCCGGTGGTGCTGGCCGAGCTGTTCGAGTCCGGTCGGGCCAACCTCGAGCGCGGCGTACGGACGCTGATGGGCGACGCCCCCGACAGCGGCCGGGCCGCCATGGCCGCCGCCCGGGAGGTCGGCCGCCGCCGGGCCGCGCAGGGGGTGCCGCTGGAGACGGTGCTGCGGGCCTACCGGCTCGGCGGGCAGGTGACCTGGGAGGCGTTGCGCGGCGCGGCCCGGGCCTCCGAGGCACCCGGCGACAGCGACGTCCTGCTCGAGGTCGCGGGCTCCGTGTGGCACGTCAACGACGTCCAGTGCGCGGCGCTGGCGGAGGCCTACCGGAACGAGGAACGGCGGCTGGCCGGTATCGACGACCAGGCGCGTCAGCAGGTGCTGGACGGGCTGCTCGGTGGCCGCGGCGGCGACCCGGTCTTCGTGCGGACGGCGTCGGAGCTGCTGGCGCTGCCCCTCGACGGCCGGCTGGTGTGCGCGGTCGCGCCCCCGGACGACGCCGGCGGTGCGACCCTCGACGACCCGGCGGCCCGGCTGCTCAAGCGCGGGGTGCGCTCGGTGTGGGGCTGGCGGTCCGGGGCGCAGGTCGGGATCGTGGCGCTGGGCGCGCGACGGCTGGACGACGTGCTGAGCTGGCTCGCCGAGCTGGCCCACGGCCCGGTCGGCGTCTCCGCGGTGGTCGAGGGGGCGACGTCGGTCGGGTCCGCCTGGCGGCTGGCCGACACCGCGGCCCGC
>Ga0210040_10005155_pt1 | contig 16741 bp, 12 predicted proteins | sample CryGeyCG12114_NA_FD_185462 | JGI IMG/M metagenome (GOLD analysis project Ga0210040, IMG submission 185462) | Groundwater microbial communities from aquifer - Crystal Geyser CG19_WC_8/21/14_NA (SPAdes) (version 2) | ecosystem: Environmental > Aquatic > Deep subsurface > Groundwater | place: USA... | reverse complement strand
AAATCCATTCGGGATATAGCGTTCTGATCCGTGGGAGTTTTATTTCGTATTTTATAAACTTCTGGATAAAACCATCAGCACTGGTAGTGGACCTATGAATTTAAATATTTGTCGACTCAGAAGTCCTTAAATTGATTTTCAACGAGATAAAATTAAAAGTAGTATACACGGATATCTGATGGAAAGGGCCTGATTTGTTCTGTATCAATGAAAAAAATTTACACGGCATCACAGTGAGCTTGATAAAAATATTCATGCTGAAAAAATTGTGCGATCGACGTTGAGCATTGTAATGAAGTATTCTTTCTTTGCTTTTTTCAGCGCCCCCAACATTCATTGTGAGATTGCCACCATACATGGGAGTTCTTACAAATGCTGAAGAAGTGTCCATGTCCTGTCAAGTTGAATGTTACCCACTTTGTGAAATCGTGTGGTTGAATGATGGGCTGCCATTGTCGGACTCGGAGTACTACTCAATCAAGACGACCACATTGCCTCCAGATCAAACTAGATCTGACTTTGAGTCTGTGTTGTCCACGCTTATTTGGAATCTCACTGCCTGGCCTAATGGACTTGATCGGCATCGTGATAATACCAACTACACATGTCAAAGCACGAGCAATAGTGTGGGAGCTGGCGTTTCTAGCACTACGCATTTCCATGTTGAATGTAAGTTAGTTATTAGTTAGCTAGCTTTGAACGCATGTGTTCTATTCGCGTTCAAAGCGCTTTTGAGTTATGGCATTTTGTTGTCTATTGGTTGGCAGTTAGTCAAACGAGAAATAAAATGCAAAAAATATATATAACGCGGAATACAATCGAAGAACAGAATAATACTAGTTATAATCAGTAGTTTTTTTTGGTTTGTTAAATTCTGGATTTATGAAATATTTGCAATTATGTACAAGGTTGACTTTCAAACATTTTGCATGCATTTGATAAATGAACTGGGCGTTGAGCACTTGGAAAAGATGTTGCACGTTGAATTTGAACAAGACAGGAAACCCTGTTTTTATGTGCCATTGTCTTGTCATGCAATTTGGAATATATAGGCCTAATCATTAGTTTATGTTCAGGTAGGTAATGATGATTACAGTGTTCACATATGGTTGAAATGAACGAATTTTTCAAGTGGATGTGGGTGGAGAGAAGGAAAAAATTGAATCGATTTTTACATCATGTGCTTTCTCATTTCATACTATAGTATATATGTTTTTGATGAAAAGTGAAAAGAACTTATGATGCCATCTATAGCCGAGTGTACTTTTGAATTCATCTCACGCACTTGTTGTTTTGTGCAGATCCACCCGAGTCGATTAACCTGTCGGAACCAGTTATTGACGTCTCTGAGAATGAAATTCCAGAGAAAGTAATTTGCTCCGCAAAAGCGTTCCCTGAGGCGAGCTACATGTGGATGTATGGTGATACCGTGATCTCGAACAGTGCTGTCCTTTTCATTGACCATGGACTCTCTAGAGAAGAAGCTGGAAACTACCGATGCATTGCTTCCAACAAACATGGCAACATTTCAAAAGACGCACTCATTAACATTCTCTGTGAGCTTTAAACTTTTCATTCCCCTTATCCCTATGGTTGTCAAATACAGCTCCATATCTCTTTTATTGTGTTGTTAGTTACTTACTACCAACCACTCATTTTATTCAGCTGTACAACATATTGTAGTATGTCCCATCTTTTATCATTGACTGTGATGTTTTGAACGTAAAATTTCAGACGCACCCGAATGTTCCATATCTTTGAAGGAAGTGGACAATGACATGGTCCTATTGTGTGAAGCATCCGCCAACCCAAGTGTAGTTGACTTTGTCTGGATGCTGGACAATAGTACGTACGGAGACAAAATTCAAAGCAAAGGACTCACCAGTAGTATCACATTGATCGCCAGTCCAGACTATTTTGGAAAGTACAAGTGCTTTGCGAATAACTCGATTGGCATGTCCATTCCATGCGAGCGGATCATATCAGGTACGTTGGTTAGTTAGTTAGTTAGATAGCGGGTGACCATAAACTGGCTATTTAGTTAGATGTAACTAACTCTGTAAGCAAGGAAAGTATTGTTATGACCATGTCAAAAGACAATTCCGCTCTATTTATTTCCTGGGAGCTCGTGCGGATATGGAACGTGGTTGGTGGGTGATTACCACTCGCTCAACTATGATTACATTTTGTTATGTGTGACTTGCGTTGCGAGCTAAAGTATGTACAACAACTGTTATTTTTATTATGATGACAGTCACAAACATTATTTCATCTGATCCAACTCATTTAAGAAAGTTGAAAAATTCTTTCTGTTTCCTTTGCGTAGCCAACATGGAGAAAAGTAGTAGAATACAAGGTACTGGTGCATGGTACCATTACAATAATACATTTTTTGTAATAATACAAGTTTTTGAGTTCGCTTTTATTTATGTACATGATGATACAGTTAATTAGTTTCAGTTGAATTTATTTCGCTTATGATAAATGGGTTTGTTAGCAATTTATTATTATTGTTTGGGAAAATGTTTGTTTGTTTGGCTGCGGAATGAATCCATACGTTTTATAGTCCGTAAAAATGCTAGCAGCTATGAAATACGAAAATATTTTACTAATAAATGCCAAAGAAAGAATTTATTATTGTTTTAAGCATTTGTCATGTGTAGTATTATTGGTTTGCGGGTGAACTTGCCACATAATACACGTTTAGAGTAATGAGTGGGAAGAATGAAATTCTCAACTGGCTTCTCCAATTTTCTTTTCGTCATAACGCTATAACTCGTAGGTTAAAAGAGCTCAAAAGTAGTAATAATAATGATTGCATGTTTTTTCATAGCGGGGAGTTGGATTCGGAAGCTCTCGGATGATAAAGTGATGATAATTGCTGCTGTCGTTGGAACTGCCATCGTTTTGTTCTTAATCGTGTGCATTATCATCATATTGGTGTGTCGACGGCGGCGTATGAGTGAAAAATGTAAGGAATTTCATTCATTCTCTCATCATCAACACCCTATTCATTCCATGGTTATTATTATCGTCATCATCTTGAGTACCACACTCTGGAATTGCATACCAAAGTTTTTATGTTTCAGACGAGTCTCATTCTCGTAGCTTTCTCAAATTGAATGTTGCTCGCATATTGTAAATGTTCCTCCATTATATTATGATTTCATAACTAACTATCCATTATCCAATACCATTATCTAGGAAGGTGCTACAGGGAATCTTTGTTATTAGCAAACATTTCAATTTGCCTAATTTTTTCCAAATATTTCGTTTGTTTGCAAGCAATGAAAGCTATAGCTCCAATTATATTTCCTACGGTAGCAAAAGTGAGACTTAAATCATAGGGAAATTGATGATGATGATAAAAAATGGCAACGCATAAGCTTCTCTCTCCACTGCAATCTCACTAAGTGTGTGTGTGTGTTGAACTCACATTACTTATACTGACTGTGTTTTGGCATAAAAGCCAAAGGAGTAAGCCACAGAGGAACACATCATTCCAACCAATAATCGAGAATCACAAAGTCAGCCCCTTTACCCTTGATAAATCTAATGGGAGGTGAGATCCCTGCGCAGTCATTTATTATGCCAAGACTGATACGCGAGCAATTTAAAGATTAGTTGGATGCGGACAAGCCTATTGATGAGATAGGCATACAATAAATTTTTGATTAAATTGTACTCGTTGGCTTTAACTTTGAGGGTAGAAAAAGTTGTGGGTTAAAAATTTATAGTGTTTGCCCGAAATAAAGAAGAGATTCTCAATAAATGGACTGAAACAAGTCAATACAAATTGGGATCCCATATATTTCCAATTGGATGTATAGCTACAGCTATATAAGAGCCAGTAATTTACTATACTACGGAGCTCACAATGGCTCTAGTTTATTTGCCATTTTGTTTCTGTTGTCACTTTTGTGACCATTATAACCATGCAAGTGGAATTTAAGGAGAATCCTAACCCGTAAGTACAGGCAGTGGTATTTGTAGCAATATGTCAGACGTAACAGCAGTTGAGCCCAAAAAGGAACCACAAATTAATTTGTATGTCAGTCGGTTAGTTCGAAAGTGGTGACTCAGCTTTGTCCGGTTTAATATCCCAGGCTCACTTTTCACAATGGCCAAATAATCGCTTTTCTGTACCGATCGGAATTCTCTGTGTATTTTGGAAAATCGACGTGCCCATTTGTTTGTCAGCGTCCCTATTGACTAGTAGTTAGTTAGTTTAGTTGCAGTCTTCTAGAAAATAAAGAAACTAACTCAATTTTTGTTAAAAAACAAGTTTGTATTCTAACTAACTAAACTTACTCGCCTGCAAGATTTAGCTCTAGTGATTGGTACTTAAATGAAAAGGGCACGTGGCGCTGTAAATTGTCTTACGTGAAGTCTTTCCCATCTTAAGTGGACGATTATTGCTCTTCTCCCATGTCATTACAAAGTTTCACACGATCAATCCATTCCCTGTTGTAATCCTTGTTTGCTCTGAAAAGGGGAAGTAAGTCGGTTGACAATCTCTTTGATTAAGGAAGCCAACGGGATAGAGAATTGATTAATTTATGTGCACCGTCAGTATAGTATACTAGTTCTAATCTTATAGACAGAGAGAGCAAATTGGTCCACCCGAAAAAGGTGGAACCATGCAAAAGTAATTTGGGAATGAAAGCTCCTGGTTTTTTTTATCAAAGGAAGGTCATTGTAGTATGTGAGTATAGGAACATACTATTTTTGGAATGAGATTGCGTGAGGGGGATATAAAAAGTGGAAATGATGCTTATGCAGCGCTATGAGATTTGAAGCATTTGCTTGTCGCTTTTGTTTTCATTTGCTGCTATTATACGTGTTGTTGAACTCAATGTTTGTTTTTGTTTCTTTTTTTTCCTCTCGCGTTTTGTGTGAAAACCAGTGTCACTAACTGTAATGAATTTATGCTCAGACCATAACACTCGAGTGGAGGAAAGACAAAAGTAAGTGCTCTCCTTTGTTTTCACATTCTCATGTAGTAATGAAAGTTGCATGCGTTTTATAGTGTACGTTTTGGCAGGGTAAAAAGTCTTTGATCCAGTCTCACAAATTTGGGTTCAAACTCACTCATGCTCATCTGCTGTGTGAGTTCAAAGGTTTATATTTGAAATCAGAATCATTTAAAAAATGAAGTGTATGTATATATATTTGTAATAATGAACTGAGCATTTAGCTGGTATCTAGTATTCCACGAGTTTGACAGCGGTGAATAAAATAATAGCTAGGGCAAGTGACTTCTTGGTTATTGTAAATGCAATCTAATGATGCTCCCTTTTAATTGCTTTTACTTTCTGTAGCAAACATGACTACGAGAAATTCATTGTAGATTTGTACGGGCCCGAAGTTTTACTGTAAGTTCATAGTTTTTCTCTCAACCCACCAAGTACAAAGAAATGTATAACTTCTCGCTTTCAGCTCACTTTTTTTCTATAGATCATGTAATATTTGTCAGTCTTCTTTTATTTTCATAATAACGCGTCTCACTGTAATACCAAACCATACACTCAGTATTGTTCTATAGACTTGGTAGTCTGTCCTGTAACCATGCACAATGTTCTCATGTCTCCAGCAGTGTGTTTTTTTCTGTGCAACAGTCCTGACCGACCACTGTCTCTTTTCTGTTCTCTCTTTCTCTTGCTGTGCAGCAACCTATACTGTTTATGTTTATTTACCAATACTATAGTACTTGTAATGGCAATAGTACCACTACTTTTAGAGATTTTTGCCAAATCATTTGGCCGCCAAGTACTCATTTGACCATAGATACAGTACGAGAGAATAGAAACAAGTGAAGATACTTTTTCGGTGAAACTAATGAAAACCATACAGTCATTTTTTTCCAATCTAAAGCATTACACAAGAATACTATAAAACAGTAACAGCTCCATGAATAGTGAGGTTTATATAATTGTAGGAACATTTAAATATAGTTTAGTTTGAATGTTCACCGAGGTGAAGGGATCATATTACAGCTAAAACGAAATGTAACTTTAGTAGTAACATAAACATTGCTCCATCTAATGCCAGCTTTACTAACCAATTCTTGTTTCATATGGTCTATCTAGTCCTGAGAGCAGAACATACATTAGCTCCTATGATGCTTCTCCATCACTCTCTACGAATTATACATCCAATTCGTACACGCATTTCACAGGTAAAACTCAAGTAACTCATGCCAGTTGAAACTTTTTTTTTTGTCTAGCCAAAAATCATCATTTCATTCAGTACATTAAACTATATACAGCTCGTTTATACGTTCAGTTTGCACGTCATTGGATTCATTCGTGAATTTGCCATATTTACAGTATAAGAGCAAAAGCCTGGCCATTTTTGACATTTTCATCTTATACATTTCCTCACGCTATCTTACTTACTTACTTAACTTTACAGACGTTCCATTTCCATAATAAGCTCATTTAGATTGTTGTAGTTTTTTAAAGCTTTGTTATTATTTAAATAGTGTTTGTTAGATACACTTGTTTGCAGTAGAACTGTGGGAGCTGTTGTTTTACACGCAGAGTTGTCAGTCAGTCCTAAAATTAATTATTTACCACGTACGAGAAAAAAACGCATGCAATGAATCTTTTGTGAGTGTTGCTGCATGAATTAATTTTGCATGTGTGCGTTTACATTTGTGTTACTTACCCATAGTCCGGATGGGAAGCAAGATTTATCAGCTGCGAAAGGTAATGGTAATAATGGGAATGGAACCATTTTGACCGCAACTAGTCAAACTCAATTATCGAGCAATGGTGGTTCCTCCGATTCGGGGACAGAACCCAAATGGCCCATTAAACCTGGTGTACACCTACATGTGAATGGATTACACAGCTTGGGCAAATGCGCTAAACCCATTAATGGATTTAGTTATGGGACTAAAAATTCTACTTCCACATTACCTACACCCAGTAAAATGAGTAGTCCCACCAAGCACTCTCAGTCAGGTATTGCTTCTTTGTTTTGTTACATGCTTTGGATCGTAAAATTGCAGTTTAGAGGCACTCACCTATTAAAAATGTATGTAAAACAGTTTTTATTGTGTGGGACATGAAAATTTCATCGTTGTCCAAATTTTTTGTAATTTTTTAGATTTTAGCGAATGTTTTGCAATACAAGCTGCAGTTTTAAAGATCAAATTGTGTATTTTATTTGTGTGTGAAAGCTTCATTGTTTTCATTTGTGTTTTGTTTTTGTTGTTTTATTGCATGGATTATGTTTTGCGTAGAACCCACAGTTGCTGGTACAAGGAAGAGGAAAAGACCCTCCAAAGGTAACTTATTGTTTGCTGTTGCCAACTTGTTTGTTTTGGGACATTTACACCAACAAGAATTCTAAAATGCTTCACCATACATGAATTGCTGTAGTAGTGTTAAGAAATTGCAACTTGATCTATTGTTTGCTTTGTAGAATACTTAAGCGTGAATGAAATGTAAATGTATGTAATTCAAAGCTTTCGCAATACCAGAGAGCTTAAAAATTTGTCATCTTGCTTTGTATATTTAGCCTATTGGAAATATAGAGTACCAATTATCTGAGCTTTGTTTTTTAAATAGATCCCAGCCCTGCTCATCGCAAAGGTGACTTGAATGATGATGGGAAAACTTTTTATGAAAATCTCCCATTTCATGGAATGCAAACACCGCAATCTAAGGTATGTGTATTGTCTATTCAATTTTTTAAAATTGTACAAATCCCCATTAAAGAATTTTTAAGGATCGAACTGTGTTAAATGTTGGCAAATTACATTAGATTGAAAGTATTATACAGCGTTTCAATCACACATTTATCATTTTTGTTATCTGCTTTGGAGTTGTTTGGTTTTTTTGGCGAAAGCAAATATTCAGCTCTCAGTTTTTTATCAGTGTTCGTAGTCATATTTTACTGAATGGTCTTTTATATGTACAGACGTATGTTTGTGAAACAGTCGTTAACCTATTTTGCATGCAGTGTTTTATTTTACAATTTTATTAATATGATTTTTTTGTCCTTTTTGTTTTGTTTTCGGTTTGTGTGCCTTATTTGTTGTACCTGCTTACCCACCTACGTGTGTACTGACTAACAAACTACGGAAAACAGTCGTTGCCACCCGATGTGAACTTTGGTACTGGCACTTTGACTGGCCGCCCACCCAGTGAACTAAGCCAAGTAGGATCTTCTGGCTACGGTTCCAGCCGAAGTCAACGAGAACGAGCTGCAGCTGCCCTTTTGTTAGCAGAAGAAAGCAAAACTACTTTGAAACCTGGAACCATTCGAGGCTCTACATACAGTAGTACAAACGCGAATGCCAAAACAGGAGCAATAACTAAACCCATTAATGTTGTGAAGCCTACAAAAGATGAAGACGAGAATGAAATAGGTCCCAAAACGTCCACACCAATTCATAACGAAGCGAATCCATTGAGTTACAGCTTGCTAGATGAAAGCAATCATACTGGTCGCCACACAGCTCTCTCGCCCACAAAAACTAATAATAATATGATGACAAGAAACCCGGGAAACACAAAAAGCCCAGACAATAATAGTAGCAGTAGTGTAAAATTAGCTACCGTGCGTCCACAACGCATGGCTTCCCTAAATGTACCAGCTAGTGGTGGATCATTCCGTCCATTCCGAATGCCAGAAGCACCGCGAATACTCTTCCGGTCGATGCGCTCTAAAAGTGGTGATCTAAAGCGTAAACTTTTTGCCGACAGTGAACTTTTTGGGAGCACCAATCCTGCTCTCACTAATAGAAATGGTAATCTTAATAGAGTCAGTGGTCAGTGGAAGTTCAAGGGAGCATCGAGCGGTACAAATGCTGCAGCTTCTTCGGTACAAAACCCGCTCATTAGTACAAAAAGCACGTCCTCACATTCCATAGCTATCAACGATGGTATTCACGAGACAACAACAAAAAGTAGTGGTGGTGGTGGTCATGTTTTTGCCGCTCCAGTACAGACATCTTCCAGTCCAATGAGCTGCTCCACTCCTCATCAGTCCAGTAGCGCCTGGAATTCTAAATTCCTGCCTACTGGTCCCCCACCTTTGTTGAATCTTCCTCCTCCACCGGCTCTCACTGAGGATGAGGATGATAGCGAAGAGCTAGATGGGAACAATAACAGTCATTGCTCCAATGAAGAGAATAGTGGCAGTTGCACTACAACCAGTGGGGAATATGTTCCCTTGGCTGCTCCTCGTATGCAAACATTGACCCGGTCGAATAAGCATGTGTACATGAATATTCCGTTCACGAAGAAAACTGCACGTCATCAAGTATGATGAATATGCACAACGTTAGTCAGTCAGTGCTGCACACAAAGGGAGTCTATTTTGAAAGAAATAGTGTTTGGGTCGATCATGCTTCAGTTTCGAGATGATCACTATGCATTTATGCATGTATGGTGTGTATGTTATTTACGCATGGAATGTTTATTCCGTTTTGATAATGATATAGTTAGCTAGTTTGTAAAGAAGTGAGTTATAGTTACCCCACGCACAATTTTTTTTTCAGTTTGCTCAATGTAGAGTTTATTCCATGTACGTAGTTAGTTAGTTAGTTAGTATTATTCTTTTTTTACCGTTTTATAAGACTGTTTTCTTTTGTTTTTGTGTATACTCATAAATTATAAGCTGCCAGCGCAATGGATAATTGCTATTAATATTCCCCATAATATTATTGTTTTTACCAATTAGGTGGGAATTTAATAATGCCATCATGATAACTTTGTGGATTAATAATTTATACTTACTTACTTGCTTCCACTAATCAGACTTTGCTGACACCTTTATCTCTCCCGTACCACCCGCATCACCAAAGTCATACATTGAGTAGCAAGTCTCACATTTCCCAGCATCTCATTCCCACGGCACAGCAACAACAACAGCAAATGTATGCGACAACGCATCGAACGTTCCCTTCTGCCGAGCAGGCAGATTTGCACTACTCACTAAAGCGTAAATCCCTACGGAATGGTTCCAGCAACGGTCCTATGGCAGACATTATGGACATTGGTCATAGTAATGGTGGTCGTGGCATTTATTCCAGTACTAGTGGTAGTCGAGCTGGACTTTGGCATGCTGACTTGATCCAAGGACATCACCATAACAATGGGGGTGTTCTCACAAATGGAAGGCCCAAAGACTATGGTGGTAATAGTTACCAAGCGACAGCCAAAAATGGGGGTCCTAATGGGTTCCCAAATGGAAATGGTGTTGGCTCCAATAGGATATTGGGGAGAACCGATGGCAATCATTACAGTAGTAGTAATAATATTCCCATTCCGCTCATCAACCCAGGAGCAGTGTACCAGTCCATGCGGAATAATGAGATCAATGTATGACATAGGGATACGTTTATGTAATAAGGCCAGTAATAGTACTTAATGTATGGTTGGTTAGTTAGTTAGTTAATGATTAGATATCATGAGTCGTTGCTATTATCGTGTTTTCGTGTCCATTTCACAGCAGATGCTGACGAGTATAATGTATGCATGGTATCATTGTTAGTTGGCTAGCTGTAGCCAAATATAATGGTGTTGATAGGTGAGCTTTTTTATACAGATTCTACAAGACGTTGTAATCTAGAGGGAGTGAAAATATATAGATGAATTGTAGAGGTGTTTAAAACTATAGTGAAAGAAATTTCAGAAGAGCCAACCAAAAATAATATTGTGTTAATAATGTTTGAATATGAGTTAGTTAGTAAACTGTGTGAATTAACAAGCTTTAGCTTGCCCCTGTGACTTTTAAAAATGCTCGTACGGTTTTTGGAATGCTGAGTGAGGAGAATTTAATCGGAATAATGTATTAATTTATTATTATGTTTTGTACACAATGGAACTTAAAAGTCATTATTATTTCTCTTTGTGTTGACATTTTCTTACAATCACTTTAAAGTATAGGATAAGGTATTAATGGTACTTACTTACTTACCGACTACAGTTGTTTTCACCATAGTGTGTATAGTAATATCATGTGGATTTGCTGATGTTTGAACCAAAGTTTGTTTTTGATAAATAAAATCGTCCAGTCGCTACCAGTACATAGAACTTGTATTTATCAACTCACCCATTCCTAGACTTGCCTACCTGCCTATGTTTTGTACTTAAACATCTTAATCCGTTTTCACAGTTTTGTCCGACAATAATGAATTCCTGATTACATAGGATGAGTGCGTTTTGTTCACCCATACAATATAAATCCTCGTGGGTGTTTCAGTCTTGTCTAATACGATTCCGTATGTGCGATGACTAGGCAATAATCCGGATTGAATGCTTTTCGCGAATCAACAAACCAGTTCAGCCAATGTATACGCACACACTCGCTCACCACATTATGTACACACACATTTTAAGGATTCATAGTCTGTTCTCAACAACTCTTTGTTGTTGTTCCAGCCATATCAACCTGCCGTGGCTGACATGGACTATGCTGATTCAGACTATCGCCAACTCTACAATTACGGGCCAATGAATTACAAGCAGGCCTCGGCTGAAGCCAGACAAAGCAAAGAGAATAACAACTCTTCTGGTGATGGCGTCTCAACACGCCCCAAGGAGTCTGAGATGCTCTAGGCTGCACAAACTTGTGAAACTGACTGGCAATGCAAATATTATTATTCCTTGCCCCTAATTCTTTTTGCTATTGTTGTTGCCCCTACATGCCATTTTCTTTTTGATGAGCGCAGTTTTTTTGGTCCCACGAAGAGTATATAGTTAGTCAGTAATTGATTGAGAATGTATTTACTTGACTGTAAATCAAACCCGTTTAAAAGTAACTAGCTAGATGTATTAAATTCCTGAAAAGTAGGATTTTTTTCTGTAGCAAAATCAGTGTGGCTATAATGTATTATTTTTGGGGGAAAAGTGATATAAATTGGGCATTGGATGGTATTGAAAATTGATGTTAAAGTTGCACGTGGGCAAATGAAAATGTGATATTCTCATCCTGTTCTCCTGCTTGAGACTTATTCTTGTTAAATTGTAAATCTTCAAAAAACTGCCATCACTTACATACATTGTTGTTTTTTTGAAACCTATTTTAAGTTGCTGGAGACTAACTAAACTACCAAACAGTGAAAAAATAAAAGTCTCTATGTTTTATTATGCATACCATATAAGTTGTATACCACAACAATTAATATGAAGGTAAACATACGAAGCTAATATTTTGTGAGGTTGGTGACCTATCAATCGAATCGGCTGAAACGCCTTTCCAAAAGAAATGTTAACTAGCTGAACTATGAATCTCCCATGCAGTAGTGGATTTTAAGCAAGCTTCAATCTTTTCTTGTCATGCACAAAACAGATCCGACCGGTCGCCGCATACAGAAACTAATATGCAGTCTTCTTGCATTCAATCGAAAACATAATCAGCTCATGCATTCGTCCCTGTCCATATTATCCATTCAAATTGTATTCCGCATGTCATTAGAGTACATGGACGTCAAGCTGGGGCACAGCTATGATGCGAATAATAATATGGCTGCTCGTAAGTAAACTTGAATCTTGTCTCAATGGATAACATACTAGCATCTAAACAACCTGCAATGTACAACTGACAAAACCTGATATGTACATATATACAACTGAAGAATGCAATCACTTGACATTTGCTATTGCTATTATTACTGCTACACTATTAATCACATGGGAAAGCTTGAGCACACACAAATGCAGAAGGAGTACACGGGTCCTTTGCTCCCAAATCGTGTGATGTATAAAATTGATACGGGTAGTATAGCACTATAGTTTAGTTAGTTTGTTAACATTTTAGAAGCAAGTTGGTAAGTAAGTATGCAAACGTGAAGATGTAAGATGGATGCAGTAATCTCCATAGTCATAGCTTTGAATGGAACTACTTGACCATCAATTTTTACTTCCTTGTCTACGAAAAGCCGTGTTATTATTCTTTGGTTGGTTAGTTGGCTTTTAACATTCATCTACGTGCTGTTGCTGATTCCAGAGACTGACATTTCAAAAAGTAGTTAAAAATTTCCCTCAGCATGGGGAAAATTAAGTCGTATTGTCTTTTGGTTTTAGTTCAAATTCTAGTATTATGTAGTTTATCGCAATCTAAGAAATGGAATACGAACAAAGACTCTATCGTTGTGGATGGTAAGATTGGAATTTGGATCGGTCAATTCGAAAAAAGATATACAGGTTTTAAAAACTTTGTAGATTGAAATTAAGTGTTGTTCTAGATGATTATATGGAAGACACATTCATGTTTGATGATGACGTTTTGGTCATGCATGATGGAGAATGTACAACACAAGAGGGAGAAGCTGGTCAATGTTTGAGTTTGAGGAGATGTCATCCTATTTTGTTTAGTGATGATGGAGAAGTTAGAAACTCAGATTTAGCGCTTACATATGCACAAATTGGAGGTTTTTGCTCTTCTAAGGATGTTTCTGACGAAAAAAATGATGTACTGGGTGAGTTTTTCAGTAGGAAAGTAGGAACACAAAATTACTATCTCATGGGACATAAAAAACTTAAATTGATAAATAATTGTGTAAATTGAAACCTGAAAAATAATATTATTGTTTAATTGAACTAAAAATAACAAAGCAAATCAACAATAATTGTCAAAAGTCAAAACAAATATGAATTGCATTGAGTATGCATAAAAAGACGCAACTGCATGTTTCCCGCGCATGAGCTCTGATAAGTCACCATGATCCTTTGTTATTCATTTTCAATGGTTACGTTACAGCAAAAATTAAATGGAATTCAACAGAAAAAATATGGAATTTTTAAGCAAACAGTGTTGAGCATTGTCTTTTTTGAATAAAGTAGAATTTGCTAAACTTTTTTACAGGCTCAACCAGAAACATCGGTGAAAAAACAGTTTGCTGTGCCGCTGACAAAATTAAATATTCCCACAGGTCTTCATTAGAACTTATTGAAGAAGAATTAGATATTTATCCAACTACAGCCCCATCTGCAGTACCTGAAATGAATGAAGTAACTTTACCAAATGACCAAGTCTATGTTGATGAAGAATGGAGCCATACTACGGAAATTCCACAAGATGTTGAAATCATAGAAGCCAAAGTAACATTTGACACTCCTGAAGATCAAGAAAGCTCCACTGTAGTTATTCCTGACGATGTTGATTTTACTACTGTGTCCGCTGTAGTACCGGATGAACCAGAAGAGTCGAATGTTGTAGAAACGGAAGAAAAAGTTGTTCTCGAGTCTCTACCTACTTCTGAGCCAGTGCTAGAAGAAGCATCTGCACCTGAAGAAGAGCCAGTAGCTTCGATAGTTGAAAACGATCCTGAGCCACAGCCAGAGATTGTTGAACCTCATCCAGAGCAGCCAGCCATTGTTGATGTTGAGCCTGAACCGGAATTGCCCCCATTTTTTGTTCAAGACATCAAACTTAAACCTACGCCTCCAAGAAAGCCTAGTCGACCAACTGCTGGTGGTTCAAAAGTATGGGCTTGTCCACAATCTGAGGTTTATAATAAATGGCCAGTTTTCCAAACTTATCCATGGCTGGTAAGTATTCTTAATCCTAAGGTCGGTTTTATTTGGTTAATTAAAAAAAGAAATTAAATAATAGCATAATTAAATAATTAAACAATTGAATAATTCTATTCGTGCATACTAAGTAAGTAAAACGAAAGTAGAGAAAGTAATTAAACTTAAATTTTTTGTTCATAGGCAGCTATTGTGACAAGAAATAAAACCGGTCCTTTGTGTTCAGCATCACTCATAGATTCCCGCCACATTTTAACAGCTGCGCATTGTCTTCACAGGTAGGAAACTAGATCTGAAGGGTATTGCATTACATATTCCCATGCTATTATTACAAGCTTATTAACTAATCAACCGCAATTGTCTTTCTTACTAGATTCAACTCAAAAGACGTGGCCAGAATGCAAGTTCGTATAGGATTCTCAAAAAGACCAGAAAATGATACCTTTGCTGACTATTATGTGAAACGAAGAGCTTCAAAAATCATTTATCACAAAAGATTTCACGCTCAAAACAAAATGGACAATAATATCGCCCTAGTGGTTTTGGATGAACCGGTTATGTTCGACGAGCACGTTTCGCCTATTACCATTTTCAATGGCGCCACAGGCTACGATAGTGGGCATTGTGTGGCTTCAGAAGCGGGTTGGATTAAGCCGGGAAACAAAAAAGTGACAGGGATTTTTGGAGGAAAGATCCATTTCATTGAAGCTCCCATGACTGACTTCTCTTTAAAAGAATCTCTCACTAGAGTGACTACTTACTACGAGTGTAGGAAGGAGTTGGCTAGCGAAGTGACTCAAAAAATGATTTGCGCAAAACCTGATTCATACGAGATGGAAGGTTTGACCGGACATTTCAAAGGAAATGACGGCGGACCTTTAGTCATTAAAGTTGGCGACATGGTTCAGCAAGTTGGGATAAAGTCATGGGCTTATCAAGGAGGATTGTATCCCACAGTTTATACTCGTATTGATTCATATTTCGATTGGATTTTGGATAATATTACGCTGTAGATTTTAAAGAGGAAAAAATAAAGTGTATTGTTCTGTTTTTATTATCTAAATACGATCACATTATGATCACAGTTGATACTTAAGTTTGGTTTTAATTTTAAAAATGTCCATGTCCTTCCTGTTTCTTGTTTGAACTGTTATTCATGTTACTACAAACAAGCATGCATAAAAAAGGATGATGTTACATGTTCATTTCTTATGCGTTTGAGTTTAGCAGCATGTTTAATCATAATCTAGCTCTTGATATACTAGGTATTTAGGTTATGCGTCGATAATGTAACACTCATGAAGTTGATAATATTATATTGCAAACTGAGCTTCTTATCATGAGCATACATGCACAGTATCACAATATCAGTTTATAATTTAACTGACAGTTCCTCCGTGAGTAATGTTATTCGAGTAAGTGAACTGAAAACCAATATTATTGTATTCAGTTTTGGTTAGTACAAAATCAACTGACACTCAAATGTGAACTCGATTGATTTTGTCTTGTTCCTATAACTTCAAAATGGAAACTATGGTTTTCTGTCGCCTCTTCATGATTAACTATTGAGTTAGAAGATTACCTTAGAAATAATACAGCAAAATGACGGCAGTAAGAAAACACAGGTGTATTTTAGGAACTTTTCTCTTTATATTGATATCGTATCGTGAAGTGCTAGCCCAGGAATGTAAAGCAAAAGCTGGTGTGTGTAGTTGCTCCAACACAATAGTCGGACGTCCCATAACCAATTCGGAGATTTGTATGAAAGATGCAAACACTCACTCTGGAATCGAATTAGATTTCAGCAACAAAAATAACGAATGGGAAAAATTAAAAATGAATTCGTTCAACAGTGCCGGTTTCAATGTGACGGCAATAAAAAATCTAAAACTGTCCAATTGCTCAGTAAGAAAAATTGAACCTGGAACTTTTCAGAACTTTGTAGGCCTGAAGTTTCTTGATCTAAGTAATAACAATTTCCATGAGCTAAATTTGGAAGTTTTTTCTGGGTTTTTAAATATTATAGCAATTTACTTGCAAAATAATAGTGATCTTACTCAATTACGTGGCCAATTTCCAGAGTATTCTTCACTGAGAAGAATTGACTTGAGTTACTGCAGATTAAGCACTTTAACTGTTCATACTTTTGATGGTGTTAAACATCTGACTACACTAAACTTGGAAGGTAACCAGTTCAAGAGCCTACACCCTAATGTGTTTCCCATTTGGGATTCATCTGTACAGTTCCA
>Ga0210040_10005154_pt1 | contig 16744 bp, 17 predicted proteins | sample CryGeyCG12114_NA_FD_185462 | JGI IMG/M metagenome (GOLD analysis project Ga0210040, IMG submission 185462) | Groundwater microbial communities from aquifer - Crystal Geyser CG19_WC_8/21/14_NA (SPAdes) (version 2) | ecosystem: Environmental > Aquatic > Deep subsurface > Groundwater | place: USA... | reverse complement strand
TAATAACGATGATCATAATGATTACATGTGATAGAGTATACAAAGAGTGTGAGGGGAATATGACTGACTACTATAAAAAAAGCATTGCCATGCTTCCTGTCTCTCCAATGTGCACAATATGTTCCTATTCCCATACTATTCCCATTCCGTACACATATGGGTTAGGTACTTAATTTTCAACTCTTTGCTACGATTTTTGGGAACTATTTTTTTCTCTCTCATTTATTTTCCGCTCCGCTAATAACCATTTCCAGTGTGTTGTGTTATACTATTGTGCGCTTCTACAGGTTGTTGAATCCTTCTCATGTGTGACAAACTCATATGAAATGCAACCAACCCACAAAAAACATGTGAAAAGTTTTGATATGAACCATTGGTATTATGAATGTTGATAAAATATTATTTCATGGGATAAGACTACTCCATTGTTTCAAATTAGTGAATAATTCATAATGGCTTGTAATATATGGTCTTAAAATCATATTATGATTATTGCACTTGAACTAATGAATGGAATTTACTCAAATTGTACATGAGGAATGTTACACATGCATGTAACCAGTTATAGTCATTGTTGTGCAATATTATATTGGAAAAGATAAAATACTTTGTTGCCGTAAAAGAATTCCTATTTGCTTTCATAATTCGGGAAATAATGTCAAGTTCGGCATAATCTGACGAACCTAAAATGTACATATAATGCACAGACAATGCATTATGTGTACAACAAGTTTATTCCGAGGATTCCAACCCTGCTGATTTTTTGCGCCTAACAATATCATTGCCCGTAAATTACAGATTAAAATTTGAGGTTGAGGGTGTAGTCCTTGTTTTTGGGAAATGAATTCTCCTTCCACAGTGTATTCTCCCGTCATACCGATCTCATTTGGAAGATAAGATTCATCCAAATGTCATGATAATATGGGCCAATCTGTCCAATAAGAGTTAAAACTATTGAATCAATGATGAGAACACCTGGAAATGATTAAGCACTGCCTGTTTGATATTACAAAAACCAGTCATATGAAAATCAACGCCATTTATGTCTGTGTTTGTAAGCTATGTGTGTATGTATGCATGCATGCAATGAATAAATGAAAAAAGATAAGGAAAAATTACTCACACGCACAGCCAGCAATAAAGTTAGTCAAGTACGAAGTCAGTTAGTCAATTGGGCTTCAATTGCTGCAGTTTTGCAATCCTCTTTTACCTTGGGAAACTCGATCCCATCACTGTTGTTTCCAACTAAAATTTGTTCAAAAAGTGTAGTTATAGTGAATGAAGAAAGAAGTTTGCTTTCAAAATTTGCTACTGCAATGTCGGCCAAATAGTCAATAATATTTGTTGTTAGAATTGAGTTTTAAAATGCCCAAATTTGTGGACAAAGCTGCCAAAGAGGCAAAAGCTTTGGAAAACAAACAGATTTTTATTTTGGTAATCAGCTGTATTTACATGATTCATCGAGAGTTTTAAATTTTAAATTTATTTCAATTGAACTCAAAATTTGATTCTCCGTTTTTGCAGGGTGACTACATTTGGATCGAACCCGTTTCCGGCAGAGATTTTGATGTTGCTATCGGAGCCAAGGTCATATCTGCCGAAGGCAGAAGAATCCAAGTCCGTGATGATGATGGAAAGGTAAAAACCACTTTTTATTGAAACAAATGCGCCCTCTCATCCAATGACTTAAAAAAATAGTGCAAAAACAATCAAAAAGCACTAAACAACCTTCAAAATTAGCTATCAAAACATGGCGCACTTACTCCCAGTCGCCAGTCACACATCTCTGATGTGATGAATAAAAAAATTCCAGAAAAGCGTAATCAAATTGACACATAGACAAACGAAAAAAATGATACAAGTCATCACCGGTGTTCTGAACCCAGAGCGAGACCGGTAGACTGACTAACCAAGTTCAATTAGAGGCAACTATTTGTCAATGTTAGGAAAACAATAACCACCATGTTGGAGATTTCAGCAATTTCCACTTGCATTATTTTGTACGCATTTCACAATGGTGATCTAATGAGAACACCATGTGGCTCTAGACAGCTCATTTGTACATACGCAAAAAAGTGAACACACATATACTACAAAAGAGTACAACTAGCTAACTAACACATACATACGACGGACTAAATTACACACATACTCCTTGCCCATGCAGTCATCCCATTTATGTACGTTAGAACTAACCGTGCACACAAATATAACGTGCAAAAACAGTAATGAGTGATGATGATGACTTCACTATGCAGCATTTGTATATAGTCCCGTTATCATCATGGAACATATTTCACTTTGACGTAGCCTCAAGTTTACTCCATGCATAAGGTCCATCAGAATAATAATTACGAGTTAGTTAGTTAAAGTGCCCAGAAATTAGTAGGAGGGTATTAAAATTAACATACGAAACTGGAGTAGACCAGAGTAGACAAACAGTTGACCAGATTCTCAAGATAGACACATAAGTATCTGAATTTTTGCACGAACTAACTAAAGATTTCAACATAACATTTCTATCCTGGTCTGTAAAGAAACAGTTTCCTGAATGTTTGACCATTTAGCATTTTGATGAATGTAGGGAATTCGCACACCCCTACTAATCATTACTGCATTTTTAGTTAGTTGATGCCTAAAGTGATTAGTGATTCACTAGCGGGGAAAAAATCTAGGAAACTGATAAATAACAATCAAAAAATTTTTTTTTATTCTTCTGACATAAAATAAAAGGTCTGTAGACTGTGGGAACCTTTTTTCTCACGTGTGTGGATTAGATTCGTACATAAAACTGACGAATTTTATTTCATGGGCTGTCATTACAGACTGTAAATCTTACAGTTCATTTGACTGACGGACTTGACATAATCAACTACTCAACTTGAAATCGCTCGTTATCGTCAACACCTTACCACACACAAAGGGGTGATCATAGGAATGATAAACTGTGCGAATTACATTAGACGAATGATGTTATTCTTTTGTTAACTTTTCTATTAGCTACAAAAAGAACTCCAAAACTAACACATTTTACTAACAATATATTCTATCCCCGGGCATTCTTTTCTTTTACTACCTGCTCTATCATAGCAATACTCCGGCAAAAAACACAATTTTGAGTGCCTGACTAAGAAGGAACCTATCACCTAACTATCATCTGGTGTCAAGATCTACCCCGCCTGTTTGCATGTTCTATCTAAAATGATAATGAGATAGCGCACCTTTTATACAGCAAACTAACAACTAACTGATATGACCACAATAATATGAGCTTGAATTAAAGCAAACTAAAAGTAATTTACTTACCAACAAAATCCAAAACACTACATTTGAATACAAAATATATTGACACAACACACAGGGATATTCCCAATTATGATTGGACATAAATACACCTATATCAATGTCACTGAACAAGTCTCAATATTTCAAAGGAGTCCATCAAAACGATTGATTGCTTATTGTATGATTATTAATGTAGCGATCATCACAAATGTGATAAGATCATCTACCACAGCTCACAGCTACAATCTTTACTACTTATACACGTTCCGTCCATTAGGTATTTAGTTAGTTAGTTAGTTAGTTAGTTAGAGTTAGTATCTAGTGGGATACGAATGATGAATTGAAATGACAAGGATTTAATCTGTTTGTAACTAACTTAACTTTTGCAGGAGTTATGGCTCACACCCGAGCGACGCATCAAGGCGATGCACCCAACATCCATCCACGGTGTGGAAGACATGATCTCCTTAGGCGATCTTCATGAAGCCGGCATTCTTCGAAATCTTCTTATCCGATACAATGAAAATCTGATCTATGTAAGTTGCTTTATGAGTACACTAACAGACTCACTATGCTTTCAATGAGGTATCGTGTGGTCAGTTAGTTAGCATGCACATGCCTATATCGGCATCAAACATAAACGCATAAAATAAGTCAATTGTGTATGAAAGCCTCTAGTTTAAACATGGTTCATGGCTGATAGTTATTGTACAGCTCACTTGAAAGTTAGATAAATCAATTATTGAATTAGTTTTATTTACTAGCAATTCATCGAGCAATTTTTTGATGCAGGATGAAGAAACAGATTTTAAGTCATTGTCATTTAATCTATTTAGTTTATAGATGGCTTGACGCCGATAGACATTTTTCTACCAGTTGTTTTTAATGTATTTGAAAGTGTAGGTTGAAGAAGTCTATAAGTAGCTCCAGTCTGTATGGACATTAAGTTAATTGAAAAGAATTGTTTTGTGCGAAATGATAATAAATGAATCTTGACGCAGGACAAGTAGCCATGTTGGCTTTAAAAGTAATAATTCCAGCCAAACTTTGACATTTAGGATGTGCATAACAAATAATTACCTGACTCAGCCTTCGGCTTCGTAATAATAGAGAATCATACATTTGGATATATTGCTTTGGGACTGGTCAGTTTCCCATTTCTCTCTTCATGCGTGCATTATAGTGCTGTGTTTAAAGGTCAACGATTCTTTTAGAAGCTACATGATAGGCTACATGTTTGTTAATAGTAAAAGCCGTAAACCTTTACATTCCTGTGTAGACTACAATTTATTAATTCCAGACATACACGGGGTCAATCTTAGTGGCAGTAAATCCCTACCAAATCTTGCCAATTTATACAGCAGAGCAAATCAAGCTGTACAAAGATCGGAAGATCGGGGAACTTCCCCCTCACATATTTTCCATTGGAGACAACAGTTACACAAATATGAAACGCTTTGGCCAGGACCAATGTATTGTGATCAGTGGTGAAAGTGGAGCAGGCAAGACTGAAAGGTAAAATAATAATAATCAATTCCGAAGTCACGTTAGCACATTGTGAATGGATGCAATTTACTCAACTCTGGCTGTACACGGTTTCTGATCACGTACAGATAATTGATTAAACTGCTGTACGGGATTAAAGAGAACAGAGAAACCAAAATTGATTCGATAATAATAGTAACCAAGTAACTAACTAACTAACCGGGTGTTTTCTCTAGCACGAAGCTTATTCTCCAATACTTGGCAGCTATAAGTGGGAAGCACTCTTGGATAGAACAGCAGATTCTTGAAGCGAATCCCATTCTCGAAGGTACATTTTCCACATGATATTATTCAACCGGGATCTCGTAATCCATTATCTTCGTTTGACAGCAGTGCCATGTTTTGTTGAATTGTTAGTTACTCAAGATGAAAGATAATCATTATCATGATCGTAATGCCTACTCATTCATGTTTTCTCGCAGCTTTTGGGAACGCCAAGACGATACGAAATGATAATTCTTCCCGTTTCGGCAAATATATTGACATTCAGTTCAACAGTGAGGGTGTGATCGAAGGGGCCAAAGTGGAACAGTACTTACTAGAGAAGTCGCGAATTGTGTCACAAAACTCGGATGAGAGGAACTACCACATTTTCTACTGCATGTTGGCTGGTCTCAATAAAGAGGAGAAAGGGAAGCTTCAACTGAAAGATCCCAGTCACTATCGATATCTCACAGGAGGCAAATGTATAACGTGTGAGGGGAGGGATGATGCTGCTGAGTTTGCAGACATTCGATCAGCCATGAAAGTTTTAATGTTCTCTGATGCCGAGATTTGGGAGATTCTCAAAATCCTCGCAGCTCTGGTCCACCTAGGAAATATCAAAACCAAGGCTTGTACCATAAGTAAGAGCTATGCAAATAATATGGATCCCAAAATCTGGTTATGTAGTATGTAGTTAGTTAGTTAGTTAGTTACGTGCGGAAACCGGGTATAGAAGTAGACGTTCCGTCATATCCCAGTCAGTCAGTAGTTGTGGATTCAGGATTCCAGAATTACATTGTTAGTGTCACTTTTTGGGACATGATACTTTGCGGAGCACTATATGGTTTGAAACTTTTAGGTTTTTGTACTTGGCAGGTGGAGAGGAATGTTTGCAATGCATGGGTTAGATTTTAGGTTCGCATAGTGTTAAAAGTTAATACAGAGATGAGAATTTGAGTTTATGGTATGCATGCCTGTAATATATATTCTAGCTGCGAGGACAGCCATGGCTGCTTAAATATTTCACATGGTTGAATGGAAGCATAATATATAACATATCTGGATATAAAATATGACGATGATGACTGACTATGAGTTTTGTAAGTAAAGTATGGATTTCCTTCTGTGATAGACAATTTGGATGCGACGGAAATATCAGACAACACTCCTGTAGAGCATGCTGCAAATCTTCTGGGTGCAAATAGAAAAAGTCTCATAGAAGCTATTACTACGAAAACGATTTTTGCCCAAGGAGAAACTGTCGTGTCTACCATGTCAAGAGAGCAGTCTAAAGATGTACGGGATGCATTTTCCAAGGGGATTTACGGCCGCTTGTTCGTTTGGATTGTGTCAAAAATCAATCAAGCTATTTTTCATCCTCGTGCGGGTACTCACAGCTCGATAGGTGTCCTCGACATTTTTGGTTTTGAAAACTTTGACAACAATAGTTTCGAGCAATTTTGCATCAACTATGCTAATGAGAACTTGCAGCAGTTCTTTGTGCGCCATATTTTCAAATTGGAACAAGAGGAATATAATTTAGAAGGGATATCATGGAAACACATTGAATTCATTGATAATCAAGAAGCTTTGGATTTGATTGCCATTAAACCACTTAACATTATGAGCTTGGTTGATGAGGAATCCAAATTTCCCAAAGGTATAATATAAATTGAGAACAACACATTTTATGTCAAGTGATTTTATAATATAATTGCATTTATTGCATTCTGAGAATTCGTACACATCATTCTCTTTTTTGACATACATATAGGAACGGATACAACTATGCTGGCAAAAATGCATAAAACTCATGCCGTAAACAAGAACTACCTGAAACCCAAATCAGACATGAATGCCTCATTTGGTTTCAACCATTTCGCTGGAGTAGTTTTCTACGACACAAGGGGCTTCCTAGAAAAGAACAGAGACACATTTAGTGGTGACTTGCTCCAGTTGATTGAAATATCAGGAAACAAATTCCTGCAGATGTTATTCCGCTCTGACATTGCAATGGGAAATGAAACCAGAAAGAAAGCACCTACTTTATCATCACAATTTAAAAAGTCATTGGATGCGCTGATGAGAACTCTTGGGAACTGCTCTCCTTTTTTCATCAGATGTATTAAGCCAAATGAGTTGAAGAAGCCAATGGTACAGGGGAACTTGCTTTATTATCACACAACATTCAACAACTCCAAGAAATATGCTTATTTCCCTTTTTCCTTACATGTAGCTATTCGACAGGGAGCTTTGTTGCAGACAACTTCGCTACTCAGGCATGATGGAAACTATTCGAATCCGTAGGGCTGGGTATCCTATTCGTCACACTTTCCGAGAATTCGTAGAGCGTTATCGATTCCTCATCAGTGGAGTTCCACCAGCCCATAAGGTATATAGAGTCAATACCGCTTTCATATTATGCAACCAAGCATGACGACTGGTGGTGCAAAAATACCATATCATTCACTCACAACAAAAAATTATTTTCATACAGCCTGTGGTTATTACATACGATCCATGGGTGAACTCAATACTTGTCTGTGTACATGCTCAAGTTTCATTAAAAGCTTGTCATCAGCTCATAACTAAACCATGACGTGCATAAAAAAAATTCTCACATTGTTTACTTGTTCAGACGGATTGTCGAGCAGCCACTTCTCGGATTTGTCAAACCGTCTTAGGTAAGACAGACTACCAGCTGGGAAAAACTAAAGTATTCCTTAAGGATGCTCATGACCTGTTCCTGGAGCAGGAAAGAGACAGAGTGCTCACACGCAAAATACTTATTCTCCAGCGAAACATAAAAGCCTGGTAAGTCAAGTGCTACAAGCCATTTACTACATTCACGGTGGTGGTAGGTAGGTAGGTTTAGAAGAATAATTTAACGAACTTAAATTTTACTATCATATTACACTTTATTGGTGGAGATTTTATGCATACTCTATCGGTCGTATCCCTTTTCCCCTTTCGAATTCGCCATCTTGTTTTCATGGCGATTCAAAAGTTGGCTTTCCCCAGTTTATGTGGTGGTATCGTCACCATTTTGAATTTATCTACTACAGGTATTATCGTCGTCGGTACAAGCGAATGCGAGCAGCAATCATTGTGATACAAACTCAAGTGCGAGGCTTCATAAACAGGAGACGGTATGTGAGGATGCGAACAGGTTATATGAGACTTCAAGCTCTAATCCGCTCCCGTGTATTGGCCCACCGATTCAAGCATTTGAGAGGGCATGTTGTTGCTCTTCAGGTAAACATGAGAAGAATTGTGTCAAATAATGTCGATAGTGAGTGAGTGCGCGTGTGGGATGAAAACATGTTTACAAGAGGATTATAATGGTTCCCGATTTTTAGGCTGTATGTCGAGGTTACTTGGTGAGAAGGCAAGCAAAACGGAAACTTTGGGCGGTTGTTACCATCCAGTCTCATATTAGGCGTATGATTGCTCAAAAGCAGTACAAAAGAGTGCAAGTAAGTTTTAGTAGGGAAGGAAACAGTTGCTTGTTTGTATTTCGTTAAGAAGTGAAGAATTTGATGCATTTTGTAATATTTGCTTACCAGTATGATCAAAGACACAAGTTGGAAGCACTGCGGCTGCGTGATCAAGAAGAAAGGGAACTTAAGAAGCAAGGGAATAAACGATACAAGGAAATTGCCGAGAAGCATTATAGAGAACGGTTGCTTCTGCTACAGCGCAAGGAAATTGAAATGGACAAGGCTGACCGGATAATTATTGATCAGAAAAAACAAGCTATTGCTGATGCTACCAAGAGACAGGATGAACCAGTAGATGATTCCAAATTGGTTGAAGCCATGTTTGATTTCTTACCGGACAATGCATCTGAAGCCCCGCCTCCAAATGCCTTCAGCGTAAGTAGTATTTTATCGAACGGATTTAAACACAATGGCTTGAATTAATACATTGGATTAAATTAATTGATTGATTGAATTAATTGGCACTAATTTATTAATTACACTATGATTTAACGATTTAGGATTTCCCCAATCCCCCAAAAGCCGATGAAGATATTTACGGCATTAACACGCCACCTCCACGAGACATGGAAGATTTGTCGGAATACAAATTTCAAAAATTTGCCGCCACTTATTTCACTGGCAATGCTAACCATCAGTATTCCCGACGCCCAATAAAAAGTTCTTTGTTACAATTGATGACGCCAGCTGATCAGTTGGCTGCGCAAGCGCTGTGGATTACAATCCTCCGTTTCATGGGTGATTTGCCTGAACCTCGTTACCATTCTATGGAACGAGATAATACCTCTGTGATGTCCAAAGTGACAGCAACTTTGGGAAGGAGCTTTGCTCGATCCAAAGAATTCCAAGATTTGGGACTAGAGAATATTGTAAGTAGAATAAATTGAACTCTTTGTTAGCGAGCATCAGTCCTCTTGACAAAGGACAAGGAAAGTGTAAATCCCTTTTGTGTCTCAAGATTCTGCAAAGGCAAACCTAATAAACTAATTATGCTGTTTACCTTCCAGGATGGTTACAACAATAATAACAACAACAGTTCCAACAATAAGCAGAAGCAACGGTCTATCCGTCACAAACTAGTCTCCCTTACACTTAAAAAGAAGAATAAATTAGGTGAGGATGTTCGACGAAGATTGGAAGGCGATCACGACGTCACTGCAGACTCTTATCAATCTTGGTTAGAGTCTAGGCCAACATCCAATTTAGAAAAGTTGCATTTCATCATTGGACATGGGATCCTGAGAGCTGAGTTGAGGTAATTCCTGTTTCTTACTTGCTCTTGCATGTAAAAACGGAAAGTAATTTAGCAGTGACTTTGTTGTATGTAAGAGTGAGAGATTATGTAACAAATGGAACTTGTATCGTAGGGATGAAATATACTGTCAAATTTGCAAGCAATTGACAAATAATCCGTCAAAGTCATCCCATGCTCGTGGATGGATTCTCCTCTCCTTGTGTGTCGGCTGTTTTGCACCTGCAGAAAAGTTTGTCAAGTACTTAAGATCTTTTATTCGAGAAGGGCCGCCTGGTTATGCACCCTATTGTGAAGAGCGCTTGAAAAGAACGTTCAACAATGGTACAAGAAATCAGCCTCCAAGTTGGCTTGAGCTTCAAGTAAGATTTATGTGTTCTCCCATCTCAAGCTTGGTCATATTGACGAGCTGATAAAATTCCGTGTGGTCTTTTCTACACTTATCAGGATTGGAGGTGAAAATATTCGTTCCTCATAAATTATATCATGTACCTAATGCCATTGTATTTTTCCTCCAAAAGGCAACGAAATCTAAAAAGCCTATTATCCTACCTATCACTTTCATGGATGGAAATACGAAAAATCTTCTTGCTGATTCGGCAACCACTTCCAGAGAGCTTTGCAGTCAACTTGCAGACAAAATTGGATTGAAAGACAAGTTCGGATTCAGCTTGTATATTGCCTTGTTTGATAAGGTTCGTGTAAACATATTTGCATTCCATGCACACATTCTAGAATTAACAAAAGTGTATACAAGTTTTTACAACGTAAAATAACACAACGTTTTTTCAAGTAACCATGTTGAAGCAGTTCCCGAAGCTTTCTAACTAACATTTATAATAAATGAGATTCTAAATTCACAAAAAAGTACATTCACCTGCTCAGTTTGATTACTGTTCTTTTACTCCAACGTATGATACGTTGGAATCTTTTACATGATGAGAATGATTGAATCAACTTTACCTTATTCTCAGTACTACTATCACATTTCCACTTTCAATACAAAAACAAAAGACACAGTAAAAGTTTTTAAAGAAATACAAACTTGTACTTAAACAGTATATAAGCTCGAACTCTAGGTTTCATCAAGTATCAATCTGTATGCTATTGAACCAGTGATCCCTGCGGGCTTCTGCTCGTTCAAAGACTTGCGTGTGTTGTACTATGCATGTTGCATTTATTATTTAGGTATCATCCCTGGGTAGTGGCACGGAGCATGTTATGGATGCCATTTCCCAATGTGAGCAGTACGCCAAGGAGCAAGGAGCTCAGGAGCGGAATGCACCATGGAGGCTGTTTTTTCGCAAAGTAAACATTATTCTCTATTCCGTCTGCTTCAAAAATAGTATGTTTTTCTTCTGGCTGACTGAGTTAATAAAATTGGCATGAACTCATGTACATAACAAGAAGGCCGACTTATGTAATGCTGCTTCATTTCATATTAGCCTTGTACTTGCACCAGTTGAACAACTTACAAAAATAAGAGAACAGATCATTATTTTTTCTTTTTGGCTGAGTTGAGTTAGTTAGAGTAATATGTACTAGTAGTGAGTAATTTGACTTTCTCTGTGCAGGAAATCTTTTCGCCATGGCACGATCCAACAGAGGACTCTGTCGCAACCAACTTAATTTACCAGCAAGTTGTGAGAGGCATCAAATTCGGCGAATATCGATGTGATAAAGAAGAGGACTTGGCAATGATTGCTGCCCAACAGTACTATGTAGACAATGGACAAGAACTCCAGTCAGAGAAGTTGAGCACTGCATTGACGAATTATATTCCTGATTTCAGTCTCAACAGTTCAGACAGATCGGTGGAGAAATGGGCCAACTTAGTTACCACAGCTTTCAGACGAGTATGTTCCTCAATTCATCTTAAGATTTCTATGGGCGGTCAAAACATAAGATGAAATATAGTAGTAGTATTGGTAGCATGAAAAACTTTAGGAATTCTGCGATGGTCTACACGAATTGACAGGCCCATATATTTTATGATTACAATAATAATATTCGCTACGTATTCATGTACATAGAGTCTGCATGCCAAAGACCGAGCGGATATTCTTCGAGTCAAGGAGGATATAGTGGCTTATGCAAAATTTAAGTGGCCGCTCCTTTTCTCCCGTTTCTACGAAGCTTTCCGTAACTCGGGTCCAAATTTGCCCAAAAATGACGTCATCCTGGCTATCAACTGGACAGGGATTTATGTGGTGGATGACCAAGAGCAAGTGCTTCTGGAATTGTCGTTCCCTGAAATCACAAATATCAGAGCGGACAAGTAAGAGAGAAAAAATTACACTGATTTTTTTGGCTACTTTGCATCTACGATCAATAATAATAAAATCCCTCAATGGCATCCATCCAGTGTATTTCGTACAAAGGCGATGTATGTATACAAGTTTCGCTCGTAGTGTCGTAGTTTAGTATTTTATTCATGCGATTCATTCAGCCGTATTAGATACAAAAAATACTTGAAGGATTTTTCTTTAAGTTCATTCAGTTTTTAAACTACGCTATTTACTAGCCAGGACTCACATTATTGGCACATTAAGTACGGCTGGGGATTTAACAAAAGTTGCGAATAATTCAATAACTTACGGTTCACGAACCGACGCTAGAGTACATGGTATCATCACAGATGATGGTACGAGTAGTAGTAGCCTGAAGAACGCTTCATGAATAGTGATGATGATACGATTTCGCATGTGTGTGTGTGTTTTGAATTCGTTGAATGATGATAGATATTTTATACTGGCAGAAAGTATTCCCTGTAGTTTTAGAGTGTAGTATTTTTGGTCTGATTACAAGTCTTAAGCATGGAGGGGGAAACGCTCACTAGTAGTGTGAGAGCAATCTGTAATGTCGATCTATATCTTTTTGCTCGATTTGTCTACCTTGACAGGACGGATAAAATATATGGACAGACGTTCACCCTGGCTACACTTCGCCCTGGAGAAGAATTCACGTTCCAAAGCCCCAATGCTGATGATATCCAAGAACTCGTCGATTTCTTTCTGGATGGATTGAAAAGAAGATCAAATTATGTGATTGCGCTTCAAGATTACAAACCACCTAGTAAGTTGTTGTGTATAGAACGGATATAGTCAGCTAGTGTAGTAAATATTTTGGTAGGTTTGGTTCAAACGAAAAGTAAATGAAAAGTTTTTTACCGCTTGTTTTGGTGCTTCCAAGGGCCAAACTTGTGTGTTAACCTTTATTTGCAGTTATTGGAGGAAATATCCGGTGGATATTGTTTCGTGCAATAAACGATCATAATTCATATAATTCTCAATTTTTATGGCCCCAATTCAGTTTTTTTCGGTTTAACGTTGAATTTTTTCTTCAGATTTTATCACTGCTTAGCTCTGTGATAGCAATAATGATACGATGCTGACTTCCTATATGGAGCAAGAATTTTTGTCGTTCCAACTTGTAATGTAATATGTAACTTCACTATCTTTTATTGCAGATGAAGGTTCCAGTTTTCTCTCTTTTTTGAAAGGAGATTTGATCTTTTTAGAAGATGATAACTGCGGGGAAACAGTTCTTACGTCGGGTTGGTGTGTTGGAAGGTACGTTACAGCAAACTACTGTCACAGTTAAAACTTTCTCCCATTTGATAATAATGGTTTCATCATTTACTCAAAACATTGTATCTCTACCGTTGAAACCTTTTCGTTTTGAATCGTATTATTGTACTTTGTTTAGTACTTTGTCTTACCTGAAGCTATAAAAAAGCGTTGAGAAACTAAATTATATGATAACTCCCAGTGTTATTTTTAACACAAAATCGCTTGCGATTTAAAGTGCGCATGCAATTTTATCTTATTATTTTTCACATCCCACTCTCCGTTTGCTCTAAAACCTTTTATTATGTTCTCACGCTCTTTGACTGCTCTTTGAGTGGAAGCACTGTTGTTAAATTGCAAGCAAATAATAATATGCAAGCGTGCACACTGTTCAGCATACACTGGCACTTACAAGTGAAAGTGGCTTAACAAAATGGCTCATCTGAATTCCCAGGTGCGAGCGCTCTGACGAGAAGGGAGATTTCCCAGCGGAAGCTGTGTACGTCTTACCAACCACTACAAAGCCACCACCGGACATATTAGAGCTGTTTAAATCGGATGATAGTGCAGGAAAAAGGTTCCTCCATGCCTATGCCAATGGAGTGGACACTTTGAAGGAAAAGCCACACACGCTTGAAGAATATGCAATGGAACATTTCCGACCACCGCCGAAAAGAACAATATCTAAAAGTTTGACACTCTCCTCGGCCCGCAAAGGGGGACGTGAGGAGTTGTGGCGACATTCGAGAGAGCCCATTAGGCAACCATTGCTGAAAAAATTGCAGAATAAGGAAGGAGTTGCTGAGGAAGCGTGTTTTGTGTTCACTTCTGCACTCAAATACATGGGGGATATTCCTCACAAGCGGTCCAAAATTGGGAATGAGTTGACTGATCAAATTTTTGACCCACCTTTGAAGCAGGTTTGTATGATCCATAATGATGTACTGAATTCAAAGAGTACAGAATTACCTCAGTGTCAGGAGTTAGCAAGTAAGAAGTTAGAATTTCAACAAAAGAGTACTTGCCAAACTAAATCCAAGTCGCTAAAGGCCTTCATTTGTGCTTGATTTGCTTTTTTGGGGGAAAATTACGACATGGAATGCAAATTCGTTGGTCTATACTAACTCAAAAATTGCCCAACAGCACAAGTTACTACTGTACTACTAACTTTGTAGTACTAAACTTGTCTTTTATTTCACAATTCGTTCTTTTTCTACCCCTTTATCACAGTGGCACTGACTCCTGGTGAAAGCCCACAGCACAGAGAATCCAGAATGTTTCACTTACAGAGCACATATTCATGCTAGAGAACAGTAGAGCCATTTGGGGGGCAAGTTGCTGTTAGATAGTAGTAGTGGAAAGCAAAGAGGTCTCCAGCGTAATATTAAGGTTTCTTTGACAAATCATGTACAATGATGATATTGATGATGCAGGAAATCCTGAGGGATGAAGTCTACTGTCAAGTCATGAAGCAATTGACTGACAATAGAAATAAATTCAGTGAAGAGAGAGGTTGGGAACTCATGTGGTTGGCAACAGGTCTTTTTGCATGCTCCCAGACACTCCTCAAAGAGTTGACTCAATTCCTGAGAACAAGGAGACATCCCATTGCCCAGGACTGTTTCCAAAGACTGCAAAAAACATTGAAAGTCGGACAAAGGAAGTATCCTCCACATCAGGTACAAATGCAATAAAAAATAAGAGTAGAGAAGATTATAGGACTCTTGGTACTAACCCTAACCAACTGCTTAATATAAAGTTGAGAGATAGAGGGAAAATCGTAATTCGTAATACAATTTTTATAGACGGTACGTGTAGTGGTACTTTTGTCCGTACAACTACTGTATAATAAAATGTTGCCATCATTTCTTGGAGCTCTTGGAATTATTTACTCATTTACGACACAAAGTCATTTTGGAAACATGAGATTGCATCATAGGGAGTTCACTGGTACACATTAAATGTCAAGAAATTGTTCACATTTTGAGATTACGGCCAAAGTCACAATAATGTTTCTAGTTTTCCGTATAGCATTTATTGGTTACACATGCACATACCGTATGTACTAGTCAGTAATATAAGCAATCTGTTTTCGGTTTTTCTGCCTTAACATACTCTATTTACATACACGTGTACTAAGTTGGGGATTGGACCGTGTGCAACTTTCCCACATTGAATTGACTCTCACTCTCTCTCTCTCTCTTTCCTACGTGGGTGAAATCCCTTTATGCATGGCAGGGAAAGTGGTTCTCATCTCTTACCTTGTTTGTTGCTCCCCATACAGGTGGAAGTGGAAGCAATTCAACATAAAACGACTCAGATTTTCCATAAAGTGTATTTCCCTGATGATACGGATGAAGCCTTTGAAGTGGACTCGTCAACTAGAGCTAAAGAGTTTTGCGTGAATATTGCCTCTCGTCTCACTCTCCGCTCGGCCGAAGGATTCAGCCTTTTCGTCAAAATTGCTGATAAAGTCATTTCAGTTCCAGAGGGAGATTTCTTTTTTGATTTCGTTCGTCACTTGACTGACTGGATCAAAAGAGCAAGGCCAACTCGTGATGGTATGTGCTTCATTACAACAACATGTGCTCTAGTAGCATCTTGTAGTGCAGGCATGTATGTGGTATGGTACAAGGGACAAACCGAGTTACTTTGTCTGTCTCCTCAATTTATCAACAAAAAAAGAAATCACATTCCTATTCCTTGCAAATTTGGAGCTAAGAATTCCCTAGAAAATCACTACTACTCTGTACTATGTACAGCAACTATTATTTTTGTGTACAGTAGTAGTGGTGGTGGAAACTTAGGATTTGATTAATTTTAGCCTTGGCTAAAGCCAAATCCAAATTCTATTTCGTATATAGCATACTGTGACGACGGCTGTGTTGACGATACTTTTTTATACAGCCAGCTTAAGACAAAAGTTTTGTATGAACAGTGGTAGTAAGTAAGTGAGTAAGTAATAACAATGTTACTAACTGAATTCACAATATTTTTTTTTCCTTTCTAGGGACCATTCCCCAGTTCACGTACCAAGTGTTTTTCATGAGGAAATTGTGGACCAATACTGTTCCCGGCAAGGATCGTATGGCTGACATTATTTTCCATTACCATCAAGAGCTGCCCAAATATCTCAGAGGTTAGTTTTCTTTCATTTCAATCTACTAAATAGGATACAATAAGTTCCCAGACAAACAGTGTTGTAACTAACTAGCTAACTAAATGACAAAGTTTAGGGTTATCCTTAGAATTCTAGCAACACGATACCATTGGGGAAAAAACTTGCACCCGAACATGTGTAGTTATATAGTTAGTTTCCAACTTATTTTTTTCCCTCTGATAGATCCAAAAGACTCCAAAATCCTCTGTTATTGTAAGTGCGAGTGAAA
>Ga0210040_10005153_pt1 | contig 16744 bp, 11 predicted proteins | sample CryGeyCG12114_NA_FD_185462 | JGI IMG/M metagenome (GOLD analysis project Ga0210040, IMG submission 185462) | Groundwater microbial communities from aquifer - Crystal Geyser CG19_WC_8/21/14_NA (SPAdes) (version 2) | ecosystem: Environmental > Aquatic > Deep subsurface > Groundwater | place: USA... | reverse complement strand
GTGCTCGGTCGGGGCGACGACGACGACCCGGTCCACGCGGCGCCGGGCCAGCAGGTTGGCCGCCACGGTGAGGGCGAACGACGTCTTGCCGGCGCCCGGGGTCGCCACCGCGAGGAAGTCGCGTGGTTCCTCGGCGAAGTACTGCTCGAGAGCCGCCTGCTGCCACGCCCGCAGCGCTCCGGCGGTGCCCCAGGCGGCCCGGTCCGGGAAGGCCGGGGGCAGCCCGGTGGGGCTTAGGTCGGGCTGGGACATCCGCGCGATCCTAGTCGCCGGGTCAGCTCGTGGCGTCCGTGACCGGGCCGACGCGCAGCGACGCGAGCAGGGCCAGGACGGCGACCACGCTCATGGTGAGCAGGAGGAGGCCGAAGGTCAGGCCGAGGTCGCCGCGGGGGTGCAGCACCCCGAACAGCGTCCCGGCCAGGCCGACGAAGACGCTGGAGCCGAGGGCGTCGCCGAGGTTCAGCGACGAGCCGTTGCGGCCCTGGGCGTCCTCCGTGGACAGGGTGATCGTGGCCAGCGACGTGCTCGCGGTGGCGAAGCCCATCCCCAGGCCGGCGAAGACCCAGGCGAGCGCCACCAGCCAGTACGGCAGGGCGGGGTCGAGGGCGATGACCCCGGCGAGCGCGAGCCCGACGGCGACGTTCGCGCAGCCGAGGGTGATGAGCTGGTCGCGCCGCAGCGGCAGGCGGCGGCGGGACTGCAGGAACGAGCCCGTCGTCCAGCCGACCGCGCCGACGGTGAGCGTCGCGCCGGCCAGCAGCAGCGGGACGTGGCGCTGCTCGACCAGCATCAGCGGCAGGAACGCCTCGCCGCCGAAGTAGGCCCCGGGCAGCAGCCCGCGCGCCAGGATCACGCTGGACAGCCCGCGGCCCAGGCGCAGGAAGCCCGGCGGCATCAGCCGCGGCAGCCCCAGCCCGAGCAGCACGAGCGCGACCACCACCAGCCCGACCGCCCAGCCGTCGAGCCGCTGCCCCGCCGCCTGGAGCGAGGCGGCGGCGACCGCCACGGCCAGCGCGGCCCACACCGGCGCCGGTCGCAGGCCCGAGGCCTGCTCGGGAGACACCTCGGGCATCGGGATGCGGATCATCACCAGCACGGTCGGCAGGACCATCGCGCCGCCGACGACCGCGAGCGGGATCACCGCGAAGAAGACCCAGTGCCACGACAGGTGCGCGGTGAGCCACGCCGAGACGGGCGGGCCGACGAACGAGGGCAGCACCCAGGCCGTGGAGATGAACGTGAAGACCCGCGGCCGCTGCACCGGGCGGAACGCCTTGGCCACCATCACGAACATGGCCGTGTTCAGCACGCCGCCGCCGAGGCCCTGCACGAAGCGGCCGACGACCAGCTGGACCATCGTCTCCGCCGTGCCCGCCACGACCAGCCCGACGACGAAGACGCCGAGCCCGGCCAGCAGCGGCCGCGACGGCCCGATCCGGTCGCAGACCCGCCCGGCGAGCACGGTCGTGAGGAGCATCCCGATGACGAAGAGGGAGAAGGCCCAGGCGTAGTAGCGGATCCCGTCCAGCTGCTGCGCCGCGACCGGCATGGCGGTCGCGACCGCGATGGACTCGAAGGCGATGGCGACCGTCATCGTGCAGATGCCGAGGGTCAGCCGGCGCTGGGAGAGCGGCAGCGGGGACCCGGTCGAGACCGTGGTGGCGGCCGGGGTGCTCGCGCTGCCGGTACCGTCCCGGGGGTCCTGCTGGTCCTGCCCTCCTCCGACCGCCTCCTGCATGCTCACTGGGCCCAGTCCACCATCCGCACCGGGCCCGACGCGAACCGGCGCGGCGCGGGCACGCCGCGAGGAGGTGGCGGGTCGCCCGGACGTCTCTAGACTGACGGTCGTGAGTCAGCAGACAGCACCTGGCGCCGAGACCATCGTCGACGAGCGGACCGAGACGCGCGAGTTCCGCGTGGAGGAGGGCGACCACGAGCGGTTCGCCCACTACGTCCCCAAGGAGAAGCTGACCGAGGCGATGGTCATGGGCACGCCCGTGGTCGCGCTGTGCGGCAAGGTCTGGATCCCCAGCCGCGACCCCGAGCGCTTCCCGGTCTGCCCGGAGTGCAAGGAGATCTGGGAGGGCCTCAAGCCCGGCAAGCCCGACAAGGGCAAGGGCAAGGGTCCCGGCTTCGGCTCGGGCGGCTCGGGCGGCTCCGACCAGGGCTAGACCGCCCTCCGTGACCGAGGAGGCCGAGGTGACCGGCTCCACGGACGACGCCGGGACGAGCCCTCGACGGCTGGTGCTGCTGCGCCACGCGAAGTCGTCGTGGGACCACGACCTCCCCGACGCCGAACGGCCGCTGTCGGGACGCGGGCGGCGCGACGCGGCCGCCGCCGGGCACTGGCTCGCCGCCCACGTGGGCCGGCCCGACCTGGTGCTCTGCTCGCCGGCCGTCCGCACCCGCCGGACCTGGGCCCGTGCGTGCGAGGCCGAGCCCGACCTGCTCGAGGCGCCGGTCCGGCTCGAGCCGGCCGTCTACCAGGCGTGGAGCGACACCCTCCTGGCGCTGCTCCAGGAGCAGCCCGACGAGGCCCGCACGGTGGTGCTGCTGGGTCACTCCCCCGGCGTGCCCGACCTCGCCGAGCGCCTGAACCGCGGCAGCGGCACCGCGCCGGTCGGTGACTTCCCGACCAGCGCGACCGCCGTCTTCACCGTGACGGGTCCGTGGTCCGCGCTGGGCCCGGGCAGCGCCGCCCTCGAGGCGTACGCGGTCCCGCGCGGCTAGCGCTCCACGTTCCGCGCGGTGTCGAGCGCGACGCGGCTGCGGGCGATCAGCGGGGTGAGCGCCGCGTGCAGGGCACGGACGTCGTCCTCGGTCAGGTCGAGCCGATCCATCACCGCGGGCGGCACGGCGAGGGCCTGCTCCCGCAGCTCGCGGCCCGCGTCGGTGAGCATCACGCGCAGGGTCCGCTCGTCGCGCGGGTCGCGGCGCCGGTCGACGTGGCCCAGGGCCTCGAGCCGCTTGAGCAGCGGCGACAGGGTCGCGAGGTCCAGCTGCAGCAGCCGCGCGATCTCGGTCACCGACAGCGGCGAGCGCTCCCAGAGGGCGAGCATCACGAGGTACTGCGGGTGCGTCAGCCGCAGCCGCTCGAGCACCGGCCGGTAGACCCCGATCACGTTCCGCGAGGCCACCGCGAGCGCGAAGCAGACCTGCCGCTCCAGGGCCAGCGGGTCGTCCGCGTCCGTCCCGGTGCCGGCGGGGTCGGTGGTGGCGCTCACGGACTCGATTGTACGGTGCCCCAACTGTTCGTACACTAACCGTTGTGACACGAAGCAAGGCGGCGCCCGAGGACGACTTCGGCTGGTGGTACCGGTTCCGGTGCCTGGTGGTGTTCAACCTGCTCTACGTGGCGGGCCCGGCCCAGCTCGAGGGCCGCAACGACCCGCGCCGCTCGCTGGAGCACGAGTACGAGCGCCGCCAGGACCTGCACCGCGAGCGCCTCGGCAAGCCGCCCCTCGTCCGCAAGCCCTCCGGCACCGGCGAGGGCGCCGACCCGGTGCTGCTCCTCGCGGTCGGCGGCGGCGTCGCCGTGGTGCTGCTGCTCGTCTGGGCGGTCCTGAGCCGCTAGCGCGACCGACCTTCCCGGCCGGACGACGCCTCAGGCGGCGGGCACCACGTCCACGGGCGCCATGTCCACCGACACCTTCATCGACGAGTGCTTCGCCTCGGTGAAGATCACCCCGCGCACCGGGGGGACGTCGCCGTAGTCGCGGCCCCAGGCCACCGTCGCGTGCGACGCGTCGGTGAGCCGGTCGTTCGTCGGGTCGAGGTGCAGCCAGCCGGCGCCGGGGACCCAGACGCCCACCCACGCGTGGCTCGCGTCGGCCCCCACCAGGCGCGGCCGACCGGGCGGCGGCCGGGTGGCGAGGTAGCCGCTGACGTAGTGACCGGCCAGGCCGAGCGAGCGCATCCCCGCGACCATCACGTGCGAGAAGTCCTGGCACACCCCGTGCCGCCCGACGAGCAGGTCCGCGACCTTCTCGCCGATGCTCGTCGAGCGCGGCTTGTAGGCGAAGTCGTCGTGGACGCGGTGCATGAGCTCGGTCGCCGCCTCCCCCAGCGCGCGCCCCGGGGTGAACGACTCCCGCGCGTACGCCTCGACCGCGGGCGGGACGTCGACGTAGGGCGAGGCGAAGGTGAAGTCGGCCGCCTCCCAGGCGTCGGGCTCCTCGGTCCGGACGTCCGGGCGGGCGTCCTCCCAGGCCACGGCCAGCGCCGCCGGCGGCAGCACGGGCGGCACGACCTCGACGAGGCTGACCGCGCGGACCACGAGCTCGGTGTGCGGGTCGGTGACGTGGAAGGAGGACTTCGTGTTGCCGTAGAGGTCGGTGTGCGACAGCAGCGTCGCCGGGCCGGGCTCGACGGTCACGACGTGCTCCAGCACGGTCTGCCAGGGCAGGTCACGCGGGGTCAGGTGGAACTGCCCGAAGCTGCCCGTCACGTCCGCGTCGTAGGAGTAGCGCGTCACGTGCTCGATCCGGTAGCGCATCAGACCCCCTCGAGCAGCGCCTGCTGCCGCGGCAGGGACTGCTGGGTGGGCGGCGGCTCGTGGTGCTGGTCGCGGACCGCCGTGGAGAGGTCGTGCAGCGCGGTGCGCAGCTCGGCGCAGAACACGTCCAGCGCCTCGCGCCGGGCCGGAGCCCCGGGCGGGGCGTCCTCGGCGGGCGGGGAGACCGCACCCAGGGCGGCCGGGTCGGCGGCCCGGACGGTCTCGACCAGGCGGTCCAGCAGCCGGATCGGACGGGCGGTCGGGGAGGTGTTCGGGATGGCGCGCAGGTCGTTGACCATGCGCTGCAGCTGGTAGGCCACCGAGCGCGGGTTCGAGGCGTCCACGACGAGCAGCTCGAGCACGGCCGGCACCCCGGAACGTCCGCGGTAGCGCCGGCGGAACGTCACGATCGACTCCGAGCTGGTCAGCGCCGCCTCGAGCACGGCGTCGTCGACGTCGGGACCGTACGAGTCGACGAGCGTCGCCCGGAGCAGGCTCAGCACCTGCAGCGCGCGCTCGAGCCCGCGCCCGGTGTCGAGCATCAGCCAGCCCGGGTCGCGGACCATGTTCTCGGTGGCGATGCCGGCCAGCGCGAGCAGCCCCGACAGCACCCGCTCCCCCGCCTCGGCGAGGTGGCGCCCCCGGTCCTGCGGCTGCGCCCGGAGCGCGTGCAGCGCGCGGTCCACGTCGGCGAGGACCATCCACACGTCCTCGGAGAGCTGGTCGCGCACGCCCTGGGCGGAGGCGGCCAGCGCCTCCAGCGACTGGGCCACCGAACCCGGCCGGCGCCGGTCCAGCAGCAGCGAGCGCAGCTCGGGCATGACGGCACCGCGACGCGCCCGCAGGTCGTCGGGCAGCGCGGTGAAGCCGGGGTAGGTCGTGCTGACGTGCGTGATCCCCTGCAGCAGCACGTCGAGCGCCTGCCCGGGCCGGACGTCGACGTCGGTCTCGATGCTCACCGTCCGGCTCGCGAGGACCATCCGCAGCAGGTCCTCGGCGCGCTCCGCGTAGCGGCCGAACCAGTAGAGGTCGCTGAGCACGCGCGGCACCATCGCGGCGGACGAGGCGCCCGGGACGATCGCGCTCCCCTCCTCGGCCCGGGTGCGGGCGGCGGCGCTGCGGGCGGTGAGGACGGGTTCGCTGCTGACGACCCAGACGTCCTTGGCCACCCCGCCGCCGGGGGCGGTCACGAGCACGCCGCGGCCGTCCGCGTGCTCGTCGTTGGTCCGGGCGAGACCCCCGAGCATGGCGGTGTAGGAGCTCCCGCTGCGCACCGCGAACGAGCGCAGCACGACGCTGCGCCGGACCAGGCCGGCGCCCTCCGGACCACCCGTCGCGGCGGGTGCCGAGGACAGCGGCAGCACCTCCTGGCCGACGAAGCGGTGCGGGTCGTCCTCGATCCGCGCCACCAGCCGCTCCCGCTGCTCGCGGGTCAGCGCGCCGCCGACGACGCTGCGGCCGTAGCCGCGGTTCACGGTGCGGACCACCAGCTCGTCGAGGTGGGACAGGACGTACGCGCGGCCCTCCGGCTCCCCGCACCACCAGGTGTCGACCGACGGCAGGCGCAGGGGCTCGCCCAGCAGCCGCTCGCACAGCTCCGGCAGGAAGGGCAGCAGCGCCGGGTTCTCGAGCACCCCGGAGCCGATGGTGTTGACCACGCTGACGGTGCCCTGCCGGACGCACTCCAGCAGGCCGGTGACGCCGAGGCGCGAGCCGCCGCGCAGCTCGAGGGCGTCCATCCAGGTGGAGTCGACGCGGCGCAGGATGACGTCGACCTGCTCGAGCCGGCCGAGCACGCGCATCCACACCCGGCCCTCGCGGACCAGCAGGTCGCTGCCCTCGAGCAGCGGGTAGCCCAGCAGCGAGGCGACGAAGGCCTGGTCGAAGGCGGTCTCGGAGCGCGTGCCCGGGCTGAGCACGACCACCCGCGGATCCTCGACCGTACGGGGCGCGGACTCGACCAGCGCCACGCGCATGGCCTGGAAGAACGGCGTGAGGCGGTGCAGGTGGGCCGCGTGGTACACCTCGGGCAGCACCCGGGACACGACCCGCCGGTTCTGCATCGCGTAGCCGGCGCCGGACGGGGCCTGAGTGCGGTCGGAGATGACCTTCCACGCCCCGCTCGCGTCACGCCCGAGGTCGGCGGCGGTCATGAAGAGCCGCTGGTCGACCACGTTCTCGGCGCCGACCACCGGGCGCAGGTACTCCTCGTGGTCGAGCACGACCGACGGCGGCAGCTGGCCGCGGGAGAGCAGGCGGCGGGCGCCGTAGAGGTCGGCGAGCACCGCGTCGAGCAGCTCGGCGCGCTGGACGACGCCCGCCTCGAGCGTCGCCCACTCGCGGTCGTGCAGGACCAGCGGCAGCGGGTCCAGGCGCCACGGCTGGGGCTGCTCGAGCGTCGCGGGCGGCCCCTCGACTCCGTCGTCCACGTCGTCGGCGATCGAGCGCGACGAGGCCGGGCTCGGGGTGTAGGTGACGTTGTCGTCCTCCAGCAGCCGGGCGACCTCGCGCCGGGCGGAGCCGAGGTCCTCGGCGGCCTGCTCCAGACCGTCGACGAGGTGGCTCCAGGCGGAGCGCGGCGTCCCGTCCGCGGCGGCGAACTCGTCGAACGACGACCCGGTGTCCCCGCCGGCCTGCTCGGCGGGGGGCTGGCGGGCGTCGTCGAGGTAGCGCCGCAGGGGCGAGGAGAGCACGGTCACGAGCGGCTGCTACTTCCCCCACGACGAGGGCACGCGCCGTCGCAGGTCGAGGGTGAGGGGGTAGTCGGTGCCGTCGGTCGTGCGGTGCAGCAGCTCGGCCTCGAGCGCGTCGACGTCGATCTCGCCGGGCGTGTGGCCCATGGCCTCGAAGCGCCGCGCGCGCCGCGCCTCGGCCTCGTGCGCGTTGACCGGCGGGGAGTCGTACGAGCGGCCGCCCGGGTGCACGACGTGGTAGGTCGCACCGCCCAGCGACACGCGGTTGGCGCGGTCGACGACCTCGACGTGCAGCGGGGCGTCGATCTCGAGGGTGGGGTGCAGCGAGGACCACGGCTTCCAGGCGCGGTAGCGGATCCCGGCCACGTGCTCGCCCGGGGTGCCCGTCGGCGTCATCGGCACGGCGACGCCGTTGCAGGTGACGAGGTGGAGCTCGGGGACGAAGCCGGTCACCTTCACCTGGATCCGCTCGGTGGAGGAGTCGACGTAGCGCGCGGTGCCGCCCGAGGTGGCCTCCTCGCCGAGCACGTTCCAGGGCTCGATGGCCTGGCGCAGCTCGATCTCGACCGCGCCCGCCCGGGCGACGCCGATCCGCGGGAACCGGAACTCCGCGTACGGGGCGAACCAGGACTCCTCGATCTCGAAGCCGTGGGCGCGCAGGTCGGCGACCACCTCGCCGAGGTCGGCCATCGCGAAGTGCGGGAGCAGGAAGCGCTCGTGCAGCGCCGTGCCCCAGCGCACCAGCGGCGCGGAGAAGGGCTCCTCGGCGAAGCGCGCGACCAGCGCGCGCACCAGCAGCGCCTGGACCAGCGCCATGTCGGGGTGCGGCGGCATCTCGAAGCCGCGCAGCTCGAGCAGCCCGAGGCGGCCGCGCGCGGAGTCCGGGCTGTAGAGCTTGTCGATGCAGAACTCGGCCCGGTGGGTGTTGCCGGTGAGGTCGGTGAGCAGGTGGCGCAGCGCCCGGTCCGTCACCCACGGCAGCCCGCGGTCGTCGGAGTCCGCTCCCGGCTCGGGCGTGAAGGTCTCGATCTCGGCGAAGGCGATCTCCATCTCGTACAGGTTCTCCGCCCGGCCCTCGTCGAAACGGGGCGCCTGGCTCGTCGGACCGACGAAGCGGCCGGAGAAGACGTACGACAGCGACGGGTGGCGCTGCCACCAGGTGAGCATGCTGACCAGCAGGTCGGGCCGCAGCAGCATCGGCGAGGTGGCCGGCGTCCGGCCGCCGAGGGTGAGGTGGTTGCCGCCGCCGGTGCCGGAGTGCCGCCCGTCGATCGCGAACGTCTCCGTGGCCAGCCGCTGCTCCGCGGCCAGCGCGTAGAGGGTGTGGGTCAGCTCGCTCAGCTCGGCCCAGCTGCCGGTCGGGTGCAGGTTGACCTCGATCACCCCGGGGTCGGGGGTCACGAGCAGCGAGGTGGTCCGGGGGTCCGGGGGCGGGCCGTAGCCCTCGAGCACCACGGCGGTGCCGACGGTCGCGGCCGCCCGCTCGACCAGCGCGACGACCTCGAGCCAGCGCTCGAGCTGCTCGGCCGGCGGCAGGAAGACATGGACGAAGCCGTCGCGGGCCTGCGCGACGACCGCGGTGCGGGTCGGGACCTCGACGGGGTCGACCAGCACGGCCTGGGGCCGCCCGGCGCGCGTCGACAGGTCCTCGGGCGGGGCGACGTACGAGGGCTCGCCGGCGTAGTCGGGCTCGCGCCACGCGACCGAGGAGAGCGGCAGCCGGGCGCCCGCGGGCGAGTCGCCGGGCACGAGCACGAGCCGGCCGCGCCGGGTGCGCCAGGCCGGGCTCGCCCACACGTCGCCGAACCACGCCGGGACGACCGGGAGCGCCCAGGCGACCGGCTCCCGCCCGACGCCGTCGAGCCCGTCGGCGTCCAGGCGCGCGACCACCGCGGGGTCGGCCGTCGCCGGGTCGTCCGTGGGTGCGGGGCCCTCGGGAGCACGCACCGCGACGGCGAGCGCGGCGAGCGGGTCCTCGTAGCAGGGCAGCGCCGTGCCGTCGGGCAGCCCGAGGTCGGCGGCGACGGCGGCCAGCAGGGCCTCGGCCCGGGCGGGCGCCTCGGGGCTCGCCTGCGCGGGGTCGTACGGGTCGGCCAGCCGGGCGGGGTCGTCCCAGACCGGCGTGCCGTCGGGACGCCAGACGAGCCCGACCTGCCAGCGCGGCAGCGGCTCGCCCGGGTACCACTTGCCCTGGCTGCGCTGGACGAGCCCGCCCGCGGCGTAGCGCTCGGCGAGCGCGGCCGCGAGCTTGTCGGCCGCGGCGCGCTTCTCCGGGCCGTCCGCCGCGACCGTCCACTGCGGGCTGACCATGTCGTCGCGCGAGACGAAGGTCGGCTCGCCGCCCATGGTGAGCTCGAGCCCGGCGGCGCGGAGCCGGGCGTCGACCGCCTCCCCGGAACGTTGCAGCGCGGTCACCTGACCGGGCGCGTACGGCTTGGTGACGCGCGGGTCCTCGTGGATGCGGCGCACGGTGTTGGCGAAGGAGAACTCGACCTCCGCAGGACCGGTGGCCCCGGTGATCGGCGCGGAGGCGGCGGGGCTGGGCGTCGCCGACAGCGGGATATGGCCCTCGCCCGCGAACAGCGCCGACGTGGGGTCGAGACCGATCCAGCCGGCGCCGGGCACGTACACCTCGGCCCAGGCGTGCAGGTCGGTGAAGTCCTCGGCCGGACCCCCCTGGCCCGGGTCGTCGGAGGCGAGCTGGACCAGGTAGCCCGACACGAAGCGCGCGGCCAGCCCGAAGTGGCGCAGCGCCTCGACCAGGAGCCAGGCGGAGTCGCGGCAGGACCCGATCCCGCGCTCGAGGGTCACCTCGGGCGTCTGGACGCCGACCTCCATCCGCACGGAGTAGGCCACGTCGCGGTTGACCAGCCCGTTCAGCGCGCCCAGGAAGTCCACCGTGCGCCGCGGCGTCGACAGGTCCAGCGGCAGGGCGTCGAGCCAGGTTGCGAAGCGGTCGTCGGCGGGCGTGGCGGGGTCGGCCAGGTAGGGCTGCAGCGCCGCTGCGAGGTCGGGCTCGTAGGAGAACGGGAACGTCTCCGCGTGCTCCTCGACGAAGAAGTCGAAGGGGTTGATCACGCCGAGGTCGGCCACCAGCCCGACGACGATCTCCAGCTCGCGCGCCGGGGAGGGGAAGACCAGGCGCCCGAGGTAGTTGCCGAACGGGTCCTGCTGCCAGTTGAGGAAGTGGTCGGCGGGGGTGACCGTCAGCGAGTAGGCCTCGATCGGCGTCCGCGTGTGCGGGGCGGGGCGCAGCCGGACGACGTGGGCGAAGAGCTGCGTCGGGGCGGCGAACCGGTACGTCGTCCGGTGCTCGAGCGCGACCTTGATGCTCATCCACCCTCCTCCTCGCTCGACGACCGCGCACCCGTCCGGGACCCGGGCCCACGACACTATCCGGACCGGCGGGACGGGCCCGGACCTGCGACGACGGTGAACGAGGACGGAACACCAGGCGACCGACCGTTACACGCAGGTCCTTGCCAACGCGGAACGCAACCGACAGGGTGCTCGTTGAGGCACGTCTGTCTTCCCCACACCGACCACCCCGGTCACGACCCTCGAGGACGACCCCCATGAGCCACACCACCAAGGCGTCCGACGCCACCGAGCCGGCGGGCGGTGAGCACACCGGCCTGGACGCCGAGCAGGCCGGCTACCAGCAGACCCTCGGGAGCCGCCACGTCCAGATGATCGCGATCGGCGGCGCGATCGGCACCGGCCTGTTCCTCGGGTCGGCCTCGCGCCTGCACAGCACCGGCCCCGCGCTGATCATCAGCTACGCGATCGTCGGCGTCATCGCCTACTTCCTGATGCGCGCGCTCGGCGAGCTCGTGCTGCACCGCGCCACCTCCGGCGCCTTCGTGTCCTACATGCGCGAGTTCTTCGGCGAGAAGTGGGCCTTCGTCACCGGCTGGGTCTACTGGCTCAACTGGGCCCTGACCGGCATCGCCGAGCTCTCCGCCGTCGGCCTCTACATGCAGTACTGGTTCCCGACCCTGCCGACCTGGATCACCGTCCTCGTCGCCCTCGTGGTCGTGCTGTCGATCAACCTGCTGTCCGCCCGCGCGTTCGGCGAGTTCGAGTTCTGGGCCGCCATCCTCAAGGTCGGCGCGATCGTGGTCTTCCTGCTCGTGGGCCTCGTCGTCGTCATCGGCGGCTTCGACATCGGCGGGCACAAGGCCGGCTTCCAGAACCTGTGGAGCAACCCGGGCGGCTTCTGGCCCTCCAGCGGCGACTACAACTGGTACGGCCCGATCCTCGTCATGTCCGGCGTCGTGTTCGCGTACGCCGCGATCGAGATGGTCGGCGTCGCCGCCGGCGAGATGGCCAACGCCCAGAAGGAGGTGCCGAAGGCCGTCCACGCGGTGATCTTCCGCATCGCCGTCTTCTACATCGGCTCGATCCTGCTGCTCATCTGCATGCTGCCGACGCAGGACTACAAGGCCGGCACCAGCCCCTTCGTCACCGTCTTCGAGCGGCTCGGGTTCGGCTGGATGGGTGCCCTCATCCAGGCCGTCCTCATCGTCGCCGCCATGTCGAGCCTGAACTCCGGCCTCTACTCCACCGGCCGCGTGCTGCGCAGCCTCGGCATGAGCGACCAGGCCCCGAAGTTCACCCTCAAGATGAGCAAGTCCGGCGTCCCCTACGCCGGCATCCTGATGACCTCGATCGTCTTCGTCCTCGGCTCGGTGCTGAACGCGCTCACCCCGGACGCCTTCGAGATCGCGGTCGAGGCCACCTCGATCATGATCCTGTGGACCTGGGGCACGATCTTCGCCTGCCAGATCCGGCTGCGGCAGCTCAGCGACCGCGGCGTCGTGCCGGCGAGCCCCTTCCAGGCGCCCGGGTCGCCCTACACGAGCTACATCGGGCTGGTCTTCCTCGTCCTCGTGCTGATCGGCCTGGCGGTCTCCGGCTGGCAGAGCTCGCCCGAGTTCGGCCACAAGACGAGCTTCCTCGTCGTCGTGTTCGGCATCCCGGTCCTGGTCCTCGCGCTCGTCATCGGCTGGCGCGCCGTCCGGCCCAAGGTCATGCAGAACACCGACAACCGGCTCAAGGCCGTCTGGTCGCTGGACGGCCCGACGTACGGCTCGGACATCAGCCCCGACGACCTCGACAAGGACAAGCAGGACTCGACCAACCTCCCCGGCTGAGCCGCCCCGAGCAGCACCCGCACCACCAGCACCACCCGACCAGCACCACCGAGCAGCACCACCGAGCAGCAGGACCTCAGCAGCAGAAGGCTGAGGGCAGGACCGAGCAGCACACCCTGAGCAAAGGAGCACACGGTGAACGCACAGCGGACGCGTCGAGCCGGACGGGTCGCGCTCGCGGCCGCCGGCTCGGCCCTGATGGTCACGACCCTCGCCGCCTGCGGGGGGGACGCGGAACCCAACGCGTCCCCCCCGTTGGTGCCGGGGGCCTCCAGCGGCGGGAGGCTGACCATCGGCATCCCGGTCGACGAGCCCGGTCTGGGCCTCAAGGACGGCGACAGCTACTCCGGCTTCGACGTCGAGACCGCGACCTACGTGGCGAAGGCCCTCGGGGTGCCGAAGGAGAACATCACCTTCGTCGAGGCCGAGGGCGACACGCGCCAGCAGCTGCTGACCTCGGGCGGCGCCGACCTGATCGTGTCGACGTTCTCCATCACCGACGAGCGCAAGCAGGTCGTGGACTTCGCCGGTCCGTACTTCGACGCGTCGCAGGACCTGCTGGTCCGGCGCAACGAGGAGGACATCTCGGGTCCGGCGACCCTGGGCGGGCGCACGCTCTGCACCGTCCCGGGCACGACGTCGGCGGACAACGTCCTCCAGCGCTACCGCGGTCGGATCACGCTGCTGGAGAAGCCGCGCTACTCCGAGTGCGTCGCGGCGCTGGCCGCCAGCGAGGTCGACGCCGTCACCACCGACGACGTGATCCTCGCCGGGTTCGCGGCGGAGCCCGAGTACAGGGGCAAGCTGCGCGTCCTGGGCAAGGGCTTCTCGACCGAGCGCTACGGGATCGGGGTCAAGAAGGGCGACGCCGACCTGGTGACCAAGGTGAACGCCGCCCTGGAGCAGTACGTCGCGGACGGCTCCTGGAAGGCCGCGCTGCAGAAGACGGTCGGCCCGTCCGGCTACCGCCTGCCCGGCCCGCCCACGATCGGCTGAGCACGCCGAGCGCTCGACGTCCGGCCCGGCGCCGCCTCCTGCTGAGATCATGACCCGGTGGACACGGCAGCACTCGCAGAGCTCTTCGCCGCGCACCCGCCGTTCGACTCCCTCGACCGGTACGCGCTGAGCACGTTGGTCGAGGCGGCGGTCCTCGAGCGCGTCTACGTCGGCGAGGTCGTCGTCGACGCGTTCGCGGAGCCGACCGTCGAGGTGTTCGTCGTGGTCGAGGGCCGGGTCGGGGTGTGGAACGACCCCGACCAGCTCGCCGGCCCGGCGCAGGAGAAGCTCGGCCCGGGCGGGCTGTTCGGCTTCTCGGCGATGCTGACCGGCCAGCCGGTCGGGCCGCGGGCCGTCGCCCTGCGCCCCTCGACCGTAGCCCGGCTGCCCGAGGACGCGGTGCTGCCCGCCTTCACCTCCCGCGGCGGCATCCGCTTCCTGGCCGGCGAGGTCTCGACCGTGCTGCACCGGCACCCGGAGCCGACCTACTCGACCGTCTCCGACCTGCTGCGCACCGCTCCCCTGGTCGTGCCCGGCACCGAACCGGTCGGCCGGGTGGCGCACGCCATGTCGGAGCGCGACGTCGGCTACTGCGTCGTGACGCTCGCGGACGGCCGTCCCGGGCTGCTGACCGACCGGCTGCTGCGCGAGGCCGTCCTCGTGCCCGGACGGTCGCTGGACACCCCGGCCGCCGAGGTCGCCGACCCCCACCCGGTCCTGGTCGCGCCCGACGACTCCGTGACCGAGGCCGTCGTGGTCATGCTCGACCGCGAGGCCGACTACCTCCTGGTCGCCGACCGCACCGGCACCGTACGCGGGGCGGTGTGCCCCCTCGACGTCGTCGTCGTCACCGGGACCGCGGGGAGCGGGCTGCAGGAGCAGCTGCGCCGTGCGCCCGACGCCGCCACCCTCGCCCAGACCGCACGCCGCCTGCCGGCCCTGCTCACGGAGCTGTGTCGCGGCGGCCTCGCGACGGGCCGGGTCCTCGCCGTCTCGTCGGCGCTGATCGACGCCTGCGTACGGCGCGCGCTCGAGCTCGTGCTCGAGGAGCGCCCCGAGCTGCCGCACGACGGCTTCACCTGGCTGTCGATCGGGAGCAACGGCCGCCGCGAGGCGGTCCCGAGCTCGGACGTGGACTCGGCCGTGGCGTTCGACGACGGGCTGCCGGACGAGACGCGGACCGCGTTCCGGGCGGCGTTCGCGCAGGTGCACGCGCTGCTGGCCGAGGCGGGCCTGGGCCACGACCTGCACGGGGCAGCGGCGTACCGGCCCGACTTCTCCCGGACCAACGCCGAGTGGCGGACCGCGGCGCGGGGCTGGCTCGACAACCCGATCGTCAACCAGGGGGCGATGATGACGTCGCTCCTCGTGGACGCGCGCCCCGTGTGGGGCGACGACGGGCTGCCGGCCGTCGCGCGGGTGTTCGGGGACCTGCGTGCGCACCCGCTGACGATGCAGCTGCTGCTGAAGGAGTCGCTCGCCTACCGCGCCCGGCTGCGTTCCGTGCGCGACCTGCTCGCCCGGCGGCCGGAGACGTTCGACATCAAGGCGCACGCGCTGCTGCCGATCACCAACATCGGTCGCTGGGCCGCGCTCAGCGCCGGGACGTCGCTGCTGGCCACGCCCGAGCGGCTCCGCGAGTCCGGCAGCAGCGAGATGCTCCCCGCGGCCCAGGCGCAGACCCTGGCGGAGGTGTTCGAGGTGCTGCAGGGCGTACGGCTCGAGGCGCAGCTCGACCAGGTCGCCCGCGGCGAGCAGCCCTCGGACGTCCTGCGCCTGGAGCAGCTCTCCCCGCTCGACCGCAGCGTCATCGCCTCCGCGGTCCGCGAGATCACCGGCGTCCAGCGCCGGATGGACAACCTCAGCGTCTGGCTCCCCGCCGAGGAGTGGGCCGTCTCCTGACGGTTCCGCCGCCCTGCTGCACCGGTCCCGGGTTTCACGTTCACGTGAGAAACCACTGCTGAGCACGGCGGATCTGCCGTGGTGAGCAGAAGTTTTTCACGTGAACGTGAGAAACCGTGGCCTGTGGGGCGGCGAGGAGTCGCAGTCAGCACCCCCCGCTGGGGGTGCTCCGGACTCAATAGCGGTACTCGTCCGTCTTGTACGGGCCCTCGGGCTGGACGCCGAGGTAGGCGGCCTGGCCGTCGGTCAGCTCGGTGAGCCTCACGCCGAGCGCCGGCAGGTGCAGGCGGGCGACGAGCTCGTCGAGGTGCTTGGGGAGCGTGTAGACGCCGAGGGGGTACTCCTCGGGCTTGGTGAACAGCTCCACCTGGGCCAGCACCTGGTTGGTGAAGGAGTTGCTCATCACGAAGCTCGGGTGCCCGGTCGCGTTGCCGAGGTTCATCAGCCGGCCCTCGCTGAGCAGGATGATCGACCGCTCGTCGTCGGTGCCCTCGTCGAACACCCACTGGTCGACCTGCGGCTTGATGTTGACCTTCGTGACGTCGCCGCGGCGGGCGAGGCCCGCCATGTCGATCTCGTTGTCGAAGTGGCCGATGTTGGACACGACGGCCTGCGGCCTCATCCGGCTCATCTGGTCGGCGGTGATGACGTCCTTGCAGCCGGTCGCGGTGACGTAGATGTCGCCCTCGGCGAGCGCCTCCTCCAACGTCGTCACCTGGAACCCGTCCATCGCGGCCTGCAGCGCGCAGATCGGGTCGACCTCGGTCACGAGCACGCGCGCGCCCTGGCCGCGCAGGGCCTCGGCGCAGCCCTTGCCCACGTCGCCGTAGCCGCACACGACGGCGACCTTGCCGCCGATGAGCACGTCGGTCGCGCGGTTCAGCCCGTCGATCAGGGAGTGCCGCGTGCCGTACCTGTTGTCGAACTTGCTCTTGGTCACCGAGTCGTTGACGTTGATCGCCGGGAACAGCAGCTTGTGCTCGCGCATCATCTCGTAGAGGCGGTGGACGCCCGTCGTCGTCTCCTCGGTGACGCCCTTGATCGAGTTGGCGATCGCGACCCAGTCGACGCCCTGCTCGATGGTCTTGGCGATGAGGGCGTAGAGGACGTGCAGCTCCTCCGGGTCGTCCTCGCTCGCCTGCGGCAGGACGCCGGTCTTCTGCGCCTCGACGGCCAGGTGCACCAGCATCGTGGCGTCGCCGCCGTCGTCGAGGATCATGTTCGGCAGCTCGTCGCCAGGCCAGTCGAGCACCTCGCGGGTGCAGTCCCAGTACTCCTCGAGCGTCTCGCCCTTCCAGGCGAAGACCGGCACGCCGGCCGGGGCGTCGGGCGTGCCGTCGCCGACGACGATCGCCGCCGCGGCCGGGTCCTGGGTGGAGAAGATGTTGCAGCTCGCCCAGCGGACGTCGGCGCCGAGCGCGACGAGCGTCTCGACGAGGACGGCGGTCTGCACGGTCATGTGCAGCGAGCCCGCGATCCGCGCGCCGGCGAGCGGCTTGTCC
>Ga0210040_10005151_pt1 | contig 16746 bp, 16 predicted proteins | sample CryGeyCG12114_NA_FD_185462 | JGI IMG/M metagenome (GOLD analysis project Ga0210040, IMG submission 185462) | Groundwater microbial communities from aquifer - Crystal Geyser CG19_WC_8/21/14_NA (SPAdes) (version 2) | ecosystem: Environmental > Aquatic > Deep subsurface > Groundwater | place: USA... | reverse complement strand
ATGAGGCTGAGAGACGCGACGTCGCAGCCCAACCCTATCGTGCGGGACTCTCAACGGAAGTCCCCACGATGAACATCACGCTCTTCGGCGCCAGCGGCATGGTCGGCTCGCGGATCCTCGACGAGGTGTCCCGCACCCGCCAGGCCGCTCCGGTGGCCCCGCCCGCAGCACGGGGGCGGGAGTCGCGTCCCGCGAGCCGCCGCACCGTGCGCCTGCTGGCCGCCGCGTGCGGTGTCCTCCTGGCGGGGTGCGGGGGCCTGGGCGCCCTCGTCCTCGGCGGGGACGACGCGCAGCCGTCGCTCGTGGCCGCCGGTGACTTCGCCGGCGGCACCGCCGCGCTGCTCGAGGTCGACGGCGAGTACGTCGTCGTGGGCGAGGGCGTCGCCGACCCGCCCGAGGACCGCGTCTACCAGCTGTGGGCCGTCGAGGGCTCCGCGGCCCCCGAGCCCGTGGGCTTCCTCACCGACAGCCCGGGCTCGGGCTTCGTGGGGGAGGTCGAGGACTGGGATCGCGGCGCCGTCCTGGCCATCACCGAGGAGCCCGCCGGCGGCTCCGAGCAGCCCACCAGCGACATCCTGGCCACCGTCCAGACCTGACGCGCCCGAGGGCGCACCCGCCGGGCAGCTCCGGGAGCGCCCGCGGTGCGGGGCACGAGGAGGGGGACCGGCCAGCGCCGGTCCCCCTCGTGCGCCCCTCGCCTCAGAGCCCGGCGAGCTCCTCGACCGGCGGGCACGAGCAGACGAGGTTGCGGTCGCCGTAGGCGCCGTCGATGCGGCGCACGGGCGGCCAGTACTTGCGCTGCGGCGAGACGCCGGCGGGGTAGACGGCGCTCGCGCGGTCGTAGGGGCGGTCCCACTCCCCCACGAGCATGGCCGCCGTGTGCGGGGCGCCCCGCAGCGGCGAGTCCTCGACGGACCAGCGACCGCCCTCCACCTGCGCGACCTCCTGGCGGATGGCGACCATGGCGTCGCAGAAGCGGTCGAGCTCGGCCAGGTCCTCGCTCTCGGTCGGCTCGACCATCAGCGTGCCGGCCACGGGGAAGGACATCGTCGGCGCGTGGAAGCCGTGGTCGACGAGCCGCTTGGCGACGTCGTCCACCGTGACGCCGGTGGCCGCGGTCAGCGGCCGCAGGTCGAGGATGCACTCGTGGGCGACGAGCCCGCTGCCGCCGGTGTAGAGCACCGGGTAGTGCTCGCGCAGGCGCGCCGCGACGTAGTTCGCGGTCAGCAGCGCCGCCTGCGTCGCGCGCACCAGCCCGTCGGGGCCCATGAGCGCCAGGTAGGTCCAGGAGATCGGCAGGATGCCCGCCGACCCGAACGGCGCGCCCGACACCGGGCCGACGCCGCCGGGCCCCGCGCCGCCCGCGTCCGTCGTCCCCGCGCTCGTGCCGCCCGCCACCTCGGCCGACGGCAGGAACCGCGCGAGGTGCGCGCGCGCGGCCACGGGCCCCACGCCCGGTCCGCCCCCGCCGTGGGGGATGCAGAAGGTCTTGTGGAGGTTGAGGTGGGAGACGTCGGCGCTGAACTCGCCCGGGCGCGCGAGGCCGACGAGCGCGTTGAGGTTGGCACCGTCGACGTAGACCTGCCCCCCCGCGGCGTGCACCACCTCGCACAGCCGGGTGATGCCGTCCTCGAACACCCCGTGCGTGGACGGGTAGGTGACCATCACCGCGGCCAGCCGCTCGCCGTGCTCGGCGACCTTCGCCTCGAGGTCCTGCAGGTCCACGTCCCCGCTCGGCGCCGTGGCCACCGTCACCACGCGCAGCCCCGCCATCACGGCGCTGGCGGCGTTCGTGCCGTGCGCCGACGTCGGGATGAGGCAGACGGTGCGCTGCTCGTCCCCGCGGCTGCGGTGGTAGGCCCGGATCGCCAGCAGGCCGGCGAGCTCGCCCTGGCTGCCCGCGTTGGGCTGCAGGCTCACCGCGTCGTAGCCGGTGATCTCGGCCAGCTGCTCCTCCAGCTCGGCGACGAGCTGCGCCGTCCCGGCGAGGTCCTCGGCCGGGGCGAAGGGGTGGGCGTCCGCGAAGGCGGGCCAGCTGATCGGCTCCATCTCGGCGGTCGCGTTGAGCTTCATCGTGCAGGACCCCAGCGGGATCATCCCGCGGTCCAGCGCGTAGTCGGCGTCGGAGAGGCGCTTGAGGTAGCGCAGCATCGCCGTCTCGCTGCGGTGCAGCGAGAACACCGGGTGGGTGAGGTACTCGGTGGTGCGGCGCAGGCCCTCGGGCATCGAGGGGCCGGGACCGGAGGCCCCCTCCCCCGCTGCCGGGAAGCAGGCGGCGACGGCCTCGACGTCCGCCGCCGTCGTCGTCTCGTCGCAGGCCAGGCCCACGACGTCGCCCTCGCCGCGGCGCAGCCAGTACCCCGCCTCCCGCGCCCGGGCGACGACGTCGTCGGCCGCGCCCGGGACCCGCACCAGGACGGTGTCGAACACGTCGGTGTGGACGAGCTCGAGCCCGCGGGCGCGCAGCGCCTCCCCGAGGGCGACCGCGCGCTCGTGCACGGTCGTCGCGATCCGCCGCAGCCCGTCCGGGCCGTGGTGGACGGCGTACATGCTCGCGATCACGGCGAGCAGCACCTGCGCGGTGCAGATGTTGCTCGTCGCCCTCTCCCGCCGGATGTGCTGCTCGCGCGTCTGCAGCGCCAGCCGGTAGGCGGGGTTGCCGTCGGCGTCCTTGCTCACGCCGACGAGGCGGCCGGGCAGGGTGCGCTGCAGGCCCTCGCGGACGGCGAGGTACCCGGCGTGGGGCCCGCCGCCGCCCATCGGGACGCCGAAGCGCTGGCTGGTGCCGACGGCGACGTCGGCGCCGATCTCCCCCGGGGGGCGCAGCAGGGTCAGCGCGAGCAGGTCGGCCGCGACGGCCACGAGGGCCCCCCGGGCGTGGGCCTCCTCGACGAGCGCCGCGTCGTCGCGCACGAGGCCGGAGGCGCCGGGGTACTGCAGGAGCAGGCCGAAGAGGTCGCCGTCGGGGAGCCCCTGCCGGGTGTCGTGGACGACGACGGGCATGCCGATCGCCTCGGCGCGCGTGCGCAGGACGGCGAGGGTCTGCGGGAGGACGTCGGCGTCGACGACGAAGGCCGCGTCCTTCGGCGCCCGGCTGCTGCGGCGCAGGAGCGTCATCGCCTCCGCGGCCGCCGTGGACTCGTCGAGCATCGAGGCGTTCGCCAGCGCCAGGCCGGTGAGGTCCGCCACCACCGTCTGGAAGTTGAGCAGCGCCTCGAGGCGGCCCTGGGAGATCTCCGGCTGGTACGGGGTGTAGGCCGTGTACCAGGACGGGTCCTCGAGCACGTTGCGGCGGACGACCGGCGGGGTGACCGTCCCCGAGTAGCCCAGCCCGATCAGGGAGCGGCGGATCGTGTTGCGGCCGGCGACGGCGCGCAGGCGCGCGGTCACCTCCGCCTCGCTCCCGGCGGCGGGCAGGTCCAGCGGCCGGCTGCTGCGGATGGACGCCGGCACGGCGGCGTCCACGAGCGCCTCCAGGGACGGCTGGCCGACGACGGCGAGCATCTGGCGCACCTCGTCCGCCGAGGGACCCACGTGGCGGTCGGCGAACGCCACGACCCCCGAGGAGCCCGTCTGCAGGAGCTCGCCGGGCCCGGCGGGAGCGGTGGCGGCGGGGCTGCTGGGCGTGCGATCGACGGGCGTGGTCATCGACGGCTCCGGGGTGTCGGCGCGCTCGGCGCGGAGGGCGTCCCCGCGCGCGGCGGGGATCCCCCTCTGTCGCCCGCGGCTCCAGAGATGCCTGCCCGCGCAGTCCTGGCGCCTGAGAGGTTCCGGGGAGGTTGCCCCTTCGGCGCCCCACTCCCCCGCGCCTGCCGGCAGGGGGTGCGGGGACTCTCCCGCGCGGGGTCGATCAGCGCGCCCAGGCTACCCCGGCACGACCGCGCGCCGAGCGGCTCAGCCGGTGCGGCGGGCGCGGCGCGCCGAGAGCTCGTCAGCGGGCTCGGCGGGCGCCTGCTCGGCCCCCTCGTCGGCCCGCTCCCCCGGCAGGGAGGCGAGGGTGCCCTCGACCTCGCGCCAGACCCGGCCCACGGCGATGCCGAAGACGCCCTGCCCGCCCTGGACGAGGTCGATCACCTCGTCGGCGGACGTGCACTCGTACACGCTGGCCCCGTCGCTCATGAGGGTGATCTGCGCGAGGTCCTCGACGCCGCGCTCGCGCAGAGCGCCGACGGCCGCGCGGATCTGCTGCAGCGAGACGCCGGTGTCCAGCAGACGCTTGACGACCTTGAGGACGAGGATGTCGCGGAAGCCGTACAGCCGCTGCGTGCCGGAGCCCGTGGCGGGGCGCACGCCCGGCTCGACGAGACCGGTGCGCGCCCAGTAGTCGAGCTGGCGGTAGGTGATCCCGGCGGCGCGGCACGCCGTCACGCCGCGGTACCCGACCTCTTCGTCGAGGACGGGGAGGTCCTCGGAGAACAGGACGCCCTGGGCCGCCCGGGGGGCGGGTCGGCGCGGAGCCGCTCCGCTCGCATCACCCGTGGTGCTCACACCGGCCTCCATCGCACGTCCTGCGGCGCGGGGCCGGCTGCTCGAGGCTCGAGCGCCGGGGCGCGTGGCCCACCGCGGACGTCGTGGAGCCGAACGTACGCAGGGCCCTGCGCCCGGTCAACGACCACGCGCCCGGCCGGTGCGGCGTGTCGCGACGGCGACCCTCGACCTCAGGTCGAGGGTCGGTCGCGCGGGAGGGCGCGATCACGGTCGGGCGCCGCCGGGGTCGGGGGGGCCGCCCGGGTCCTCGCCCTCGGGGGACTCGAAGTCTTCGGCGCTGACCTGGTCGAGGAACTCCCGGAAGCGCTCGACCTCGTCCTCGGCCTCGCCCTCCTCCTCGGGCACGCCCACCGCGCTGGCCTCGAGGACCTCGTCGGCGCCGAGGATGGTGCACCCGGCCCGCAGGGCCAGGGCGATCGCGTCGGAGGACCGGGCGCTCACGACGACGCCGCCGGACAGGACCAGCTCGGCGTAGAAGACGTTCTCGCGGACGGCGACGATGCGGACCTCCTCGAGCTCGCGCCCCAGGGCGCCGATCACGTCGTTGAGGAGGTCGTGCGTCAGCGGCCGGGGCGGCACCACCCCCTGCTGGGCGAAGGCGATGGCACTGGCCTCCGGCGCACCGATCCAGATCGGCAGGTACCGCTCGCCGCCCGCCTCCCGGAGCAGGACGATCGGCTGGTTGGACGGCATCTCGACCCGGACTCCGACGACCTCGAGCTCGCGCACGGCAGCCACGGTAGTCCCGTCCCCGACGGGCGGCGGGTCGGACCTCCCCGCGCGGCAGGACGGGCGGGCGGGCGCTCAGGCCAGGCGGTCGAGCCCGGCCCGCACCAGCGAGGTGTGCAGGCGCAGGCACAGCCCGGCGAGCTCCGAGGCGGCGTCGGCCGCGCGGGCCGCGGCGCCCGGGGAGGGGTGGCGGCTCAGCGGGACGACCACCTGCTCGACGAGGCCGAGCTCCCGCTCCGCAGCGGTCCGGAAGGCCCGCAGGTGGCGCGCCTCGATCCCGTACGCGGCGAGTTCGCCGGCCGCGCGGGCGACCTCGAGGTCGTCGGCGCTGAAGTGCCCGTCCTCGGCCACGACCAGGCCGTACCCCTCCAGGTCGGCCAGGAGCTGCTCGGCCACGCCGGCCGCCTCGCGCAGCTCGGAGCGGCGCAGGCGCAGCCGCGGCGACGACGCCAGCCGGGCCGGGGCCGGCGCGGCGACCGCCTGCGGGGCGAGGACGGGGGCACCCGCGGGGACGGGCGGCTGCAGCCCCCGGTCCAGGGCGTCCAGGTGCTCGGCGATGGCCTTGAGCGGCATGTACCTGTCCCGCTGCAGCTCCAGCACGAGACGCAGCCGCTCGACGTCCGCCGTCGTGAACTTCCGGTAGCCGGACGCCGTGCGCTGGGGCTCCACGAGGCCCCGCTCCTCGAGGAAGCGGATCTTGGAGTGCGAGATCTCGGGGAAGTCGCCGACGAGCTCGCCGAGCACCTCGCCGATGCTGAGCAGCCGGCCGGGCCGACCGCCCCCGGAGGAGGCGGCGGCGCCGGCCCGGGAGGACGCGGCGCTCACGCCCCCGCTCCCGCGTCGTCGACGGCCGAGGGGTGGAACACCAGCCGGTACTTGCCGACCTGGACCTCGTCCCCGGCCGACAGCTCCACCTCGTCGACGCGCTCGCGGTTGACGTAGGTGCCGTTGAGGCTGCCCGCGTCGCGCACGAGGAAGCGCGTGGCCGGTCCCGAGCCCTCGCGCAGGAGCTCCGCGTGGCGGCGGGAGACCGTGACGTCGTCGAGGAAGATGTCGCTGTCGGGGTTGCGCCCGGCCGTCGTGCGACCGGCGTCGAGGAGGAAGCGCGCGCCCTGGTTCGGGCCCCGCTGGACGACCAGGAGCGCCGAGCCCGGCGGGAGCGCCGCCACGGCCGACTGCTCGTCCGTCGACAGCGCGGTCGGCGGACCGTCGTCGGGGACGGCGGCGTCGCGGTCCCCGGCGGCCGAGGGCGCCCCGCCGAGGTCGGGCAGCGCGTGGCTCGACGTGGTCGTCGGGGAGCCGGCGGACGGGACGGCGCCCTCCTGCGGGCCGTCGGCGTCCTGCGGGCCGTCGGCGTCCTGCGGCCCGGCGTCCTGCGTGCTCATCGCCTCTCCTCTGCTGCGTGCTCGACGGAGCGCTCGCTGCGCCTCACGACCCGCTCCGGGCGGGAGGAACCCTACTGGTGGCGCCCCTGGCGGGGCGCTCGCTCAGGAGGTGGCCGACCGGTAGCCCTCGGCGTCCAGGAGCGCGTCCACCGCGGCCGGCTCGACGCCCTCCAGCTCGAACATCCACCCCTGCCCGTAGGGGTCGCTGTTGACGAGCTCCGGGTTGGCCTCCAGCGCCTCGTTGACGGCCCGGACGACGCCCGTCAGGGGCGCGTAGACCTCGCTGACGCTCTTGGTGGACTCGACCTCGCCGATGCTCGCGCCCGCCTCGACGGCCGCGCCGGCGTCCGGCAGCTGCACGAAGACGACGTCACCGAGGGCCTCCTGGGCGAAGGCGGTGATGCCCACCCGCACGACCCCGTCGGCGTCCGGCGGGCGCACCCACTCGTGCTCCGCGGTGTAGCGCAGCGCGGCGGGCTGCCCGGGGGTGCTCTCAGGGGTGCTGTCGACGTCGGCCACGGTGCTCCTGGGGATCGGCGCGCGGTTGCGCGGGACGTCGTGCGGCGTGGGCCGTCACGCGCGTGCGGGTCGTGCGGTGCCGATCATGCCAGCCGGCCGGCGCGGCCGGGGAGCCGCTCCGCGGTGCCCGGGCGGTCCGCCGCGCGACCGGGCGTCGTCCCGCTCAGCCGCCGTCCTCCCCCTCGTCGGCGTCGGGGTCGGGCCGCGCTACCACCGCCTCGGGGGCGTCGACGGTGGCGGTGATGCGCACCTCGTCCTGGCGCTGCACGAGCACGGTGGCGCCCTCGCCCTCCAGCATGTCGAGGACGCCGCCGGGGATGCCGATCGTCGCCTCCAGCCGCGCCGGGTCCCCGATCGCGAGGACGGTGAACGGCGGGGTCAGCGGTGCGCCGTCGACCTCGACGCCGCTCGCGGTGTCGGTGAAGGACGTGGACGCCACGACGCGCGACCCGCCGACCGACAGGACCTCCGCCCCGGCGTCGCGCAGCTCCTGGACGGTGCCGAGGAGGAACCGCGCGGTGACCCCGCCCCCGGGGTCGAGGACCCTGACCTGCACCCCGGGGCCCACGGCCGGCACCGTGCCGGCGAGCAGGGCCTGGGCCTCCTCGGCCCGCTGCGCCGAGCGCAGCGCCTCCTCGCGCTGGTCCCCCTCGGCCTGCAGGGCGCGCTGGGTGGCCACGAGCTCGCCGTACTCGCTCGTGAGGCGCTGGCGCTGGTCGCCGAGGTCGTCGACGGCGCGGACCAGGTCGGCCTCCCGCAGCTGCGAGAGGCCGCTCTCCTGCGTCGCCTGCAGCTGCACGACGAGCGCGAAGCCGAGGGCCGCGCACAGCGCGCCGGCCAGCAGCTGCCCCCGCGTCGCCCGGGGCCGCAGGGCCGCCGCGAGCCGGCGGCGCACGTCCTGGGCCGACGCGACGCCGGCCGGGGCCCACGCCGGCTCCCCGTCGCGCGGCTCCACCCGGCCCGCGGCGGGGTCCACGGCCTGCTCGGCCCGCTCGCCGACCGCGTCGTCCCGCCCGTCCCCACCGGCTGCCCCGTGCTCGGGCCCGGGGTCCTCGGCGGCGCTCATGCGCGGAACAGGTGGCGCCTGATGGCAGCGGCGTTCGAGAAGATGCGGATGCCGAGGACGACGACGACGCCCGTGGACAGCTGCGCGCCGACGCCGAGCTGGTCGCCGAGGTAGACCACCAGGGCGGCCACGACGACGTTCGACAGGAACGAGACGACGAACACCCGGTCGTCGAAGACGCCGTCGAGGACGGCGCGCAGCCCTCCGAAGACGGCGTCCAGCGCCGCCACCACGGCGATCGGCAGGTACGGCTGGACGACGGCGGGCACGGTCGGCTGCAGCACGAGGCCGAGGACGACGCCGACGACCAGGCCGAGGACGGCGATCACGAGCCGTCCCCGTCGTGGAGGACGCGCGCCGTCTCCGGCCGCACGCCCGCCGCGGCCGGCAGGTGGAGGGCGTCGACCTCGTCCACCTCCACGGAGATGCCGTAGTCGGCGAGGAGGGCCGCGTACCGACCCCCGGCCGAGCGGGCGAAGCCGGTGGCGAGGTCGTCGGGGTCCCCCACCGCCTCGACCGCGTACGGCGGCGCGAGGGGCTGGTAGCCCACGAGCACGGCCTCGCCCGCCCCGCGGATGGCCGTCCGCGCCGTGAGGCGCTGGTCCCCCACGGCCACGGCCTCGGCACCGGACTCCCACAGGGCGTTGACGACCACCTGCAGGTCGCGGTCGCGCACGCGCCCCTCGTCGGCCTCCGCGTCGGTGCGCGGTGAGCCGGAAGCGTCGGGGTCCGCCGAGGGGGCGTCGTCGACGACGACCCGCAGCCCGGGCCCGGTGACGGCCACGCTCCCGGTCAGCACGCCCAGGCGCTCGGCCCGCTGCCCCAGCTCGACGCCGGCGGGGCCGAGCACGGCGTCCTGGGCGGTGACGACCTGGGCGCGCACGCCCTCGACGGAGGCGGCGAGGACGTCCACCTCCTCCTGGCGCTGCTCCACCTCGTCCCGCAGGGCCACCGTGGTGAGCTCGGCGGCCGGTGCGCGCAGGTGCAGGACCCCCACGACGGCCACGAGCCCGGCCAGGAGCCCGAGCCCCACCGTGGTCGCCCGGCGCGACCAGGTGGGCGCCGAGCCGCTCCCCGCCCGCCGGGCAGCGGTCGCCGCGGCGTAGCCCGGGTCCAGCGGCCGCTCCATGAACTCCCGCAGGAGGGTCATCGAGGCGTCCGGGCGCGGGCGGGGCCGGACACCTCCCGCAGGGGTGCTCATGCGTCCGCGCCCGCCGTCGAGGAGCTCTCCCGCGCGAGCCGCCCCGGGGCGGTCGTCTCCGGGCCGGCGGCGCGCCGCCGGGCGGCGTCGTCGCGGACCAGGATGCGCACCTGGTGGACGTAGATGAGGCCGGCCCACCAGTACAGGCCCGTCCCCCACCAGGCGAAGGCCCAGCCCAGCGACTCCGCCACGACCCCGAGGCCGCCGCCCGTCTGGCCCAGGAGGATGAGCGGGAAGGCGTAGAGCAGGCAGAAGGTCGCCGCCTTGCCCAGGTAGTGGACCTCGAGCGTGCCGTAGCCGTGCCGGGACAGGACGGGGACCGTCAGGCCGAGGACGACGTCGCGCAGCGCGATGAGCGCGACCAGCCACCACGGGACGATGTCGCGCCAGGCGAGCCCCACCAGCGTCACCGCGATGTACAGGCGGTCGGCCGCCGGGTCGAGCACCCGTCCCAGGCGCGAGGTCTGGTGCCACCGGCGCGCCAGGTAGCCGTCCAGGTAGTCCGAGGCGCCCGAGACCATCAGCACCAGCAGCGCCCACCCGTCGCGCTCGGTCGCGATGAGGACGGCGAAGACGGGCACGAGGAGCAGGCGGGCGGAGCTGATCGCGTTGGGGATGGTGAGCACCTCGTCGGTGTCCATCTCCTCCGCCGTGGAACCGCGGAGGGCGGGCGTGCTGCCCCCGCCGCCGGGCAGTGGGGCGCTCGAGCCCTCCACGCGCACCTCCTGCTGGCTCCGGACGACGTCGCACCGCTGCGGGCCAGCCTACGGGTGCCCGGCGACGGCGGTCCGCCCCGTCGCTCCTGCTCCGGGCGCCGTCGGGGGGACGACGAAGGCCCTGGCGGGAGGTCTCCTCCCACCAGGGCCCGTGCGTCGGGATGACAGGATTTGAACCTGCGACCCCTTGACCCCCAGTCAAGTGCGCTACCAAGCTGCGCCACATCCCGAGCTGCCGCCGCCGGCCGGCACGAGCGCCCGCGGACGGGCGCCACCGGACTGCCGCGGCGCCGCAGACACTACCGCACCGGGGCCGCTGCCCCTCTCCCGTCGGGAGGGCCCCCGGGCGAGCGCCCGAGGGGAGGCGACCTGGGGGGAGCGCCCCGAGAAGCCGCCCCGAGGAAGCGGCCCCGAGGAGGCGCCCTGCGGGCAGCTCGGTGGGAGGCGTGCCGGTGCGTCAGCGGCGGCGGCGCTCCCGGACGCGGACGCTCAGCTCCAGGGGGGAGCCCTCGAAGCCGAACTCCTCGCGCAGGCGGCGCTCGAGGAAGCGGCGGTAGCCCGCCTCCAGGAAGCCGGAGGCGAAGATGACGAAGCGCGGCGGCTGGGTCGAGGGCTGCGTGCCGAACAGGATCCGCGGCTGCTTGCCCCCGCGCACGGGGTGCGGGTGCTCGGCGACGACCTGGCCCAGGAAGCTGTTGAGCCGGCCCGTGGGCACGCGCGTGTCCCAGGAGTCGAGCGCGACGTCGAGGGCGGGCACGAGCCGGTCGAGGTGGCGGCCCGTGCGCGCGGACACGTTGGCCCGGGGCGCCCAGCGCACCTGCACGAGGTCGAGCTCGATCTCCCGCTCCAGGTAGTGGCGGCGCTCCTCGTCCAGGAGGTCCCACTTGTTGAACGCCAGCACGAGGGCGCGCCCGGCCTCGACGACCATCGAGATGATGCGCGTGTCCTGCTCCGTGAGGGGCTCGGAGCCGTCGACAAGCACCACGGCCACCTCGGCCTTCTCCAGCGCCGCCTGCGTGCGCAGGGAGGCGTAGAAGTCGGCGCCGCTGGACTGGTGGACGCGGCGGCGGATGCCGGCCGTGTCGACGAACTGCCACTCGCGGCCGCCGAGCTCCACCACCTCGTCGACGGGGTCGCGGGTCGTGCCCGCCGTCGCGTCGACCACGACGCGGTCGCTGCCCGTCAGCTTGTTGAGCATGCTCGACTTGCCGACGTTGGGGCGCCCGAGCAGGGCGACGCGGCGCAGCCCGGACGGGCGCTGGCGCGCCGCCAGCACCTCCTCGGGGACGGCGTCGAGGATGGCGTCGAGCAGGTCGCCGGAGCCGCGGCCGTGGACCGAGGAGACCGGGTGCGGCTCGCCGAGCCCGAGCGACCACAGCAGGGCCGCGTCGGCCTCGCCCCGCTGGTCGTCGACCTTGTTGGCCGCGAGGACGACGGGCTTGCCGGAGCGCCGCAGGAGCCGCACGACGGCCTCGTCGGTGCCCGTCGCGCCGACCGTGGCGTCGACGACGAAGACGACGACGTCGGCCAGCTCGACGGCCACCTCCGCCTGGGCCGCCACCCGGGCGTCCAGGCCGGTCGCGTCCTTCTCCCAGCCGCCGGTGTCCACCAGCACGAAGCGCCGGCCCGTCCACTCCGCGGGGTAGCTGACGCGGTCGCGCGTGATGCCCGGCACGTCCTGCACGACGGCCTCGCGCCGGCCCAGGATCCGGTTGACCAGGCTGGACTTGCCGACGTTGGGGCGTCCGACGACGGCGACCACGGGCAGCAGCTCGGGCGGCTCCGGGGGAGCCCCGTCGCCGTCGACCTGCAGGAGCGCGTAGTCCTCCTCGGAGAGCTCGTAGTCCTCGAGGCCCGCCCGCAGAGCGGTCGCGCGCACGGCGCCGTCGACGACGTCCGCGCCGGCCTCGCCCAGGACCTGCCGGTCCTCCTGCGGTGAGTCGCCCTGCGGGACCTCCTCCTGGGGGGAGTCCTCCTGGGGGGAGTCCTCCTGGGGGGCGGCGTCGTCCTGCTGCTGGTCCGGCACGGCTCAGGGCCTCCTGGGCCCGGCGGGCCGGGCGGTGTCGTCGGGGCGGCCGGTGTCGTCGGGCCGGTCGGTGTCGTCGGGGCGGCCGGTGTCGTCGGGCCGGTCGGTGTCGTCGGGCCGGTCGGTGTCGTCGGGCAGCGGCATGCCCGTCAGCTCGACCGCCGCGTGCACGTGGGCGGTCATCGCCCCGCGCAGGTCCTCGGTGGCCTGCTTGAGGGCGTCCCGCCGCGGGACCCCGGCGCGGGCGCGCAGCTCCAGCGGCTCGCCGAAGACGACGTGCACGGGCTGGCGGGGGCGCGGCAGCTCCGAGGGGGACCCCCCCGCGCGCCGGGTCCCCAGCAGCGCGACCGGCACCACCGGGGTGCCGGTCTGCAGGGCCAGCCACGTGACGCCGGACTGCATCGCCCGCACGTCACCGCGGCCGCGCGTGCCCTCGGGGAAGACGCCGACCGCGCCGCCGCGGCGCAGCACCACCACCGCGGTGACGAGCGCGCCCCGGTCGCCGCTGCGGTCCACGGGGATCTGCCCGCAGCCGCGCAGCACGACGCCCAGCGCGCCCGTGAACATCTCCTTCTTCACGAGGAAGTGCGTCCCCCGGGGGGACATGCCCATGAGGAGGGGGCCGTCGAGGAAGCCGAGGTGGTTGCTCGCGAGCAGCACGGGCCCGGTCGAGGGCACGTGGTCCAGGCCGTGGCGGGTGACGCTCCACAGCGTGCGGGACAGGACCCAGCCCACGGGCTTGCCCCACCGGGGGCCGAAGGTGCCGGGCACCTCGCGCTGCGCCGGGGACGGGGTGCGGCTCACCGGGCTCCCGCCCGAGCAGCGCGCTCGACGACGTGCTCGGGCGCCAGCCCCGCCGGCACGGCTCCGGGGACGGCGCGGGCGACCAGGGCGAGCACCGCCTCGACCGTCTCCTGCAGCGTGAGGTCGGAGGAGTCGAGGGTCACCACGCCGTCCGCGGCGACGGAGAACTCCGAGACCGTGGAGTCGTCCCGGTCGCGGCGGACCACCTCGTCGCGGGTGCGCTCGCGCGCGTCGGCGTCGTCGGAGCCGTGGACGTCGAGCGAGCGCCGACGCAGGCGGGCGTCCTCGTCGGCGACGAGGAGGACGCGCACGTCCGCGTCCGGGACGACGACGGTCGTGGTGTCCCGGCCCTCCGCGACGACGCCGCGGTGCCGGCGTGCGCGGTCGACGACCTCCCGCTGGCGGCGCCGCAGCTCCGCCCGCACGTCGAGGTTCGTGGCGACGGCGCTGACGGCGGCCGACACGCGGCTCGCACGCAGCTCGTCGGTGACGAGGCGGCCCTCGACGCGGACGGCGGGCGCGGAGGGGTCGGTGCCGAGATCGAGGTCGAGCTGGCGGGCGGCCTCGGCGACGGCGCCGCGGTCCTCCAGGTCGACGTCGTGCTCGAGGCACCACCAGCACACGGCGCGGTAGGTGGCGCCGGTGTCGAGGTACGCGGTGCCCAGGCGGACGGCCACGGCGCGGCTGACGCTCGACTTGCCCGAGCCCGACGGACCGTCCACGGCGACCACGACCGGGACGACCGCGTCCGGTGCGACGACGGCCGGGGCGGCGGGCGGGCGGGGCGCGGGCATGCGGGTCCTGACGTCGGCGGTCTGGCGGAGGGCCGGCCTCCCCCGCGGTCGTGCGCGGGGCGGCGCTGATCGGTCCCCAGGGTAGTGGCAGGGAGCCGACCGGCCCGCCGCCGGTCAGCCCGCGACGCGCCAGCCCCGCCGCGGCAGCTCGGCCTCCAGGCGCGGCCGCCCGGCCGGCAGCACGGAGAGCTCGGCCAGGCCGACGAGCCGACCGGGCGCGTGCTCCAGCAGGAAGTCCTCGACGTTGACGCCGATGTCGCCCACGTCGGCGAACAGGTGCGCGAGGCTCCCCGGCTCGTCCGGGACGAGCACGGAGACCACCTCGAAGGGCACCGGAGCCGTCCCGTGCTTGCCGGGCACCCGCGCCACGCCCGCACCGCCCTCGTCGATGGCACGGGCGACGCGCGCCCGCGCGCCCACGGCCGCACCGTCCGTGGCGAGCGCGTCGAGCGCCGCCAGGACGCCGTCGAGGTCGGTGCGCAGGGCGTGGAGCGCGCGGGCCACCGGCGCCGCGTTGGCGCCGAGGATCTGGACCCACAGGCCGGGGTCGCTCGCGGCGATGCGCGTGACGTCCCGCAGCCCCTGCCCGGCGAGCGCGACGGCCTCCTCGCGGGCGTCCAGGAGCCGCGCCGCCACGAGGCTCGCGGCGACCTGCGGGACGTGGGAGACCAGCGCCACGGCCTCGTCGTGCTCGGCCGCACCCATCAGGACCGGCACGCCGCGGCAGTCCGCGACGAGCCCGAGCACCCGTTGCAGGGACTCCTCCCCGCGGGTCCGCTCCCCCGGCACCCGCTCGCCGACGACCGGCGGCGGGACGAGGACCCACGGCCGGTCGGTGAAGAGGTCCGCGCGCGCGCTGGTGGCGCCCGAGCGCTCGCGGCCGGCCATGGGGTGGCCCCCGACGTAGCGGGCCGCGGCCGCCTCGGCGCCCTCGCGCGACAGGGCCGCCGCGACGTCCTCGAGGACGGCGCCCTTGACGCTGGCGACGTCGGTGACCACAGCCCCCGGGTGGGCGCGCAGGCGGTCGGCGACGACCTGCGCCGTGACGTCGGGCGGGGCCGCGACCAGGACGAGCGACGGCTCCTCGTCGGGCCCGGCCAGGCGCCCGGCGCCCACGTCTCGGGCGAGAGCGCGCGCGGTGGGCGAGGGGTCGTCCAGCGCGACGTCGACGCCGCACGCGCGCAGCGCCAGCCCGGCGCTGGCGCCCAGCAGCCCCGTGCCCACGACGAGGACGGTGCCCTCCGTGCGCGCCGGCTCGCTCGAGCGGCCCTGCCCTCCGGAGGCGCTCACCGGGCGCTCGCCGGGGCGCTCACTGGGGCGCTCACTGGGCGATGTCCCGCCGCAGCGCGACGGCCCCCCGCAGGTAGACGTGGCGCACGTCGGCGCGGGGGACGTCGAGGTCGGCGTGGGCCATCAGCCGGACGACGCGCGGCATGGCTCCGGGCACGTCGATCTCCGTGCAGCACAGCAGCGGGACGTCCCCGAGGCCGAGCTCGCGGGCGGCGACCGCCGGGAACTCCGAGCGCAGGTCGGGGGTGACGGTGAAGACCACCGAGATGAGGTCCTCGGGGTCCATGGTGTTGGCCTCCAGGACGGCCGTCACCAGCTCCCGCGTCGAGGCCAGCAGGTGCTCGCGCTCGTCGACGTCCAGCTGGGTCGCGCCCCGCACCGCCCGCACCGCCACCGCGCACCCCTCTCGCTCCGCTGCCCGGCGGCAGGACCCGCCCGGGCGCCGCCCGGGGGCGGCAGGAGGAGGCTAGCCAGCCTCGCCCGCACCGCACCGCCCGCGACCGGTGGGCGGACGGGCGGCGTGCGGCCCGGGGCTCAGAGCCCGACGTCCGCCATGAGCGTGCCGAGCTCCGGGCGGGCCAGGGGACGGGAGCGCCCCGGCAGCATGTCGCCGAGCACGACCGGGCCGATGCGGGTCCGGACCAGCTGCTCCACGGGGTGGCCGACCTCGGCCAGGAGGCGGCGCACGATGTGGTTGCGCCCCTCGTGCAGCACCAGCTCGACCAGCGCGCGGCCGGGCTGGGAGTCGACGAGCCGGAAGGAGTCGACCTTGACGGGCCCGTCCTCCAGCTCGACGCCCTCGCGCAGCCTGCGCCCCAGGTCGCGCGGGATCGGCCCGGGGACCTGCGCCAGGTAGGTCTTCGGCACCTCCCACGAGGGGTGCTGCAGCCGGTTGGCGAGCTCGCCGTCGTTCGTCACGAGGATCAGCCCCTCGGTGTCCACGTCGAGGCGGCCGACGTGGAACAGGCGCTGCGCGCGCTGCTCGAGCAGGTCGCCGATGCACGGGCGGCCCTGCGGGTCCGACATCGTCGAGACGACGCCGAGCGGCTTGTTCAGGGCCAGGTAGACCTTCGTGTCGTCGAGGACGACGCGCAGCCCGTCGACGTGGACGGCCTGGCGCGAGGGGTCGACCCGCAGCCCGAGCTCGCTGACCACGACGCCGTCGATGCTCACGCGCCCCGCGGCGATGAGGTCCTCGCAGGTGCGGCGCGAGCCGACCCCGGCCTGGGCGAGCACCTTCTGCAGGCGCACGCCGTCGGGGACGTGGACGTCCGCCGAGGCGCCCGCCGCGGGCCGCGTCCCCCCGCTCCGGGCGGACCAGTCCCGGCCGCCGCGGGCCGCGCGACCGGTGCCCGCGGGACCCCGGGAGGACGCCCCGCGCGCCGCGACGCCCCGCCCGCTCGTGCCCTGCTGGCCGCGGCCGATGCCCGGCCCCCGGTGGTTGCGACGGCGCTCCTCCGCGATCTCCTCGGGCGTGCGCTGGCGGTCCGCCGTGCGGCGGGGCGCGCTGCTGCGCTCGCCCCAGCGCTCCTCGCGGCGGTCGCCGCCGCGCGCGCCGTCGCGGCCCGGGGCGCCACGACCGGCGCCGCCGGCGCCGCCGGCGCGCCCGGCGCCGTCGCGGCCCGCGCCGGGACGCCCGGCCCCGTCACGGCCCGCGCCGGGACGCCCGGCCCCGTCGCGCCCGGTCCCGGGCCGCCCGGTCCCGGCGCGGCGGGTGTCCGGCCGTCC
>Ga0210040_10005150_pt1 | contig 16747 bp, 10 predicted proteins | sample CryGeyCG12114_NA_FD_185462 | JGI IMG/M metagenome (GOLD analysis project Ga0210040, IMG submission 185462) | Groundwater microbial communities from aquifer - Crystal Geyser CG19_WC_8/21/14_NA (SPAdes) (version 2) | ecosystem: Environmental > Aquatic > Deep subsurface > Groundwater | place: USA... | reverse complement strand
TCGACCGCCTGGCCGCGTGGGGGGTCCAGCGGTACTTCGGCTACCCCGGGGACGGCATCAACGGCCTGACGGCCGCCCTCCAGCGCCGCTCGCCGGGGGCGTTCGTGCAGGTGCGGCACGAGGAGACGGCCGGGTTCATGGCCTCTGCACACGTGAAGTACGGCGGCGGACCGCTCGGAGCCGCCCTGGTCACGAGCGGGCCGGGCGCCGTCCACCTGCTCAACGGGTTGTACGACGCCAAGCTCGACCGCCAGCCGGTCGTGGCCCTGCTCGGTCACACCGCACTGACGGCGCAGGGCGGCGACTACTACCAGGAGATCGACCTGCTGTCGCTGTACAAGGACGTGGCCGGCGCCTTCCTCGCCCAGGTCGACGACGCCAGCAAGGTCCGGCACCTGGTCGACCGTGCGTGCCGCACGGCGCTGGCGCAGCGCACCGTGACGGCGCTGGTGCTGCCGAGCGACGTCCAGGAGCGCGACGCGGTGCTCGTGCCGCCGCACGCGCACGGCTACTACCACTCCAGCGACGCCGCGAGCACCGCGACGACGGTCCCGCCGGCCGCCGACCTGCAGCGGGCAGCCGAGGTCCTGCGCAGTGGTGAGCGGGTGGCGATGCTCGTCGGGCAGGGTGCGCTCGGTGCCGAGGCGGAGGTCGCCGCGATCGCCGAGCGGCTCGGTGCCGGTGTGGCGACCGCGCTGCTGGGCCTGGCGGTCGTCGACCAGCGTGAGCCGTGGGTGACCGGGGCGATCGGGCTGCTGGGCACCCGTCCGAGCTGGGACCTGATGCAGGGGTGCGACCGGCTGCTGATCGTGGGCAGCAACATGCCGTACTCCGAGTTCTACCCGCAGGAGGGTCAGGCCCGGGCGGTGCAGATCGACGTCGACGGCTCGCGGATGGGCCTGCGCTACCCGACCGAGGTGAACCTCACCGGCGACGCGCGCCCGACGCTCGCTGCGCTGCTGCAGCTGCTCGACGGCCACCGGCCCGCGGCCGGCTGGCGCGAGCGGATCGAGGCCGGCACCCGGTCCTGGCGGTCGGGGCAGGAGCGGGTCGCGCAGCAGTCCGCGGACCCGGTCAACCCCCAGCGCCACTTCACCGCACTCGACGCCCGGCTCCCGGACGACGTGATGCTCGCGGTCGACTGCGGCACCTCGACCGCCTGGTACGCCCGGCACCTGCACGTCCGCCCGGGGATGCTGGCCAGCCTCTCCGGCACGCTGCTGTCGATGGGCGGCGGGATGCCGTACGCCCTGGCCGCCAAGTTCGCGCACCCCGACCGTCCGGTGGTGGCGCTGCTGGGCGACGGCGCCATGCAGATGAACGGTGTCAACGAGCTCATCACCGTGGCGAAGTACTGGCAGGCCTGGACGGACCCGCGCCTGGTGGTGCTGGTGCTCAACAACCGCGACCTGTCGTTCGTCAGCTGGGAGCAGCGCAGCGCCGAGGGCACCCCGAAGTACGACGAGAGCCAGCTGCTGCCCGACGTCCGGTACGCCGACTGGGCGCAGACCCTGGGGCTGGCCGGCGCGCGGGTCGACCGGCCCGAGGACGTCGACGCGGTGTGGGACCGGGCGCTGTCGGCCGACCGGCCGTTCGTCATCGACGCGGTCGTCGACCCGGCAGAGCTGATGATCCCACCGCACTTCACGCTCGAGCAGGCGAGCAACACCGCGCGCAGCGTGCTGCACGGCGACAGCGACGCCCTCGGCATCGTCAAGCGCGGGCTGCCTGCCGCCGCCGCGACCCTGTTGCCGCACAGGAGCGGCTGACGACCCGCCGCCGGGCCGCCGGTAGGTCCGGCACCGACGGGGCAGGACCGCGCCGCCCTGACCCCGACCACGAGGAGCATCCCGTCATGAAGGCAGTCGTCTGGCGCGGTCCCGGTGACATCCGGCTCGACACCGTCCCCGACCCGTCCGTGCAGGACCCCTTCGACGCGGTCGTGCGCATCACCGCGAGCGCGATCTGCGGTACGGACCTGCACTTCGTGCGCGGCACGATGGCCGGCATGTCGGAGGGCCGGGTCCTCGGCCACGAGTGCGTGGGGGTGGTCGAGGAGGTGGGCAGCAGCGTGCGCAACCTGCGCCCGGGTGACCGCGTGGTGGTCGGCTCGACCGTCGGCTGCGGCGCCTGCTCGTACTGCCGTGCCGGCTACTTCTCGCAGTGCGACAACGCCAATCCCGGTGGCAAGACCGCCGGCACCACCTTCTTCGGCGGCCCGGACGCCGCCGGCGGCCTGGACGGCATGCAGGCCGAGCTCGTCCGGGTGCCGTTCGCCCACGTCGGGGCCGTGAAGCTGCCCGACAGCGTCTCCGACGACCAGGCCATCATGCTCAGCGACATCTTCCCCACAGCATGGTTCGGCGCACGGCTGGCGCAGGTCTGCCCTGGGGACACGGTCGCGGTGTTCGGCGCCGGGCCGGTGGGGGTTGTTCGCGGTCCTGTCGGCGTTCCGGCAGGGCGCCTCGCGCGTGCTCGTCGTCGACGGCCTGGCCGACCGGCTCGACGCCGCACGCCGGCTCGGCGGCGAGGCGGTCGACATGAACAGCGAGGACGTCGTGTCCGTGCTGCAGGAGCTGACCCAGGGCTCCGGGCCGGACAAGGTCATCGATGCCGTCGGCGTCGAGTCCGAACGGCCCAAGACCGGTCCCGGGGCGGAGCAGGGCGAGCAGCAGGCCGAGGAGTACGCGCGTGAGATCGCACAGAACGCGCCGGAGACGGGCGTGCAGGGCGAGCAGTGGAAGCCCGGCGACGCGCCGAGCCAGGCGGCCCGCTGGTACGTCGAGGCGATCGCCAAGGCCGGCACGGTCGGGATCGTCGGCGTCTACCCGCCGACCCAGAGCAGCTTCCCCATCGGTCAGGCCATGAACAAGAACCTGAACATCCGCATGGGCAACTGCCCGCACCGCCGCTTCATCCCCGAGCTCGTCGACCTCGTCGCCAGCGGCGTCGTCGACCCCTCCCAGGTCCTCACCCAGACCGAGGGCATCACCGGGGCCGTCGAGGCGTACGAGGCGTTCGACCTGCGCGAGCCCGGCTGGCTCAAGGTCGAGCTCGACCCGACAGGCTGACCAGCGCGCCGTCCCGCCGCACGCGCAGCCGCCTCGCCGGTCCGCTCCTGCGGTCCTCGAGGAGTAGCTCGACGACCGGTGGACAGGAGGCCCGTGCGTCGAGGAGGAGGACCCGTGGTCGGCATGCCGAAGGACGAGGCGGGGCCGGCGCTCACGCGCATGGCCGTCAGCGCGACGCTGCACTGCCTCACCGGCTGCGCGATCGGCGAGGTCCTGGGGATGGTGCTCGGCGCCGCGCTGGACCTGTCGAACCTGGTCACGGTCGTGCTGTCCGTGCTGCTGGCCTTCCTGTTCGGGTACTCGCTCACGATCCGGCCGGTCCTGGCCAGCGGTCTGGCCCTGAGTGCCGCCGTACCGGTCGCGCTGGCCGCTGACACCGTGTCCATCGCCGTCATGGAGGTGATCGACAACACCGTCATGCTGCTGGTGCCCGGCGCGATCGACGCAGGGCTGGACACCGCCCTGTTCTGGCTCAGCCTGGCCGGCTCACTCGTGCTCGCGTTCCTGGTGACCGTCCCGGTGAACCGGCTGCTGATCAGCCGGGGCAAGGGCCACGCGGTGGCGATGGAGTACCACCACGGACCCGACGGGCACGGCGGGGGACACGCCGGGGACGGCGCAGGCCACGGACACCCGCAGCCCTGACGCCACCCGGTGGCGCGACGTGCACCTGATCGTCGCGGGTCATCCGCCGGACGTCGGGTAGCCGGGCGGGGAGCGCGACACCAGCGACGCGCCGGACGGGAGGACAGGCCATGGCGGACCCGGTGGCGCACGAGGCGCTCGGCGAGCTGGAGGTGGTGCACCTGTTCTCCGGGGCGATGCCCACGGGGGTGAGCGTGTCCCGGACCGGGCGGGTGTTCGTCTGCTACCCGAAGTGGGGGGACGACGTCGGCTTCACCGTCGGCGAGCTGCGCGACGGCGAGATGCTCGCCTTCCCCGACCAGGAGCGCAACGACCCGCGCAGCGACGCCGATCCGGAGCGGCTGGTCTCGGTGCAGAGCATCGTGGTCGACCCGGCCGACCGGCTGTGGTTGCTGGACACCGGCAGTCCGCTGTTCGCGCCGACGGAGCACGGTGGCCCCAAGCTCGTCCGCGTCGACCTCGGCGGTGACGGCGACGAGGTGGCGCAGACCGTGCTGTTCCCGACCGAGGTCGCGCTGCCGACCACCTACCTCAACGACGTGCGCTTCGACCTGCGGCGCGGACAGGCGGGTGCTGCCTACATCACCGACAGCTCGGACCAGGGGCCGAACGGGATCATCGTGGTCGATCTGGCGACAGGGGAGAGCTGGCGGCGCCTGCACGAGCACCCGAGCACGAAGGCCACCCTGCCGCCGGACCTGCGGATGGTCGTGGAGGGGCAGGACTTCGTCGAGCGCAGCGAGGACGGCAGCACGTCACCGGTGCAGATGGGTGCGGACGGCATCGCGATCAGTGCCGACGGGGAGCGCCTGTTCTACTGCCCGCTGGCCGGCCGCCACTGGTACAGCGTCGACACCGAGGCGCTCTGGGACCGGTCGACGGACGACGAGGCGGTGGCCGCGACCGTGCGGGACGAAGGCGACAAGGGGTGCGTCAGCGACGGGCTGGAGACCGACGACGCCGGCCGGCTGTACGTCACCGACGGCGAGCACGACGCGGTGCACCGGCGCCTGCCGGACGGCACCTGGGAGACGGTCGTGAGCGACCCGCGGCTGCTGTGGCCCGACACGATGTCGGTCGCACAGGGCTGGCTCTACGTCACGGCGAACCAGCTGTACGCGCAGAGCAAGTACCGAGCCGGCCGGGACGAGCGGCGCCGGCCGTACGTGCTCTTCCGCACCCCGATCGACGCCGGTCCCGTCCGGCTGCGGTAGCCGACGGCGGCCGCCGCGCGGACGGCGCGGTGACGCTGTCCGGTCCCGGGAGGTTGCCGAGACACGGGTGGGACTGCGGTGCAACGTCCGCACCTCCGCAACCCGCCGGGCCTCGTGTGCGAAGGTCTCGGGCGAGGCAGGACCGACCGGTCCGCCCGCCCCCGCTCCGGAGGTCGCCGTGGTCCTCGCAGCCGACAGCACGCTGCGCCTCGATGCCGGGTTCGTCGACTACGCGCTGGTCGCGGCCTACTTCGCCGTCGTCCTGCTCATCGGCTTCGCGGCTCGGCGGCAGGTGTCGGACAGCCTGGACTTCTTCCTGTCCGGCCGGTCACTGCCGGCCTGGGTCACCGGTCTCGCGTTCGTCTCGGCCAACCTCGGTGCGGTCGAGATCATCGGCATGTCGGCCAACGGTGCCCAGTACGGCATGGCGACCATGCACTACTTCTGGATCGGCGCCGTTCCGGCGATGCTGTTCCTCGGCGTCGTGATGATGCCCTTCTACTACGGGTCGAAGGTCCGCAGCGTCCCGGAGTTCATGCGCCGCCGCTTCGGCACCGGCGCGCACCTGGTCAACGCGATCAGCTTCGCGGTCGCGCAGGTGCTCATCGCCGGCATCAACCTCTACCTGCTCGCCACCATCGTGAACGCCCTGCTCGGCTGGCCGCTGTGGATCTCGCTCATCGTCGCGGCGGCCGTCGTCCTGAGCTACATCACCCTCGGCGGCCTGTCGGCGGCGATCTACAACGAGGTCCTGCAGTTCTTCGTCATCGTCGCCGCGCTGCTCCCGCTGACGCTGATCGGCCTGCACCGCCTCGGCGGGGTCGGCGGGTTCATCGACCGGGTGGGCGAGTCGCCCGGTGGTCCCGAGCAGCTGTCGTCGTGGCCGGCGACGGACCTCTCCGGTCTCGCCAGCCCCTTCCTGTCGGTGGTGGGCATCGTCTTCGGCCTCGGCTTCGTGCTGTCCTTCGGCTACTGGACGACCAACTTCGTCGAGGTGCAGCGGGCGATGGCGACCAAGTCGATGTCCGCGGCGCGGAGCACGCCGATCATCGGCGCCTTCCCCAAGATGTTCGTCCCGTTCATCGTCGTCATCCCGGGCATGATCGCCGGTGTCCTCGTCGCCGAGACGGCGGCGCTCAAGGCCGGCGAGGACGCGGACGTCACCTACAACGACTCGATCCTGCTGCTCATCCGCGACCTGCTGCCCAGCGGCCTGCTGGGGGTCGCGATCGCGGGCCTGCTCGCCGCCTTCATGGCCGGGATGGCCGCCAACCTGTCGGCCTTCAACACGGTCTTCAGCTACGACCTGTGGCAGGAGTACGTCAAGAAGGACCGGCCCGACGACTACTACCTCGCCGTCGGACGCTGGGCCACCGTGGGCGGCACGGTCATCGCCATCGGCACGGCGCTCATCGCCTCGCAGTACAGCAACCTCATGGACTACCTGCAGACGCTGTTCGGCTTCTTCAACGCGCCGCTGTTCGCCACGTTCATCCTCGGGATGTTCTGGAAGCGGATGACGCCGACCGCCGGCTGGGTGGGGCTGGTGTCCGGCACCGGCGCCGCGGTCGTCGTCTTCCTGCTCAACGAGACCGGCGTCATCGACCTGCCGGGCCAGGGCGCGAGCTTCCTCGCCGCGGGCGCGGCCTTCGTCGTGGACATCCTGGTGAGCGTCGCCGTCAGTCAGGTGACGACGCCCAAGCCGGTCGCCGAGCTCGTCGGGCTCGTCCGCTCTGAGACGCCGAAGGAGCAGATCACCGACCCCGAGGCGCACCTGCTGCCGTGGTACCAGGCACCGACGAAGCTGGCGGGCATCGCCCTCGTCATGGTCATCGTCCTGAACGTCATCTTCCGGTGAGGGGAGACCGAGCATGAGCGGGTCGCAGAAGGTCGGGACCGGTGCGGGCGGTGGGTCGGGCGGTGGGTCGGGCGGTGGAGAGCCGGGGGAGGAGCACACCGCCGGCGCGTTCGACATCCGCAGCGTCATCGCCGGGCTGATCGGGCTGTTCGGGCTGGTCCTGGTCGTCGTGGGACTGCTCAGCAGCTCCGACGCCGACCTGGAGAAGACCGGCGGGGTCAACGCCAACCTCTGGTCCGGCCTCGTGATGGTCGGCGTCGCGCTGGCCTTCGCGCTCTGGGTGAAGCTCCGGCCGATCGTGCTCGGAGGCGGCCCGACGTCCGGCCCCTGAGCCGTCGGCACCTGGGCATCACGGCCCAGGCGCGGCCGCGGCCGATCGGCACGACCACGGCGGACCGTCGGCATGATCACCGGTGACACGCCGGCGTGTCGTGACGTGGTCATGCCGATGCGTGGCGGCGAGGTCTGCCGGCGCAGGGCCCGGCGCAGGGACGGCGCGGCGTCCTGCCCGACGACGACGACGGCTCCAGTCGTGGCGCGGTGTGCCGACAGAGGGGGAGCAACCCTCGTCCCCGGTTGGCCGTCCTGCAGGAGCTCCCGTGTTCTCGAAGCAGTCCCGATCCCGTTCCGACACCGCCGCAGCACAGGAGCTGGCCGAGGCGCGGCTCAACGCCGAGGCGATGACCGCAGTCGTCCGGGCGCTCTCCGGCGCTCGGGACTCCGAGCAGGCGGTGCACAGCGCGCTGGAGTGCGTGCGCGGGCTGTTCGGGTGGGCGTACGGGTCGTACTGGCGCGTCGACCCGAGCGTCGGCGCGCTGCGGTTCGCCCAGGAGTCCGGGACCGCGGGTGACGAGTTCCGCCGCGTCACGCTGCAGGCCCGCTTCCCCGAGGGCGTCGGCCTGTCCGGCCGTGCCTGGCAGGCCCGTGACCTCGTCTTCGTCGCCGACCTCGGCGACCTGCCGGACTGCGTGCGCGCCCCGGCCGCACAGCGTGCGGGTGTCCACAGCGGCGTGTGCTTCCCGATCGTCGAGCACGGCGTCGTCACGGGCACGATGGACTTCTTCGCCTGCGAGACGCTCCAGCTGTCGCCGCAGCGGTTCGACACCCTGCGCAGCGTCGGTGTGCTCGTGTCGCAGGCCCTCGAGCGCGTCGCCACCGCCGAGCGCCAGGCGGACGCTGCCCGCGACGTCGCCGCCGTCAGCGCCGTGCTGCGCGACGTCTCGAACGCCGCGACCGTGGAGCAGGCCCTCACCCAGGCGCTCGAGACCATCAGGCACGGCTTCGGCTGGGCCTACGCGTCGTACTGGCGCGTCGAGCAGGCTGCGGTGGGCGGCGAGCAGGCGCTGCGCTTCGTGCAGGAGTCCGGCAGCGCCGGTCAGGAGTTCCGCGACGTCACGCTCGAGGCCTGCTTCGCCGAGGGCGTCGGGCTGGCCGGGAGGGCGTGGCGCGCGAAGGAGCTCGTGTTCGTCCCCGACCTCGGCGAGCTGCACGACTGCGTGCGCGCACCAGCCGCGCAGCGAGCCGGCGTCAAGTCCGGGGTGTGCCTGCCCATCCAGGTCGGCGGACGGGTCGTCGGGACCATGGACTTCTTCGCCACCACGACGCTGACGCTGTCGTCAGGGCGGCAGGAGGCGCTGCGCAACACCGCCTTCCTGCTCGGCCAGGCGCTCGAGCGGTTCGCCGCCGGCGACCGGCTCACCAGGGCCGGTCAGGAGCTGCTGACGTCCGTCGGGGAGGTCGAGCGCAACGTGCTGGCCGCCACGACCGTCGCTGACCACGGGCAGTGCCTGACCCGCGAGGCCGACGCGCTCGTCGTCGCCCTGGGTGCCTCCAGCAGCCAGATCGGCCAGGTCGTGCAGGTCATCTCGCGGATCGCCGCGCAGACGAACCTGCTGGCACTGAACGCCGCCATCGAGGCGGCCCGCGCCGGCGACGCCGGCAAGGGCTTCGCGGTCGTCGCCCGCGAGGTGAAGGAGCTGGCGAGCGAGACGGCGCGGGCCACCATCGACGTCGACAGCCGGGTCAGCACCGTCCAGGACCAGGTCGAGGGGGTCGTCACCGCCCTCGCCGGCATCGCCAAGGTCGTCGAGGACATCAACGGGACGCAGAGCATCATCAGCGGCGTCCTCACGGAGCAGACCGCCGTCACGCGGGCGATCCTGTCCTGAGCGTGCGTGCGGACGACGGGGACGACCTGCCACCTCACCGGTCGCCCGTCGGCTGCCCCGTCCTGCCCCGTGGTCTGACGTCGATGCTCGAGCCCTCCCGGGCCACGACGACCGGCAGGGGCGCCGTGGTCCGGGCGGCGATGTCGTCGAGCGCGTCGTCGGTCCTGGTCGGCGAGTGGTGGAACAGCACGAGCGTCCCGACGCCGCAGCGCACCGCCAGGTCGACGGCGTCCTGCACCGTGGCGTGCCCGTAGGCATCGGCCAGCCGACGCTCGGGCTCGAGGAACTGGGCGTCGTGCAGCAGCAGGTCGACGCCCTCGACGAGACGCTGCACCTCGACGCTGCAGGTCGGGGCCGGTGCGTGGTCGGGCAGGTAGGCGAGCGAACCGCCCTCCCCGTCGATCCGGTAGCCGAACGTGCGGCCGCCCTTGTGCGGCACCTCCGCCGCGGTGACCTCCAGTGCGCCCACGCGGCGTCGGCCGGGCTCGAGGGCGGTGAACGACCACTGCCCGAGCAGCCCCTCCGGCTCGATCGGGAACGACGGCGGTGACATCGACCGGGCCAGCAGGTCCCGGCCGCTCGCCGCGTCCTGCGCGGGCAGGTAGAGGTCGACGGCGGCGTCGGCGCGGTCGCCCGCGGCGAAGAACGGCAGGCCCTGCACGTGGTCCCAGTGCAGGTGGCTGAGGAAGATCGGCCCGGTGTACGGGCGACCGCCGAGGACCGCCGTGAGGGTGCGCAGCCCGGTGCCCGCATCGAGGACGAGCGCCGGGCCTGCACCCGTCCCGCCGCCCTCCCGGTCGTCGAAGACGGCGACGCACGAGGTGGCACCGCCGTACCGCACGAAGTCGGCACCGGAGGCGGGCGTCGATCCACGCACTCCGAGCAGCAGGGCCCTCACCCGCGGTCCACGGCGGTGAGGCCACGGTGCCTAGGCATCGCCGGTGCCGGAGCGCTGCGCGAAGGGCTGCGCGGCCAGTCCGGGGTGGCTGCGGGCCAGCCGGGTCCGGGCGACGTCCATGACGGAGGCGCTGGCCGAGCCGGTCTCGAGCGCACTGGCGAAGTCCTGCCCTGGCAGGCGCCACAGCACGGTCGGCTCGGTCGTCTGCACCGTGGCGGTGCGCAGCCCGCCGCGCAGCAGGCCGATCTCGCCGAAGTAGCTGCGCGGCCCGAGGGTGCGCAGGTGCCGGACCTGCCCGTGCTCGCCGCGCCCGCTCACGGAGAGCTCGCCGCGGACCACGACGTAGAGCGCGTCGGCCGGATCGCCCTCGCGCACCACCACCGCGCCGTCCGGCAGCTCGACCTCCTCCAGCGCGCGGGCCATCTGCTCGAGCACCGGCGGCGGCGCCGCGGCGAGCAGGTCGAGCACCTCGAGCAGCGCGATCCGGGGGCGCAGCGCAGCGAGCGCGGTGGCGGACGAGCGGTCGGCCCGCAGCAGGGGAGCCAAGCCCAGCGCGCTCGCGGCAGGGATGCCCAACCCGAACACCAGCAGCGTCGTGTCGAGCGAGGTGGCCGTGAGCAGCGCGCTCGCGGCCAGGCTCGCCAGCAGGATCGCCGCGATGACGATGGTGTCGAAGACCCCGAGGACCCGGCTCAGCACGGCGCGCGGGAGGTCGCGCTGCAGGGCGGTGATCGCGAGGACGTCGACGACGAGCATCCCGGCGCCGGCCGCGACCATGAGCGCGGCGCCGGCGGCGGGACTGCTGGCCAGCACGGTGACGGCGAGCGGGAGGGCCAGCAGGCACATGCCGCCGAGGATCACCGGAGCGACGCGGCGACTCGCCGACAGCCGGCTGACGACGCCGCCGGCCAGGACGCCTCCGAGCGCCATGCTGGCGGTGAGGTAGCCGTAGCCCTCCGTCCCCGTCCCGAAGCGCTCGCTCAGCGGGACGAACAGCACGGTCGTGGCGCCGAAGACCGCACTGTCCAGCGCCGTGTAGAGCACGAGCACCATGGCCACCGGCTCACTGCGCAGCGCGGACAGCCCGGTCATGAGCTGCGCTCGCAGCCCGTCGCCCTCCTCCTCGGCGGCTCCGCCCGAGCTGCGCAGCCGGATGCTGCGGACGAGCGACGCGGCCCCGAGGAACGACAGCGCGTTGAAGGCGACCCCCAGCGCCGGCTCGCCCGTCAGCAGGAGCAGGCCGCCCAGGGCCGGGCCGACGACCACGACGACGTTCTCGATGACGGCGAACAGCGCGTTCGCCGCCGCCAGGTCGCGCTCCGGCACTGCCTCGGGGATCAGCGCGCGTGCGGCAGGGCTGTAGAAGGTCGCGCACACCGCCGTCAGGACGTGCAGCCCGAGCAGGAGCACCATCGGCCCGTCCGCCAGCACGACGGCCGCGAGGAGCAGGCCGACGACGAAGCACGACAGTGCCGACACCAGCATCAGCCGCGTGCGCTCGTAGCGGTCGGCGAGGACACCGGCGTAGGTGGACAGCAGCATCCGGGGCACCCAGCCGCACGCCGTCGTGACGGTGATCATCGCGGCCGAGTCGGTCCGGTCGTAGACGTAGACGACGAGCACGACGTTGTAGGCCCAGCTGCCGATGTCGTCGGCGAGGAACGCACCGAGCAGCAGTCGGAGGTCGCGGGCCCGCAACGCGTCGCGGTAGCGGCCGGAAGGTGGTGTGGGCACTGCGTCTGCTCCTGTCAGCGTCGAGCTGCCGTGGTCGTACGTCGTGCCGCATGTCGTGCGCGGCTGGTCAGGAGCCGGCGAAGCGCTCCAGTGCCGATCGGTCGAGCAGCACGATGCGGGTGCCCTGCACGTCGATCCAGCCGCGAGCCTGCAGTGCTGACAGCGCCCGGTTGAGCGACTGACGAGCCACCCCCAGGCGGGCTGCCACCTCGCTCTGCGACAGCCCGAGCTCGACCGCGGAGGGCCGTCTGCCGTCGGTGTCCGCGTCGAGGAGGAACTTGGCCAGCCGACGCGGGAGGTCGAGGAACACCAGGTCGGCCGCGGAGCCGGTGAGCCGGCGCACCGTCCCGGAGAGCTCCTGCGCCCAGGCCAGCGACAGCGCCGGCGACCGCGCGAGCAGCTGCCGCAGGGCCGCTGCAGGCAGGGCCACCAGCGTCACGTCGTCCAGTGCCGAGGCGGACGCCGACCGCGGCAGGCCGTCGAGGACGCTCAGCTCGCCGAGCGCGTCGCCGGGCCCGAGCACCGCCAGCAGGAGCTCGTCCCCCCGCGGTGACGTCAGGAAGACCTTCACCCGGCCGGTGACGACCACGAACAGGTGCTCGCTGGGCTCCCCCTCGCAGAACAGGAGCTGTCCCCGGCGCAGCCGCCGGGACGAGCCCAGCTCCGCGACCGCCGTCAGCTCCGTCTCCGGCACGGCGTGGAACAGGCCGACGCCCGACAGCGCGACACGGACCTCCACCACGCGAGGCTAGGGGCGGCAGGCCGGACCAGAGGTCACGGCCTGCCGCCCAGCTCGGTGGCGCTGGGAGGTCATCGGTACGCCCGCACGTGACCTGCGACGGCGTCGTGGGGAACACATCGGCGCCTCGATCACGGCACGGTGAGGGCCATGCCGGAGACGGCCGGTGCGTACGTCGGGTCGGCGGTGCTGCCGGCGCCGGCCACGCCGAAGGTCGCGACCACTCCGAGCGTGCCGGGCACGAGGGTGAGGCCGCCGAGGTCGACGCGGCCGCGCAGGTCGGTCTGCCGCGTCACCCGGGTGACGCGCCGGACCTTGCGGTCGTAGACGTCGATCAGCACCGCCTTGCCCGCGAGCGGCACCCCGGCGCTGGTGAGCGTGAACCACCGGGAGGCGTCACCCGTGACGGGCACCGTGGCGGTCAGCACGGACGGGACCAGCGTGCTGAGCGCCTTGGAGACGACGAAGCCGGTGCGGGTCACCGAGGACGGCTCGACCGTGCTGCTGCCGGCGTACGACGCGGTCAACGCGTAGGTGCCGGGCTGCACCCGCAGCGGCAGCCGGACGTCGGCCACGCCGTTGGGAGCAGTCGTCCCGGTCGCCCGGGCGGTGCCGAGGAAGACGCTGACCACGCTGCCCTTGGGCGCTCCGCTGACCTTCACCGGGACGCTCAGCGTCGCGCCGTAGCGACCGGTGCTCGGCGGCGAGGACGCGAAGGTCGTGGTGGTGGAGGTGGGGGCCGGCGGGGTGACGCTGCTGGTGCTCGGCGTGTAGTAGCTGCCGAGCGCGTCGTCGAGCGCCACCAGGCCGACGCCGTTGGCGGCCTGCACCACGAAGCGCACCGCGCCCGCCGCCTGCCCGGCGGGCAGGTCCACGGTGCCCTCCCACAGGGTCGAGTCGGAGCCGGACTGGACGAGGTCGACCGACGCCCACTCCTCGTGCAGCGGCCCGCTCTCGGCGGTGTACGTCACCCAGGCCGACTGGATGCCGGCGGACGGGTCGCCGGTCACTCGCGCCGACACCGCCAGCTGACTGCCGGTGACGACGCCGGTCACCTGGGACAGCGACGGCGGTGCGGCCAGCGCGGGGACGTTGCCGTCGTAGTTCTCGATGTTGCTGCTGTAGAACAGCTCGAGCCCCACGCTGCTGTAGCGGCGCTCGGTCGCGGTCAGCGCGCCCGGGTCGGCACGGTGCTGCGCGGGCGTCACCTGCAGGCGCGTACGGCCGTCGCCGCTGCTCGTCAGTGCGCCGAACCAGTTGGGCGTGGCCAGCCGGTGCGGGAAGAACGTGGGCGACTCGAACGAGGTGTGGATCCCGTTGTGCTCGGTGCCCGGGGCGCCGGTGAGCGGGGTGGTGCCGCGGGTGTCGGTGTAGGTGCCGCTGCGGAAGCCGACACCGCGCAGGACCGAGCCGTCGTTGCTCGTCACGTCGCGGGTGTCGAGGGGCAGCGCCGGCAGTGCCGGCTGCGTCTGCACGCCGTCCGGGCCGGTCAGCCAGCGGTACGTCGCGCCGGTGGGGGCACCGTTCACGTCGACGACCGCCCGCTGCTGCACCGTCGTCGACGGCGAGCTGCTGAACTGGGCGGTCTGCAGTCCGAGCTCAGCACCCGGCGTGCCTGCCGCGACGGGGCTCGGGGAGGTCCCGCCACCGGCGCCGTCCGTCCCCGTGCGTCCGGCCGGCAGGTCGAGCCCGGTCATGGGGAGCCCGTAGAGCGTGGCCTGCAGCAGGCTCTTGCGGTCGATCCCGGCGAGCGTCCCGACGCCGGCGAGGTAGTCCTGCTTGGCCTGCACGAGCGCCTGGCCGATCTGCACCGGGGTGCCCGCGGTGCCTGCCCGCAGCTGCTCGGCGAACTGCGCGTACAGCTTGGCGCTGTAGGCCAGGAAGTCGGTGTCGGCGTACTGGTAGCCGGTGCCGGCGATGAGCGTCGCGCCCTGCTGGGCCATCGCCTGCGTCCAGTCCAGGCCCTGCGTCAGCCCGGGGATGCCGTCGGTGTCGGTCAGGCTGTAGCCCGAGTGGCAGCCGGCGCTGAAGACGAGGCTGTCGGTGAACGTGCCCGGGTGGGCGGCGATGTCCGCCGTGGACAGCGAGGTCTCGTAGTCGGCGGCGAGCGCCTCGGAGGCGCTGAAGTGCCCGGCGAGGAACACGAGGTCGTGCCGCTCGCCCAGCAGCGCCTCGCGCAGGTCGCTCGCCGTCCAGCTGTGCCTGCGGTCAGGGGTGCCGCCCACGGTGGTCGTGGTGGTGGGGACGCCCTGGTCGGTCACCAGCGTGTCCGCCTGACCGGTGCTCCCGAGCCCCGCCTCCAGGTCGGCCTGCACGCTGTCGGCGGCCCGCGTGAGGAAGTCGTAGCCGGTGACCAGCGAGCTGGTCGGCTCGGGCAGGACACCCTCGTTGGCGAGGAAGCGCTGCACCTGCGCCTCGATCTCGGCCGGGGTCTCGACGAGCCGCCCGACGGCGAGGTCCGGCACGGGCAGCACGGCGCCCTTCACCATGATGTCGTCGACCGTGCCGTAGGCGTCCTGGCCGAGCACCTGGTTGCTGCGCAGGCTGGCCTGCGCCGCGGTGTCGTCGCGGACCGGCGGCACGAAGTCCGACTCGGGGCCCAGGCCGGCGTCGTCGGCGTAGCGGAAGAACGGCACGACACCGTCCGTGCCGGCGATGACGACGTGCTGCAGGTCCGCGGTGCGGTAGCCGTTGACGACGTCGCGCAGCGACTGGGCGACGAGGTTCTTGGCGTACCAGCACGCCGGGTGGGCGTCGGCCTGGGCGTTGAGCGTCTTGGTGCGGGTGACGTCCGCTGCGTCGACGACGACGCCGTCAGTGCCGGCGGCGAGCTCGCCCAGGGTCTTGAGGTAGGTCGTCTTCGCCTTGTCTGACAGGCCCAGTCGGGCGGTGTCCGTCAGCACGACGGTGGTGGGCGAGCCGGGGGTGTCGGGCAGCGGGACGTCGGTGGCGGTGCTCAGCGGAACGCCGGCGCACGGACCGCCGCTCGTCGTCAGGCGCACCGAGAACGGGGTGCCGGCTGCGGTGTCGCGGGACTGCACGCGGACGTAGAAGCTGCCGGTGCTGCTCCAGGTCGAGGCCCGCACGCTCTCGGCGGCGGTGCCGTCGCGCGCGGAGACCGTGAGCAGGCTCCGGGTCTGGGCGCCGGAGAACGCGTCGAGGAAGGCCTGCGACGGGCTGTCGACCTCGGGGCTGTAGACGCTGGGGGAGTAGACCGACGGCGAGTACACCGACGGTGAGTAGACGCTCGGGGAGTAGACCGACGGGCTGTAGACGCTGGGGCTGTAGACGCTGGGGGAGTAGACCGACGGCGAGTACACCGACGGTGAGTAGACGCTCGGGGAGTAGACCGACGGGCTGTAGACGCTGGGGCTGTAGACGCTGGGCGAGTAGACCGACGGCGAGTACACCGACGGTGAGTAGACGCTGGGCGAGTAGACCGACGGGCTGTAGACGCTCGGGCTGTAGACGCTCGGCGAGAACACCTCGCCGGCGAACTCCGCCCCGAGCCTGGGCAGGTCCTCCTTCGCGGAGGTCAGTGTGGTGAACGCAGCACCGATGTCGCCGAACAGCGTGAGGTCGGCGTCCGCGGTCAGCCCGGTGGCGTCGACCTGCACCTGGCTGCCCGGGACGACCGGGAACCTGTACCAGCGGGCCTCGCCGGCGCCGCCGAGCGTGCCGGCGGTGCTGGTGGCCTCGGGGAGCGCTGCCGCGTTGGTCCAGGACGTGTTCTGCGCGACGACCTCGGACTGCCTGTAGGGCGGCGGGGGCGCGATCTGCACCAGGCTGACGTCGTCGAGCAGCCCGCCCGGTGCCGGCGACGCCGTGTCGAAACCGAGCACGCCGAAGCTCAGGAGCATCCTCGAGCTCCGCGCCGTGACGGTGCGCGTGAAGGTCTCCCAGGCCGGAGCCGTGCCCGAGCTGCCGGTGGCCGTGACGTCTGCAACGGATTGGCTGTCGACCCGCACCTGCAGGCGCTCCGGAGTGTCCTTGCGGCCGGCGTAGGCCCAGCTCAGCCGGTAGGTCGCGCCCTCGAGCACGTCGACGTGCTGGTCGAAGTGCGGCCCACGGCTGGTCTCACAGCTGTCCAGGACGACGTACTGCTCGCCGTCGGCCGCCTTGTCGGTACCGCCCCGCTCGACCTGGACGCGGCAGGCCTCAGCGGCCCTGAACCACCCCGGCAGCGGGCCCAGTTCGACGTCCGGGAACGCCGCCTGAGCACCCGGGCTGAGCGCCGGGTCCTCGAACGAGCCGTTGCTGACGAGGTTCCCCGCCGGGGCGGCCACCGCAGCCGAAGGAGCGAGGACCGTCGGCAGGCCGCCGGACAGGAGCAGGACGGCGAGGGCGACGGCGCCCAGGAGTCGAGTACGCATGGAGGACCAGTCAGTAGGGCGGCACCCTCGTGCCGCTGCGGAGCTTC